>Ga0115011_10000020_pt1 | contig 173800 bp, 174 predicted proteins | sample TroAtlMetagenome_2_FD_88705 | JGI IMG/M metagenome (GOLD analysis project Ga0115011, IMG submission 88705) | Marine eukaryotic phytoplankton communities from Atlantic Ocean - Tropical Atlantic ANT8 Metagenome | ecosystem: Environmental > Aquatic > Marine > Oceanic | place: Tropical Atlantic... | reverse complement strand
TGCGCGCGGCATTGGTGGCATCGGTGACGTGCGCCCGGCCTCCCGTCAGCTTCCAGACCAGCCAGCTTTCGATGGTCCCCAGCTTCACCCTGCCCGCCTCGGCCCGTTCCCGTGAACCGGGCACCGCATCCAGCAGCCAGGCGTATTTCGACGCCGAGAAATAGGGGTCGAGGATCAGGCCCGTGCGTGCCTGCACCTCCGGCTCGTGCCCGGCGCGCACCAGCCTCGCGGTGACGTCGGCCGTGCGCCGGTCCTGCCAGACGATGGCACGGTGCAGTGGCTCGCCCGTCTTCGCATCCCACAGCACCGAGGTCTCGCGCTGGTTGGTGATGCCGATGCCGGCGAAGCGGTCGATCCCCCCGGCCTTGCGGATCACCTCGCGACAGGTCTGCAGGGTCGCGGTCCAGATCTCGCCCGCGTCATGCTCGACCCAGCCGGGTTGGGGGAAATGTTGCTGCAGTTCGATCTGGCTGACGGCCACCGCCGAAAAGGCTCCAGCCTCCGACACCTCAAAGGCAATGGCCCGGGTCGAGGTCGTGCCCTGGTCGATGGAAAGGATCATCCGGCTCATGGGGGATTAGTGACGACGGACGTCGGGTGAGGCAAGCGATATGCCCCTCGCCACGCGCCCGCCCGCCGCGTTAGATGCGGTCATGACTCACACAGCCTCCTTCGCCGGTGTCCTTGATGCCGCCCGTCAGATCGCCGGTGCCGCGGTCCGCACGCCCCTGATCGAAAGCCCGGCGCTGAACGATCGTCTGGGCGGGCGGGTGCTGATCAAGGCCGAGACGCTGCAGGTCGCCGGCGCCTTCAAATTCCGCGGCGCCTTTAACCGGATCAGTCGCCTGACCGATGCGGAAAAGGCCCGCGGGGTGGTGGCCTATTCCTCGGGCAACCATGCCCAGGCCGTAGCCGCTGCCGCAAGGCGGATGGGCACATCGGCCATCATCGTCATGCCCGCCGACAGCCCCCGGGTGAAGGTCGAGGGTGTGATCGCCTTCGGCGGCGAGGTCCGCGCCTATGACCGCTGGACCGAATCGCGCGAAGCCATCGGCGAGGAGATCGCCCGCACGCGCGGCAGTGTGCTGGTCCGCCCGTTCGACGACCCCTTCATCATCGAGGGCCAGGGCACGACCGGCCTCGAAATCCTCGAACAGGCCGATGCGCCCATCGACCAGCTGCTGTGCGGGGCCTCGGGCGGAGGGCTGATCGCCGGGATCAATCTGGCCTTTGCCGAGCGCTCCCCCGCGACCCGCATGCTGGCGGTTGAGCCCGCCGCCTATGACGACACCCGCCGTTCGCTGGAGGCCGGAGAGCGCATAACCTATCCGCCCGGTGCGGCGCCTTCGATCTGTGACGCCCTGATGAGCGACCGACCCGGTGAACTGACCTTCCCTATCAACCGGCGCCTGTCCGGCGTCCTGACCGTCACCGATGCGGAGGTGGCCGAGGCGGTCCGCTATGCCTTCCGCACGCTGAAACTGGTGGTCGAGCCGGGCGGGGCGGTGTCGCTCGCGGCGCTGCTGGCGGGCAAGATCGAGGCAGCGAGCCGCACCACGGCCATAGTTCTCTCGGGCGGGAACATTGACCCGGCCCTGTTTGCCGCCATCATCGAGGATCGTTTCACCCCCGGAGCCCCCGCATGACCAAACCCGGCGATCTGCAGTCCCTCATCGGCACCGAAGTCGGGGTGTCCCGCTGGATCGAGGTCGATCAGGCCCGCATCGATGCCTTTGCCAGGATCACCGAGGACGAACAGTTCATCCACGTCGACCCGGAAGCGGCGAAGGCCACCCCGTTCGGCGGCACCATTGCGCATGGCTTCCTCACGCTCAGCCTTGCCTCGGCCATGAGCTATGATGCGGTCGCCCCGCTGGAGGGCGTGGTGATGGGCGTCAACTATGGCTTCGACAAGCTGCGCTTCCTCGCCCCCGTCCCTGCGGGCTCGAAGGTGCGGGGCCGGTTCAAACTGCTGTCGGCCGAGGACAAGGGCGGCGGCCGCTGGCTGCTGAAGCACGAGCTGACCGTCGAGATCGAGGGCGGCGACAAACCGGCCCTGATCGCCGAATGGCTGGGGATGCAGGTCGTCGCTTGAGCCTGACGGACTGGCTGGCGCGCGATGCCGTCACGGTCGCCCGTGACCTGATCGGGGCTCGGCTACGGGTCGACGGTGTCGGCGGCACCATCGTCGAGACCGAGGCCTATGATCCGGACGATCCGGCGTCGCACAGCTTCGGTGGCCCCCGGCCCCGGAATGCCGCCATGTTCGGGCCCGTCGGCCGGGCCTATGTCTATCGGATCTATGGCGCGCACTGGTGTTTCAACATCGTCTGTGACCGGACAAGGCCGGGCAGCGCGGTCCTGGTCCGGGCGCTGGAGCCGACCGACGGGCTGGACGTGATGACAGAAAGGCGTGGGACGAACGACCCGCGAAGCCTCTGCTCCGGTCCCGGGAAACTGTGTCAGGCGCTGGCGATCGACAAGGCGCTGGACCACGCCCCGCTGAATGCCTCGCCCTTCGTGCTGGAACCGGGTTCGCCCCCCGCCCGCCTCGCTATCGGCCCGCGCATCGGCATCACGAAAGGCGCCGAGACACCGTGGCGCTTCGGCATGGTGGGCTCGCCGTTCCTCAGCCGTCCGTTTCGGGGGTGACGCCAAGGGCCGACAGCCGCTCATCCAGCCTCGCCCTGACCGCCGGCCATTCCTCTGCGAGGATGGAAAAGACCACCGAACTGCGCACATGGCCGGTCCAGGTGATCATGTCGTGGCGCAGCACGCCTTCACGCGTCGCCCCCAGCTTGACCATGGCGGCCTGGCTGCGCGCATTCCGGTCATCGACCTTGAAGGCCACGCGATTGGCACCACAGGCAAAGGCATGCTCCAGCAGTAGCCGCTTGGCCGCCGGATTGACCGCACTGCCCCGGGCCTCGGGCCGGTAATAGGTCGTGCCGATCTCCAGCGCCCGGTTGCCCCTCTGGATGTCGATATAGCTGCTCATGCCCACGAGGGTGCCGTCCACCATCACCGCGAATGGAATGCGGCTGCCGGCCGACTGACCGGCGACAAGATCCGCCCAGCCCGCATCGAAATGGGCGCCGCCATAGGACCGGTAGTAGAGGGCCGGCCACAGCTCCGGGTCCTCATCACAGGCGATACGGAGCGGTTCGCGATGATAATCCGCCAATGGCTCCAGCCGGACGAACCGGTTCTCCAGAACCGCAGGCCGGAGGTTCATTCCCCCAGACACCTCAGGGCGACCTCGAGGTTCCTCAGGCCGTCCTCGCCGGTGACCGCCGGGGGCTCGCCCGTGCGGATGGCGTGGACGAAGGCTTCCAGCTCCTTCTTGAGCGGCTCATTGGGCCAGCTGTGGACGCCGCGCGTGGAATAGGTGCCGTCAGGCTGCTGGCCGAAATATTCGGTGACCTGACGCGTCATCAGGTCAGCCACCACGAATTTGGCCTTGGTCGCGACCTGCAGGGTGCGGGTCTTGTAGGGGGTCACCCAGTTGGTGGTGATGTGGGCGATGGTGCCGTTGGCCAGCCGGAACTGCAGCAGGGCCGTGTCCTCGCGCTCGGCCTTGGTGCGGGCCAGCTGCGGCTGGACCTCGACGATCTCCGACTCGGTCAGGTGACGGATGATGTCGATGTCGTGCACGGCCAGATCGATGACTACCCCGACCTCGCCCATGCGGGGCGGGAAGGGGCCGACCCGGGTGATCTGGATCGAGATGACGTCCTCGTCCCGGATGGCGCGCTTGACCGCCTCGACCGCCGGGTTGAAGCGCTCGACCTGACCGACCATCAGAACCCGGTCATTGGCCCTGGCGGCGTCGATCAGGCGCTGGGCATCCTCGACCGTGGCCGCAATCGGCTTTTCGACCAGCACATGGACGCCGCGCTCCAGCAGGGCCACGCCCAGATCGGCATGGGTGCGGTTGGGGGTGGCGATGACGGCCGCATCCAGACCGGCCTCGGCGAAGGCGTCGGCGGTGGTGACGGGCGAGGCGCCATAGGCCTCGGCCACGCCCTGGGCGACCACGGCATCGGGGTCGAAGACGTGCGTCAGGTCGACATCGCGGATATCGGTCAGCACCCGGGCATGGTTGCGGCCCATGACGCCGGCACCGGCCACGCCGATCTTCAGAACCTGCATCGGATTCATCCCTTGTAGCTGGCGACGGCGGCGATGATGCGGTCCTGGGTGGCCTCGTCCAGGTCAGAATGCATCGGCAGGCTCAACACCCGGTCCTTCAGCCGCTCGGTTACCGGCAGGCCGCCGGCCCCTTGCGGGAAGCGGGCATAGGCCGGCTGCATATGCATGGGCACCGGATAATAGACGGCGGTCGGCACGCCCTCACCCTTCAAATGGTCGATCAGACCGGCGCGATCGTCATGCTCGATCGTATACTGGGCCCAGACCGAAACGCCGCCCTCGATCACATGGGGCACGGCCGCGACATGCGGAGCGAGGTGCGCGTTATAGCGGGCCGCGATGCGGTTCCGCCATTCGATCTCCTCCGGGAAGACCTTCAACTTTTCGATCAGTATGGCGGCCTGGATGGTGTCGAGCCGCGAATTCATGCCAATCCGCATGGCCAGATACTTCGGGTCATGGTCGAAGGTCTGCCCCTGCATGTCCTTGGCCACGACCTTGCCATGCACACGCAGCGAGTCCATTTCCTCGGCCAGGTCGGCGTCGTTGGTCAGCACCGCCCCGCCGTCGCCGTAGCAGCCCAGCGGCTTGGCCGGGAAGAAGCTGGTGGTGGTGATGTCGGCCCATTTCAGCGGATGATGGCCGCTCAGCGTACAGCCGAAGCCCTGCGCCGAGTCCGAGATCAGCTTCATGCCATGGCGGTCGCAGAGGGCGCGGATCGCTGGATAGTCGGCGGGCTGGCCGAACAGATCAACGGCGATGACCACCCGCGGCTTCAGCCTGCCTTCGGCCTTCACCGCCTCGATGGCGGCCTCCAGCTTCTGCGGATCCATATTGTACGTCTTCGGATCGACATCGACGAAGATCGGTGTGCAGCCCAGCCAGGGCACTACCTCGGCGGTGGCGGTGAAGGTAAAGCTGGGCACGAACACAGCATCGCCGGTGCGCAGGCCCCAGGCCATCAACGGCAGGATCAGGGCGTCGGTGCCATTGGCACAGCCCAGGGCGTGCTTCGCCTGACCAAAGGCGGCCAGCTCTTCCTCGAACTGGCGGACCGGTGGCCCCATGACCCAGGCGCCGCTTTCCACAGCGGCCATGACGGCGGCCTCGATCTTGCCGCCAAGGCGACGGCGCTGGGCCTGCAGGTCGATGAAGGCGATGCTCATGGGTCTCTGTCTTCCTGTGCAGCGGCTTGTTCCCGCCTCTGGTGGCGCGCCATAGCAAGCACGCGCCCTTCTGGCCAAACGGGCGGCGGTCACTTCGCGTTGCGGCTTCTTACGATGCGCCCTAATCAGGACGACCTCAACGTCCGTTCGCGGACACCCCTGACCCTGATCTGGAAGTAGACGTGAATTCAGTACCGGCGTCCGCCGGCCATCCGGCCGTGTTCCTGGACCGTGATGGCGTCCTTATCGATGATGTCGGCTATCCGCATCGTGAGGACCAGCTGGCCTTCATCCCCGGCGCGGCCGAGGCTGTGCGACGGCTGAACACCCTCGGCTATCTGGTGGTGATCGTGACCAATCAGTCCGGCGTCGCCCGCGGGATGTTCAGCCATGGCCAGATGGAGGCCTTCAACGACCTGATTGTCCGCCGTCTTGCAGCAAGGGGAGGGCGCATCGGGGCGGTCTATGCCTGTCCCTTCCATGCCGACGCCGTCGATCCGGCCTGGCGCCACCCCGACCATCCGGACCGCAAGCCCAATCCGGGCATGATTCTCCGGGCCATGGCCGACCACGGCATTGATCCGAAGCGGGCCTTCATGATCGGCGACCGGCAGAGCGACATGGAGGCCGCCCGCCGTGCCGGCATTCCGGGTTTTCTGTTTGACGGTGGAAATCTCGACGATTTCGTGCGTGACCTGCTGGCGATCTGAGGCATAAATTCTACATGGGGTGAAATTCTGCCCCCGCCCGTCGGAGCCCTGACCATGACCGAGACCCGGACCTATGCCGAGCGGCGCTTCACCTCTGACGATGGGCTCGACCTCTATGCCCGGGACTATGCCGGGGCGGATGGTCAGGCACGCCTGCCGGTCATCGCCATCCACGGCCTGACCCGCAATTCGGCCGACTTCCATGGCATCGCCACCCTGCTGGCCCAGGGCGGCCGCCGGGTGCTGGCCGTCGATGTGCGCGGACGCGGGCGCTCGGACCGGGCCCCCGATCCCATGACCTACCAGCCCGCCACCTATGCCCGGGATGTCCTGGCCCTGCTGGCCCAGACGGGCATCGAGCGGGCGGTGTTCCTCGGCACATCCATGGGCGGGCTGATCACCATGGCGGTGGCGGCCCTGCGGTCGCGGGTGATCGCCGCCGCCATCCTCAATGACATCGGGCCCGAGGTGGACAAGGCCGGCCTTGCCCGCATCGCCGCCTATTCCGGCCAGCCGGTGGACACCCCGACCTGGGAGGCCGCGACCGCCTATGTCGAACGGATCAATGGCGTTGCCTTCCCCCACTATGGGCCCGACGACTGGGCGGCCTTCGCCCGGCGGGTGTTCCGCGAGGGGACGGAGGGCGCGCCGGTGCTCGACTATGATCCCGACATTGCCGTCCCGATCCGGGCCGCGGGGGACAAGGCGCTGGTGCCCAATCTCTGGCCGATGTTCGGACGTCTGGCCAGGGGGCGGCCGACCCTGCTGGTGCGCGGCGAGACCTCGGACCTGCTCAGTGCCGGCATCGCCGCAAGGATGAAGAAGCGCGCGCCGAAGATGGACTATGTCGAGGTTCCCGGCATCGGCCACGCCCCCATGCTGGACGAGCCCGCCGCCCGGGCGGCGATCTTCGAATTCCTGTCGGACGTGCCCTAGTAACAGGCAGCAGGCATTCGGCAGGGGCCCGCGCCCTCACGGGCTACTGCCTGCTGCCTGCCCCCGGCACATTCTGATCCAGTTCGTCCAGCCACACCCGGGCCCACACGTCCGAGGGCGCGCGCCAGTCGCCGCGGGGGCTCAGCGAGCCGCCGGTCACCACCTTGGGCCCGTTCGGCAGGGCCGAGCGCTTGAACTGGCTGGTCTGGAAGAAGCGCACGATGAATTTCCGCAGCCAGAAGACGATGGTCTCCAGATCGTATTCGACCTTTTCGGTGTCCGGCGTCCCCGAGGGCCAATGGCCGCGGGCGGCATCCTTCCACGCCTGATGGGCCATATAAGCGATCTTCGAGGGCACCATGCCGTAGCGGCTGACGTGGAACAGGAAGAAATCGTTCAGCGCATAGGGGCCGACGGTCGCCTCCGTCGACTGGATCCGGCCGTCCTTTGCCGGGACCAGTTCGGGCGAGATCTCGGTGTCGAGGATGGCCTGCAAAACCGGCGTCGCCTCGGCCCCGACCAGCTCCCGGTCGGCCACCCAGCGGATCAGGTGCCGGATCAGCGTCTTGGCCACGCCAGCGTTGACGCCATAGTGGCTCATGTGGTCGCCGACGCCATAGGTGGCCCAGCCCAGCGCCAGTTCCGACAGGTCACCCGTGCCGATGACAAAGCCGTCGTGCTGGTTGGCCAGCCGGAACAGATAGTCGGTCCTCAGGCCCGCCTGCACATTTTCATAGGTGATGTCGTGGACCGGTTCGCCGTCCGCCGCAGGATGGCCGATATCGGCCAGCATCCGCTCCGCGGCCGGGCGGATGTCCAGCTCCGCGGCCGTCACGCCCAGCGCCTTCATCAGCGCCCAGGCATTGGCCCTTGTCCCCTCCGAGGTCCCGAAGCCCGGCATGGTGTATGCGCGGATGCCCGTGCGCGGCAGCTCCAGCCGGTCAAAGGCGCGACAGGCGACCAGCAGGGCCTGGGTCGAATCCAGCCCGCCTGAAATGCCGATGACCACCGTCTTGGACCCGGTCGCCACCATCCGCTTCATCAGGCCCTGAACCTGAATGTTGAACGCCTCATAGCAGTCGCGGTCCAGCCGCGCGGGGTCGTCGGGCACAAACGGGAAGCGGTCGAGGGGGCGGATCAGGTCGGACGGCGTGGCCTCGCGGGCCTCGAACAGCACCCGCTCGAATCCGGTCTCGCCCGCCTCGCGGCGCGCGCAATCGGCAAAGGTCCCGTTCCGCATCCGATCCTGACCGATGCGGTCCACATCGACGTCGCAGATCGTCAGCCCGCCGCCCATGCCGAACCGTTCGCCCTCGGCCAGCCTGGCGCCCAGTTCATGGACGGTGGCCTGACCGTCCCAGGCCAGGTCGGTGGTGCTCTCGCCCCAGCCGGAAGCCGTGAAGACATAGGCGGCCATGGCCCGCGCCGACTGACTGGCGCACAGCATGTCGCGCTCTTCGGCCTTGCCGATCACAATGTTGGACGCCGACAGGTTCAGCAGGATGCGCGCCCCTGCCATGGCCTGGCGGGTCGAGGGCGGCAGCGGTGCCCAGAAGTCCTCGCAGATCTCCACACCGAACAGAAAGCCGGGACGGTGGGGAGCCTCGAACAGAAGGTCTGTCCCGAGGGGAACGAGGTCATCGTCAAGCATCAGCGGTCCGTCCGCCGACAGATCGTCTGTCGCCGGCGAGAACCAGCGCTTCTCATAATATTCGCGATAGTTGGGCAGATAGGTCTTTGGCACCACGCCGATCACGCGCCCGCCTGCGAGCACGCACGCGCAGTTGTAGAGCCGCTCGGCATGTCGGACCGGGGCGCCCACCACGACTGCGGCCGCCATCTCTTCTGTCGCCCGGGCCAGCCGCGCGATCTGCCGCTCTACCTCGTCCAGCAGGGCGCCCTGCATATGCAGGTCATCCAGCGCATAGCCGCTCAGGCTCAGCTCGGGAAAGACGATCAGATCCACGCCCTGTGCCGCCGCGTGCTCGATCAGACGGATATGTTCATCGGCATTGGCCTTCGGATCGGCCGGGTGGACGACAGGGGTGGCCGCCGCCACGCGCACAAAGCCGTGGGTCGCGGGGCTGAAGAAGGGATGTGTCTGGGCCATCAATCCATCCGGGCGCGCGCCGAGGGCGCATCTGGGCGCCGACCGCCGCCTTGTCGCACATAGAGGGCGGATTTCCCAAGACGGGGTTTCTTCGTGTCACAGGTGACGCTGACGGCGGCGACCGCTAAAGCGGACCCATGAACGACGCACCGAAAAAAGGCTGGTTGCAGCGGCTGAGCGACGGGCTGTCCCGCTCCTCGCGCCAGATGACCGAACAGGTGGTGGCCACCTTCGTCAAGGAGCCCCTGTCCGAGGCGGCCCTCGAACAGCTGGAAGAGCATCTGCTGGAAAGCGATCTGGGTCCGGCCGCGACCGACCGCATCGTCGAGCGGTTCCGTGCCCTGCGCTTCGGCGCCGGCGCCTCCGAGGTCGAGGTCAAGACGGCCCTGGCCGAGGCCGTGGCCGACGAACTGCGCGCGCACGAAGCCCGCTATGAGCCGCTGGACGGCCCGCGCCCCTTCGTCACCCTGTTTGTCGGCGTGAACGGCTCGGGAAAGACCACGACGCTCGGCAAGATCGCCGCCGACCTGACCGGGCAGGGCGCAAAGGTCATGATCGTCGCCTGCGACACCTTCCGCGCTGCCGCCCGCGAGCAGTTGAAGGTCTGGGCCGAGCGGGCCGGGGCCACCTTCGAGAGCCGCCGCGACGGCGCCGATCCGGCCGGTCTGGCCTTCGATGCCCTGACCCGGGCCCGGGCCGAGGCATATGACGTCGTCCTGATCGATACCGCCGGCCGGCTGCAGAACAAGTCGGCCCTGATGGACGAACTGCTGAAGATCGTGCGGGTCCTGAAAAAGGTCGACCCCGAGGCCCCGCACGAGACCCTGCTGGTGCTGGACGCCACCGTCGGTCGCAATGCCCTGGAACAGGAAAAGATCTTCGGCCGGACGGCCTATGTCTCCGGACTGGTGATGACCAAGCTGGACGGCACCGCGCGCGGGGGTGTTCTGGTACCCGTCGCCCAGGCGTCGGACGCCCCCATCAAGCTGATTGGCGTGGGCGAGGGTATTGATGACCTTCAACCCTTTGACGCCGAGGCCTTCTCCCGGTCTCTGGTCGGTCTGGAGGTCCGGTCATGAACGAGCGCACCACACCCCCGACCTGGGTCCGGCAGGCCGTTGATTTCGGCGCCCTGGTTGCCTTTGCCGGAGCCTTTGTCTTTTACCGCCTGCGCGGCGTTGCCGGCGATGAGGCGCTCGTCCAGGCCACCTGGTTTCTCGTGGGCGGCGCCGCCGTGGCCGTGGCGGTCGGCTGGGTCGTCGAGCGTCGTCTGGCCCTGATGCCCCTGATCGTTGGCGGTTTTGCCCTCGTCTTCGGCCTGCTGACCCTGTTCACCCAGGACGATTTATGGGTGAAGCTGAAGGTGACCATCCTGAACCTCAGCCTGTCGATCCTGCTGCTGGGCGGGTTGCGGCTGGGCAAGCTGCCGCTCAAGGCCCTGCTGGGCAGTGTGATTCCGATCAATGACCGGGCATGGCGCATCCTGACGCTCCGGTACGGCCTGTTCTTTGCGGCCGTGGCCCTGGTCAATGAGGCGGTGCGCAGCGAGGCCCTGGTTCTGTGGGTGGCCGACCAGCTCGGCCGCGAGGGCGTCGATCCGGCCGATGTCTGGGTCAGCTTCCGGGGTGTGCTGTGGATCGCCTCCTCCGTCTTCGGAATCAGCAATCTTCCGTTGATCATCCGCAACCTTACGCCGGAGGCCGAGGGCAAGATTCCGCCTCCACCCCGGGGGCCGAACGCCGCACCCTGAGCGCGCCAAGGCGGGTAACGGAAGAAATGTCGCGCAGTCGTCGTCAAAGCGTAAAGCGGCACTGCTAGCCCTTGAATGTTCAGGAACGCCAGGGGAGGCGAGCGCCATGGTCAAGTCGGGCAAGAAGGCTCGGGAATCGGGCGCGCTGGCCGAATCGCCCAGCCATCTTATCCACCGCGCCCTGCAGCTGGCCCTCGACGTCTACACCCGCGAAGTCGGGTCCGACGCCCTGACCCAACGCCAGTTCGCCGTTCTGGAGGCGGTGTCCCTGCGCGGCGGCTTGACCCAGACGGATCTGGTCAAGGCGACCGGGGTCGACCGCTCCACCCTCGCCGATCTTGTGGCGCGCATGACCCGCCGGGGCCTGTTGTCCCGGGAACGTTCCACGCTGGATGCACGCGCCATGGCGGTTCATCTGACCCCGGAAGGAGAAGCGGCGCTCGCCGAAGTCCGTCCGCGGGTGATCGAGGCGGACCGTCAGATTCTCGCCCTGCTGCCCAAGGGACGCCGGGACACCTTCCTCGAAATCCTGACCGAGCTGGCCGGTGCGGCCGACTCCGCCCCGGAAGAGGCGAAAGCCCAGGCCCGGGCCGAGAAGAAGCGGCTCAAGGAGCGGCGCAAGGCGGAAAAGGCGGCCCAGAAGGCGGAAAAGGCGGCGTCCAAAAAGTCGGGCAAGAAGGCCGGAAAGGTCAGGGACAAGGCGCCGGCTGCGGTCGAGCCCGAGACCGTCTAGCCGCCCCGTCCCGCGACGGCCCGGAATCCGGCGGCGGCAAAGCGCACCATATATTCGCAGGCACTGTCGAGATCGCCGGAGCGGCACAGCCCTCCTGACAGCCGGTCGAGGCGACCCGTCTCACCCAGCGTCAGGGTCAGGGCTCCCGACAGATTGTGCCAGCCCCAGTACAGGTCCTCGTCACTGGCCTCGGGCAGCACGACCCGGAGCAGGTCGATCAGGCGTCGGATGGACGGGTCGAAGTAGCGGGCCATGGTCTCGCCGCCGAAGGTCGGATTGGCATTGGTCTGGGCCACCAGCGCGGAATAGTGTTTCCAGCCGGGCCCCCCCTTGAGGGACCATTGGAAGGGCGGCCTCAGAAAGGCCTCGAGCAGCCCTTCCAGCGTCATCGCGCCCTCGTTTTCGCCGGCATAGCGATTGATGGCTTCGACCCGTTCATTGTTCCAGACCTCGGCCCGGCGCAGGAAGACCGCGTCAAACAGGTCCCGCTTGGCCCCGAAATAGTAGTGGACCAGGGCCGTATCGACGCCCGCCTCGCGGGCCACTTCCCGGATGGTCACCCCGTAGAAGCCGTGTTTCGAAAACAGGTCCTCGGCCGCGTCGAGGATGGACTCCCGCGTGTCGCCGTTGCGCGCCCCGAGACTTTTGGGTGGCCGGCCGCGCCGCGCCGTTGATTCGGTACGCTCGCTCCGGACGCCTTTCGGGGTCGGGGCGGGATCGTCGGGGGCGCTCGCCTTGCTCATCGGGCAAGGCTAGTCGGGGTGCGCGGATCGGGCAATCGCCGGTTCAGCCGCCTGTGGCAGGTATGCATTCCTGCCACAGGCCGGGCCGAATCCCACCGTAATCCGGGCGCTGGCGTTTGACAGACGGCAAAAAAGAGCGCCACTCTGCGGAAAATCATTGAACGCTGAATAAAAGCGTCTCGGGCTGGAAACAGAGAATGGGGTTCCAAATGAACAGACTCGTAAAGACCGTCCTTCTGGCCGGGGCCGCCTGGAGCGCCCTGTCCGTCACCGCCATCGCCCAGGAGGCCCCGGCACGGGAGCCGGGCGCAACCTCCCTCGATGAAATCGTCGTCACGGCCCGCCGCCGGGATGAGCAGCTCAAGGACGTGCCGGTGGCCGTGACCGCCCTGTCGTCCGAGCGGCTCGAGGAAACCGGCGCCGCTGACATCACCGTCCTGCAGCAGCAGACGCCCAACGCGACCGTCCAGGTGGCCCGCGGCTCCAACTCGACCCTGATCTCCTTCATCCGCGGCATCGGCCAGCAGGACCCGCTGTGGGGCTTCGAGCCCGGCGTCGGCCTCTATGTCGACGACGTCTACATCGCCCGGCCGCAGGCTGCGGTCCTCGACGTCTTCGATATCGAGCGCATCGAGGTCCTGCGCGGACCGCAGGGCTCGCTGTACGGCCGCAACACGGTCGGCGGTGCCATCAAATATGTGACCTCGCGCCTGTCGCAGGACGCCGAGGCCAGCCTGCGCGGCGCCTATGGCAGCTATAACCAGGTCGATCTGGTCGCTTCCGGCAGCATTCCCCTGACCGACACCTTCCGGGTCGGGGCCGCCTTCGCCAATCTGACGCGTGATGGCTACGGCACCAATCTGAACACGGGCGCCGAACACTACGACAAGGACGTCACCGCCTTCCGCGCCAGCGCCGAATTCACCCCGCGGGATGAGGTCTTCCTGCGGTTCGCCTATGACCGGGTCCAGGATGATTCCAGCCCCCGTCACGGTCACCGCGAAGTGGCCGGCGTCGGCCCGGGTGCCGGTGTGCCGGACAGCGTCTATGACACCTATGCCGGGATCGGCGACGAGAACTCGGTCGAGACCGAGGGCTATTCCTTCACCGCCCAGATCGATGTGAGCGAGCACTGGACGTTCAAGTCCATCACCGCCTGGCGCGAGGGCCGCACCGATACGGTCATCGACTTCGATAACACGCCCGCTCCGACGCTCGACATCCCGGCCTATTACGCCGACGAGCAGATCACCCAGGAGTTCCAGTTCCAGTTTAACTATGACCGGATCCAGGGCGTGTTCGGCGTCTTCTATCTGGACGGTTCGGCCGAGGGCGCCTTTGACACCATTCTCGGCAATGCCGGGATCGTGATCGGCACCGGCGGCGTGGTCGATACCGAGAGCCTCGCGCTGTTCGGCGACGTCAACCTCGACCTGACCGATCGCCTGCACCTCGGCCTCGGCATCCGCTGGACCGAAGACACCAAGACCGGCACCGTGTTCCGCGCCAACTACCTCGGTGCCACCCGTTCGCCCCTGCTGGGCGGAACGGTTCGGGCCCCGCTGCTGCTGCGCACGGATTACACCAACGAGCGCACGTTCGATAATATCTCGCCGCGGATCGCCCTGTCGTACGACTTCTCGGATGACATCACCGGCTATGCCTCGTGGTCCTCGGGCTTCAAGTCCGGCGGCTTCGACATGCGCGGCGACGCCATCTTCACGCCGAACACGGTCAACGGCTATGAGCCCGAAACCGTCGACAGCTATGAGATCGGCCTGAAGGGCCGCGCCGGCCCGCTGTCGTTCAGCTCGGCCATCTTCTACAATGAGTACCAGGACCAGCAGGTCACCACCCAGGTTCCGGCCGTGGGCGGTATCGCCAGCTTCGTCGACAACGTCGGCCGCTCGACCTTCTACGGGGCCGAGTTCGAAGGCTCGCTGTTCCTCACCGACAACCTGTCGGCCAACTTCGCCGTCGGCTATCTGAACAGCGAGTTCGAGGAGTTCCTGCGCTACAACCTGACCACCATGGTCTATGAGGACATCTCCGATCTGGTGGTCCTCCAGAATGCGCCCGAGTGGACCGGCTATTTCGGTCTCACCTGGCGGGGTGACCTGGCCGGCGGCGAGCTGGTCGTGATCCCGGCGGTCAGCTACCGCGGCGACTTCAGCCAGTTCGAGTTCCCGAACCCGATCCTCGACCAGGAAGCCTATGCCCTGGTTGACCTGTCGGCGGTCTGGACGGCCCCGAGCGAGCGCTGGAGCATCGGCCTGTTCGGCAAGAACCTGACCGACGAAGAGTATCGCGTGGGCGGCTACAACTTCCCCGGCGCGCTCTTCAACAACTCGATCATCGGCTACTACGGCCCGCCGCGGACCGTGACCGGATCGATCCAGATCAAGTTCTGATCCCGACCTTGAACGTCTGACACCTGTCCGGGCGGCGGTTCCTTTGAGCCGCCGCCCTTTTTCTTTTGCATGCCGGACCGGGAGCGCTACCGTCGCGCCCGGTACAGGTACCATCAGGGGAAACCGCCATGACCGATGCTGCCGCGCCCGGCGCCGAAAAGCCCGTCTCCCCGGGCTATCGCTTCTATGTTCTGGCGATCCTGATCTTCGTCTACATGCTGAACTTCCTCGACCGGCAGATCATCGGCATCCTCGCCGCGCCGCTGAAGGAAGAGTTCGGCCTGACCGACAGCCAGTTCGGTCTGCTGGGGGGCATCGCCTTCGCCTCGGTCTATTCCACCCTGGCCATCCCCCTCGCGTGGCTGGCAGATCGCTACAGCCGCGTCTGGATCATGACCGGTGCCCTGACCGTCTGGTCGGGCTTCACCGCCCTGTGCGGGGTCGCAACCTCCTATGGCCAGCTCTTCCTGTATCGCATGGGCGTCGGTGTCGGCGAGGCCGGCGGTGTCGCCCCGGCCTATTCGCTCGTCGCGGACTATTTCCCGCCCCATCAGCGCGCGAGGGCCCTGGCCGGCTTTGCCTTCGGCATTCCGCTGGGCACGGCGGCGGGGACTCTGGTCGGCGGGCTTCTGGCGGCCGAGTACGGCTGGCGGACGGCCTTCATCGTGGTCGGCCTGCTGGGCATACTGGTGGCGCCGGTCCTCCGCCTGACAGTCAGGGACCCCAAACGCGGCGCGACGGACGTGCCGCGTCCCGTCGAGCCGGCCGCTCCGGCCGATGCCGCGTCCGTCGCCTCGCATCCGCCCGCGCCGTCGTCCGCTGTCGGCCGGACCGCCGCCCTCGTCATGCTGGGCCTCGGGGCCGCTCTGCTGGTGCTGGCGGCGCTCGACTACGCCGGCCTTCTGGCCATTGGCGACGCCATGGTCCTCGGATTTGCCGGATTGCTGGCGCTGGTGATCGGCGTCTCGCTCATGATCGCCCGCTCGACCGCCTCGGTGGTCATCAAGAAGAAGAGTTTCTGGCTGCTGGCCCTGGGGGCGGCCTCCTCGTCCGTCTGCGGCTATGGCGTGGCCGGCTGGCTGCCCCTGTTCTTCATGCGCAGCTTTGACCTGACCCTGCGCGAGGTCAGCTGGTACTATTCAGGCATCGCCCTGATCGGCGGTATCCTCGGTATCTGGCTGGGCGGCATGATCGCCGACAGGCTGGCCCATCGGGGCAAGGGGGCCTACCCGCTTGTGCCCGCCATCGCCTTCCTGATCTCGGCCCCCTGTTTCATCCTGGCGATGAACTCCGACTGGCTGATCGCCCAGATCTTTGCCGACGGGGGCACCCGGGCCCAGTCCCTGATCGTGGCCTTCCTGATCTTCATCATCCCGACCGGGCTGAACCTCGCCTGGCTGGGCCCGATCACCGCCTCGATCCAGAATCTGGTGCCCGCGCCCATGCGCTCGACGGCCTCGGCCCTGTTCCTGCTGATCAACAACCTGCTCGGCATCGCCGTGGGCTTCTATTATTTCGGCTGGATGAGCGATCTGCTGGCACCCCGGTTCGGTGAGGAAAGCCTGCGTTGGGCCATCTACACCGGCATGGGCTTCTATGTGCTGGCTGCGCTGCTGCTGATTGGTGCCTCGCGCACCCTCAAGAGGGACTGGATCGACTGATCCCCTGACGCCAGACCGGCTCCGCCTGTTGCGCCTGCGAACGGGCGGAGCCTATAAGCCTCGCAATCCTCCCCACCAGCGGACGCGACGGTTTCCATGAATATTCACGAGTATCAGGCCAAGCAGGTTCTGAAGGGCTTTGGCGCGCCGGTCGCGGCGGGCGTGGCCATCACCTCGGCGGACGAGGCCGAGGCCGCTGCCCGGTCCCTGCCCGGTCCGCTCTATGTCGTGAAGTCCCAGATCCACGCCGGGGGCCGGGGCAAGGGCAGGTTCAAGGAACTCGGCGCTGACGCCAAGGGCGGCGTGCGTCTCGCGAAGTCGGTCGAGGAAGCCGTGGCCCACGCCCGCGAAATGCTGGGCAACACCCTGGTCACCGCCCAGACGGGCGAGGCCGGCAAACAGGTCAACCGCCTCTATATCGAGGATGGCGCCGACATCGCCCGCGAGCTCTACTGCTCCCTGCTCGTCGACCGTCAGCACGGTCGCGTCGCCTTCGTCGTCTCGACCGAGGGTGGCATGGACATCGAGGCGGTCGCCCATGACACGCCCGAGAAGATCCAGACCATCGTCATCGACCCGGAAGCCGGCGTCACCGATGCCGACGTCGCCACGCTGAATTCGGCGCTTAAGCTGGATGGCGCCGCGGCCGAGGACGGCAAGGCCCTGTTCCCGATCCTATACAAGGCCTTCCTCGACACCGACATGTCGATGCTGGAAATCAACCCGCTGATCGTCATGGAGAACGGCCGCCTGCGCGTGCTGGACGCCAAGGTCAGCTTCGACGGCAACGCCCTGTTCCGTCACCCGGACATCCTCGCCCTGCGCGACGAGACCGAGGAGGACCCCAAGGAGATCGAGGCCTCAAAATGGGACCTCGCCTATGTCGCCCTGGACGGCAACATCGGCTGCATGGTCAATGGCGCCGGTCTGGCCATGGCGACCATGGACATCATCAAACTGTACGGCAAAGAGCCCGCCAACTTCTGTGACGTCGGCGGCGGCGCCTCCAAGGAAAAGGTCGCGGCGGCCTTCAAGATTATCACCGCCGACCCGCGCGTCGCGGGTATTCTGGTCAATATCTTCGGCGGCATCATGCGCTGTGACGTGATCGCCGAGGGCGTGGTCGCCGCCGTCAAGGAAGTGGGCCTCAAGGTGCCGCTGGTCGTCCGCCTCGAAGGCACCAATGTCGAGCAGGGCAAGAAGATCCTCAACGAATCCGGCCTCGCCATCACCGCCGCCGACGACCTCGACGACGCAGCCCAGAAGATCGTCGCGGCGGTGGGGTGATGCGACTCGCCCTTGTGATCCTCTGTCTCTTTCCTGCGACAGCGTGTGCACAGTCTGGGCACCCAGTCACCGGGGACCTCGTCGATCTATTCGATCAGGTCTGCGTTGACGGCGACATGAATCGCGATGTCCTGGAGCGGCGGGCATCCTCCGAGCAATGGCAAAAGCTGGAGGCCCGCGGTGGGGGTGATCCGATCACATGGGCGGTCGGGTTTGCGACGCCCCATGGTGGAGACATCTTGATGATCCATCGCTCCGAGACGGCCCGGCTACCAGAAGGGGCGGGGCCTCCGGAAGCACAAGGCGCGCCTGCCTATCTACCGGCCCTGACCACGTGCGGAGTTCGCGGCGGCGTCGACGCCGATCCGCTGGCGCGCGCCGAGGCAATCGCCGACACCTTGGGACTGGTTCTGATGGAGCGGCCCCCGGGGCGGGGACAGCCCGATGGGCTCATCCAACGAATGTGGGGTTCGCCGGGCGAGCAGGTTTTGCGAGTCGCGTTTCAGCCAGACAGCCGGCGCATGGAGCTCGAACTGACAGCCTTCCATTAGGGCTCTCCCCGGAAGGATTCGTGCAGCCATCAGGCAGCTTTGCACGCTCCACATAACCCGTGTTACACATAATCCGTGACCCGTAACCTCACCCTCGCCATCGACGAAGACCTGCTCGACAAGGTGCGGGTGCTGGCCGCCATGAAGCGGACCAGCGTCAACGAAATGGTGCGCGGCTTTCTGCAGCGCGCTGTCGAGGAGGAGAGGGAGGCCGACGAGGCCCGCGAGGCCCTTCTCAGGCTCATCGACGAGTCCGAAGGGCGCGGCGGCGAAGGCTGGCGCCCCCCCACGCGTGAAGAGACCTACAGCGGGGAACCTCGGTTTGATCGCGAATACTGAGGTCTTTCTCGACACCAACATTCTGCTCTACGCGGCCCTTGGCCGCGATCACGCGGGCCATCGGTGGGGCCGTGCGCGTGAAATCGTTCTGACGGAAGACTATTGCACCTCGGGTCAGGTGCTGGCCGAGTTCTACAACAATGTCATCAGAAAGAGCGCGCAGCCGCTCACGCCGGAAAAGGCCCGGGAATGGGTCCGGGTGGTGGCCATGAAGCCGTGCCAGCCGATCACGACCGCCGTGGTTCTGGATGGGATCGCCCTCTCGCAGCGCTACCAGATCAACTACTGGGACGGCGCCATCATCGCCGCTGCCGAGCGGCTGGGCGCACGCGTGATCTATTCCGAAGACCTGAGCGATGGTCAGACCTATGGGACCGTCCGGGTCGAAAACCCGTTCCGGGACATCTGACCGGATGGCACGCGCGATCATTCCTGTTATCACCCCGACCAAGGTCCTGACCCGGGGCTGACCCACAGCCCCTTTCAATCTCTCCCCCGGAGCCCACACGCATGTCCCCTCTGTCGATCTTCAAGCCCCTCGCCGCCACCGCCGTGGCGCTCGCCCTCGCCCCCGCCGTGGCCCAGGCCCAGGCGGTTGATCCGCAACTCGCCCTCTTCCAGTCGACCTGTGTCGAGACCGACGGGCAGGCGTCGACCGCCATGGCCCGTCTGGATGCCGCCGGCTGGGACGTTCTGCCGGCCGAAATGATGGGTGCGGATGCGCCCTTCGACAATCTTCAGGCCCGTCTGCAGTTCACCGATGCCGGCATCAACATCGCCATGACCGGCGATATGGCCGAAGGTCTCGGGAGCCTGACCGACGGCGGCGACATGTACCTCGCGGTCTGCGCGGTCGGGGCCATGCCCGGCGACTATGCGACGGTTGACGGGGCGGTGGCCGACTGGCTGGGCATGACGCCCAATGTCGAGATGAGCACCGATGAGCTTCGCGGCTATCCCTACACGCTGGAAAACGGTCGCAAGGTCGCTGTCTCGCCCGATCTGGGGGAGGACCAGCTTCTTGAACTGGCCGCGAAGGATCGCATGCGGATCGTCATGACCGGCGATTCGGACGGCGTGATCATGATCATGTACATGCGCCCCATCGCCCGCTAGGCCGCCACCCCGTACCTCCCCGAACCCCCTGCTCGCCGCCTTGCGGCCCTCTGCTCCAGGTCAACCATGTCCATCCTCGTCAACAAAGACACCCGCGTCCTCGTCCAGGGACTGACCGGCAAGACCGGCACCTTCCACACCGAACAGGCGCTGCGCTATTTCGGTACGAAGATGGTCGGTGGCGTCCACCCGAAGAAGGGCGGCGAGACCTGGCACGGGTCCGAGGGCGAGAGCCTGCCGATCTTCGCCTCGGTGGCCGAGGGACGCGAGCGGACCGGTGCCGACGCCTCGGTCATCTATGTGCCGCCGGCCGGGGCCGCCGACGCCATCATCGAGGCCATCGAGGCCGAGGTGCCCTTCATCGTCTGCATCACCGAGGGTATTCCTGTGGCCGACATGGTGCGGGTCAAGGCGCGCCTCGACCGGTCGAGCTCGCGCCTGCTGGGCCCGAACTGCCCCGGCATCCTGACCCCCGAGGAATGCAAGATCGGCATCATGCCGGGCTCCATCTTCCGCAAGGGCTCGGTCGGCATCGTCTCGCGCTCGGGCACCCTGACCTATGAGGCCGTCTTCCAGACCTCGAACGAGGGTCTGGGCCAGACCACGGCGGTCGGCATCGGCGGCGATCCCGTCAAGGGCACCGAGTTCATCGACGTCCTCGAGATGTTCCTCGCCGACGATGCCACAAAGTCGATCGTCATGATCGGCGAGATTGGCGGCGCGGCCGAGGAAGACGCGGCCCAGTTCCTGATCGACGAGGCGAAGAAGGGCCGCAAGAAGCCCATGGTCGGCTTCATCGCCGGCCGCACTGCGCCCAAGGGTCGCACCATGGGCCACGCCGGCGCGGTCGTCTCGGGCGGCAAGGGCGATGCGGAATCCAAGATCGCGGCCATGGAAGCGGCCGGAATCACGGTTTCGCCGTCCCCGGCCCGCCTCGGCACCACCCTGGTCGAGGTCCTGAAGGGCTGAAGCGGGGCCGTTGCGGAAAATTTCTGGTCGCAGGACCAAATTTCCCGCCCTTTCGCCCCGTTTCGGTCATGACCCGCCGCCGAACCGTGCGTATATGACCCTGTCACCGACGGAGCGTGCCGCTCCGCGGCCAAGGGACTGCGACGAACACGATGGCGGATGATGCCGGTCGGCTGAACCAGGTCTTTGCCGAGACCAGCTTTCTCTACGGGGCGAATGCCGCCTTTATCGAGGATCTTCACGCCCGCTGGGCCACCGACCCGGCTTCGGTGTCGGCCGAGTGGCGGTCGTTCTTCGACCAGCTGCGCGACAGTGCCGCCGCGGTAAGGGCCTCGGCGGCCGCAGGTGGCTGGGGCCGCAGGGGCGCGGGCGAACCTTCGGAGGAGACCGGCGTCTTCGACGGTCGCTGGCCCGAGCCGAAACCGGCCGGCAAGCCGGGCAGGGCCGCGCCGGCGGCTGCGCCTGCCCCTGCCTCTGCCCCGACCACTCCGGCCACGACGCCCGAGGATGTGCGCACCGCCGCCCATGACTCCATCCGCGCCCTGATGCTGATCCGCGCCTATCGCGTGCGCGGCCACCTGCAGGCGACGCTCGACCCGCTGGGCATGGAGCCTCCGGTCCGGAACCCCGAGCTGACCCCCGAATTCTATGGCTTCAGCGAGGGCGACCTCGACAAGCCGATCTACCTCGACGGTGTCCTGGGCCTCGAGACCGGTACCCTGCGCGAGGTGCTGGCGATCCTGAGGCGCACCTACTGCGGCCATATCGGCATCCAGTACATGCACATCGCCGAGCCCGAGGAGAAGTCCTGGCTGCAGGCGCGCATCGAGGGCCCCGACAAGTTCGAGGAGAACGCCTTCACCCGCGAGGGCAAGCTGGCCATCCTCAACAAGCTGATCGAGGCCGAGACCTTCGAGCGCTTCCTGCACAAGCGTTTCCCCGGCACCAAACGCTTCGGTCTGGACGGCGGCGAGGCCATGGTCCCGGCGCTGGAGCAGGTCATCAAGCGCGGCGGCAATCTGGGCGTCGACGAGATCGTGCTGGGCATGGCCCACCGCGGGCGTCTGAACGTCCTGTCGGCGGTCATGGGCAAGCCCTATCGCGCCATCTTCCACGAGTTCCAGGGCGGTTCGTCCGTGCCGTCCGACATCGAGGGCTCGGGCGACGTCAAATATCACATGGGCGCCAGCTCGGACCGCTCGTTCGACGACAACCGGGTCCACCTGTCGCTGACCGCCAACCCGTCCCACCTCGAGATCGTCAATCCGGTGGTGCTGGGCAAGGCGCGCGCCAAACAGGCCTTCGACATCCGCGAGGCCAATGCCGGCAGACCCGAAGCCGAATGGGCCCTGGACCGGACCAAGGTCATGCCGCTGCTGATCCACGGCGATGCGGCCTTCGCCGGCCAGGGCGTGGTGGCCGAATGCTTCGCCCTGATGGGGCTGAAGGGCTACCGCACCGGCGGCACGGTTCACTTCGTCGTCAACAACCAGATCGGCTTCACCACGGCGCCGCGCAACAGCCGCTCCTCGCCCTATCCGTCGGACGTGGCCCTGATGGTCCAGGCGCCGATCTTCCACGTCAACGGCGACGATCCCGAGGCCGTGGTCTTCGCCGCCAAGGTGGCCACCGAGTTCCGCCAGAAATTCCACAAGGACGTGGTGGTGGACATGTTCTGCTACCGCCGCTTCGGTCACAACGAAGGCGACGACCCGACCTTCACCCAGCCCCTGATGTATTCGAAGATCCGGGCCCAGAAATCGACCCGCGAACTCTATGCCGAACGCCTCGTCGCCGAGGGGGTCATCACCGCCGAGGAGGTCGAGGCCGAGATCACCCGCTTCGAGCAGTTCCTTGATGCCGAGTTCGAGGCCGGCAAGGACTTCAAGCCCGAAAAGGCCGACTGGCTGGATGGTCAGTGGCACGGCATCGGCAAGCCGGAAGGCGACGAGTTGCGCGGCGAGACCGCTGTCTCGAAGGATCGCCTCGTCGAGATCGGCACCCGGCTGACCACCGTCCCCAACAGCATCGACGTGCACAAGACCCTGCGCCGCGTGCTGGATGGCCGTCGTCAGATGATCGACACCGGTCAGGACCTCGACTGGGCCACCGCCGAAAGCCTCGCCTTCGGCACCCTGCTGGACGAGGGCTTCCCCGTCCGCCTGTCGGGTCAGGATTCGGTCCGCGGCACCTTCAGCCAGCGCCACTCCGGCATCATTGATCAGACCACGGAAGAACGTTTCGTCCCCCTCAACCACCTGCGCGAAGGTCAGGCCCATTTCGAGGTGATCGACTCGGCCCTGTCGGAGGAGGCGGTGCTCGGGTTCGAATACGGCTATGCCCTCAGCGATCCCAATACGCTCGTGATGTGGGAGGCCCAGTTCGGCGACTTCGTCAACGGTGCCCAGGTCGTCATCGACCAGTTCATCAGCTCGGGCGAACGCAAATGGCTGCGCATGTGCGGCCTGACCATGCTGCTGCCGCACGGCTATGAAGGTCAGGGCCCGGAGCATTCCTCGGCCCGGCTGGAGCGCTTCCTGCAGGCCTGTGCCGAGGACAATATGCAGGTCGCCAACTGCACCACCCCGGCCAACTATTTCCACATCCTGCGTCGCCAGATGCACCGGCCGTTCCGCAAGCCGCTGATCCTGATGACGCCCAAGTCGCTGCTGCGTCACAAGAAGGCGGTCTCCCCCTTGTCGGATCTGGCCGAGGGCAGCTCCTTCCACCGTGTGCTCCACGACGACGCCCAGACCCGTCCCGATGTGGCGGGCATGACGCTCAAGGCCGACGCCGACATCCGGCGCGTGATCCTGTGCTCGGGCAAGGTCTATTACGACCTGCTGGAAGCGCGCGAGGCCGCCTTCAAGGACGGCAAGGCCGTGGACGACATCTACATCCTGCGCCTCGAACAATTCTATCCATGGCCGATGAAGTCGCTGATGACCGAACTGGCCCGCTTCCCCGGGGCCGAACTGGTCTGGTGCCAGGAAGAGCCCAAGAACATGGGCGGCTGGACCTTTGTCGATCCCTGGCTTGAACTGACGCTCGACAAGCTCGATGTGAAGGCGAAGCGCGCCCGCTATGTCGGACGCCCCGCCTCGGCCTCGACGGCGGCCGGCCTGATGAGCCGCCACAAGGCCGAGCTTGACGCCTTCCTCGCCGACGCCCTCGCCACCCCGAACTGACCCCTGCCGGAACCGGAACTGACATGGCTGATATCCTGACCCCCGCCCTTGGTGAATCCGTCGCCGAGGCCACCATCGCCAAGTGGACGAAGAAGGTCGGTGACCCGGTCAGGCGCGATGAGCTGCTGGTCGAGCTGGAAACCGACAAGGTCTCGCTGGAGGTGGTCTCGCCCGCCGACGGCACCCTGGCCGAAATCGCCTTCGACGCCGGCGACACCGTCACCCCCGGCGCCATCCTCGGCAAGGTGACCGAAGGGGCCGCCGCTCCCGCCGGCGAAGCTGCTCCGAAGGCTGAGGCCAAGCCTGCTGAGGCCCCGAAGGCCGGAGGAGAAGCCGCGGTCCCCGTCCAGGTGCCGACCATGGGCGAAAGCGTCGCCGAGGGCTCGGTCGGAACCTGGCAGAAGAAGTCCGGCGACCGGGTGGCCAAGGATGAGCTGCTGGTCGAGATCGAGACCGACAAGGTGGCTGTGGAAATCAGCGCACCGGCGGACGGCGTCCTGACCATTTCGGCTGAGGCCGGCTCGACCGTCACCCCCGGTCAGGTGATCGGCCAGATCGCTGCCTCGGGTGAGGCTGCTGCCGCTGCGCCGAAGCCCGAGGCCGCGCCGGCCAAGGCTGCCTCCGGCTCGGACGACCCGCATCTGTCGCCCGCTGTCCAGCGCGTGGTGGCCGAGAACAACCTCGATCCGAAATCCATCCAGGCCACCGGGCCCAAGGGCAATATCACCAAGGCGGATGCGCTGAAGGCCGCCGCGCAACCCCAGCCGACCGCCGCTGCGGCCCCGGCCAGGACCGCGCCTGCGGCTCCGCCGCGCGCCGACCAGCCGCGCGAGGAACGGGTCAAGATGACCCGCCTGCGCCAGACCATCGCCCGCCGCCTGAAGGAATCACAGAACACGGCCGCCCAGCTGACCACCTTCAATGAGGTGGACATGTCGGCGATCATGGCCCTGCGCAACCGCTACAAGGACGCTTTCGAAAAGCACCACGGCATCAAGCTGGGCTTCATGAGCTTCTTCGTGAAGGCCACGATTGCCGCGCTCAAGGAACTGCCGGCCGTCAATGCCGAGATCGACGGCACCGACATCATCTACAAGAACCACTATGACATCGGCGTCGCCGTCGGCACCGACAAGGGTCTGGTCGTGCCGGTTCTGCGCGATGCGGACGTCCTGTCGCTGGCCGGGATCGAAAAGGGTATCGGCGATCTGGGCCGGGCCGCCCGAGACGGTGACCTGACGCTGGACCAGCTCCAGGGCGGCACCTTCACCATCACCAACGGCGGCGTCTATGGCTCGCTGATGTCGACGCCGATCCTGAACATGCCCCAGTCGGGCATTCTGGGCATGCACAACATCGTCCAGCGCCCGGTGGCCATTGACGGCAAGGTCGAGATCCGGCCGATGATGTATCTAGCCCTCAGCTATGATCACCGCATCGTCGACGGCAAGGAAGCCGTGACCTTCCTCGTCCGGATCAAGGAGCACCTCGAGGACCCTCAACGCTTCCTGCTGGACCTTTAGACCGGAGGGCGGGCGATGGCCCTTCGTGAAATCGCCCGCTTCGTCGATGTCTATGAGGCCGATCTGGCGGCGGCCTTCCTTGAGTCCCATGGTATCCGCGTCACCGTCACCGAGCGCTTCCAGACGACGGTCGACCCCCTGATGCAGCGCGCGCTGGGCATACGGCTGATGGCGCACGAGTCCGAGATCGAGGCGGCGCGGGATCTGCTGGCCCGCGTCAAGGCGGGCGAATTCGCCGAGCCGGACGGGGATGACCTTGCGCCGATCGACCCCGGCACACGGGCCACCGGCACGGTCATGGCTCTGGCGGCGTTTGCGACCGGCGGCTTCTGGGGCACCAGCCTGCCGCGCCGGTTTCGCCCGGTGGCCTGGCAGGGCATGTTGATCAGCGCCAGCGCCGTCAGCCTCGGAGTCCTGCTGATCTGGATAGCGGCAAAGCTGATCCTGGACCCGCCCTAGCGCCTTCAGGCCTCGCCCAGCACCTCATCCGTATGCGCGCCCAGCGCGGGCGGGGGCCGATCATAGGCAACCGGCGTCGCCGACATGCGGATCGGGCTGGCCACGGTGCGGATGGGCTCCGACAGATCGGCGCGGGTCTGTTCGACCTCCAGCCCCCGGTGCTTCGCCTGCGGCTCGGCGAACACCTGATCGACTGTATTGACGGGACCACAGGGCACGCCCGCCGCCTCCAGTACGGCCATCAGTCCCTTCATGGTGTGCCCGGCCGTCATCGCCGACAGCTCGGCCGACAGGGTCGCGCGATGCTCGATCCGCACGGCATTGGTGGCATAGCGGGGATCGGTGCCCATACCCGGCGCACCGAGGGCGGTGCAAAGGGCGCGGAACTGTCCGTCGTTGCCGACCGCGATCACCACCATACCGTCCGTACACGGAAAGGGCTGGTAGGGTGACAGGTTCGGGTGGGCATTGCCCATGCGAGTCGGGGCTGTGCCCGAGACGAAATAATTGGTCGCCTGATTGGCCAGCATGGCGGCCTGCACATCGAACAGGGCGATGTCGATCTGCTGGCCCTCACCCGTCGCGCGCGCATGTAGCAGGGCGGCCAGAATGGCATTCGAGGCATAAAGGCCGGTGAACAGATCGGCGACCGCCACCCCGACCTTCATCGGCTCGGCCCCCGGCGCCCCGTCGGGCTGGCCGGTGATCGACATCAGCCCGCCCATGGCCTGGATCATATAGTCATAGCCGGCCCGGTGGGCGTCGGGCCCGTCCTGCCCGAAGCCGGTGATCGAGCAATAGACCAGCTTCGGATTGATCGCCTTCAGCGAGGCCCAGTCCAGCCCGTACTTCTTCAGCCCGCCGGTCTTGAAATTCTCGACCACCACATCGCAGGTCGCCGCCAGTTTCCGGACGGCCCCGGCCCCCTCGGGCGTGGCGATGTCGAGCGCCACCGACTTCTTGCCCCGGTTGGCACACAGGAAATAGGCCGCATCCCCGCGCGATCCGTCGGTCCTTGTGGTGAAGGGCGGGCCCCACAGGCGGGTGTCGTCGCCCGCCCCGGGCCGTTCGATCTTGATCACCTCGGCGCCCAGATCGGCCAGGGTCTGCGTCGCCCACGGCCCGGCCAGTACCCGGCTGAGGTCAAGAACGCGAACGCCCGCCAGCGGTCCCTTCGTGGATGGGGTCAAAGGCCCGGATCCCACACGCCTGCCTCGCGCATGCGGCATTCGCGCGCCTCGCGGGCCCGGCCGTTCATCTCATCGGCCATGCAACAGACCTCGCGCGAGACCGTGGTCTTGCAGACGCCCGGCACGACCGAATGCAGGAAGGCCGCCCCCGCCAGCTTCAGCAGGCGAAATCCGAACCGCGACGATGCGGCCATATGTTCGAAATAGCCCTCGTCCACCTCGCGCGGGTGGTCGACGAACAGACGGTGGAACAGGCGGCTCATGCGCGGATCATAGCCGCAGTCTGCGCGGCCCTCTACCCGTCGGGCACGTTCTGTCCTACACCCCCGCGGCAGGGGCAGAAAAAGAGGTCCGATCAGCGACCCGCCCGCAGATTCAGGAGCGCCTCCATGGCCGACGGCACCCCCCCGACCCGCACCTTCCGCTGGGATGACCCGCTGGATATGGACAGCCGCCTGACCGACGACGAGGGCATGATCCGCGACGCCGCCCGCTCCTATGCGCGTGACCAGCTGCTGCCGCGCGTGGTGCGCGCCTTCGCCGACGAGACCTTCGACCGGTCGATCATGACCGAGATGGGCGAAATGGGCTTTCTCGGCGCCATGCTGCCCGAGGAATACGGCGGCTCCAACGCTTCTCACGTCGCCTACGGCCTGATCGCCCGCGAGATCGAGGCGGTCGACAGCGGCTATCGCTCCGCCATGTCCGTCCAGTCATCCTTGGCCATGTATCCCATCTATGCCTTCGGTTCCGACGCGCAGAAGGCGAAATTCCTGCCGAAGATGGCCGCCGGCGAGTGGATCGGCTGTTTCGGCCTGACCGAGGCCGACGGCGGCTCGGACCCGGCCTCGATGAAGACGAGGGCGGAAAAGGTCGACGGCGGCTATCGCCTGAACGGCGCCAAATACTGGATCACCAACAGTCCGATCTCGGACCTCGCCATCGTCTGGGCCAAGCTGGATGAGGTGATCCGCGGCTTCATCGTCGAGCGCGGCTTCGACGGCTTCACCACCGACAAGATCGGCGACAAGCTGTCGCTCCGCGCCTCGATCACCGGCGACATCGGCCTGAATGACGTGTTTGTGCCCGAGGCCAATATCCTGCCGGGCGTGAAGGGCCTGCGCGGTCCGTTCTCCTGCCTGAACAAGGCCCGCTACGGCATCGCCTGGGGCGCCATGGGGGCCGCCGAGTTCTGCTTCCACGCCACCCGCGACTATGTCGGCGAGCGCATGCTGTTCGGCCGGCCCCTGTCGTCGCGCCAGCTGGTCCAGAAGAAGCTGGCCGACATGCAGACCGAAATCTTCCTCGGACTGGAAGGCGCCCTGGCGCTGGGCCGCCTGCTCGACACCGGCGCCTGGGTGCCCGAGGCCATCTCGATGATGAAGCGCAACAACTGCGGCAAGGCCCTGGCCATCGCCCGCGAGGCCCGCGACATGCACGGCGGCGCCGGCATCACCGGCGAGATGCACGTCATGCGCCACGCCATGAACCTCGAGACCGTCAACACCTATGAGGGCGCCCACGACGTCCACGCCCTGATCCTCGGCCGGGCGATCACCGGCCAAAGCGCCTTCTAGGGCTCTTCGGTTTCTTCGGCGTCTTCGGTCTCGTCCGCTGCCGCGCCGCTCAGTTCGGGCGAATACAGCCCCGTGACAAACCGCGCCGCCACACCCTCGGGCCGGAAGCGCGGTCCGAACCGCGCGCAAGGGTCGGGGTCGGCGATGGCCCGCACCGCCCGGTTCGGCGGCGCAAAGGCGTCGCCCACGGCATCGCCGAAAGGCTCGGCCAGCTGGACCGCATCCCCGACCCGCGACAGCGACGGATTGTCCGTCCCGACCGCCTGGGCGTCGCGCGACCACAGGATGATCGCCACCTGGCCCTTATCGTTGCCGGCCAGCAGTTCGGCCTCGGCCGACAGCCCGCCCAGGGTGCCGGGCACCCGCACGCCGATCGGCCCGGGAATGAAGAAGCCGCTGGCCGCCGACACGGCCGAGGCCACCCGCCCCGTCGGTGCTATCCGCGTGACGACGGCCCGGACCCGACCGGCCCCCGCTTCCTCTGTGCCGATGACGGTGAACCGCTCGCTCAGTTCGTAACAGACCTGCCGGTCGACCTCGCGCAGCACCAGGGCGATCTCCGGCTCTGTCAGGTCCCCGCCGGCCCCCTCGGCCAGCAGCGCCGGCTCGATGAAGATCCGCTCGACGGTGGCCGCCCGCTCATCGTCCCGCCGCTGCCGGACCGAGGCACGCACGGTATCGTCCCGCTCCACCAGCCCCTCGTAATTGCTCAACAGCCCGGACGGGGCCGCGCCCGGCGTGCCGCAGGCTGCGACCAGCAGGGCGCCGACGGCGACGGGCAGGGCAGGGTGAACTCTCATCAGCGATCCTCATCAGAAACTGTCAGCGCCGCGCGGGGTCAGTCTCCCCTAGATACGTCGGGGCAGGGTCCTGGTTGCACGATCGACCGCAACCGTTGCCATTGTCGACCTGCGGTCTATCCTCGCGGGGCTTGGGGAGGCGATATGACAGACCGGACCGCAGACGAAACAGACGCCTTCCTCGCCCTGCGTGACCTGTTCAGTGGCATGACGGCCCTGCTGCTGGAGGACGAGCCGGCCCTTTCAGACCATGTCGCCAGCCGCCTGATGCGGGCCGGTTTCGAGCGTGTCGACCGCGTCGAGTCGGGCGAGCAGGCGCTCGCGGCGACGGCTGACACCCCTTATGATGTGCTGATCCTCGATCGCCTGACGGCCGGTCTGGACGGACTCGAAACTCTCAAACGTATCCGGACAGGCAAGGGGCCCTCGGCCGATTCCCCGGCCCTGATGCTGACCGCGCTCGGCGCCGAGCGGCAGAAGGTCGAGGGCCTGCTGGGCGGGGCCGACGACTATCTGGCCAAGCCCGTGGGCGACGAGGAACTGCTGGCGCGGATCGCGGCCCAGCTGCGCCGCGCCGGTCGTCGGGCAAGGGCCAATGGCGGCGATGTGACCAACGGTCCCTTCACCCTGTCCCCCGGCGCCCGCACCCTGCAGATCCGGGGCGCGGACGGTGCCCGGCGGGCCATCGACCTTTCCCCGCTGGAGTTCGCCATCATCTGTGAACTGATGACCGCGCGGGGCCAGCCGGTGACCAAGACCATGCTCTGGGACCGCTGCTGGGTGGAATGGAATTTCCTGCCCGACAATTTCGTCAACATCATTGACGCCCGGATCAGCGCGCTCAGGCGACGGCTCAAGGACCAGTGTCCGGAAGTGCCCGAACCCATGCATCCGCTGATCGTCTCCGCCCGCAGCCAGAGTCTGGTGTTCCGCGACCTCGACGGTCAGGGCTGAGACCGGATGAAGCGGCGTCTCTCCGGCCTCGGCGGGTGGCTGTCCAGGCGAACCACCGCCCAGCTGTCGATTGCCATAGCGGTGCTCGCGGCGCTCGCCCTCTCCGGGTCGGTGATCATCACGGGACAGGCGGTCCGCGCCGACCAGCGTCAGAAGGCGGCGCTGGCCGCCCTCGCCGACTATGCCGCCATGGTTGATAAATTGGGGGTCCAGGCCTGGCTGGGCGCCGATCAGGTGACCGAGGCCGACGCGGCCTATTTCTCGGCGTGGTTGACGGCCTTCCAGTCGGGTCCCGACCGCGAGGATCGCTCGCTCGAGGAGGTCTGTCGCACCGGTCGCGGCGGCGCCGGAGTCCGCTTCATCCGCGCCCCGACCGGCAAGCCGGCCGGACTGGCCGAGCTCGAGGATGCCCGGGCCCGCCGCCTCCCGGCTCTCGGCGAGGACGTCTATGCGGTGCGGCTTCCGGCGGGCACCCTCTGTCCGGGCCGCGACGTCGAGGTCGTGGTGGTCAAACGTCAGGCCGGCGCCCTCCAGATCATCGTTGGCCGGGTGGTGGACCGCGCCGGCGAGGCCTGGGGCCGGGCGGCCCTGATCGTGGGTCTCAGCGGCCTTCTGATCCTGATCTCGGGCCTGACGGCGGCGGTCTTTGCCCGGCGCCGGCTGGGGCAGGCCCTGGCCGAGGTCAGCGCCTCTCTGGATCGCGCGGCCATGGGCGATTTCTCGCGCCGGCCGCCGGTCGACGATATCGCCCCCGAGCTCCGCCCCCTCAGCCTGCGGGTCAACCGCACCCTTGACCGGCTCGAGGAGCTGCTGGGCTGGCTGCGCGATTCGTCGGACCAGCTGGCCCATGACTTTCGCACGCCCCTCGCCCGGGCCACGGCCAGACTCGAGCGGCTGGAAGAGGTCGAGAGCGCGGAGGAGCGGGCCCGTCTGGCGCGGCTCGCGGGCGATGACCTGCGCCAGCTGACCCGGGCCATGAACGAGACCCTCGCCCTGCGGGACGGTTCCGCCTGGGTGTTCGAGAGGGTTCAGCTGAACGACCTCGCCCGCGCCACCCTCGACCTTTACGAGCCTCTCGCCGAGACGCGCGCCATCCGGCTCGAGGCCGAGATCGCGCCCGCCACCCTGCTCGGCGTCCGCACCCTGCTTCAACGCGCCATGACCAATCTCGTGGACAACGCCGTCAAATTCTCGCCGGACGGCGCCACGGTTCGGGTGATCACGCGCGCGACCGGGACCGGCGTCGAGTTCTCGATCGCTGACCAGGGCCCGGGCATGCAGGCCACCCGGCAAGGCTCGCCGCCGGCCAACGGCATCCCCGTCCCGCCGGAGTCGGCAACCGTCGACAGTCACGGCATGGGTCTGCCATTTGTGCGGGCGGTGGTCCGCCGGCATGGGGGCACGCTGACGATCCGTGACGCCGGTCCGGGAACCATCGTCACGGCGCGTTTCTCACGCTAAGACAGTCATAGAACCGGATAAGGGGAATGCGATGCGTCGGTCTGTCCTTCTGAAACTGTCGGTCGCGGCCGTGCTGGTCACGGGGATGGCGAGCGTCCCGATGGATGTCGCCCGGGCCCAGGCCACCCCCCTGCCGTATGACGAGGCGCGCGGCGTCTTCAGTTTCGCCGAAGGGCTCGAACGCACCCTGCCGGCCGTCGTCCAGGTGACCACGCTCGGCCAGTCCAGCGGTCCCCGATCAGAGGATACCGAGGCCCAGCCCGTCTCGACCGGGTCCGGCGTCATCATCGACGCGGGTCAGGGCATCATTGTCACCAATCACCATGTGATCGAGGGGGGCTCCAAATTCACCGTCGATCTCGCTGACGGCCGCCTGTTTGACGCGGTGCTGATCGGGTCGGACAAGGCAACCGACATCGCCGTCCTCAGGATCGAGGGCACGGGCCTTGCCCAGGTTGAGGTGACGGATTCCGATACCTTGCGGACCGGCGACCTGGCCTTTGCCGTCGGCTACCCCCTCGGCCTCGACCAGACCCTGACCATGGGCGTCATCTCGGGCCTGAACCGCTCGGGTCTGGGCGACGCCGTCGAGGACTATATCCAGACCGATGCGGCGGTGAACTCGGGCAACTCCGGCGGCCCCCTGCTGGACAGCCGCGGCCGGCTGATCGGGATCAACACCTCCATCCTGTCGGGCGGCGGGGGTGGCAATGACGGTATCGCCTTCGCGGTACCGACCCGCATCATGCTCTATGTCGTCGGCCAGATCCGCGAGTTCGGTGAGGTCCGCCGGGGCGAGATCGGGGCCATGCTGGGATCTCTGGATGCCAAGACGGCGCGGGAACTGGGCCTCAACATCGTTCGGGGCGCCGTCATACGGGACGTCGCGCCTGGCTCTCCGGCCGAGGCGGCGGGTCTGCGCCCGGGGGATGTGATCCTGCGCATCCATTCCCGCCCGGTGGCCAATGCCGGTTCGGTTCTGGCGACGGTCGGGGTGGCCGCGCCGGGCAGCCGGCTGGACGTCGACTATCTGCGGGACGGGGTTGAGCGCCGCGGCACGGTGACGGTGGAAATGCCCCGACCCGGCCAGATCGCCCTTGGCGCCGATGCCCTGATCGCCTGGGGCGCCGGCTATCGGGAGGCCCGCAGCGGCGAGCGCGGGGGGCAGGAGCACCGGATCGTGGTCGAGGTGGTGGAAGGCGGAACGCCCTCGGCCTCGGCCGGCCTCGTCGCCGGCGACCTGCTGGTGTCGGTGAATGGTCGCGAGGTGTCCAGCCTTCCCGCCCTCGCCCGGGCGCTCGACACGGACCGCCGCCCGATCCGGCTGCGCGTGCATCGCGCGGGCGAGCCGGTCGAGCTGACGCTCAATCCCTGAGGCTTCGGGGCCATGGCTTCCGGCCTGTTTTTTCCGGGGTAAGGCTGGCGGGGACCGTGTTGCGGTCCCCGCCAACGCAAACGCCCGCTCCGGCCGGGGGGGAGGGGGAATGGCCGAAACGGGCGTAGCTCGCTTGGAGAAAGCGTCGGCCCGCTGAAACCCTTGGGGGGAGGAACCCGGGGGGCTGGGGGGGCTGTTCAGGATCCAGGATCGCTCCGGGCTCCAACGGGCCGATGACCCCTTGTCTCCCCGGAAGGCGGCGGGCGAAGGACCAAATGGGGGCGTTTTCGTGACCGGTGCATTTTCTCCGATAGTCATGGTTTTTCGGTCGCGGCGGCGTGATCCGGGAGCCTCTGGCCTTTGCCGTCGGGCGCGCTAGGATTCGCCGATGAGCAGTGCGTCGCAGGACAGTTCAGGGTCTCTCCCCGTCCGGGGCCCGGTCTTCTTCGAGCGTCGCGAGCTGGACCTGCTTCTGCGGGTCTATGGCCGGCTGGTCGCGGCGGGGGACTGGCGCGACTACAGTATGACGGGCGGGGCCGATGTGGCCGAGTTCGCCGTCTATGCCCGCTCGGGCGACGCCCCCCTCTATCGCGTCGAAAAGCGTCCTGCCCTGCAGACCCGACAGGGGCAATGGGCGGTGATCGGCCAGGGCGGACAGGTGCTGAAGCGCGGACGCGACCTCGCCCAGGTGTTGCGCGTCTTCGACGCCCGCCGCTTTCAGGTGATCGACTGATCCCAGGAAAAAGGCCCCCGGGAGCAATCCCGAGGGCCCTTGAGGGTCTCGCGCTCAAGCCGCGAGCGTCCGCGACGCGAGCATAGCGCTACTAAAAAAGTTCGCTCAAGCCGCGAGCGTCCGCGACGCGAGCATAGCGCAATGAAAACTCCCCTACTCGCGGCCGCCCAGCAGCGACAACAGGAACTGGAACAGGTTGACGAAGTTGATGAACAGGCTCAGCGCGCCAAAGCCGGTGGCCACGCCCAGCGCCGCCTGGTCTCCGCCCATGGCATAATAGGTCATCTTCAGCCGCTGGGTGTCATAGGCGATCAGGGCCGAGAAGATCAGCACGCCGACCACACTGATGATCAGCGCCAGCATGCCGTTGCCGAGGAACATATTGACCACCATGGCGATCACCAGACCGATGACGCCCATGATCAGGAAGGTGCCCAGACCCGACAGGTCCTTCTTCGTCGTGTAGCCGAACAGGCTCAGCGCCCCGAAGGCGGCGGCCGTGATGAAGAAGGTCGAGGCGATCGAGCCGCCGGTGTAGATCAGGAACAGCACACCCATGCCGGCGCCGATGGTCGCGACCACGGCCCAGTACAGCAGGTTCACCCCGCCGGCCGTCGGGTTCTTCATGAAGAACATCGAACCGAACAGCATCACCAGCGGCGAGAACTGGACGATCATGCCCAGCATGGTCAGGCCGACGCGGCCGTCGGGGCCCACGGCGAACAGATACTGGCCGACCGCCGGCACATTGCCGGTCACATAGGCCAGGGCCCCGGCCACCACGAGGCCGAGGGCCAGCTTGTTGTAGACCCCCAGCATGAAGGCGCGCAGGCCCGCGTCCATCGCCATGTCTGCGGTCTGCGGCAGGGGGCGCGCAGGGTTCCGGAAATCGTTCATTCGAGCGTGTCTCCCAAGGGACGTGCGGCATGATCGCCGCATTTGCTCCTGAATATCGTCAGCGACGGGCTCTCACGCAAGGGAAACCGGACTTGGACGACCGGGCGCGGGCCGCTACCAAGGGTCGCATGTTGCGCCTGTTCACTGCCCTGGCCCTGCCGCCCGACATCGCCGACGCCCTGGTCCGGCGCCAGACGGGCCTGTCCGGTGCCGCCTGGCGACCGGTCGAGGCCCTGCACATCACCCTCAGCTTCTACGGCGAGGTGACCCGCCAGCAGGCCGACGATCTGGACGGCGAACTGTCCCGCGCCGGCGGGCGGGGGCCGCTGACCCTGTCGCTGTCGGGCGTCGGGGCCTTTGGCGACGGCCACCGGGCCCACGCCATCTGGGCCGGGGTCGCCCCGAATGACGCCCTTCATCATCTGGCCGCCCGATGCGAGGCCGCAGGCCGCCGGGCCGGGCTCAACCCCCCGCGCCGCGCCTATCACCCCCATGTCACCCTGGCCTATCTCAAGGGCGAAGCCCGGCCCGATCGGGTGGGTGCCTGGGTCCAGGGCCACAACCTTCTGCAATCCCCGCCCTTCCGGCTGGACCACTTCGGCCTCTATTCCAGCGTCACCGGTCCCCACGGCGGCACCTACAGGCTCGAACAGGAGTATCCCCTATGACCCTGGCCGACACCGGTGACGTCGCCCCCGGCCCGTGGATCGAGACCGAACGCCTGATCCTGCGCCCGACCGCCCTGTCCGACTTTCCCCGCTGGGCTGAAATGATGGCCGACCCCGAGGCCGCCCGGTACATCGGCGGGGTCCAGCCGCGCCCCGTCGCCTGGCGGGGCATGATCAGCATGGCCGGGTCCTGGGCGTTGACCGGGGTGGCCATGTTCTCGGTGCTTGAGCGGGAAACCGGCCGGTGGCTGGGCCGGATCGGCCCCTGGCAGCCCGAGGGCTGGCCGGGTCCCGAGGTCGGCTGGTCGCTGCATCCGGATGCCCAGGGCAAGGGTTATGCCTTTGAGGCCGCCACGGCCACGATGGACTATGCCTTCGACATTCTGGGCTGGACCGAGGTCATTCACACGATCGACCCGGACAACCGGGCCTCCTGCATGCTGGCCGAGCGGCTGGGATCGTATAATCAGGGACGGACACGCCTGCCCGAGCCCTATCAGGATGCCGTGGTCGACCGCTGGGGCCAGTCGCGCGAACAGTGGACGGCCCGCGCCCGGGGCTGAAGAAGCAACCGAAACAGGGTCCGGCGCGTAACTGCCCGGATCCTTTCAACGCCCGAGGAGCACCGGATGTCCCTGTCCCGCCTGATCGCCGCCCCCGTCGTGGTCGCTGCCATGGCCCTGTCGACTCCCGTTCTGGCCCAGGCCACCAACGTCGATCTCGACCGCTTCGACGGCCGCTGGTTCGAGGTCGTGCGCAATCCCAACGATGTGCAGAAGGACTGCAGCCGCGCCCAGATCGACTTCACGCCCCAGTCGCGCGCCGGTCGTTACGGCCTGACGGTCACCTGCACCCGCCGCGCCGACGGCGAGGTGGAAATCCTGCGCGCCAACGCCCGCGTCACCGACACCACGACCAACGCCAAATTCCGGTTCACCCTGACCGGCCTGCTCAGCTTCGGCGGTCTGGCCGGCCAGAACTACTGGGTCTGGGATCACGCCCCCGATTACAGCTGGGCCATCATGGGCCTGCCGGACAAGTCCAACTGGTGGATCTGGCATCGCAGCGCCAGCCCCTCGGCCGCCGAGCGCAGCCGTCTGGTCGCCCGCGCCGGCCAGCTGGGCTTCAACACCAGCCGTACGGTGCACACGGGCCGCTAACCGCCCCGCTTGAATGCGGAACATAGGCGGAACATAGTGGTGCCATGTCCGCCACGCCGCTTCTCACGCTCAGCCTGTCGCCGGTCGAGGGTCCGCGCCCCGAGACTACCCGCCGCATCACCCGCGGTGTGGCGCGGCTGATGGTCGACCTGGGCCATGCCCCGCTCGTCGAGGTGGCCCTGCCCAACGGCCGCCGGGCCGACGTCATGGCGCTGGGCCCGCGCGGCGAGATCGTCATCTGCGAGGTCAAGTCCAGCGCCGAGGACTATCGCTGCGACCGCAAATGGGGCGACTACGCTCCCTTCTGCGACCGGTTCTATTTCGCCGTCTCGACCGGCTTTCCCCACCACATCCTGCCGGACGAGGTGGGGCTGATCGTCGCCGATGACTACGGCGGGGCCGTCCTGCGGGACTCGGGGCCCCGGCCACTGGCGCCCGCGCGCCGCAAGGCCCTGACCATCGCCTTTGGCCGTCTGGCGGCCTTTCGTCGGCCCTTCTGAGATCTAGCGCGGTGCCCGCTTGGCCAGGATGCGCTGCAGGGTCCGCCGGTGCATGCCCAGCCGCCGCGCCGTCTCCGAGACATTGTGGTCGCACAGCTCATAGACGCGCTGGATATGTTCCCAGCGCACCCGGTCGGCGCTCATCGGATTGTCGGGCGGCTCGGGCGCATCGCCGGTGGCCAGCAAGGCCTTGACCACATCGTCCGCGTCGGCGGGCTTCTGCAGATAGTCGACCGCGCCGGCCTTGACCGCGGCCACCGCCGTGGCGATGGCGCCATAGCCGGTCAGCATGATGATGCGGGCATCCTCGCGCCGCTCGCGGATGGCCTCGACGATCTTCAGGCCGTTGCCGTCCTCCAGCCGCATGTCCAGCACGGCAAAGGCCGGGACCCGCTCGCCCAGGGCCGCCTGCGCCTCGGCGATCGAGGCGGCGGTGGTCACCTCAAAGCCCCGCGACTCCAGCGCCCGGCCCATCCGGGTCCTGAGGGCGTTGTCATCGTCCAGCACCAGCAGTGAACGATCGTCCAGCCGGGCAATGCGGGGGTCGGTGTCTGTCATTCTCTGTCTCCAGTGCGGATCACGTCGTTACGGGCCCGCCGTCCGTCAAGATGCAGGCCCACCCTGCGACACTTGGACCGGCTCCAGTGCGGGCCGCGGCCAGCGGACCACCACCCGCGCGCCCCTCGGCCGGTCCCGGGCCGCAGAGGCCGCGCCGACCGTCACCTTGCCGCCGGTGCGTTCCAGCAGGGTGCGCGCGATGAAAAAGCCCAGCCCCATGCCCCCCTGGCTGGGTGCGATGGATTCCGCCGGAGCCGGCTCGCGGCCCTTGCCACCCCGTCGTCCGCCTCTCGGCATGGCCGCAGCGGCGATCTGGGCGGCCAGGGCCCGGCGGGCCTTGCCGTGGGGCCGGGTGGTCACATAGGGCTCGCCCAGCCGCGGCAGGATGTCGGGCGAGAATCCCGGTCCGTCATCGGCGATCTCGATCTCGATCCAGCCTGCGTCGACCGAGGCCGTCAGGCTCACCTCCCGCGTGGCAAAGTCGGCGGCATTCTCGACCAGGGTCGACAGGCCGTGGATCACTTCGGGCAGGCGGCGGATGCGGGGCGGCGGCGAGCCGTCCGCCACCCGGACCCGGATGCGGAACTCCAGATCAAAGCCCTTGTGCGGGGCCGCCACCTCTTCCAGCAGGGCCTTCAGCGCCACATCGTCATACAGGGCGTCGCCGGCCTCGGGGCGCTGCGACAGCCGCTTCAGGATCAGCCGGCATCGCTCGGCCTGCTCGAGGATCAGGGCCGCATCCTCGGCCGCCGGGGCATCGGCGGGAAAGGCCCGCTTCAGTTCCTTGGCCACCACCTGGATGGTCGCCAGCGGCGTGCCCAGCTCGTGGGCCGCGGCGGCGGCCAGCCCGCCCAGGGCCGCCAGCCTCTGCTCCCGCTGCAGCACGTCCTGGGTGGTCGTCAGTGCCAGTTCCAGTTTCTCGGCATCGGCCGCGACCCGCCAGGCATAGGCGGCCGTGAACACCACTCCCGTGACCAGGGCCAATCCGATGCCGAACCGGTAGAGGGCCGGCAGGGTCAGCTCCGTACCCGCCTGCCAGGGCAGGGGCATGGCCCAGAAGAACAGCCCGACGGTCGCCAGCAGCACCATCAGGCCCAGCACAATGGCCTGACGCGCCGGAAGCGAGGCTGCCGCGACCGTCACCGGGGCCACCAGCAGCAGGCAGAACGGGTTCTGCAGCCCGCCGGTCAACCCCAGCAACAGGGTCAACTGCAGGATATCAAAGCCCAGATGGGCGGCCGTCAGCCCGCCGTCGGCCACGGGCGGATCGGGGCGCTTCAGCCGCCGCGTGGCCTGCAGGTTCATGATCACACTGGCGCCGATGACCGTCAGGCACGGCCACAGCGGCAGGTCGAAATGAAAACCCGCCGTCGCCACGACAATGGTCGCGCTCTGGCCCGCAATCGCCATCCAGCGCAGGATGATGAGCGTGCGCAGCGACAGCCCACGGCTCCGCCGCGGCAGGTTGCGCCAGCCTTTCAGCCCGGACCCATGCGGCCCTTTATCCGCTTCAATCGCGTTCACATCCTCTCTATAGACCGCTCCCGGACCCCGGGGCGAGACGTCCCGACGCCGCAACTGATCGGGAGGCTTCATGCCCCGCAAGACCGTGATCGTTCTCGCCGCTGTCTGCCTCGGCATGGCCGCAGCCCTGGCGCTCATCACCCTGATCGTCGTCCAGGGCCGGGGCGAGACGCGGATGGGCACGGCCGGCCAGGCGATCGAGGCCGGGGTTGAGGGCCAGCCGACCGCCGGTGGCCCCTTCACCCTTGTCAACCAGGATGGAGAGGTGGTCGACCAGACCCTGCTGGAAGGCAAATGGAGCCTGATCTTCTTCGGCTTCACCTATTGTCCGGACTACTGCCCCACCACCCTGGCCTTCCTTCAGGCCCTGCGGACCGAACTCGGGCCCCGGGGCGAGGAGCTGCAGATGGTCTTCGTCTCCATCGATCCCGAGCGGGACACACCGCAGGCCATGAAGGACTATCTGTCGTCCGACGGCTTCCCCGATGGGGTCATCGGCCTTACCGGCACGCCGGAACAGGTGGCCGCCGCCGCCGATGCCTATGACGTCTTCTACAGCCGCTCGGGCGAGGGCGAGACCTATACGATGAACCACTCGCTCGCCATCTGGCTGGTCGGCCCGGACGGCAAGACCCGCCAGACCCTCAACTATGAGCTGGGCCCCGAGACCGCCGCCGACATCGTCCGGCGCGTCCAGGCCCGGGGCTGATCGCGCTCAGTCCCGGTCCTGCCGCCTCAGGGCCAGTTGCAGCTCCAGCCGCCGCAACGCGTGCAGGGTGCGGTTGGCGTGGATGGCGGGCCAGATCGCCAGCTTCAGCATCAGCGACGACAGGATCAGTACGGCCGAGGGCAGTCCCCAATGCAGGGCCTCCAGCGGCCCGGTCGCCTGAAAGAACTGCCATGCGGCCCAGGCACCGCCCAGGAACAGCACGGTCTGGGTGATCAGCAGCACGACATTGACCCAGCCGGTGGGACCGCCAAAGGCACCGGCCAGCTGGTGAAAATAGCCCGGCTCGGCGCCGGCCCGCGCCAGCAGGGCGCGGTCTTCTTCCCTGAGGGTCCGGGCGATCAGGGTGTCGATATCGTCGGTCATGGGGTCACTCCGTGAAGGGTCAGGTGGTCGCGCAGCTTGCGCCGCGCATGCATCAGCCGGGTCTTGATCGTGCCCTCGGGCGCATCGAGGGCCAGCGCCGCCTCGGCCACGCTCAGTCCGTGCAGATAGACCAGCGCCAGCGCGGCCCTCTGGTCGGGGGGCAGGGTCTCAAGGCCGGACTGCATCTGTCGCCGCGCCAGCACGTCGGGTCCGGTGTCGGGCCCGGGTGTCCCGGGTACCGCCCCGTCGTCGAGGCCCGTTTGCCGGGCCCGATCCCGGCCGCGTCGTCCGCCCAGCCGGGCGCACCGCCGCGTGACGATCCGCAGGGCCCAGGCCGGAAAGGCCATTTCGTCCCTCAGGGTGGTCAGCCGCTTCAGGATCTCGACCCAGCTGTCCTGCACGGCCTCTCGTGCCATCTCCGTGTCCCCCGTCAGCCGCCAGGCATGACCGATCAGCCGCGGCTGCCACGCCGCGACCAGACGCGCCCGCGCCGCCGCATCTCCGGTCCGCGCGGCCGCGACCAGATAGGCCTCGAACAGCCGGGCCCTGTCGTTGCGATCCGCCGACATGAAGGAACACTCCCGCTCTCGGAAAGATAAGGTGCCGCGAGCCGCCTGTCCGGTTCAATCAATTCGCAAGTCGCTGCGGGGCTTCTTCGCGGAGCAGGGTCTTCACAGCGACCACGGCGTTCTCACAGCGAACACTGCGGCCGGGTCCGGCACATCCCCTCTGTGCCCTTCGTGCCTCCTTTGTGTCCTTCGTGATGAACCTCTTCGTTCTCTCTCCTCGTCACCCTCGGACTTGATCCGGGGGTCGGTACGGGCAGCCCGTCAGCCGTTGCGGGTGACACTGATCCTCGGGTCAAGCCCGAGGATGACGATGGGTTGACGGCTCCAGACAGGATAGCCGCCCCCCAATTCCCCGGCCCTTTCAACACCCCCACCCTTTCTCGCACCGTTCTGCCCGACCAGGTCCAGCCCCGTGCCACACTCCCCCCGTCCTGTCGCACGGAGGGCTCGTAAGGCCTGCGACCTTGTGAGCGGCGGGAGCGGATGGAGCGGGGTCGGACCCCAGGGTCCGAACACCCCTTATCACCGCCTCCGGGTGCGTGACGGGGGCAAGGGTCGAGGGGGATACTCGGCCGTTCCGGGACTGAATGCAGGTTCAGCCCGCCCGCCGGGGGCGCTGCGGTAAGGCCCGAATACGGCCACCCGACGCAAGCTTCCGGAAAACCACCGCGCGGAGCGTCAGCTTTCGTCGAAACGGTAAACTCTAACTCATCCGGGCGAAGGCCCGGCGCTCCGCCTGCCTCCACCCTCTGCTCCATGGGCGAGAGGCGGACAGCCATGCCCTTCTCCCCCGAGGGGAGAAGGCACCATTTCAGACCATTCAGACGGTTCAGACGGTTCAGACGGTATCTCCACACCCCCGGCCCCTCACGATTGCGCCAGCGCCGATAATCCTTTTGCAGTGCCTCGCGAACTATGCTGCGCTGCACAGTCCGGCCGGCCCCGCGCCGCCATTCGAAGAGACGCATGCTCTATTCCCTGCACGAATTCTCCTACTACTCGGCCACGCCGTTCCGTCTGGGGGCCCAGCTGGCCCGGTCCTTCTGGTCCTCGCCGTTCAATCCGGCGGCCGAGACCGCCATCGGGCGGACAGCCTGGGCCGCCGCCGAAGTGTTCGAGGGGCTGACACGCCGCTATGGCAAGCCGGCCTGGAACCTCAATGTGGTGACCGCCGAAGGACACACGATCCGCACCACGGAACAGACGATCTGGACCTCCCCCTGGTGTCGGCTGGTCCGCTTTCAGCGCAATCCCGTCGACCTTGAGCGGGCCGGCAAACCCGCGGATGGGCCGGCGGTCCTGATCGTGGCGCCCCTGTCGGGCCACTATGCCACCCTGTTGCGCGGCACGGTCGAGGGCTTCCTCCAGGATCACGACGTCTATGTCACCGACTGGGTCAATGCCCGTCAGGTGCCCATGCTGGAGGGGCGGTTCGACTTCTTCGATTACATTGACCACATCCGCGACATGCTGGCCGCCATCGGCCCCGGCGTCCATGTGGTCGGGGTGTGTCAGCCGGGACCGCCGGTTCTGGCCGCCTGCGCCCTGATGGCCGAAGACGAGGACCCGCACCGCCCGCTCAGCATGACCTATATGGGGTCGCCCATCGACGCGCGGCTGTCGCCGACCGTGACCAACCGTCTGGCCGAGGCCCGGCCCTTCGCCTGGTTCCGCTCGAACATGATCCACACCGTGCCCCTGCCCTATCCGGGCGCCGGGCGTCGGGTCTATCCGGGCTTCGTCCAGCTCTACAGCTTCATGTCGATGAACGAGGACCGTCATCGCGACGCCCACCACGAATATTTCGAGCACCTCGTTAACGGCGACGGCGACGGGGTCGAGAAGCACGAGGAATTCTACAATGAATACCTCTCGGTGCTGGACCTGACCGAGGAGTTCTATCTCCAGACCATCGACATCGTCTTCCAGAACCATCTGCTGGCCCGCAACCAGCTGGAACACCGGGGGCGCAAGGTCGACCTGTCGAAGATCACCGACATCGGCCTGATGACCGTCGAGGGGGAGAAGGACGACATCTCCGGTGTCGGCCAGACCCAGGCCGCCCACGACCTGTGCCCCCACGTGCCCGAGGATCGGCGCGAACTGTATGTCCATCCCGAGGTCGGCCACTATGGTGTCTTCAACGGGCGCCGGTTCCGCGACGACATCTATCCCCGGGTGCGCGATTTCATCGCCCGGAACGAGGCCGCCCGTGGCCTATCGCGACGGGCAGCGGCTTAGTCTCGAGGCGGGCGGCGCGCCGCTGCGGCTGTCGGTCAACCGGCGGGCCCGGCGGGTCTCGATCCGCATCGACGCCCGCGCGGGCGAGGCTGTGCTGGTGGCGCCCAGTGAGAGACGGCTGGTCGATGCCATTGCCTTTGCCCGCACCCGCACCGACTGGATCCGCGAGCGGCTGGCGGATCGACCTCCGGCCGTGGGTCTCGCCCCGGGCCAGGTGCTCTCGCTGGAGGGAGAGGACGTCACCCTCGCAGCCGTGCCGGGCGCGGGCGCGGCGCGGCTGACAGACACGCCGGAGGGCCCCGTTCTGGCGGCGGGGGGCGAGGGCGCAGCCTGGAGCCGCCGTATCCTGACCTTTCTGAAGCGCCGGGCGCGCGAGGTGCTGATGGCCCGGACCGAGGTCCACTGCCGGGCCCTGGGCCTGCCACTTCCAAAGGTGTCGATCAACGACCCGCGCTCGCGCTGGGGCTCCTGCACGCCCGGCCGGGGCACGATCCGCTACTCCTGGAGGGTGATCCTGGCCCCCCCGGCCGTGCTCGACTATCTCGCTGCGCACGAGGTCGCCCATCTGGTCCACGGCGACCACAGTCCCCGCTTCTGGGCGGTCGTTGCGCAACTGGTCGGCGATCCGTCGCCGCACCGCGCCTGGCTGAGACAGCACGGCGCGGGGCTCCACGCCCTGACGGTCTAGAAGAACAGCGGGTCGGCCTTCTTCTCGGGGGGCAGGCCGGGCTCGGGGCGCTGCACCTCCGGGTCGCGCCGCTCGGGCTGGGGCGTGGTCGGCCGGATGACTGGCTGGTCGGGCGAGGGCCGCTCGGGCTCGCGCGGCTCCGGTGTCGGTTCGATGCCGCGCTCGATCTCGTCGGCATAGGGGTCGTCCATGGAGCCGATCAGCTCGCCGACCGGATCCGGCGGCTGCCAGCCCTCGGGCAGGGGCGGGCCGTCGGGGATGCGGGGCGCATCCAGCCGGGGCAGGGCGGCGGCCATGAAGGCACGCCAGATGGCCGCCGGGGCCTGTCCGCCGGTAACGCCCCTCATGGCCGTGTTGTCGTCCTTGCCGACCCAGACGGCCGTCACGAAGCCGCCGGTGTAGCCCACGAACCAGGCGTCCTTGTAGTCCGAGGTCGTGCCCGTCTTGCCGGCCAGATCGCGTCCGGAAATGGCCACCGACCGCGCCGTGCCCGAGGTGATCACCCCGCGCAGCATCTCGTTCAGGTACAGGAGCGGCGGGTTGGCAATGGCCTGGATGGGCCGGCTCTCACGGGCCGAGCGCTGGTAGATCACCCGGCCCTCGCGGGTGCGGATGCGGCTGATCCCGTAAGCCGTGACGCGCTTTCCGCCATTGGCAAAGGCGTCATAGGCCTGCGCCATCTCGACGGGCGAGACCTCGACCGCGCCCAGCGCCATGGCGGGCTCAAGCCCGATCCGGCTGGTGATGCCCAGCCGTCGCGCCGTACGGGCCACATTGTCCCGGCCCAGGCTGTCGGCCAGCGACACCGCGACGGTGTTGGTCGACTGGGCCACAGCGTTCGACAGGGTCGTGCGGCCGATGAACCGGCCCGAATAGTTGCGCGGCTCCCACGAGCCGATGCGGATCGGCTCGTCGATCACCGGCGTCTGGGGCGTATAGCCCGCCTCGACGGCCGTCAGGTAAACGAAGGGCTTGAAGGCGGATCCTGCCTGGCGCCGGGCATCGACCGCGCGATTGAACTGGCTGTCGGCATAGGAGGCGCCGCCGATCATGGCCCGCACCCGTCCGTCGCCGTCCAGGGCCACCAGCGCGGCCTGCTCGACCCCGCGTGAGGCATTGTCGCGCAGAACAGCGCTGACCGCCCTTTCGGCGGCGGTCTGCAGGGTCAGGTCGAGGGTCGTCTCGACGATCAGGTCCTCGGTCGGCTCCCCGACCAGGCCCCGGATCTCCTTGTCGAGCCAGTCTACGAAATACTGGGCGTGCTGGGTCGCGAGGGTCCGCGACACGCGCACGGGTTCGAGGACAGCGGCAGCCCGCTGCTCGGGCGTGATCACGCCGCTCTCTTCCATCTCATTGAGGACGACCGTGGCCCGCGCAGCCGCCCGTTCGCTCTCGGACACCGGTGAATAACGCGACGGGGCCTTGAGCAGTCCGGCCAGCAGGGCGGCTTCGCCGACCGTCAGATCCTTGGCCGACTTGTCGAAATAGCGCTGCGACGCCGCCTCGATGCCATAGGCTCCGGCGCCGAAATAAACGCGGTTCAGGTAGAGAGCGAGGATTTCGTCCTTGGAGAATTTCATCTCCAGCCAGACGGCCAGCATCAGCTCCTGACCCTTGCGGCGCAGGGTCTGGTCCGGCGTCAGAAACAGGTTCTTGGCGAGCTGCTGGGTGATCGTCGAGCCGCCCTGAACCACGCGGCCGGCGCGCATATTGGCGACCATTGCGCGGACCATGCCGACCGGATCAAAGCCCGGGTGCCAGCGAAACCGCTGATCCTCGATGGCGATGAAGGCAGCCGGCACATAGTCCGGCAGGGCCTCCAGGTCTGCAGGTGGCGCCTGCTGGCTGCCGCGCACGGCGATCAGCGCCCCGTTCCGGTCCAGATAGGTCACCGACGGCTGGCGATCGATGTCATAGAGAGCGGAGGTGTCGGGCAGGCCGCGTGCGAACACCGCAAAGAACACCACGAGGAAGATCAGGCCCCAGACGCCTGCCACGACGCTCCAGTACAGGATGCGCTGGAGGAGATTGCGCTCCCCGGGGCCGCGCTTCAGTCGATCCAGAAAGGCGTTGCCCGCCATCGTCACCCTCTTGGCCATCCTGCGCCTTCAGGCGTTCTAGCGCCGAAAAGCGGTAACGGAAATCACCCCGGATTCCTTGTCAGGTCACCTTCCGGGGGATTTCCGTCGAAACCATGACGATAACGGCCGTCAGTCAATAAAGTCGTTGATCGCGTCAGCCAGGGCGACGGGCTGGTCGAACATGATGAAGTGGGCGCTGTCATCGATCCGCTGCAGAACCACGCCGTCCAGATTGGCGAAGGAGGCGGCATAGATGCCGTCGGTGATCGCGGGCGTCATGCCGGGGTTGTTGAAGGCGACATAGATGACCTGGGTCGGGGCAGTGATCGCCGAAAGCTCCGGGCGGAGGTCGGTGACGATCAGTTCGCGCATGGCGCGCCCCGCAACGCCCGGATCACTGGTGACGCTGTGCTCGATCGGACCGGCCCGAAGGCTTTCGGTCTGGATCATGCCGGCGATGGTGGCCGTCGCCGACGCCCGCCACTGTTCGGGAGTGGAGGCCGCCATGGCCGCCCCGATCTGGTCGGCGAGGGGGGTGACGGAGGCGGGGGTGGCGGCGGCACCGCCGAACATATTGCCCATGAAGGGGATCATATCGATGACGACCAGGCGATCGACGAGGTCGGGGTCGCGGGCGGCCAGCATCATGGCGATCGTGCCGCCCATGGAATGGCCAATGACAACCGTGTCTTCCAGACCCTGCTCGCGGATGTAGCGGGCGATCTCCGCGGCCACGGGCGCGGCGACGGGGCCGTCGATGTTGTCCATGGCAGGCGCGCCGGCGAAGCCCTGGATATGGATCATATGGACACGCCAGTCGCCCTCCAGCCGCTCGACCAGCGGCGCCCAGACATCCGGATGCGAGGACAGGCCGGGGATCAGGATGATGTCGCGCCCCTCTCCCTCGACCCGCACGTGGAAGCGACCCGACTCGAACGCCGCATGGGCATGGCCATGGTCAGCGGGCGCCGTTGCAGACGTCTGGGCACAGGCCGCGACCGGCATCAGGGCGAAGGCGGCAGCGAGGAGAAGGCGTTTCATGGGGAAGGATCCGGCTGGGTTGGGATAGTCACTTTATAACGCAAAGTGCTTTTGCAACGCAACCCCCTCTGTGTCAATGGCAGAGACTGGCGTTGCGGCGGCTCTGGTCCTAACACTAGCCCACATGACGGCCGTTGAGACCCCCTCCCCGACAGAGCCCCGCGCCAAGGCCGCCCCCCTGCCGTTCGGGCGCGGCTTCCTGAAGGACACCTGGTATTTCGTCGACACGGCCCGGGCGGTAAGGCCGGGTCAGCAGGCCCGCTATATGTTGCTGGACGAGCCGGTGCTGGTGGGCCGCACCCGCTCGGGTCAGCTCTATGCCCTGCGCGACATCTGCCCGCACCGGGCCGCCCCCCTGTCGGCCGGCCGCCAGGTCGAGCACGCGGGCGAGGGCGAGAGCATAGAATGCCCCTATCACGGCTGGCGGTTCCGGCTGAACGGCCAGTGCGCCGCCATCCCCTCCCTGACGGAGGACTCGGCGTTCGAGGTCGACCGCATCCGCGTGCGCGCCTATCCGGTCATCGAAAGCCAGGGGATGGTGTTCGTCTGGATCGCCTCCGACCCGCGCCGCCCGGCCGAGCCCGACCACCCGCCGCCGGTCTTTCCGGGTGCCGACGGCCCCGCGCCACGTCTGGTCGAGGCCATGGTCTTCGACAGCCATATCGACCATGCGGTGGTCGGGCTGATGGACCCGGCGCACGGCCCCTATGTCCATCAGCAGTGGTGGTGGCGCTCGCGCCACTCCATGCACGACAAGCAAAAGGCGTTCGAACCGCGCGAACAGGGCTTTGCCATGGTCCGGCACCGGCCCTCGTCCAACAGCCGCGCCTACAAGCTGCTGGGCGGCACGCCCGCGACCGAGATCACCTTCCGCCTGCCCGGCTATCGCTGGGAACATATCGAGGTCGGCGACAAGCAGGTGCTGGGCCTGACGTGCCTGACGCCCGAGACGGCCAATCGCACCCGGATCACCCAGCTGTTCTGGTCCGATCACTGGATCTTCGCCCTGGCCCGGCCCCTGCTGCGCCAGGGCGTGCGCGCCTTCCTGAAACAGGACGGCGACATGGTGAACCTGCAGAACATGGGGCTCGATTTCGACCCGGCCATGCTGTGGATCGACGACGCCGACCGTCAGGCCAAATGGTACCAGCAGCTGAAACGCGAATGGGCCAACAGCCGCGCCGAGGGCCGGGCGTTCGTCAATCCGGTCAAGCCGGAGACGCTGAGGTGGAAGAGCTGAGGGGGGCCGCGCTTCTCACGCCCGATACCCGCCCGGAGGTAACCGGTCTGAAGCGTCTGGCAGACAGACCGTGATCTCCCGTCAATCCGGTGAGCCGGCGCGAACGAACCGGTAGGAGCAGCGGCTGGCGGCTGCGGTCATTCGCGAGGGGTCACCGAGCCATACGTCGTCCAGACTCAGCTCATCACCGGCGACGGACGCTGTGCCCGAAAGATCGAGGTTTGCGGGGCGCTGGTTGTCGCTCTCGACCTCCGCGCTGAAGGACTGGTCGGCGGCGTCGAACCGGTAGCTGCCCCAATAGTCCTTGTAGACCTCGAACGGAGTCCAGGTGACCGAGAAGCGATGCGCGGCATCGAGGACCAGCTCCTCGATCGGCGTCGGCATCACACCATCGGAGCAGGTGGCTCCGGTCTGTCGCCAGATTCCTCTGAGGGGGGCCTCCTCCGGTCTTACAACCCGGATCTGCGCTTCGAGGGGCTGATCGCCAAGCCGCCCGGTCAGGGTGACCAGGGCGGAGGCGGGAGCGTCGTCGGCGACCCGTACAGAGAGGCTGTCAGCGTCGACCTGCACAATGCCTTCGGGTGAAGCCGCGATATCGGTGACGCAATGGCGGGGCGCCCGTTCGAAGGAATGGGGCCGGTCCGTCCAGTAGGCCTCAAGACTGACGGACGCCCCCGGGGCGAGTTCAAGCGGCCGAAACCACCAGACCGCGACCGCGTTTTCCACGCGCGGAGCACACTCGTCCGACCCCGGATTCAAGGCCAGACCACCGGCGAAGAGCAGAGCCTCAATCATCGGTCATTCGTCCCGTCGACCCCTTCAGGCAGGACGCTATCAAGGGCGCGCCGGGCCATCAATGGCCATCGACCCGCAGCCGCCGGCGTGACGGCGCTGCCCCTCGCAAAGTCGACCGGGTTCAGAGCCCCTTGGGGTTCGGGCCGTATTTGTTGGGACCCGGCTTGCCTTCGGACAGGCCGACCCAGAGCAGGAAGCCAAGGTTCACGAGCAGCATGATGCCCAGGATGCCGAACAACGGACCAACGAGTGCCATGATGGCGGCCGGGTCCTCGTTCTCGAGCGCGGCGGCGTTCATGAAGAAGGACGCACCGAGGCTGACGAAGATCATGATGAAGCCGCCGATATTGGCGACGATCGGGATGACGGCCAGCCAGCCGCTCTGCCCCATGTCGTGCAGGCGCTTCACCGTGATGGCGAGGTTCGGCCAGATCAGGCCGATCGAGATGATGAAGCCGATCAGCGGAATCCAGCCGGCGACCACGCCGATGCCCAGACAGATCAGCCAGCCGATCCAGAAGTGCGAGCGGCGCAGACGGCCCTCGAAGCTGAACAAGGCGGTCTTGAAATCGAAGCCGGCCCCTGAAGTCGAAACCTGATCGGTCATTTGCGCGTCCCCCGCTGCTGTCTGGCGTCATGCCTGGCCGTGAGCGTGGCGTAACGACGCTCGCCTGACAAGGGAGGGCGGGACCGGAAATGCGCGTTTCGGGGGTCGCGATGGCCAGGGTGCGCTTTGGGGGGAAGCGGACATTGCCTTGCGGACCTGTTTCGGGAAGATTGCCTCCAGTTCGCAGCGGAGCCGATCATGCACTCTCTTATGGCAACCGTCGCGACCACACTCGCACTCAACGGGTTTTCGCCGCCCGCCGATCCCGGCTGGGAAGGTGCGGTGTGGCGGATGACGCCGGAGCAGGTTTCGGCTGCTGTTCCGGGTGTTCGCCCTGTTCGCCGCCGGGAGTCGCTGTCCAATGCGCGGCAGCAGCACGAGCGCGACGCCATGCTGTACGGCATAAGGGTGGAAGCGGAGTATTTCTACGGTCCGGACGGTTTGGACTTCATTCGGTTTGAGGTGCCCTTCAGGCAGTGCGAGGCGCTTGTGGACGGCCTTTTGACCGAGCATGGGTCGCCCACGGAAGTCCACGACCAAGCCATTCTGAGGCTGATCACGTGGGAGGACCCGGACGCGGGCAACAAGCTGGTCCTCCTGTATTCCACCGCCCGCATCTGTGACCTGCGCATCCGGTCCATCGAGGACGCTGGCAACGGCTACGACTGATGCCTGCAACGACCTGGTACCGACCCTGATCCCTCACACCCCCCCCCACACACAGCGAAAAGGCCGCGACGGGGGTCGCGGCCTTTCGGCGGGATGGCTGACCTGCGGTCCGGCTAGCGGCTGAGCTGGCCGGACAGAATGAGGTCGATCTGCTGGTCGAGGTGCGACCTGAGCGTCTCGATCGTCCAGCTGTCATAGGCGGCGCGGCGGTAGTTGGAGAGCCAGGCGGTCCAGACCAGTTCGGTGACCAGGGCGGCGTCGGTGGCGGGCTTGAGCTCGCCGGCCTTGATGGCGTCGGTGACGAGGCTTTCGAGGCCCTGGATCACCGGGGCGATCAGGTCGCGGCCCTTTTTGGCTTCGTCCAGGGGCTGGTGCCAGGCGCGGGCGACGACGGCCTGGACGAGGGGCAGCTGGTTCAGCGTCGCCTCATAGCCGGCGACGAAGCCGTTCAGCAGGCGGGACTTGAGGTCGGAACCGGTCCTGATGCCGCGCGTCAGGGCCTCTTGCAGTCGGGCGAGATCCTCGGCCAGGACCGTGTCGAACAGTTCCGACTTGTCCTGGAAATTGGCGAAGACCGCGCCGGTCGACATGCCGGCCTCGCGCGCGATGTCACGGATGGTGGCGGCGTCATAGCCCCGCTGGGCGAAGAGGGCGCGGGCGGCCTCGATCACCTTGCCGCGCGTGCGTTGCTTGGCCACCTGACGACGGTTCAGCGGACGGGCGCCCGCTCCCGGAGACTGGGCTTCGGGGGCGTCGACGGGCGGGTTCAGAACGATATCACGCATGGAAACGGAGTACTCACAGGGGTGTCGTTGACGGTCAGGCCGATCGCTGTGATCGGGAAACGACCGGGGAGGCAGGGGGTTGCGGTCGCCCGGGTGGACGGAAACGGCGCTTTCAACACCGAACCATGACCAAAATGCGAACGGCCCGGCCTAAACCGGGTCGGTCTGGCCCGGATCGGTGCGGCCGGTGGTCGCGGCCGACAGCCGGCGGCGCAGCGCCCGGTTGGGGCGTTCGGCGGTACCCGGCTGGGCCGCCTGGAAGAGATCGCGGTAGCGGTCGCGCCGCTCGTGGATCGAGGCCAGCACCAGACCCATGGGCACACCGAGGTCGACGAGGGTGTTCTCGGCCAATTGCAGACTGGCCTCGGTGGTTTCGGGCACCGCGTCGGTGACGCCATAGCTGTAGAGGCGCACCGCGTGGCGATCGTCCCGGGCGCGGGCGATGATGGTCAGGTCCTCACGCAGGGCCCGGGCCGCCTGGACGACCTCATCCACCTTGCCGGGGGCGTCCATGGTCACCACCAGGGCGCGGGCGGTGGCGATGTTGCAGAGCTCCAGCATCTCGCGGCGGCCGGCGTCGCCATAGTGGACGTTCAACCCTTCGCGCCGGGCGCCGGCGACGATGCCCGGCTCGGTGTCGAGGGCGACGAAGGACTGATTGTGTTCGGTCAGCATCTCCCCGACCAGACGGCCGACGCGGCCAAAGCCGACCAGCAGGACCTGGCCGCTGGAGTCGGGGGGCTGAAGGGCAGCCGCCGGCAGGTCGACCCGGGCCTCGAGCCGCCGGGTGGCCAGTCTCTGGCCCAGCAGGCCGAGGAAGGGGATGGTGAACAGGCTCAGGGTCGCAGACAGCAGGACCGACTGGGTGATGCCCGGCGGGGCGACACCCTCGACCATGCCGGCGGTCAGGATAACGAAGGCGAACTCGCCGGCGGGCCCGAGGACAAGGGCGGTCTCCAGCGCCGCGAGGGGGGCGAGGCCCCAGCGTCGGGCCAGCCCGTAGATCAGGCCGATCTTGACGACGGTGATGGCGACCGCGAGCGCGACCACGCCCCAGGGATCGGCGGCGACGGCATCCAGATCCAGCCCGCTGCCGACGCCGATGAAGAAGACGCCGAGCAGCAGCCCCTTGAACGGGTCGATCGAGATCTCGACCTCGCGCCGGAACTCGGTCTCGGCGAGCAGGACACCGGCGACGAGCGCGCCGAGACTCATGGACAGACCGACCGCCTGGGCCCCGAGGCCGGCGGCGACCACGACCAGCAGGCTGGCGGCGACGAACATCTCCTGCCCCTGACCGCGGGCCCGGGCGCGGGCGACCGAGCGGAACATGGGGCGCAGGACCAGACGTCCGAGAACGATGATGGCGGCAAGACCGATGGCGGCCGGGGCGAGGGTCAGCAGGGCGGCGCCCAGCACCGCCGGGTTCAGGTCACCGCCGCTCTGGGCCAGGGTGGCCAGAACGGTGACGGTGATCAGGATGGGCGCAACCGCCATGTCCTGGGCGAGGAGGATGGAGAAGGTGGTGCGCCCCGCCGTGCCGTGCAGGCGTTTGCGCTCGGCCAGCACCGGCATGACCACGGCGGTCGACGACAGGGCCAGCGCCATGCCCAGCACCATGGCCGAGACGAAGGTCTGGCCGGTCAGCATGAAGGCCGCGGCGATCACGGCGGTGGCCAGGGCGATCTGGCTGAGGCCGAGGCCGAATACCAGCCGGCGCATGGACTTGAGCCGCTCCCACGACAGCTCGAGCCCGATCATGAACAGCAGGAAGGCGACCCCCAGTTCGGACAGCTGGGCGATCTGGTCGCGATCCTCGAGCGTCAGCCAGCCCAGCCAGGCCAGCCAGGGCGCGTCATCGGCAAACCGGCCCAGCCCGTCCGGCCCCAGCAACACTCCGGCCGCCAGAAAACCCAGCACCGGGCTGATCCTGATCCGGTTGAACAGGGGCACGACCACGCCCGCAGCGGCCAGAAAGACCAGCAGGTCCTTGTACTCGGAGCCGTCGCCGTGGGGGGAAGCCATGCCCGTGCATATCGCAGTGCCGCACGGCGGAACAGTCGCGGCATCGCGTCCCTGTCGCCGATCATGAATTTTTTTTAAGAGGATTCCCGGGACTGCCGGACTAGGGTCCGGAACTGGAGATTTCCGGGCATGGCTCCGCCATGTCATTTCGAGAGGTTCGAGAATGAAACGCCTTCTGATCGGTGCCGCTGTCGGCGCCCTGATGCTGCCCGCCACGGCGGCCTTCGCCCAGCAGATGCACACCTTTGACGATGGCCATGAGCACGAGTGCCTGAACGAGTCCTGCACCGTCTTCTCGCTCTTCCCGACCGGCGGACAGGATCCGGTCGGTTCGGGCTGGCAGGGCACCGAGGCCCCGAAGTTCGGGACCTGGGGCTTTGATCTGGCCGGGCGCGACCTGTCGGTGGCCCCGGGCGATGATTTCTTCCGCTATGCCAACGGCCTGGCCTTCGACCGGCTGGTCATCCCCGCGGACCGGACCTCCTACGGCTCGTTCGCCATCCTGCGCGAGCTGTCGGACAACCGTCTCAAGGTCATGGTCGACGAGCTGGTGGCCAGCACGGACCTCGCCGCGGGCTCCGATGAGCTGAAGATCGCCGACCTGTACCGGTCCTATATGGACACCGACCGGATCGAGGCGCTGGACGACAAGCCGCTCCAGCCCTATCTGGCCGCGATCCGCGCGATCGACAGCCATGACGCCATGGCGGTCTATATGGGAGGCACCCAGGGCCGGTTCGGCTCGTCCTTCTTCGGCGTCGGTATCGGCGATGATGCCCGCAATCCCGCGCGCTACATCACCTACGCCAGCCAGGGAGGGCTGGGGCTGCCCAACCGCGGCTACTATCTGGAAGAGCGCCTGGCCGACAAGAAGGCCCTCTATCTGGCCTATGTCGAGCGTATGCTGACCATGATCGGCTGGGAAAATCCGGCCGAGACGGCGGCCGCGATCGTGGCGCTGGAGACCCGGATCGCCGAGGCCCACTGGACCCCGGAAGAGAACCGCAATCGCGACCGGACCTACAATCCCTTCACGCCGGCCGAGCTGGCGGCCCATGCGCCGGGCTTCAACTGGGCGGCCTATCTGGATGCCATGAGCCTCGGCGGAATCCAGACGATCGTCGTGCGTCAGGATACGGCCCTGCCGAAGATCGCCGCCATCTTTGCCGATACGCCCCTGCCGCTGCTGCAGGCCTGGCAGGCCTTCCACACGGCCGACAACATGGCCCCCTATATGTCGAAGCGCTTTGCGGACGCCCAGTGGGAGTTCCGGGGCCGTGACCTCGCCGGCCAGCCGGAGCAGCGGGCCCGCGACAAGCGCGGCGTCAGCTTTGCGGAAGGGGTGATGGGCGAGGCCTTCGGCCGCCTGTATGTGGCCGAATACTTCCCGGCCGAATCCAAGGCCATGATGGAAGAGCTGGTCGCCAACCTGCGCGTCGCCCTGGCCGCCCGCATCCGCCAGCTGGACTGGATGGGCGAGGAGACCAAGGAGCAGGCCCTCTACAAGCTCGACAACTTCACGGTGAAGATCGGCTATCCGGACAAGTGGCGTGACTATTCCGCGCTTGAGGTGCGGGCCGATGACCTGGTCGGCAACGTCGAGCGGGCGGGCCTCTTCCGCTGGCAGTTCCAGCTGGGCCGCATGGACGGTCCGGTGGATCGCGACGAGTGGGGCATGACCCCGCAGACGGTCAACGCCTATTACAACTCGACCAAGAACGAGATCGTCTTCCCGGCCGCCATCCTGCAGCCGCCCTTCTTCGATCCCACGGCGGATCCGGCGGTCAACTATGGCGCCATCGGCGGCGTGATCGGCCATGAGATCGGCCACGGCTTCGACGACCAGGGGCGCAAGTCCGACGGCGACGGCGTGCTGCGCGACTGGTGGACGGCCGAGGATGCGGCCCGCTTCGAGGCCCGCGCCGACATGCTGGGCCGCCAGTATGCGACCTACGAGCCCCTGCCGGGCTATCCGATCCGGCCGGCGCTCAGCATGGGCGAGAACATCGGCGATCTGGCGGGTGTTACCCTGGGGCTGGAAGGGTATCTGGCGTCGCTGGACGGGGCCGAGGCCCCCATCCTGGACGGCACCACCGGTGTCCAGCGGGTCTTCCTCGGCTGGGCCCAGGTGTGGAACACCAAATACCGCGACGAGGCCCTGCGAAACCAGATCGCGACCGGCCCGCACTCGCCCGCGGAGTTCCGCGTGGTGGGACCGATCCGCAACCTGGACGCCTGGTATGAGGCCTTCGACGTCCAGCCCGGCCAGAAATACTATCTGACCCCGGAAGAGCGCGTCCGCCTCTGGTAGGCTGCGTCCATCCGGACGGAATCAGGGGGCTGTCCGCCGGGCAGCCCCTTTTTTCATGAGCCGCCACCCCCGAGCGGGGCATGCACCGGGCACGAAAAAGCCCGCCGCGGGGGATACATCGCGGCGGGCTTCTTTCGCTCATCTTGGAGCGGACGTTTCCTCCCCGAAACGCCTACGAAGACTGCGCGTCGCACCGCGTCGCGCGCTTCGAGGAGGCCATTCATACGCCGAGGTCGGGCCAAGTCAATCAAACGGAAGGCGAAATCCGGCGTTTTCCTGACTGATCGTCGATAACCCGAACGGCGCGTCAGTCGATTCTCGAAGATCCTTCGATAATCTCACGCACCACCGCCAGAAGCTCGCTGCGCGCGACGGTCCGCTGACCGGGACGGGCCTGTTTCCATTCGGCATTGTCGGAAACGGCCTGCGACAGACGCCGCCCGGCATCGAGGTCCTTCAGGGTTACGGTCCCGGCCGCAATCTCATCCCCGCCGAGCAGGATGGCGACCGGCGCATTCCGGCGGTCGGCGTATTTCATCTGGGCCTTCATGCCGGCCCGGCCCAGATAGAGCTCGGCCGCGATGCCGGCGGCCCGCAGTTCGGCGACGACGGCCAGATAGTGGGCCATGTCGGAGTCGGAGAAGGCGATGACGACGACCGGTCCGCGCACCTCGCCTGCCGGGTCACGACCACTGGCACGGAGGGCGGCCGCCAGGCGCGAGACGCCGAAGGAAAAGCCGGTGGCAGGGACGCTCTGGCCGGTGAACCGTGCCACCAGATCGTCATAGCGGCCCCCGCCGCCGATGGAGCCGAACCGCACGGGGCGGCCCCTGTCATCCGTGGTCGGCAGCAGCAGTTCGGCCTCGAACACCACGCCCGTGTAATATTCCAGTCCGCGCACGACGGTCGGGTCGAACCGCACGGCTGACTGGTCAACGCCCATGATCCCGAGGGCGGAATCTATGGCCTGAAGCTCCCTGAGGGCCTCCTCACCCGCGGCGCCCAGATTCCCTGCAGCGGCAACGGCAGACAGGGTCTCGGCGCGGCTGAGCGTGGCGTCCCCGGCCGACGCCAGAAAGCGCTCGACGGTGGAAATGACGGCGGTCGGGAGTTGGGCCCCCCTGGTATAGTCGCCCGACTCATCCAGACGACCCTCGCCCAGAAGCGCGGAAACCCCCTCCCAGCCGAGGCGGTCGAACTTGTCGATGGCACGAAGGGCGGTCAGGCGCTGGGCCGGATCGTCGATGCCCCCGGCGCCAAACAGACCGTCGAACAGCTTGCGGTTCGAGACCTTGATCTGGGCCTGATCCCGGTCGAGGCCGGCAGCCGTCAGGCCCTCGACGGCGAGAGCCAGGATTTCGGCGTCCGCCTCGGGCCGGTCCGACCCGACGGTATCGGCGTCGCACTGGATGAACTCCCGGAAGCGGCCGGGGCCCGGCTTCTCATTGCGCCATACCGGGCCAAAGGCATAGCGGCGGAAGGGCTTGGGCAGGGTCTCCCAGCTCTGGGCGGCATAGCGAGCCAGCGGCGCGGTCAGGTCATAGCGCAGGGCCATCCACTGGTCGTCGTCGTCCTGCAGGGCAAAGACGCCCTCATTCGGACGGTCGGCATCGGGGAGGAATTTGCCGAGCGCATCGGCGTATTCGAAGGCCGGGGTTTCCAGCGGCTCGAAGCCCCAGCGCTCATAGACGGCCGAGACGCGCTCGACGATGCGACGCTCGGCGATCAGATCGGGACCGCGCCGGTCCTGAAACCCCCGGGGGCCCCGGGCTTCGGGGCGGGGGGCGTCGGTGATCGGGTCATCGGTGGGGGTGCCGGACGGCGGGACAGTGCTCATGGGGGGCGATTACGCCATCACCCCCCGTCCCGCAATGCGACCGTCGGTTCAGTCGCCACCCCGGGAGATCCGGACCATCCGCCCGTAGGTCAGGCAGCGCCAGGCCCACTCCAGCGGCCCCATCCGGAAGGCCGACAACCAGAGGGGCGACCAGATCAGCTGGGCCAGCCAGACAGCCCCGACCACCATCCACATCTGCGAGGTGCTGTGGGTGCCGAACCACATCGGACCCCAGGGCGCATAATAGAGGGTCATCATGATGAGGGTCTGGCTGAGGTAGTTGGTGAAGGCCATGCGGCCCACCGGCACCAGCACGCGGGTGATGACGCTGAGCCCGAACTTCGTCAGCAGGATCAGGGCGGTGACATAGAAGAGGGTGACCAGAGGCGCCGCCCCGGTCGAGGCTGCAGCCCAGCCCCCGGTCGGATCCACGCCCTCGGGCGCCATCGCCTTCTGCCAGCCCCACCAGGCCGAGACGGCCAGATTGGCTCCCCCGATCAGCAGCACCGCCAGATAGGTCCACATCGGGGCCTGTCCGGTCAGATAGCCCGACTTGTAGAGGCCGAGACCGAGCATCATCAGCGGGACGGTGACCAGGGTCATGAACAGCATGAAAATGGCAAAGGTGGCCCAGGTGGTCAGATTGGCCAGCAGTCCCGCCGGCCAGCCCGACCGGTAGGTGTCGACCACCGCCTGGATCGCTTCAGGTGTCGCCGTCGGCATGCCCTCGGCCATCTTGGCGGCGAACTCGGGGGGCATATTGCCCATGCCCCAGTAGAAGGCGGTCGCCAGGACGGCCCAGAACAGGGTGATCAGGCCACCGACCCACAGCAGGCGCGATGCCGACCAGGACCGGAACATCAGGAAGATGAAGCCGGACAGGGCGTAGAGCAGCAGGATGTCGCCATACCAGAGCAGGGCGCCGTGCAGGGCCCCGATCAACAGCAGCCACCAGAGGCGCCGGCGCAGCAGGACCCCCCGATCAAGGTCACTGCGTTCGCCGCCGACAAGGAAGATCGACACCCCGAAGAGCAGGGTGAACAGGGTCCGCATCTTGTCGGTGAAGAAGACGTCGATCACCCACAGGCCGATGACATCGGCCTGGGTCGCATTGGCGGGCGGGGGTGCCTCGGCCATCATCAGGATCGAGGGCCAGGCAAAGGCGATGGCGTTCACCGCCAGAATTCCCAGCACGGCCCAGCCGCGCAGCATGTCCAGATTGAAAATACGGTCCCCGGGCGCGACAGGCGCAAGCCGTGAGGTAGCCGGTTCGCTATGCAGGTCTGTGGATGTCATGTCGTGATGCCCCCCCCGACGATCACCTGGATTCAGGCGTGAAGGGTCGCAGCGAGACGGTCCGAAGAAAAGTAAATTCCCTGTAACGTCGTTCAGTGAGGCCGGAAGGTGTCCCGGCCGCTGAGGCCCAGCCGGTCGCGGACCGGGGCCGGGCGCGGCATGAAGGCGAGCAAGGCGGCGCACAGTCCGGCCCACAGGGCGTAGCTGATGCCCACCAGGATCGCCAGCGGCACCCCGCCGACGCCGAAAATCAGCAGGGCGGTCTCGGCATAGCCGAGCGCCTGGCCGATGTCGGCGGATTGCAGGGCGCCGACTCCGGACAGCACAAGGGCATTGAACCCTTGCAGGGCGGCGGCCAGCAGACCGCCGTAGAACATGAAGCGCCAGACGATCCCGAGCCGTGTCGCCGGGCGGCCCGTGCGAATCCGTTCCTGGTTGAGCAACCACAGGCAAAGCGGAACGGCGACGACACCCACAGCCATGACGAGGATCCGCCAGTCGGTGTTCAGGCCATCCAGCCAGGTCTGGGGCGGCCAGATGAAGAAGGTGAGGATCAGGGGGGGCCAGGCCATGCCCAGCAGGGCCGCAAGGGCGATCCAGCCACCGGACCGGCGCCAGGTGACCTGACGTTGCCCGGGCAGATCCTCGAGGGTTTCGAAACGGGTCTTCATCGTGTCGGCACCGGTGTCTCGCCCGAATAGTCGTAGAAGCCCCGCCCTGTCTTGCGGCCCAGCCAGCCGGCCTCGACATATTTCACCAGCAGGGGACAGGGCCGGTATTTGCTGTCGGCCAGACCGTCGTAGAGCACGTTCATGATCGCCAGAACGACGTCGAGACCCATGAAGTCCGCCAGCTCCAGCGGCCCCATCGGGTGGTTGGCTCCCAGCTTCAGCGCCCTGTCGATCGACGCCACATCACCCACCCCTTCATAGAGGGTGAAGACCGCCTCATTGACCATGGGCACGAGGATGCGATTGACGATGAAGGCGGGGAAGTCCTCGGCATTGGTGATGGTCTTGCCGAGGCTCTCGGCAAAGGCCACCGCGGTCTCATAGGTCGGGGTCGAGGTGGCGATGCCGCGGATGATCTCGACCAGCCGCATGGCCGGTGCCGGCTTCATGAAATGCAGGCCGATGAAGCGGTCGGGCCGATCGGTGGCCGAGGCCAGCCGGGTGATCGAGATGGAGGAGGTGTTGGAGGCGACCAGGGTGTCCGGACCGAGGTGCGAGGTCAGCGCCTTGAGAATGCCGGTCTTGACGCCCTCGTCCTCGACGGCGGCCTCGATCACCAGATCCGCCGTGCCGACGGCGGCCAGATCTGCGGCGTCGGTGATCCGGCCCAGAATCGCCTGGGCCTCGTCGGCGCCGAGGCTGTCGCGATCGACCCGGCGGGCCAGGCTGTTGGCGATGATGCCCCGGGCCAGCGGCAGCCGCGAAGGGTCGGCATCATACAGGCGAACCGCATAGCCGCCCGTGGCCACCGCCTGGGCGATTCCCGATCCCATCTGTCCTGCGCCGATGATGGCGACCGTCCTGATCGTGGTCATGACCTTCGAAATTCGTCAGCGCCGGAGCGCCGGGGTGATCCCCACCTTAGGCGCTCGGGCCGGAGGGTGAAAGCACCTGCGCGTGGCCCGGATGCATCAGAAGCCGCCCAGCAGTTGATACAGGGCCTGGCAACTGGCTGGCAGGAGGTAGGTGCGGATACCCCCGATGATCAAAAGGGCGAGGATCGGCGTGATATCGATCCCGCCCAGCGAGGGGATGATGCTGCGCAGGGGCGCCAGGATCGGGCCGGTGATGCTGTCCAGAAGATGGGCCAGCTGGGCCACGAAGCGGTTGCGATAGTTGATCACATCGAAGGCGAACAGCCAGCTCATCACCGCCGAGACGATGATCGCCAGCCACAGCAGCATGAAGATGGAGTCGACCAGAAAGCAGATGAAACCGGCGATGGCGGGGCCCATGTCGATCCTTCTCGGAAATGGCGGGGTATCGGTTGACCGCTTCTAGCCTGAGCCGCTCCCGGCGTCCAAGGGCCAGCTGACGCAAGACGCCATTGACACCACGAGCCCCGCCCGCCTATGTCCCGCGCTCGCCTGTGCCCGAGCATGGATCGGGGCCGTAGCTCAGTTGGTAGAGCGCGTCGTTCGCAATGACGAGGTCAGGGGTTCGACTCCCCTCGGCTCCACCAGGCGTTATCCGGAATGAGCCTGACAGAAGGGCCGCCATGACCGTCACCGTCTATCACAATCCGAACTGCGGCACCTCGCGCAACGTGCTGGAAATGGTCCGGGCCTCGGGCGTCGAGCCGGAGGTGGTGGAGTATCTGAAGACCGGCTGGACGGCGGATCAGCTGACCGATCTGGCCACCCGGACCGGCGAGGGGCTGAAAGGGCTGCTGCGTGTGCGCGGCACCTCGGCGGAGCAGCGCGGCCTGATCGCCGATGACGTCAGTGATCAGGCCCTGCTGGCGGCGATGGTCGAGGACCCGGTGCTGGTCAACCGTCCCATCGTGGTGACGCCGAAGGGGGCTGCCCTGTGCCGGCCGGCCGGGCGGGTGCTGGACCTGCTGGACAAGCCGCCATCGCGCTTCGTCAAGGAAGACGGGGAAATCGTGGGCGGATAGGCCCCCGGCCTACTGGTCCTCGTCAAAGCGTCGGGCCACCAGATCGCGGAGAGCGCCGACGGCAGCGGCCGCATCCGGACCCTCGGCCTCAATGGTGACGCCGCAGCCATTTCCCGCCCCCAGGGTCAGCAGGCCCATGATGGACAGGGCGTTGACCGTGACGCCGTCGCGGGTCACGCGGATATCGGCCTCATACTCCGAGGCCAGTTTGACGAATTTGGCGGAGGCGCGGGCGTGCAGGCCGCGCGAGTTGCAGATGTCGACCACCGCCGAGGCGGTCGGAAGGGTCCCGTCGCCGCTCATTTTTCCCCCGACAGCACCCAGGAGGCGACCGAGATATATTTGCGGCCGGCGTCCTGCGCATGGGCGACGCAGGCCTCCATCGGCTCGCGGGCGCGCACACTGGCCAGCTTGATCAGCATGGGCAGGTTCAGACCGGCGATGACCTCGGCCCGGGTCTCTTCCATGACCGATATGGCGAGATTGGAGGGGGTGCCGCCGAACATGTCGGTCAACAGGATGACGCCATCGCCGTCGTTCACAGCGCCTGCGGCATCGACGATGTCGCGGCGGCGCCGCTCCATGTCGTCGTCCGGGCCGATACAGATGGCGGCAACCCCGCGCTGGGGGCCGACCACGTGCTCCATGGCCGCGAGGAACTCCGAGGCCAGGCCCCCATGGGTGACGATCACAAGGCCGATCATGAAGGCTTCACCAAGACAGGACCCATCCCCGGCGTCATTCCCCGGCCGGGACAGAAACCCGGCACATGAGCCGGGCTTGATAGGGCAAACCGGCGCCGGATTAAAGCATCAAGGTGAGACGGGGCGTCGCAGGGCCTCGGACAGGGCGCGGGTGACGCGCTCGGGAGCCCGGACATCCTGGACCCGGACAGAGAGGTGGGGCAGGGGAACGCCCAGCCACGGCGTGTAAACCGGCTCGGGAAGGCGCTCGGGATCTCCCGGGGTCAGCGTTACGGCCAGCACCAGCCTGCACAGGTCGCAAACGGGCACGGAAACGATCCCCAGCCCTCGCACCTCGATCAGGCCCAGCGTCGGTGCCGGCGCCCGGGACCAGAGCGCACCGCCGCTGGTCCAGACCAGGGCGCCGTCATCGGCCACCAGACGCCAGTCCTGCGCCATCAGGGCGAGGGCCAGGCCGGACTTGCCCGCGCCCGGAGGCCCGCTGAGGGCCGCCCCCACCCAGCCGTCGGCGCTCCGGCGGGCGACCACAGTGGTCTGGATCTGGACCGGACCCGTCACGCGCGCGACGGCAGGGTGACGATGAACCGCGCGCCCGCCACCCGCCCGGGCGCGGCCGGATCGACGATGTTTTCGGCCCGGACCTCACCGCCGTGGGCCTCGACAATCTGGCGCACGATCGAAAGGCCGAGGCCGGAATTGGTGCCGAAGGTCGTTCCCTTGGGCCGCGAGGTGTAGAAACGCTGGAAGACGGTCTCGAGGTTCTCCTCGGGAATGCCGGGTCCGTCATCCTCAACCCGGATTCGCAGGACGGGCGCGCCCTCGCCCGGTCGGTCAAGGATGACCCTGACGACACCGTCAGGGGGGCTGAAGGACCGGGCATTGTCGATCAGATTGCGCACGACCTGACCCAGCGGACCGTCACGTCCCACGAGGCGGGTCGGACCGGTGGTCTCTATGCTCAGGTCCAGCCGCACATCCGCGGGCCGGGCCGAGGCCTGGTAGACGTCGACGATATCCGAAAGCAGGGTTGCCATATCGAGGACGCGCGGGCGATCGCGGGCCAGCTCCGCATCCAGCCGCGAGGCGTTGGAAATGTCGGTGATCAGTCTGTCCAGCCGCCGGACATCCTGCTGCAGAAGGGCGGTCAGCTTCTCGCGCTGAGCCTCGGCCTTGATCAGGGGGAGGGTCTCGAGGGCCGAGCGGATCGAGGTCAGGGGATTCTTGATCTCGTGCGAGACGTCCGCGGCGAACCGCTCGATGGCCTCCATCCGGTCGGACAGGGCGCGCGTCATGGTCTCGAGGGACCGGGCCAGATCGCCGATCTCGTCCCGCCGTTCTTCAAGATCGGGCATCGAAATCGCCCGGGTCTGCTGCAGCCGCACGCTGTCGGCGGCGGCGGACAGACGCATGACGGGCCGCGCCACGAACAGATGAAGCAGCAGCGACGAGAACAGGGACACGACCAGTGCCACAATCGCAAAGGGCATCAGGGCGGCCCGCTGGGCGGCGAGGATTTCGTCGACGTCGGCGGCCTCGAGCGTCAGCACGCCCAGTTCCTGCCGGACATGACGGATGGGCAGTGAAACAGAGATGACCCGATTGCCGCTCTCGTCACGCCGGACGCCGGCCTGGGGACCGTCGGTCAGGGCGCTCTCGATTTCGGTTGCCAGTTCGAGGCGCGCCTGTTCGAGCCGCCGGTCTTCCTCGATCTCGGCCTCGAGGTCCGGACCGGCCTCGGGGCTGCCGGCGCTCCGGGCGGGGCCGAGAGGCTCGCCGGGAATGGCCTCGGTGACCATATAGCTGTCGGCGACCGGCAGACCGTCGCGATCGAAGACGCGGGCGCGCTGGCCGAACGGCACGAAGTTGTCGCGCAGCCATTTGGCCGTTTCGTACTCATCGAGGGCGGGCGTCGGAATGCCGGTGGTAATGCCCAGCTCGCCGAGCACATTGGACATCAGCTCCGCCTGCGCCATCAGGGATTCCTGCCGGGCCTCGATCAGGCCCCGCCGCCACTCGTTGAGCGCCAGCGCCCCCACGAACAGGATCAGGAGGCTGAGCAGGTTGAGGATGAGAATCAGGGCGCCGAGTCGCGACCCGACCAGCCGGAACCGCCACCGGGGCCGGTCCTCGCGGCGCCCAGCGGGTTCAGCTTTCGCGGTATCTGTAGCCAACGCCGTACAGGGTCTCGATGGCATCGAACTCCGGATCGACGACCCGGAACTTCTTGCGCATGCGTTTCACGTGGCTGTCGATGGTCCGGTCGTCCACATAGACCTGGTCGTCATAGGCCGCGTCCATCAGATTATCGCGGCTCTTGACGAAGCCGGGACGCTGCGCCAGCGCCTGGAGCAGCAGGAATTCCGTGACGGTCAGCTTGACCGGCTTTCCGTCCCAGGTGCTCTCGTGGCGCGCCGGGTCCATGGTCAGCTTGCCGCGCCGGATCGCGCGGGCGGCGGCATCCCCCTGGGCATCGGCCTCGCCGCCGGCCACGCCGGAGCGCCGCAACAGGGCCTTGACCCGCTCCAGCAGCAGCCGCTGGCTGAAGGGCTTGTGGATGTAGTCGTCCGCGCCGAGGTTGAACCCGAGAATCTCGTCGATCTCCTCGTCCTTGGAGGTCAGCATGATCACCGGAATCTGGGAGCTCTGGCGCAGCTTGCGCAGGACCTCCATGCCGTCCATCCGGGGCATCTTCACGTCGAGGACAACAAGGTCGGGCGGGGAGGCCAGCAGGGCCTCCAGCCCCGAGGCGCCGTCATGATAGGCCGTGATCTTGTGGCCATGGCTCTCCAGCGCCAGGGACACAGAGGCGACGATGTTCTCGTCGTCGTCGACCAGGGTGATGTTGGCCAAGGTTCACTCCTCAGAGGCTTCGATGCGTCGCACCGTCTCATGGGCTAACGCGTAGCAAGCGTAACCGTTCGGATTCAATCACGGTGACATTAGGGCGCGTCGCCCCGGGCGGCTAGAGCCCGGCCGCCGTTGCTCCTCGCGCAAGGGAAACCCGACCTTAAGCCCTTATCCGGCAGTGTGGAGCCGAGTAGCGTTTTCAGGTGTGTCATGGCCGGTCCCGTCCACTACGAAGTCTTCATCCGAAAGACGGCACCCGCGCCATGGGCCCTTCTCATGGCGACCGAGAGTCGTGCCCAGGCGATCGAGACGGCCGAAGATATTCTCGGCGACAATCGTGCGGTTGCCGTGCGCGTTACCAAGGAGACCCTGGACTCCGAGACCATGCAGTTCTCGAGCCTGACGGTGCTGACCAAGGGCGCGCCCGAGGTCCGGCAGAAGCGGGTGGTGCCCGACGATGAGGTCGGCCCCCGGTGCAGCGGTGTCCAGGACGTCTATGCCCCCCATGCGCGGGACCTGATCGGCCGCGTGCTCGAGGACTGGCTGATCCGCCGGGGCGTTACGGCCTTTGAACTCTTGCACCGGCCGGATCTGGCCGAGGTGCTTGAGGCGTCGGGCGTCGAATTGCAGCACGCCGTGCAGAAGGTCGCCGTCCCGGAAAGTCAGGCCGTGGGGCAGCCCGTCCATGAGCTGATCCGCCATTATCAGAAGCTGGCGGACGCCGTGATCGAGCGGCTGGTCTCAGCGGGTCGGGCCCAGAAGTTTCCGGCTCTGGAGGGCCGGTCCCTGGCCGACCTCGCTCATCGGCTGACGGGAACCGCGGACCGCGCCTTCGTCATGGGCGGTGTGGTTTCGGCGCAGCTCAGGGGCCTCAAGACGCCCCGCGCGCGGCTGGACCGGCTCATGGACCTGGCCGATGCGGCGCCGCTGGAGGGTCCGCCCCGCGCCATCGTCATGGTGGCCATTGAGCAGATCCTCTGTGAGATGATGGCCCAGCGCACCAGTCTGTCGGACATTCTGGGTCCGTCGCTGGACCAGGGGGCCAGCCTCGCGGCCGTGGTGCGGATGGTGGCCCCTCTCGAGATCGAGGCCCTGGTGGCCCGGGATCATCGGCTCCGTCTGCTCATTCCGACCATAGAGGGGCCGGCCCGGCGTCTCGGCGAGCGGCTGCAGGGTGGGGAGTATCCGCTTCTGTCGGCCGTTCTGGCCCGCATGGTTCTGCGCGAACTGCGATCGCCACGCCGGCTGCGCCCGGCGGATCCTGAAGGCGAGATCGACATCCTCAGGGCCCTGGCCATGACGCTGACGGCGACGGCCGGCCGGCTGCTGACCCTGGAGGAGGTCCAGGATGCCTTCACCGAGCGTTCGAAGAGCCTGGTAACGGCTGACTTCGTCGCCGCCTTCGTCAAATCCTGCCAGACGGTGATGTGTGAGGCCGAGCATCTGATGCGGCTGTGCGAGAACGTCACCGGTGCGACCAACAAGCGGTCCGCCGCGCGCTGGCTGCACGCCTGCCTCAGCTCGCTGAGGTTCGAAACGGAGATGCGGCGGTCCGAGCTGCCGCCGGGACAGGTGCTCGCCCAGCTGGCGTCGCTGCAGCGCGCCGCGGCCAAGGTCGAGCTGTCCCCGAACGACGAGGCGCAGATCTGCGAGGCGCTCGGCAAGGTCGGGGGTGCCGTCGAGGGCGGCGCCCGTCTGATCGATCAGATGCTGCGCGCCCCGGCTCCGGTGCCTCAGAAGCTGCAGGTGCTGCTGCGACTGGCCGCCGGAGAAACCGGGCCGAGCGGGCCGGTCGGCGAGCGCGCGCGGGCCGAGGCGCTGAAACTGTTGCGCCATCCGAAGGTCCGGGCCGAACTGGGAGCCACGCCGGCCGCGCTTGAGCCGATCCGGGGGCTGATGCGGGCCGCCGGCCTCGCTGCCTGATACAGGGCCTCGGGGGGTCAACAAGACGGAAGGAGGGATGCGCCCGGCGCCGATGTTCGTCCGAATTGGGCCCGGAACGACACCGGGCGCACCCGATGCGGTCCGACATCACACACACCGGGGCGGAGGACGAGGGGGCCCCGGGGCGCGCCAGAGGGGCCCGTCCCGCATCCGCACCCTGATCCATCCCGCCGACGCGGGCAAGGTGACAGGTGGTCACATGTACGTCAGACCGTCGTTATCGTCGCGGGCGGTCCTCAGGCGACCTGTCCGGCGGCCCAGCCCGAGCTCCAGGCCCACTGGAAATTATAGCCGCCGAGCCAGCCGGTGATGTCGACCGCCTCGCCGATCGCATAGAGGCCGGGAACGCGCCTTGCGGCCATGGTCGACTGGTCCAGTTCGGCCGTATCAATGCCCCCAAGAGTGACCTCTGCCGTCCGGTAGCCTTCGCTTCCGACCGGCGTCAGCGACCATCGGTTCAGCTGATCCGCAAGGCGGACGAGCGCCCTGTCGGACTGGTCCGCCAGATTTCCGGCCAGCCCCAGGTGTTGCGTCAGCCGATCGGCCAGCCGCTGGGGCACCACCCGCGACAGCACCGTATGGACGCTCCGCCGTCCCTCCGTCGGCCTCAGGCCCTTCAACCAGTCGAGCGCTGGCGTGCCCGGCATCAGATCGATCGAAAGGGACTCGCCCTCGCGCCAGTAGGAACTGATCTGCAGGATGGACGGGCCGCTCAGCCCCCGGTGCGTGAACAACAGTCCCTCCCGGAACCGGACAGGGGCGGCGGGTCGGCCGGGGCTGCGCCCCTGCGCCGGAGCCCGGTGGCTGACCTCGGCCTCTACCGCGACCCCGGCCAGCCCGTTCCAGGTGTCGAGGAAGCCGGGCTCGAATGTGAGGGGCACCAGGGCCGGCCGGGTCTCCGTCACCCTCAGCCCCAGACCGCGCGCGATCTCATAGGCCCAGCCCGTGGCCCCCATTTTCGGAATGGACTTGCCTCCGGTGGCCAGGATCAGGGACTGGCAGCGAAGCCGGGAGCCGTCGGACAGCGTCGCCGCAAATCCGCCGTCCGCCCGCGCGACCTGGGTGACAGAGGTTCCCAGGGAGAGGGTCGCATCCGCCTCGCGCATCTGGTCCGTCAGCATGCGGATGATCAGCTTCGCGCTGTCGTCGCAGAACAGCTGGCCGAGCGTCTTCTCATGCCAGGCGATACCGGCCTGATCGACCCGTTTGATGAAGTCGTGCTGGGTGAAGCGCTTCAGGGCAGAGGTGGCAAAGCGGGGGTTCTCGCCGAGGAAGGCATGGGGACCACACCCGAGATTCGTGAAATTGCAGCGTCCACCGCCGGAAATCCGGATCTTCTCGCCGGGGGCCCGGGCATGGTCGACCACGCGGACCCGACGGCCCCGACGTCCGGCCTCGATGGCGGCCATCATTCCGGCCGCGCCGGCCCCGACGATCAGCACATCGATGTCGGTGGTCGCCAAGATGTCGCATCCATCCTATGCGAGCGCCGTTGTCTGGCCCGCCGGTTTGTGAGAGGGCGGTTCTAGCGGGAGGCTTTACTGATGACCATGACCTACGGCCTGCTGGCGCTGGGGCTTGTGCTGCTGGTCGCCGGGGGGGACACCCTTGTTCGGGGCGCGACCACGGCCGCGCGGAGCCTCGGCGTGTCTCCCCTGCTGATCGGCCTGACGCTGGTGGGCATGGGCACGTCGGCGCCCGAGCTGGTGACCAGTCTGACAGCTGTGCTTGCCGGATCGCCGGGCATTGCCATGGGCAATGTGGTCGGGTCGAACACAGCCAACATCCTGCTGATCCTCGGCCTTGCCGCCCTCATCTCACCGATCGTCGTCGATCGCGATGCCTTCAGGCGGGACGGCTGGGTCCTCGTCGGCTCGACGGCCCTGTGCGTCCTCGCCGTGATCGCCGGAACCATAGATTACCGGTGGGGCCTGGCCATGCTGGCGGGCCTGGCAGCCTATCTGGTCTGGGCCTGGAGAGGAGAGCGGCAGCATCGCGACCGCGAGGCCCGGAAATATGAACACCTGACCGAGGATGCGCCGGATGCCCCGGGGGGCCTCTGGGTCGGCCTCGGACTGGCGGTCGTGGGGATCGGGCTGACGGTCGGCGGGGCGCGGCTGCTGGTCGACAATGCGGTGATCGTCGCCCGCGAGGTGGGTGTGTCGGATACGATCATCGGCCTGACCGTCGTGGCGGTCGGCACGTCCCTGCCCGAGCTGGTGACGTCCGCCGTTGCGGCTTTCCGAAAGCATTCCGACGTCGCGCTGGGCAATGTCATCGGCTCGAACATCTACAATATTCTCGGGATTCTGGGCATCACCGCCCTGGTCGCCCCAATCCGTGTGCCGCCGGAGATCATCCGCCTCGACATCTGGGTCATGGTGGCGGCGACGGCCCTGGTGGTCCTGTTCGTGCGGACGGGCATGCGGATCGTCCGGCTGGAGGGACTGGCCCTGCTGGTCGCCTACGGCGTGTATCTGGGATGGCTCGCCCGGGACCTGTTGCCGTTCGGCTAGTGGGCGTCATCCCAGTTCGAGGCTGCGCGGGCGTCGACCACCAGCGGCACGCTCAGGGCGACGGCCGGCCCGGCGGCACGCTCCATGACCTGCCGGATGACCGCAATCGCCCGGTCGGCCTCGGCCTCGGGGGCCTCGAACACCAGTTCGTCGTGGACCTGCAGCAGCATGCGCGTGCTGAGTCCTTCGGCGGCCAGGGCGTCCGGCATACGCATCATGGCGCGGCGGATGATGTCGGCGGCCGTGCCCTGGATCGGGGCGTTGATCGCCGCCCGTTCCCCGAACTGGCGTTCCGCGCCGGACTTCGAATGGATGGCCGGAATATGCACCTTGCGGCCGAACAGGGTGGTGACGAAGCCGGCCTGTTTCACCTCGGCCCGGATGCGGTCCATATAGGTCCGGATGCCGGGGAAGCGCTCGAAATAGGTCTTGATGTAGGCCCCGGCCTCGCTGTTGTCGATGCCGAGCTGGGCCGCCAGACCAAAGGCTGAAATGCCGTAGATGATGCCGAAATTGATCGCCTTGGCTCGCCTGCGGGTTTCTGACGACATGCCCTCGATCGGCACGCCGAACATCTCCGAGGCGGTCGCCGCGTGAATGTCGAGGCCGGCCCGAAAGGCGGCCTTCAGCTCCGGGATGTCGCCGATATGCGCCAGCAGTCGCAGCTCGATCTGGCTGTAGTCGGCGCTGATCAGCACCTGTCCGGGAGAGGCGATGAAGGCCTGGCGGATCTGGCGGCCCGTCTCGGTACGGATCGGAATGTTCTGCAGGTTCGGGTCGGAGCTGGCCAGTCGGCCGGTCGAGGCCGCGGCAAGCTGATAGGATGTGTGCACGCGGAAGCTGGTCTTGTCCGCCGCCTCGGTCAGGGCATCGGTGTAGGTGCCCTTCAGCTTGGCCAGCTGACGCCAGTCCAGGATGACGCGCGGCAGTTCGTGGGTCTCGGCCAGGGTCTCCAGCATGGCGGCGTCGGTGCCCCATTGTCCGGAGGCGGTCTTCTTGCCGCCGGGCAGGTCCATCTCGCCAAACAGGATCTCGCCGATCTGGCGGGGGCTCGCGATGTTGAAGGGGCGGCCGGCGACCTCGTGGGCCCGGGTCTCCAGCTCGGCCATCTTCAGTCCGAACTCGGATGAAAGCCGCTTCAGTCGGTCAGGATCGACGCGGATTCCGGCCAGCTCCATCTGCGCCAGCACGGCGGGCATGCCGCGTTCCAGCGTCTCATAGACGGTGACCAGTCGCTGCCCGGCCAGCTGCGGCTTCAGGAGCCGCCAGAGTCGCAGGGTGACGTCGGCATCCTCTGCCGCATAGGCGGTGGCGGGCCCGAGCGGCACATGGCGGAAGCTCTTCTGCGACTTGCCCGTCCCGCAGACGTCCTTGAAGGGAATGGGGTCGTGGCCGAGATGCAGGCGCGACAGCTCGTCCATCCCGTGACCGTGCAGCCCGCCCTCCAGCACATAGGAGATCAGCATGGTGTCATCGATCGGGCCGACAGAAATGCCATGGCGGGCCATGACGGCCAGGTCGTATTTGATGTTCTGGCCGACCTTGAGGACGGCGGGGTCTTCCAGCAGGGGTTTCAGCAGGGCCAGCGCCTGATCCATGGGGATCTGCTCGATAGCCTCGGGCGGTGTCTCGCCGTCGAAGTCCAGCCCGCCCGACTGCGCCTTCGGCTCGGCCTCGTGCGTTAGCGGCACATAGCAGGCCTCGCCCGGGGCAACGGCCAGCGATACGCCGCACAGTCCCGCATGGCTCGACGACAGGGCGTCGGTCTCGGTGTCGAAGCCGACCACGCCCGCCTCGGTCGCCCGCACGATCCAGGCGTTCAGCTCCTCAAGGGTCCTGACACAGGCATAGGCGCTGGTATCGACCCGGTGATCTGCCGCCGCGACCGCCGGGCGCGGCGCGTGCCGGGGTGCGGCGACCGGGGCATTGAGCGCCCTGGGCCGGCCATTGGGTGCCGGCTCGTGCGGCGTGGCCTTGCCGTCGCCGACCCGGCGGGCCAGCGAGCGAAACTCCATCTTCTCGAGAAAGGTCGACAGGGTCTCCGGATCGGGATCGCGCACGACAAAGGCAGAGATCGGCTCGGGCGCCGGAGCGTCACAGGTCAGGGTCACGAGCTGGCGGCTCAGACGGATCTGGTCGGCGTGGACGAGCAGGGTCTCGCGCCGTTTGGGCTGTTTGATCTCGTCCGTGCGGGCCAGCAGGGTGTCGAGGTCCCCGAACTCGGCCAGCAGCTGGGCCGCGGTCTTGGGGCCGATGCCCGGGGCACCGGGGACATTGTCCGAGCTGTCGCCGATCAGGGCCTGGACCTCGATCACCTTGTCCGGTGTGACGCCGAACTTTTCCATGACGGCGTCTTCGGCAAGAACCCGGTCCTTCATCGGGTCCCACATGACCACGCCGCCGCCGATCAGCTGCATCAGATCCTTGTCCGAGGAGACGATAATGGCCTCACCCCCCGCGTCGCGGGCCTGGCAGGCATAGGTGGCGATCAGGTCGTCGGCCTCGTAACCCGGCAGTTCGACGCAATGGACTCCGAAGGCCGCCGTGGCCTCGCGCACCAGGGCGAACTGCGGCACCAGATCCTCGGGCGCCGGGGGGCGGTGGGCCTTGTAGTCGGGATAGAGGTCGTTGCGGAACGTCCTTTCCGAATGATCGAAAATGGCCGCCAGATGGGTCGGTCCGCCTTCGCCCTTCATGTCGCGCAACAGCTTCCAGAGCATGTTGCAATAGCCCTGTACCGCGCCGACAGGCAGCCCGTCCGACTTGCGGGTCAGCGGTGGCAGGGCATGGTAGGCCCGGAAGATGTAGGCCGAGGCATCGATCAGCCACAGCCGCAGGTCGCCGCCCGAGTCGGGGGTATCAGAGTCGCTCATGGAACGACCATAGTGTGGCATGAGCCGTCCGTCAGCCGCCAAGCACGGCGCCGGTGGTCAGAACTCGAACCAGCTGTCCCCGGGATCCCGTTCGCCCGGATCCAGTCGCTGCTGCCCCCAGGCGAAGATCATCAGCATCTGGTGGCTGCGGATACGGAACTGGCCGGTCATCGGCAGGATGGCGCCCAGGGCCTCGCCGGTTCGCGCATCATAGACAAAGCCCGAGAACTCGGCGACGCCGACCCGGTCCCGTCGGCTGTAGACCGAGAGCTCGGGCAGGGACACGACGTTAAAGCTGTCGTTGATCGGCAGGCGTACGGCCGGAATGCCGAACACCCGGCGCATCTGTTCGAGTGACAGGGCGCCGGCGCGGATCTCGAAGATGGCGTCAGCCTCGTCCCGCGTGCGGGCGAGGGGGTAACCCGCCTCTGCCACGGCGCCGCGTATGGCGCTGACGGCATAGGGGGCGCTCTCGGCCCGGAAATAGGTGTCGTCGATGAAGACGCGCGTCCCCGGCGGAAGCGGCAGGCGCAGGCCGTCAACGGCGGCATCGGTGGCCCGCGCCACCAGCAACTGTTCGGTCGCTGTCCGGCCCGGATTGGTCTCGGTGGTCGAGGCGCAGGCCGTCAGAGTCAGGGCCGAGAGGCCGATTGCAAGCGCGCCCCTCACCAGCTGCCCTCGTTCGGCATGGAGATCCAGGGTTCGCACGGGGTCAGGGCCTCGCCTTCCTGCAACAGCTCGATGGAGATTCCGTCCGGCGAGCGGACAAAGGCCATACGACCGTCGCGGGGTGGACGGTTGATGGTGATGCCGGCGTCCATCAGCCGCTGGCAGGTAGCGTGAATGTCATCGACCTTATAGGCGAGGTGGCCGAAATTCCGGCCGCCGGTGTAGGTCTCGGGATCCCAGTTCCAGGTCAGCTCCAGCTCGGGCGACCGCTCGGCCGCCGAGCGGGCCTCATCCCGCGGCGCCGCGAGAAAGACGAGGGTGAACCGGCCCGCCTCATGATCCATGCGCCGCACCTCGCTGAGCCCGAGATGGTCGCAGTAGAAGCGGAGCGAGGCGTCCAGGTCAGACACCCGGACCATGGTGTGCAGATAGCGCATGACGTCTGGCCGGTTCGGGGAGAGGGAACAGGAGGCGGAGGTCTAGCCGCTCAGGGTCTGGCCGCGGAATCAATTCGCGTAAGAGGCGGACGCTGCCGGTTCAATGCGCGTCGTGGCGGGGGGCCGGGTCGCGGTATTCGGCGTCGGTCACCAGTTCGGCCACCAGCACAAACCGGCGGTCGCAATAGCCGCATTCGACAAAGCCCTCGTCGCCAATCTCCATATAGACCAGCGGATGTCCAAGAGCCCCGCCACCGCCGTCACAGGCGACGCGATGATGGACAACGGCGATTTGCTCGGGGGTCAGTTCCGAGGAACCGGGAGCAGGAAGCGGATGACGCGGCGGCATTTGTGAACCCTGATCTTGGCGCGGAGGCGGGCGAGGCATACCTATGCGGCGCGCCCATCGGCGTCAAACGCCTGATCTTGCCTCCCGGGACCTCATGACTTCTGAATCCACCCTGCCCGACTCCGCCATCCGTATCCGGGGTCTGACCAAGACCTATGCGGGCTCGAGGAAGGCGCCGCCGAAGGACGCCCTGAAGGGTATCGATCTGGACATTCCCCGCGGGGCCATGTTCGGCCTGCTGGGCCCGAACGGGGCGGGCAAGTCGACCCTGATCAACATTCTGGCCGGCGTGGTGAAGAAGACGTCCGGCGAGGTCTCGATCTGGGGCCGGGACATTGACAGCCAGCCGCGCGATGCCCGCGCCGCCCTCGGTGTCGTCCCGCAAGAGATCGTCGCCGACGTCTTCTTCACGCCGCGCGAGTCGCTGGAGGTCCAGGCGGGGTTCTATGGCGTGCCGGCGAAGGAACGTCGCTCCGACGCCCTGCTGGAGGCGCTGGGCCTGTCGGACAAGGCCAATGCCTATGTCCGCGCCCTGTCGGGGGGCATGAAGCGGCGCCTGATGGTGGCCAAGGCGCTGGTGCACGCGCCGCCCGTGCTGATCCTCGACGAGCCGACGGCCGGCGTCGACGTAGAGCTGCGCCGCCAGCTCTGGGAGTATGTTCGACGCCTGAACGCCGAGGGGGTCACCATCCTTCTGACCACCCACTATCTGGAAGAGGCGCAGGAGCTCTGCGACACCATCGCCATCGTTAACCGGGGTCAGGTCGTGGCCTGTGAGCCCACGCCCCAGCTGCTGCGCCGGCTGGATACGCGCAATGTGGTGGTGACGCCCGAGACGCCCCTCGCGACGCCGCCGGCGCTCGACGGCTTTGATGTCACGGCACGGTCAGGCGGCGGCTTTGCCGTCACCTATCGCAAGGGGCGTTCATCGGTGGAACAGGTGCTGGCCGCGGTCCGTGCGGCCGGGGTGACGATCGCCGACATCTCGACGGAGGATCCGGATCTGGAAGACGTCTTCCTGGCCTTGACCTATGGCGACGTGGCCCAGGGTGATCCGACGAAGGATTGATCGCCCTAGAAGGCCATCACAGTGCCGAGCAGCAGCCGGGCGCCTGACCGGCCGAGGACCTGGTCGGTTGCGGCCTGGAGCTCGCGGGACAGGCGTTCGACATCGGGCGGCGCATCGCCTCTCAGGCTGGCGGCTGCACGGGTGATCACCGTGTTGTAGGCGGCGCGAAGGCGAGGGGTCGATTGCCCGGCGCGGGTATGCAGGGCTGCATCGGCCACATCGAGACCGGTCTCGACGGTCAGCACACCCCGGCGCCCGCCGGCACCTGAAAAGTTGGCCGTCGACGTGCCGATCCGGATATAGGTTTGCCGCGCTCCGCCGCCGCCACCGCCGCCGGTCATGGACATCTCCCGAATGCTGTCTCGGGACAGCCTGCCACGCCGGGCTTAAGGGCCGGTTACGCCGCGCTTGCGACTCCGGCAGGGCGATCCGCGATCATGGGCCTCAGGTCCAGCTTCTCGAACAGGCGGGCGTCGGCATCCTGATCCGGATTGGCGGTGGTCAGCAGGCGGTCGCCGACAAAGATGGAGTTTGCCCCGGCGAGGAAGCACAGGGCCTGCATCTCCGCGCTCATGGTCTCGCGGCCGGCCGACAGGCGCACCATCGACCGGGGACAGACGATGCGCGCCACCGCGACCGTGCGGACGAACTCGATCGGGTCGATCTCCCCCTCGCGCTTCACCCGGTCGCCCAGTGGCGTGCCGGTCACGGGCACCAGGGCGTTGACCGGCAGGCTGTCCGGATGGGCGGGCAGGGTGGCCAGCGCGTGCAGCAGGCCAGCGCGGTCGCGGCGGCTTTCACCCATGCCGACGATCCCGCCGCAGCAGGTGCTCAGGCCAGCATCCCGCACGTGCTTCAGCGTGTCCAGCCGGTCCTGGTACGTCCGGGTGGTCACGACATCGGCATAGTAGTCCGGCCCGGTGTCGAGGTTGTGGTTGTAATAGTCGAGGCCCGCTTCCTTGAGCTGGCGGGCCTGATCGGCGGTCAGCATGCCCAGCGTCGCACAGGTCTCGAGGCCCAGGGCCTTTACGCCCGAGATCATGGCGGCCAGCTTCGGGGTGTCGCGGTCCTTCAGCTCGCGCCAGGCCGCGCCCATGCAGAACCGGTCGGCGCCGCCGGCCTTGGCCGCCATGGCCTCGGCCAGCACCGCCTGGGTATCCATCAGCTTTTCGGCCTTGAGCCCGGTGTCGAAACTGGCCGACTGGGAGCAGTAGCCGCAGTTCTCGGCGCAGCCCCCGGTCTTGATCGACAGCAGCCGGCTGAGCTGGACCTCGGACGGGTCGAAGGTCTTGCGATGCACTTCGGCTGCGGTGAACACCAGCTCCATGAAGGGCTGTGCGAACAGGGCCTCGACTTCGGTGAGGGTCCAGTCGTGGCGGGGGGTGGCGAGGTCGCGGGTCATGGGCCGCTTGATGCGACGGCGCGCGTCGCGGGGCAAGGGGCTCTAGATCTCCATCAGCAGTTCACCCTCCTGCAGATCCATCACAACCCGCGAGAAAACCCCCAGAACATCGACCCCCAGCAACATGGCCGGCTGATCCGCCAGCCCCAGATGCCGGAAGATGTGGAAGTCGCCTTCCAGCACCCCCAGCCGGTCCAGCACCATATCGCCCAGCCGCACCGCGTGGATCATGACCGGCCGCGCCGTCGCCGAGCGCCCGGTCGGGGATTGCACGGCCCCCGCCGTGTCGCTGTTGCGAAGCACCAGATCGGTCGCCCCCGCCGCCTCTGCCAGCAGCGGGTTGATCAGGCTGACCTCGGCGCCCGTGTCGACCACGGCGCGGACCCGGTGGCCGCGTACCCGGGCGTCCACGATCATCAGCCGCTCCGCGATTCCGTCCGCGGCCCGGACGATCGGCGGGGCAAACCGGACTGTGGGCCGCTCCGGGGCGAGAAACCCGGGCTCCTCGTTCCGCGGGCGGCCGATCAGCGCCCTGCGCCGGCCCCGGAAGCGGAACTCGAGGCGGTGGCCGGCCAGAAGATCCAGCCCCAGCAGGCCATCCCGTCCCAGCATGCCGCGACGGTCGCCGATCGCGAGACGGACGTCGCTCCGGTTCAGGGCTCCGCTGCGGACCTGTGTGGCCCGGACCCAGGGAACGCGTTCGACACCGATGACCGTGTGCATGTTGAGCTCCCCGCCGACGGGAAGGCCCAGCCGCGAGACGAGGTCTGCGGCAATGACCGAGGCGCTGGCGGCCGTATCCAGAGCGAACCGAAGTCCGGTGTGTCCGTCGATCCCGACGTCCACCACGCCGTAGCCCGAGGGGACCGGGGTGGCGACAACGGGGTCCCGGGCCAGCGCCCGACCGGGAACGAGGGCGGCGAGGCCCAGTCCGACCATGGTCCGCCGCGAGGCGGTGAATTGGCTCATGTCCGGATCGCTCCTCCCGGTGCGGTGTCCGGGCAGCAGGCTCGCATGAACAGTCCGCTGTGGCGAGGGGCACATATAAGGATATCCTTATGTGTTTCTTGCCCCCGATCGTCAGCCGGTCTATAGCGCCCCCACATCCGTGACCGGCCCGGACGGGCCCCCGACGCGAAAGAGCCTCCGCCCATGACCGACTATATCGTCCGCGACATCTCGCTTGCCCCTTACGGGAACAAGGAGATCGCGATTGCCGAGACCGAGATGCCCGGCCTGATGGCCCTGCGGTCGGAATATGGCGCGGCGCAGCCGCTGAAGGGGGCCCGCATCGCCGGCAGCCTGCACATGACCATCCAGACGGCCGTTCTGATCCAGACGCTGGAAGCCCTGGGCGCCGAGGTCCGCTGGGCCTCGTGCAACATCTATTCGACCCAGGATCACGCCGCGGCCGCGATCGCCGCCAACGGGACGCCGGTGTTCGCCACCAAGGGCGAGACGCTGGAGGAGTACTGGGACTATGCCCACAGGATCTTCGAATGGGCCGACGGCGGCTATCCGAACCTGATCCTCGACGACGGCGGCGACGCCACCCTGCTGTGCGTGCTGGGCCCCAAGGCCGAGAAGGATGCATCGATCCTCGACAACCCCGAGAATGAGGAGGAAGAGGCCCTCTATGCCGTGATGAAGCGGTATCTGAAGGAAAAGCCCGGCTTCTATTCGGCCATCCGCGATGCCATCGGGGGCGTGTCGGAAGAGACCACCACCGGCGTGCACCGCCTGTACCAGATGGCCGAGCGCGGCGAGCTGCCGTTCCCGGCGATCAACGTCAACGACAGCGTCACCAAGTCGAAGTTCGACAATCTTTACGGCTGTCGGGAGTCGCTGGTCGACGCCATCCGTCGCGGCACCGATGTCATGCTGTCGGGCAAGGTCGCCGTCGTGTGCGGCTATGGCGACGTGGGCAAGGGCTCGGCCGCCTCGCTGCGCCAGGGCGGCGCCCGCGTGATCGTTACCGAGATCGACCCGATCTGCGCCCTGCAGGCAGCCATGGAAGGCTATGAGGTCCAGACGCTCGACGACGTGGCCGACAAGGCCGACATCTTCGTCACGGCCACCGGCAACAAGGACGTGATCACGGTCGATCACATGCGCGCGATGCGCAACAACGCCATCGTCTGCAACATCGGCCACTTCGACTCTGAGATTCAGGTCGCGGGCTTGAAAAACATGAAGTGGGACGAGATCAAGCCGCAGGTCGACCACGTCGAATTCCCGGACGGAAAGAAGATCATCCTGCTGTCGAAGGGCCGTCTGGTGAATCTGGGCAATGCCACCGGTCACCCCTCGTTCGTGATGTCGGCGTCCTTTACCAACCAGACGCTGGCCCAGATCGAGCTGTGGACCAACAGGTCGAAGTACGAGAACAAGGTCTATGTCCTGCCCAAGCACCTCGATGAAAAGGTCGCGGCCCTGCACCTCGACAAGCTGGGCGCGAAGCTGACGACCCTGACCAAGGCCCAGGCCGACTATATCTCGGTTCCGGCCAGCGGGCCCTTCAAGCCGGATCACTACCGCTACTGACCGGCCCTGATGCCGCACCCCGCCTGCCCCTCTGGTCAGGCGGGGGCGCGCAGCCTAGGTTGCCGCCATGGGCAACATCGTCGACATCCTGATCCTCGCCGCTATCGCTGCGGTCGCCATCACCCTCGGCTTCGGCCTGAAGGCCCTGTTCACGCCGGGTGACGCCGCCCGGACGCGATCCAACCATCTGATGCGGTTGCGGGTCGCACTCCAGGCCGTCGCGGTCGTCCTGCTGGTTGTTGCCATGTGGTGGAAGTCCACGAACGGGGGCTAGGCCATGGTGGTCCTCAACAAGATCTACACCCGGACCGGCGATGACGGGCAGACCCGGCTGGCCAATGGCGCCCCGGTATCCAAGACCGACCTTCGGGTCGAGGCCTATGGCACCGTCGACGAACTGAACGCCGTCATCGGCATGGCCCGCCTGCACTCGGCCCAGAACGATCGCATCGATGCCATGCTGGCGCGGATCCAGAATGAGCTGTTCGATCTCGGGGCCGACCTGGCCACACCCCTCGATCCTCCTCCGGAGTGGGAGGCCCTGCGCATCCTCGACTCCCAGGTCGAACGGCTCGAGCAGGAAATCGACTGGATGAACGAGAGCCAGAAGCCGCTGGACAGCTTCATCCTGCCGGGCGGGTCACCCCTGTCGACCCATCTGCACCTTGCCCGCACTGTCTGCCGGCGGGCCGAGCGCTGCGCCGTCCGCCTCGCCGGGTCCGGAGAGACCGTGACTCCGGCGGCCCTGCGCTACCTCAACCGGTTGTCTGACCACCTGTTCGTGGCGGGGCGTCGGGCCAACCACCACGGCGCCGATGACGTCAAATGGCGCCCGGGCGCCACACGCTAGGTCAGCGCTCCTGACGCGCCCGGATGCGGGCCCGCTCGGCCTCCACCGCTTCGTCCCGTGCGCGCCGCTCCGCCGCGACCTGTCGCTCCAGCTGAACCAGCTCCTGGTTTTTGGCCATGGAGGCCTCCTCGCGACTGACCCCTTCCGGCCTGCCGGTGATGTCCGGAATATAGATGGGCGTGGCGCAGGTGCGGCTGGCGACGTCGTACCACTTGCCGTCCGCCTTGCAGCGTTCACCGGGACTGATCCAGATCTGCTGATAGATCAGCAGGCCGGCCACGATCAGACCGAACAGGCCAAAGAACAGGACGCCCAGTCGTCCGGGGCTGAGAAAGCGGTTCATGGGTGGTCCGGGGCTCCATTGACGGGTCGCGGCGTGCGTTTGCCGCACATAGCTTGACCCGGCGTTACATTGACAGGCCGGTTTGACCGTTCCATGTCCAACCCCATCTTCTCCGGCCATGCCAGGGCCGGCACATCAATGGATAGGCTCATGAAGGTTCTCGTCCCTGTCAAACGGGTGATCGACTATAACGTCAAGGCCAGGGTCAAGGCCGACCAGAGCGGGGTGGACCTCGCCAACGTCAAGATGAGTATGAATCCCTTCGACGAGATCGCCGTCGAGGAGGCCGTTCGTCTCAAGGAAGGCAAGGGCCATCACGCCGCCGATACGGCCGGGGAGATCGTCGCGGTTTCGATCGGTGTCAGCCAGGCCCAGGAGACGATCCGCAACGCCCTGGCGATCGGGGCCGACCGCGGCATCCTGGTACAGTCCGACACGGACCTGGAGCCGCTGGCCGTGGCCAAGGTGCTCAAGGCCGTGGTCGACGAGGAGAAGCCGGATCTGGTGCTGATGGGCAAACAGGCCATCGATGGCGACAACAATGCCGTGGGCCAGATGCTGGCGGCCCTGCTGGACTGGCCCCAGGCGACCTTTGCCTCGAAGGTGGAGATCAGGGACGGCAAGGCCCAGGTCACGCGCGAGATCGACGGTGGCCTGCAGACCATCGAGGTTACCCTGCCGGCGGTCATCACGGTCGACCTGCGCCTCAATACGCCGCGCTATGCCTCCCTGCCCAACATCATGAAAGCCAAGAAGAAGGAGATCGCCACCAAGGCGGTCGCCGACTACGGCACGGATACCGCGCCGCGCCTCAAGGTGGTCAAGGTGACCGAGCCGCCGAAGCGCGAGGCGGGTGAAAAGGTCGCCGACGCCGCCGAACTGATGGCCAAGCTCAAGTCCAAGGGAGTCCTCTGATGGCCGTTCTCGTCATCGCCGATCACGACGGCTCGACCGTCCGCGACACCACCCACAAGACCGTGACCGCCGCCTCGAAGATCGGTGGCGACATCGACATTCTGGTCGTGGGCGAAGGCGCCAGGGCTGCGGCCGACGCTGCCGCGAAGATCAAGGGTGTGCGCAAGGTCCTGCTGGCCGAGAGCGCCGGTCTGGGCAAGGTGCTCGCCGAGGCCGTCGAGGCCACCGTGCTGCCGCTGGCCGGGGGCTATGACGCCATCCTCGCCCCGGCCACCACGGACGGCAAGAATTTCGCCCCGCGCATCGCGGCGAAACTGGATGTCGCGCCGATCTCGGACATCATCGAGGTGGTGTCGGCCGATACCTTTGTGCGTCCGATCTATGCGGGCAATGCGCTGGAAACCGTGCAGTCGTCCGATGCGAAGAAGGTCATCACCGTCCGCCCGACCGGCTTCGATGCCGCGGAAGAGGGCGGCTCGGCTTCGGTTGAGTCCCTGACCGGTGGTGACGCCCCCGGGACGGCCTTCGTCTCCGAGGAAAAGGTCAAGTCCGACCGTCCCGAGCTGGGCGCGGCCAAGATCGTCGTGTCCGGTGGCCGGGCCATGGGCTCGTCCGAGGAATTCCATGCCGTCATGGACCCGCTGGCGGACAAGCTGGGCGCCGCCGTCGGCGCCTCGCGCGCTGCGGTCGACGCCGGCTATGCGCCGAACGACTATCAGGTCGGCCAGACCGGCAAGGTGGTCGCCCCCGAGCTCTACATTGCCATCGGCATCTCGGGCGCCATCCAGCACCTGGCCGGGATGAAGGACTCCAAGATCATCGTTGCGATCAACAAGGACCCGGACGCCCCGATCTTCCAGGTCGCCGACTATGGCCTGGTTGCCGACTACAAGACCGCCGTCCCGGAACTGATGACGGCGCTGGGCTAGGTCAGGCTGAAGGCTGCATGCAGGGGCGCGGTGCCATTGGCCCGCGCCCCTTCTCGTTGAAGGGCAGGAGCGCCGGATGACCATTGAGAGCGAAGAGCAGCTCGAGAAACTGCGCGCGGTCGGCGGTCTGGTCGCGCGGACGCTGGCGGCGATGGGCAAGGCGCTGGAGCCGGGCATGACGACGCGCGAGCTGGATAACCTTGGCCGGAGCCTGCTGGAGGCGGAGGGGGCCCGTTCCGCACCGGAGCTGACCTATGGCTTTCCGGGGGCAACCTGCATCTCGGTCGGGCCGGATTGCGCGCATGGCATCCCGGACGACCGCCCGGTCAGGGCGGGTGATCTGATCAATATCGATGTCTCTGCCGAACTGGACGGGTATTTCGGGGATACCGGCGCCAGCTTTGCTGTGCCGCCGGTCCGGCCCCGCGCTGATCGCCTCTGTCGTGACGGTCGGCGCGCCATGTGGGCCGGAATCCGGGCGGTGAAGCCGGGCGGTCGGCTGAACGCCATCGGCCGCGCTATCGAAACCTTTGCCGACAGGAACGGCTACAGTCTGGTCCGCAATCTTTCGAGCCACGGCCTGGGGCGATCGCTGCACGACGACCCGGCCGAAATCGCCACCTGGTACGAGCCGGAGGATCGTCGTGTGATCCCCGAAGGTCTGGTCTTTACCATCGAACCGTTCCTTTCTCTCGGAGCCGACTGGGTCGACGAACGCGACGACGGCTGGACGCTTTACCCGCCCCGGGAAGAGCCCACAGTCCAGTATGAGCACACCCTGGTCGCGACCCGGCGGGGGCCAGTGATCCTGACCCTGGCCTGATGGCCCGCCTGTTCGTGAGGCTGACGCCGGGCGCCGCGCAGGATCGCCTCGACGGTTGGGACAGTGACCCTGAAGGCCGGCCCGTGCTCAAGGCACGGGTCCGGGCCCGTCCGGTCGAGGGCAAGGCCAATGACGCGCTTGCCCGTCTGGTGGCTGAGGCGCTGGGCCTGCCGCGCGGCGCGGTCTCAATGGTGCAGGGGGACCGCAGCCGGATCAAACGGCTGGAGATCACCGGACTCGACGAGGCCGAGGTCCATTCCCGCCTTACAGCTTTGTAATGAATCGGGCTTTGACGGGACGGGCAGAACGCTCTTGTAATCCCCGCTTCGTGCGCTCTGCCGGAGCGAGCGACGATCCGGTTGACTGGGGAGCTGACCACCATGTTCACATCACGCCTGCGGGGGTCCGCGTCCGGGCCGCTTGCCCTGATCCTTGCCGCCACGCTGGGCCTGTCGGCCTGCGCCACCACGGGTGAGGGGGCCTCCTCCGACGGGAATGGCGATGCCGCCCCGGCGCGGGAGGCGAGGGCCCTGCCGACCGGCATGGACGCCGCGACCAATCCGGATCCCTTTCCCTCGACCTATCGGGGTCTGCCGCGCGAGGATCTGGCCATTGTCGGCGCGACCGTGTTCACCGGCGACGGGCGCAGGATCGAGAACGGCACCGTCATTCTGACGGACGGCAAGGTTGCGGCCGTCGGCGGGGCCTCGACCCCGGTTCCGGCCGGCCACCGGGTGATCGAGGCGCAGGGTCGCTATGTGACGCCCGGCATCATCGATGTGCACAGCCACCTCGGCGTCTATCCCTCGCCCGGCGTCCAGGGCATGAGCGACGGCAATGAGGCGACCAGCCCCAATACCGCCGAGGTCTGGGCCGAGCATTCGATCTGGCCGCAGGACCCGGGCTTCAACACCGCCCGCGCCGGCGGGGTGACCACGCTTCATATCCTGCCCGGCTCGGCCAATCTGTTCGGCGGCCGCGGTGTCACCCTGCGCAATGTGCCTTCGGTGACCATGCAGGGCATGAAGTTCCCGGGCGCCCCCTATACGGTGAAGATGGCCTGTGGCGAAAACCCCAGCCGGGTCTATGGCGGACGGGGCCGGTCGCCGGCGACCGGCATGGGCAATATGGCCGGCTATCGCGCAGCTTTCATCGCCGCGCAGGACTACAAGCAGAAGTGGGACAAGTGGCGCGAGACGGGCGAGGGCTCGCCGCCCACCCGCAACCTGCAGCATGAGACCCTGGTCGGCGTGCTGGACGGCTCGATCCTGATCCAGAACCACTGCTATCGCGGCGACGAGATGGCCCTGATGATCGATATGTCGAGGGAGTTCGGCTATCGCATCACCACCTTCCACCACGCGACCGAAGCCTACAAGGTGGCGCCCCTGCTGGCCCGCGAGGGCATCTGCGCGGCCATGTGGACCGGCTGGTGGGGCTTCAAGATGGAGAGCCTGGACGCCATTGAGGAGAATGTCGCCCTGGTCGATGCGCCCGAGGGCTCCTGCGCCGTCGTCCACTCGGATGACGCCGAGCTGATCCAGCGCCTCAACCAGGAGGCCGCGGCCGCCCTGGCCGCCGGCCGCCGGGCCGGTCTGGACCTCACCGAGGAGCACGCCATCGGCTGGATCACCCTGAACGCGGCCCGCGCCATCGGCATCGACGATCAGACCGGTTCGCTGACCCCCGGCAAACGCGCCGATGTGGTGATCTGGAGCGCCAATCCGTTCTCCATCTATGCACGGGCCGATCAGGTCTTCGTCGACGGAGGCCTCGCCTTCGACCGGTTCGACCCGGCCTATCAGCCGGTGTCCGACTTTGAACTGGGCCAGCCGGGCTATGGCCTGTCGGCCGCCGGTGTCCGCCAGGGAGCCCGCTGATATGATCCGTCATCTTTCTCCCCTCAAGGCAATGGTCGTCGGGGCCGTTGCCGCCCTCGGCCTTGCTGCTGCACCGGCGGTCGCCCAGGACACAGTGGCCGTGACCGGCGGCCGGGTTCTGACCGGCACCTCGATCATCGAGAACGGGACCGTCGTCATGCGGGGCGGCCGGATCGTCTCGGTCGGTACCGGTGCGGCTCCGGCCGGCGCCCGGGTGATTGACGCTTCGGGCCGGGTCGTGGCCCCCGGCTTCGTCGCCGTCGATTCCGGCCTCGGCGGGTCGGAGGTCTCGTCGGTGACCGGGACCAATGATCTGCGGAACGCGTCCAACACGCTGAGCGCCGCCTTTGACGTCTCCTATGGCCTCGACCCCTGGTCCATCACCCTGCCCGTGGCCCGGCTGGGCGGGGTGACCCGCGCCGTCGTGGTGCCCAATCATCCCGGCTCGTCCGGCGGCCATTACCATGAGCAGGACACCGCCGGCGCGGGTGAGGGTGGCTATCATTCGCCCGGCCTGTTCGCGGGGCAGGCGGCCGTGATCCATCTGGCAGCCGGGACGGACATCCTCGTTCGCCCGCGGGTGGCCATGGTCGCCCCCTTCGGCGAGGCCGGGGCCGGGGTGGCCGGCGGTTCGCGCGGCGGGGCCATGGTCCTGTTCCGCGAGACCCTGGCGGAGGTTCGCCTCTATGCCCGCAACAAGGCCGCCTATCAGCGCGATGACCTGCGGCCGCTGTCGCTGTCGCGGGCCGACCTTGAAGCCCTGATTCCGGTGGCGGAAGGGCGCATGCCCCTGATCATCACCGTGTCGCGGGCGGCCGACATTCTGCAGGTCCTGCGCCTCGCGGAAGAGGAGGGCCTGAAGGTCATTCTCGACGGCGCCGAGGAGGGCTGGCTTGTCGCCGACCAGATCGCCGCCGCCGGTGTGCCGGTTCTTCTCAACCCCCTCGCCAACCTGCCCGGCAATTTTGAACGCCGCGCCGCCCGGATGCAGAATGCCGCCGTGCTCAATGCAGCCGGCGTGATGATCGCCATCAAGGGCAATGAGGGCTCGATCCACCGCGCGCGCGAGACCCGCTACAATGCCGGCAACGCCGTCTCTCACGGCCTGCCCTACGAGGCGGCGATCGCGGCGATCACGGTCAATCCGGCGCGGATCTTCGGCATGGGGGGCCAGTTCGGAGAGCTGCGCGCGGGCGCGGCCGCCGATGTGGTGATCTGGTCCGGCGACCCGCTGGAGCCACTCAGCCAACCCGTGGCCATCTACATCAACGGCGTCGAGCAGCCGCTGGAGAGCCGGCCGTTCCTGCTGCGCGACCGCTACCTCGGCGGGGGTGAGGGGGCACGCCCCCCCGCCTATCCTGTGCGATAGGAGACGTCAGGCGCCCGGCAGGAAGGGCGAGAAGGTGATGACGGTGAAGGTGTCACGGATGTGGGGCCGGGTCTGGACCTCCTTCGTGACAAAGGTGCCGATGTCCATCTCCTTCGGCAGCTGGAACTTGGCCAGCAGGTCGTACTGACCCGAGGTCGAATAGACCTCGGAGACCCGCTCGACATTGTCGACGATATCGGCGGCGACATCGTTGGCATGCCCCAGCTCGCATTTGATGAAGACGAAGATGGCGGTCATCATGGGCGGTCCCTCCGGTCGGTCGGAGGTCTGTAGCGGAAGCGGACGCACGGAGTAAGGGCCTGGACCTCGAAGCCGAGTACAACAACCGCCGGCGGGTGCCCGACCACCCTGTCACGATGGCGATGTGGGCGGAGCGGGCCGAGGCGGCGCGCGCCGGCCACCCGCACCAGCGGATCGCCTATGGCCCGGGACCGCGCGAGGTGCTGGACCTGTTCACGCCCGGGGGACAGCCGGAGGCCCCGGTCGCGGTCTTCCTGCACGGCGGCTACTGGCAGGCGCTGGACGGGGCGGCCTTCCACGGCATAGCCCCGGCCCTGCTGAGCCACGGCATCGCGGTGGCCCTCCCCACCTATGACCTCGCGCCGGCGGTCGGCCTCGGGCAGATCCTGCGGCAGGCCCGGACGGCTACAGAGCTGATCCGCGCGCGCGCCGGATACCGGCCGCTGGTGTTCGGCCATTCGGCGGGCGGCCATATGGCGGCGGCCCTGCTGTCCGAGGGCCGGGCGGGGGCGGCCGTCGCCATCTCGGGTGTGTTCGATCTCCTCCCGCTCGTCGGGACCAGTCTCAACGACGCCCTCAGGCTCGATCCGCTGATGGCGACCGCCCTCTCACCGATTCACTGGCCGATCCCGAACGGCTCCAGTCCCGGCGGCACGACGCTGGACTGCTGGGTCGGGGCCGAGGAGAGCGACGAGTTCCGCCGCCAGTCGCACGCCATGGCCGAGCGCTGGGGCGCGGGTGGCGCCGACACCCGGGTCACTGAGCTTCCCGGTCTCAACCACTTCACCGTGCTGGACCCGCTGTTTGACGCGGGCAGCCCCGAGGTCGCGCGGCTGGTCGAGCTCGCCCGCGAAACCAGCCGTGAAGCCGCCCCGGCTTGACGCGCGGCCCGGTTGGTCGCACCCCTCGGACTGACCCAGCCTCCGGAGCCCGCCTCATGCCCGCCTATCCCGCCGACCGCCTGACCGTCGTGGCCGCGCTGGAGGCGCAGGGCATCTGTCCGGTCTTCTACCACCCCGAGGTCGAGGCCTGCCTCGGCATCATCCGCGCCTCGGTCCGCGCCGGGGCCCGGGTGATCGAATTCACCGACCGGGGCGACCATGCGGCCGACCTGTTCGCCGAGCTGACGAAGACGCTGGCCCGCACCGACCCGGAGGTGATCCTCGGCATCGGCTCGATCGTCGATCCGGGCACGGCGGCCCTCTATCTGTCGCGCGGCGCCCGGTTTGTGGTCAGCCCCTGCGGCGTCGAGGCGGTGGCCAGAGTGTGTAACCGCAAGCGCGTGGCCTATATGCCCGGCTGTGGCTCGGTCACCGAGATCAGCCAGGCCCACGAATGGGGCTGTGACGTCGTCAAACTGTTCCCCGGCGCCCAGGTCGGCGGCCCGGCCTTCGTCAAGGCCGTCATGGGCCCCATGCCCTGGACGAAGGTCATGCCCACCGGCGGGGTCGAGCCCGAGGAAGCCTCGCTCAAGGCCTGGTTCGACGCCGGCATCATCGCCGCGGGGATGGGCTCGCGGCTGATCCCGGACAAACTGGTCGACGAGGCCGACTGGGATGCGCTGGAGGCCCACATCGCCCGGGCGGTGAAGATGACTGCGGCGATCCGCGGCAGGGCAGCTGGCTGAACCGCCGGAAGCATCCCCCCCCCCGCGGCGCCCTGTATCGGCGAAAGAAACTGCCTCCGTATCCGGATCAGTTTTCGTGATTCATACGCGGCATTGTCATCAAGCCGCGCGGGCCGGGTAGACCGGGTCCGGGGTAAGACCGACCGCAAACGGAGCGGGCGCCTGTTGTCCGCCTCCTGACAGTTTCAGGGGCCCGTCAGGGGTCGGCGGGGCGAGTGTCGGTGATCCGCAATGTGTCCATCCTTCAGGCCTGGCCGTCCGCCTGGCCCGTCTTCGGGGCGAGCCGGTCGGTTGATGCGGCGCGTCCCCGCGGCTGGATGCTGCGCCGCGGCGTCGAGCTGGCCATTGCCACGCTGATCCTGATCCAGCTTGTCCGGCTGGTCATGCTGTTCATCGCCCCCGGCATGACGGCCCGGGCGTCCGAGGGTCCGCCTGAGGCGGACCGGTCGGTGCTTTCCCGCTTCGATGCCTTCTTCCACACTGGCGAGCGCAGCAGTCTGGCCGGGATAACCCATACGGGGAGCGAGCAGTTGCGCCTGTTCGGGGTCAGGGCCGGCGCCGACGGTGGCGGCTCGGCCATCCTCGGCCTCCCGGACGGGACCCAGGTGTCGGTGGGAGTCGGCGAGGAAGTCCAGCCCGGGCTGGTGCTGCGCACGGTGGCCGAGGATCACGTCACGGTCGCCCGGGGCAGCTCGGTCAGCCGCATCGACTTCGGTGAGGTCCCGGTGGGCGCCGCCAGCGTGCCGCCGCCGCCCGCGACGCCGCAGGTGGTGGCCCCTCCGCAGACCGCACCCGCCGCGCGCGAGGTCGCCGTGGTCGATCCTGCCCGGCTGATGGCTGAGGCGGGTCTGCGCCCTCGAATGCAGGGCCTGTCGGTCAATGGCTTCACCGTTACCGCGCGCGGCCGGAGTGCGGACCTCGAGGCGGCCGGCCTGCGGGCCGGGGATGTGATCCTGGCCGTCAATGGCATCGCCCTCGATGGCCCCTCGGCTATCGCCCGACTGCGTACCGATCTGGCCAACGCGCCAGAAGCCGTCATCCGCTTTGAGCGCGACGGCGCCCCCCAGACCACCACCGTAAGGACCCGCCCGTGATCCGGTCGCCATCCAGACTCCTCGGCCGCCTGGCCGCCCTTGTGCTTGCGGCGCTGGTCGTGCAGGCCGCCCTGCCCGCAACGCAAGCCCATGCGCAGGAGCGCCAGATCCTGAATGTCCAGGGCGCCGACATCCGTGCCTTCATCCAGGACATTGCCCGCTCGACGGGGCGGACCTTCATCGTCGATCCCTCGGTGACCGGCACGGTGACGGTCACCAGCGACCGGCCCCTGACTCCGGCCGAGACCTATGAGGTGTTTCTGTCGACGTTGCGGGCCAATGGTCTGGTCGTCATTCCGACGGCGTCCGGAGCCTACCGGATCGCGCCGGCCCAGGGCGCGGCCCAGGGACCGGCCTCTGTCGGCTCGGAACGGTTCGCAACCGAGGTCTTCCAGCTGCACCATATCGACGCCGCCTCGGCCGCCGAGACCATCCGCCCGCTGGTCGGGCCGCAGGGGCAGGTGCTGGCCAACCCCAACAGCAATACGGTGGTGGTTGCGGACTTCGCCGACAATCTGGCGCGGGTCCGGGCCCTGATCGGCCGCATTGACGTCGACCGGACCGATATCGTCGTCGTCACCCTCGAGAACTCCTCGGCGCGCGAGATCGCCGCCGTGCTGGACGAGGTACTGGCCCCGGTCTGCGGGCAGGCGGGGCAGGGCCTGGTCAAGGTGACCGCCGTCGAGAGCTCCAATTCGATCGTGCTGCGCGGCGAACCTGCCGCCCTGACCCGCGTCCAGTCGCTGATCTTCGACCTCGACCAGCGGGCCCTGACCTCGGACGATGTCCGGGTGGTCTTTCTCGAACATATCGACGCCGAACAGATCCTGCCGGTGCTGCAGCAAATCGTCGGGCAGGCGGTCACACCAACGCCCGCATCGGGTGCGCAGCCCGCCGGGGACGGTGACGCGGCGCCGCCGCCGGCCACCGGCCAGCGCGCCACCATCGCCCGCTATCCCGGGGCCAATGCCCTGGTGATCTCGGCCCCGCCCGAAATCCAGCGCATGCTGGGCGATGTGATTACCCAGCTGGATCGGCGCCGCCAGCAGGTGCTGATCGAGGCCATTGTGGTCGAACTGTCCGACAATGCCGTGCGTGAGCTGGGGGTCCAGTGGCTGCTGGCGGGCGAGGACGGTAACCCGATCCTTGCGACCAACTATTCCGACCGGGCCGCGCCCCTGCTGTCCGTCGGCGGTGCCCTCGCCGCTCGTGATCTCGATGAGGACGACCCCCTGCGCGACGATCTGGCCACAGCGGCCCTGAACGGCCTGCTGGGGGCCAACGGCTTTATCGGCGGCGGCGGCGGCCGGGTCGGCGACGCCCTGTTCGGCTTTATCATCAATGCGGCCAAGTCCGACGCCGGGTCAAACCTGCTGCAGACGCCCTCGCTGATGACCCTCGATAACGAGGAGGCCACCATCCTCGTCGGTCAGGAAGTGCCGATCACGACCGGCGAGACCCTGCTGAACGGCAATGACAATCCGTTCCGCACGACCCAGCGGCAGGACATCGGCGTCAAACTGGTGGTCCGCCCCCAGATCAACGCCGGCGGCTCGGTCACCCTGTTCATCCGTCAGGAGGTGTCGAGCATCAACGGCATCCTCAGCAGCAATGCCGGCGACCTGATCCTCGACAAGCGCGAGCTGGAGACGACGCTGGTCGTCGACGACGGCGACATTGCGGTGGCCGGTGGCCTGCTGGACCAGAATGACCGGCTGTCGGTCGACCGGGTACCGGTCCTGTCCGATGTGCCCCTGATCGGCGGCCTGTTCCGCTCGGAGAGCCGCCAGCGCGGCCGCACCAATCTGATGATCTTCATCCGCCCGACCATCATTCGCAGCCCGGCCGATGCCCAGCGCCTGACCGCCGATCGCTGGGGCTATATGCGTCAGGAGCAGCTGCGTGTGGCCCCGGATCAGGAGCCCAGTCTCGACGAGCTGATCCGCGACTATATCCGCACCCAGCCGCCGGTGCCGCCGCAGTACCTGGAGACCGCGCCGGTCGCCCCCGTCGCGGGCGAGGCCTTGCCGCCGGTTCAGCCCTGATCCCATGACGATGCCGGCCGATCCGACCCTCAGTTATGCCTTTGCCAAGCGTCACGGCGTGGCGGTGATCACGCTCGGCGAGGCGGCAGAGGTCGCACTGCGCGAGGGAGCCGATCCCCTGGCCCTGGTCGAGGTGCGTCGGGTGCTGGGCCGGCCGCTGGAGGTCCGGTCGCTGAACCGCGCGGCGTTTGATCGCCTGCTGTCCGAGGCCTATGCCGGCGATCCGCTGGCCGGTCCGGAGGGTGGCGACGACCTGGCCCTGCCCGGGGGACTCGACAGTCTCGTTGACGAGATTCCGGCCGCGGCCGACCTGCTGGACACCACGGACGACGCCCCGGTCATCCGGTTGATCAACGGCCTGATCGCAGAGGCCGTGCGGGCAGGCGCCTCGGACATCCACCTCGAACCCTATGAGCAGGCCCTGATCGTGCGCATGCGGGTGGACGGGGTGCTGAAGGAAGCCCTGACCCTCAATCCCCGCCTGACGCCCGTGGTGGTGTCGCGCATCAAGGTCATGGCACGCCTCGACATCGCCGAACGGCGAATCCCGCAGGACGGTCGCATTCCGCTGGCCCTGGGGGGCAAGACGCTGGACGTGCGGGTCTCGACCCTGCCGTCGCGAGCGGGAGAGCGGGTCGTGCTGCGTATCCTCGACAAGGATCAGGCCGGCCTTGGCCTGCGCGACCTCGGCATGGATGAGGCCACGCTAGCCGCCTATGAGGCCGCCCTGGCCGAGCCGAACGGCATCCTGCTGGTCACCGGCCCGACCGGTTCGGGCAAGACCACCACCCTCTATGCCGGCCTGTCGCTGCTGAACACCGGCACGCGCAACATCCTGACGGTCGAGGACCCGGTCGAATACGCGGTCGAGGGCGTCGGCCAGACCCAGGTCAATGCCAAGGTCGGCATGACCTTTGCCGCCGGGCTGCGCGCCATCCTGCGACAGGACCCCGACGTGGTCATGGTCGGCGAGATCCGCGATGTCGAGACCGCCTCGATCGCGGTGCAGGCCGCCCTGACCGGTCACCTGGTGCTGTCGACGGTCCACACCAATGATGCGGCCGGGGCGGTCACCCGCCTGCGCGACATGGGGGTTGAGCCCTTTCTGCTGGCCTCGACCCTCAGGCTGATCATGGCCCAGCGGCTGGTGCGGCGTCTGTGCCCTCACTGCCGGACGGAAGAGGTCGCCGATGCCGCGACCGCGCGGCTGGTCGGCATTGCGGCGGGTCAGACGGTCTGGCGCCCCACGGGCTGCGACCACTGCAACCAGTCCGGCTATGTCGGGCGGGTGGGCCTGTATGAGACGATCCGGGTCACGGACACCCTGCGCCGCCTGATCACCACCGGCGCTGACGAGGCCGCCATGAATGCCGAGGCGCTGGGCGACGGGCGGACGCTTGCCGGTCAGGCCCGCGCGCTGGTGCTGGAGGGCACGACCTCGGTTGAGGAGGCGCTGCGCGTCACCCGTACCCGGTCCGAGGACCTGCCGGCGATCGAGGCGGTGGCCTGATGCCCCGGTTCGACTATGTGGCCGTGGATGGCGGGGGGCGCACCGTCAGGGGCAGTGTCGAGGCTGCAGATCTCGAGGCCGCCCGCGATCAGATCGGCCGCAAGCCGTTGATGCCGCTGGAGGTCCAGCCCGGTCGTGGCCTGTCGCGCAACGATGCCTCAGAGACCCCCGGTGGCACGAAGCTGGACCCGAGGGCGCTGGCGCTCGCCACCCGCCAGCTGGCCACCCTGATCTCGGTCGTGCCGGTCGAGGAGGCGGTCCGCACCCTCGCCCTGCAGGCCGAAAAGCCGAGGGTCCGGCGCTGTCTGGAGGCCGTGCACAAGGGGGTGGTCGAGGGCCGCCGCCTGTCCGAGGCCATGGGCGAACAGGGCCGCGCCTTCCCGCCGCTCTACCGGGCCATGGTGGCGGCGGGCGAATCGTCAGGCGCGCTGCAGCCGATCCTCGAACGGCTGGCCGACGGGCTGGAGCGCGAACAGGAGGTGCGCGGCAAGGTCATCACCGCCCTCGTCTATCCGGCTGCGCTGGCGGTCGTGGCGCTGGCCGTGATCACTGCCCTGATGACCTTTGTCGTGCCCAGGGTGGTCGACCAGTTCACCAGTATGAACCAGCAGCTGCCCCTGCTGACGCGGATCATCATCGGCATCTCCCACGCCATGCGCGACTGGGGCTGGGTGGCGGCCCTTGTGCTGGTCTGTGCCGGGGCGCTGGCCGGTCTTGCCCTGCGCCGCCCGGCTCTCAGGCTGAAGGCCGACACGGCCCTTCTGCGGCTGCCGGTCGTCGGACGGTTGATCCGCGACCTGCATGCCGCGCGCATGGCCCGCACCCTGTCGACCATGATCGCCTCGGGACTACCGGTTCTGGAGGGACTGAACCTGACGGCCCGCACGGTCTCGAACACCCGCCTCGCCGCCGCCACCCGCACCATGGCCGATGTGGTGCGCGAGGGTGGCTCCCTGTCCGGGGCCATGCGCCGCGCCGATGTGTTTCCGCCCCTGCTGGTGCATATGACGGCCTCGGGCGAGGCCTCGGGTCGGCTGGAGCCCCTGCTGGACCGGGCCGCCGACTATATGGACCGCGAGTTCGCCACCTTCACCGCCGTCATGCTCAGCCTGCTGGAGCCGGGCATCATCATCGTCATGGGCGGGGTGGTGGCCCTGATCGTCCTCTCGATCCTGCTTCCGATCCTTCAGATCAACACCCTGGCCATGGGATGACATCATGACCCACACCTCCAACCGCAGCCGCCCTCAAGCAGTGCAACGCCCTCAAGTAGCGAGCGACCGCGTCGCGAGCGGTAGGGCAAAACAGAAAAGGGCCGGGTTCACCCTGGTCGAGATGATGGTCACCATCGTCATCATCGGCCTGCTGGCCACGGTGGTGATCATCAATGTGCTCCCCAGTCAGGACAAGGCCATGGTGGGCAAGGCGCGCGCCGATCTGGCGACGCTGGAGAATGCGCTCGAGCAATACCGGCTGGACATGCTGGCCTTCCCGACAACGGGTGAGGGGCTGTCGGCCCTGACGACGGTTCCGACCGGATCGCCGCGCGCCGACCGCTATCGTCCGGGCGGCTATATCCGACGCCTGCCCGACGATCCGTGGGGCAATGCCTATCAGTACCGCCGCGAGAGCCAGCACGGCCAGGCCTTCGATGTCTTCTCCTGGGGGGCGGACGGCAAGCCGGGAGGCGAGGGCAATGACGCCGACATCGGCAACTGGCAGGGCTGAGCGCGCGCGCCGCGCGGGCTTCACCCTCGTCGAGATGATGGTGACGGTCGCCATCCTCGGGCTCGCGGCAAGCGCCGTGGTGCTGGCCGCGCCAGACCCGACCCCCCGCCTGCCGGTCGAGGCCGAGCGGCTGGCGGCACGACTGGTGCGCGCGCGTGAGGAGGCCATCCTGACCAACCGCCCGGTCGCGGTCGATATCGGTGCCGAGGGCTATGGCTTTCGTGTGCGGTCGGAGGACGGCTGGACGCCCCTGACTGCGGCGCCCTTCGAGCGGGTGGCATGGGAAGAGGGCACCCGTGTTGAACCGGCCGGTTCGGTCCTGTTCGACCCGGTGGGTCTGGCCGAGCCGGCGCAGCTGTCGCTCAGCCGGGACCGTGCGCGGGCCACCGTGAGCGTGGACCTGTCCGGAGAGGTGCGTCTGGATGACTAGGCGCGCGAACAGGCGCTCGGGGTTCACCCTGATCGAGATGATGGTGGCGTTGGCGGTCTTCAGCCTGGCGGCGCTGGCCCTGCTGCGCATGACGACCGAGAATACCCGCACGGCCGGTGAGCTGGAGACGCGGACCCTGGCCGGGATCGTCGCCGACAATCTGGCGGTGGAGACGCTTGTGGCGGTCGATCCGCCTGCGTCCGGCGAGACGGCCGGCGAGACCGATCTCGGCGGTCGTCGCTGGATGTGGCGCCGGATCGTCAGCGGCACAGCTGATCCAGCCCTGCTGCGCATCGAGGTGCGCGTTTCGGACGACGGCGTCTGGACCTCGGCCGAGGCGGTGCTGTTCCGGGCGGTGCCATGATGCGTAGACGTGCAGGCTTCACCCTGACCGAAGTGCTGATCGCCCTGACGATCTTTGCCCTGATCGCGGCGGCGGGCACGGCCGTGATGGGGGTGTCGATCGACAGTCGCTTCACGGTCAAGGCCGCGTCCGAGCGGCTGGCCGCGGTGCAGCGCATGCGGGCCCTGCTGAAGGCCGATGTCAGCCAGGCTGTGGCGCGTCCCTTGGCCGGCGGCGATGGCGTGGCGCCCCTGCGTACCCGCGCGGCGGCGGGGGCTGACCCGACACTGGTGCTGGCCCTGACCCGGACGGGCGCCGGTGTCGGTCTGGACGAGGATGGATCGGGGCTGATCGGCATCGAGTATCATCTGGTCGGGGACCGGCTGGAGCGCCGGGTTCGCCCGCATCCGGACGCGCCCGGGCCGGGCGTGGTGCAGGTCGTTGCCACCGGAGTGACCGTGGCCGAGGCGTCCTTCGTCACGCTGGGGGTTGAGGCCCCGGTATTCGAGCCGCGGCTTCGCCAGACCATGCCGGATGCCGTGCGGCTGCGCCTGACGCTGGAGACCTATGGCGCGCTGGACCAGTGGCTGCTGATCGGGAGCGGTCGATGATCCGGCAGCGCCGCCGCGACCGCAAGGGCATGGCCCTGCTGACCGTGCTGCTGATGGTGACGGTGATGGCCGCCATTGCTGTCGCCCTGCTGGATGATGTCCGGTTCAGCACGCGGCGCGCCGCCAATCTGTCCTCGGTCGGTCAAGCCCAGTGGTACGCCCTCGGTGCCGAAGCTCTGGCCCGGAAGCGGATCGAGCGCCTGATCCGGCAGGCCGGGCCGGTGACTCCGGTCGAGCCCGACTGGAACGGTCGCCCCTTCGCCTTTCCCATCGAGGCCGGCCAGATCACCGCCGTGGTTCGCGACGGCCAGGCCTGCTTCAATCTGAACAGCGTCGTCTCCGGGATCGAGGGCGCCTACATCGCCCGCCCGCGAGGGACCGAACAGCTGGTGGCGCTGGGCCGGGCGCTCGGCGTCGACGAAGGCCGGATGCGGGCCGTCGCCGATGCGCTGACCGACTGGATCGACAGCGACCAGACCCCCCTGCCGCGGGGGGCCGAAACCGCCGCCTATACCGGGCGCGAGACGCCGCTGCGCACCCCCGGCACCCTGTTGCTCGAGGCCGGCGAGCTGCGTCTGATCCGGGGCGTGGATGCCGAGGTCTATGGCCGGCTGCGGCCCTTCGTCTGCGCCCTGCCGACCCCCGACCTGTCGCCGATCAATCCGAATACCCTGAGCGTCGACGATGCGCCCCTGCTGGTGATGCTCAGCGAAGGGCGGCTGAACCCCGCCCGCGCCCGGGCCGCCATCGCCGCCCGTCCGCGCGGCGGCTGGCGCGATATCGGCGCCTTCTGGAGCCAGCCCGCCCTGGCAGAGGCGACCCCGGCCTCCGAGGTCTACGACCAGCTGACCCTGACGACGCGCTATTTCGCCTTTCGCAGTGACATCGAATTCGCAGGAGCGCGGGTCACGCGCACCGCCCTGTTCCGAACCCTTCCCGACGGCCGTGTCGAAACGGTCGTCCATCGCTGGACCGCCGACCGATGAGCCGAACTCGCCTTGTGCTTCTGCCTGCCGACCCGGGTGCTGCCGCCCCCTTCCTGATGCTCGACGCTGACGGGCGGGTGCTGGAGCGCGGACATCTGTCCGGCGAGGCCCCGGCCCTGCCCGGCGTGCGGGTGCGGACCGTGGCCGTGGTGCCCGGCACCGATGTGCTGGTGCGCTGGTTGACCCTGCCCGCCGGGCGACCGGTCCAGCAGAGGGCTGCGGCCCTTTGGGCGTTGCGTGAAGACCTGGCGGTCGATCCCGCGGGTGTGCGCGTGGCGCTGGGTCCGGTTGAGGTGGACGGCACGCGGCTGGTCGCGGCTGTTTCGGAAGACCGGCTGACGGCCTGGATGCACAGGCTGGCCGGCCTGGGGCTGACGGCTGATGCGCTCGTCCCCGACAATCTGGTGCCGGCCGAGCCGGCCGAGGCCGATGCGGTCAACATCATCACCTTTGGCCCGACCGTGGCGCTCAGGGGCCAACGGCTGGCGGTTTCGGTGCAGCCGGAGCTGGCGCCCATGATCGCGGGCGAGCGGCGTCTGGTGCCGATCGAGACGGATGCGGCGCTGGAGGCACGGCTGATCGCGACGGCCCTCGCCCTGCCGGTCGATCTGGGCGGCGGAGAAGGACGGGGGTCGACGGCGGAAGGCTGGAAGGCGTGGCGGCTGGCAGCCGGTCTGGCGCTGGCGCTGCTGGTCTCACCGATGGTGCTCACGGCCGCGGCGGCGATGCGCGATGACATGGCGGCCAGCCGTCTGCGCGAGGACGCCGAAGCACGCGCCCGGACCCTGTTCCCTGAGATGGCCGCCGATGCCGATCCGCTGGACGAGGCGCAGCGGCGTCTGGCTCTGACGCCGCCGCCGGGCGGTGTGGCGGTGGTGGCCTCGGTGCTGTTCCAGGCGCTGGAAGGCGTGCCGGGGGCCGAGCTGGACAGTCTGACCGCCGATCCCGTCTCGGGCGTGCGGGCCACGGTCAGCTATACGGCCTTCCAGGACCTGCAGGCGATCCGCGAGGCGATCGAGGCACGCGGCCTGTCGATGGTCGAGGAAGCGACGCTGGAGGAGGGCGACCGCATCGCCAGCGACATCATCGTGGGAGTGGGGGCATGAAGGCGGTGATCGATTGGCTGGCGGGGCGGACTCCGCGCGAGCGCTGGATGCTGATCGGGCTGGCGCTGGTGGCCGGGGGAATCCTGATCTTCTACGGCGTGGTGCAGCCGCTCAACGGCTGGCGCGAGGCGGCGGCGGAGCGGCGGCTTGAGGCGACCGGGGTCGCCCGGCTGATCGCGGCGGCGGAGGCGCGCCTGCGGCCCGGCGCCACCTCCGATCCCGCCCGTCTGGCCGAGGTGGCCGGTCCGCTGGCCGAGGCCCAGGGGCTGGCGGTTGAACTGTCGCCCGGCGACGACGGTGGTCTGGCCTTCAGCGCGCAGCAGGCTCCCACGGCAGCGCTGTTCAGCTGGCTGGCCGCGCTGGAAAGCCAGCACGGCATGGAGGCCGTCGCCATCAGCGTCACCGAGAACGCCGATGCGACCCTGCAGGCTCAGGGCCTGCTGGTGTCCTCTCCCGCGCGGTAGACGACTTCCCCGTCGACGATGGTCAGCACGGCCCGGGCGGTCGGCAACTCGGCCTCGGGCGCGGTCATCAGGTCGAGGTCAAAGGCGGTGAAGTCGGCGCGCTTGCCCGGCTCGATCGTGCCCAGTTCGTCCTCGCGGAAGCTGGCATAGGCCGGCCACAGGGTGAACATGTGCAGGGCCGTCATCCGGTCCACGGCCTCGTCCGGGCGCCAGTCGGGACCCTGGAAGCCCGTCAGGTCGCGACGGGCCACGGCGGCATAGAATTCGATGGCCGGATCGCCGCGCTCAACCGGGGCATCGGAGCCGCCGACCACCACGACGCCGAGGTCCACCAGGCTGTGCCAGGCATAGGCGCCGTCGAGGCGGGCATCGCCCAGCCGGGCCGGGGCGAAATGCAGGTCGCCGATGGCGTGGCTGGGCTGCATGGAAGCGATGATCGGCAGGTCCACGAACCACCGGTAATCCGAGGGCCGGAGGATCTGGGCGTGCTCGATCCGCCAGCGCACATCCTCGCCGTTCGGACGCTCGGAGGCGGGCACGGCCTCCAGCGCCTCGGCATACCAGTCGGCGACAGAGGCATTGCCGCGGTCGCCGATGGCGTGGGTGGCGATCTGGATGCCCGAGCGCAGCGCCGCCTCATAGACGGGCACGGCGGCCTCAGCCGTCATCTGCATCAGGCCGGTGGTGTCGGGCCGGTCGGCATAGGGCTCGAACAGGGCCGCCCCGCGCGAGCCCAGCGCCCCGTCGGCGTACATTTTGACCGCCCGCGTGATGACCCGCCCGTCGGCGACCGAGCGGGGCCCCGAGGCGAACAGGGCGGCAGCCCCGTCGGGGGTTACGCTGTTGTAGACGCGGATCGAGGCCTCGCCCGCCCCGGCCATCTCCTCCAGCAGGGGCACATCCCCCCAGGGCGCGCTCATGAAATGGATGCCGGTCCAGCCATAGCGGGCATAGACGGCAAAGCCCGCGCGGTACATCTCGCGGCGCGTGGCCTCGGTCGGCGGCGGGACGAGGCCCGCGACCAGCCCCTCGGCCGCATCGACCAGCAGGCCCGTGGGCTGGCCGTTCTCGTCCTTCAATATCTCGCCGCCCGCCGGCGCCACGGTCGAGGCATCGATCCCGGCCGCCTCAAGCGCCGCCGAGGAGGCCACCACCGCATGGCCGTCGGCCCGGCCCAGCAGCACGATCCGCCCGGGCGCCGCCGCATCCAGATCGTGACGCGTCAGGAACCGCCCCTCGGGCCAGTGGGTCTCGATCCAGCCGCGCCCGAGGATCGGCCCCTCGGGATGGGCCTCCGCCCAGGCCTCCAGCCGCACCATGGCCTCATCGACCGAGGCCGAGCCCTCGAGGTTCAGCGTCATCTCGCGGGCGCCGATGCCGTCCAGGTGGGCGTGGCCGTCGGTAAAGCCGGGGAACAGGGCCGCGCCCTCAAGGTCGATGACCGGCACCCCGGCATGGTCGGGCAGGCCCGCCTCGGCCCCGACGAAGACGATCCGTCCGCCCCGCACCAGCACCACCTCGGCGGTCGGCGCGCCGACCACCCCCGTATGGATCGGTCCGCCCCGGATCAGCATGTCCTGGGCGAGGGCCGCGCCCCCGCTGCCCGCCAGGGCCAGAAACAGTCCGCCGATCAGGCCGGCAAGGGGGGTGGTCGCGCGCATGGTCGCCTCCGCAAAGCAAGGCGACCGGGGTGCAACCATCAGGGCCGAAGGTCAAGTCAGACCCTGCCCGGGAAAACACCGTCTGAATGGTCTGAAGGGTCTGAAGGGTCTGGGTCTCCATTCCTCCCCCGGCGGGGGAGGAATAATACCGTCTGAACCGTCTGAATGGTCTCGATTGCGTCTCCGTGAGGGGGAGGGGGAGTGGCTAACCGGACAGTCTACGCCAGCCCGCGACCCGGTCGGGCAGAAGGGTGCGGGAACGGGCGGGGGCGTTGAAAAGGCGGGACTTTGCCCCGCTCGGTATGCGGGCCGGGGCTCACTCGGCGGCGCGGTGGACGGCGAGGATGCGGTAGCGGACGCGGATGGCGACGGATCGTTGACCCATATTGGCGAGGCGCAGATGATCGGTCGTCACCGTGGTGCACCGGCCATTGGGCACCGCGATTTCGGGCTGCTCCCGGGACAGCAGCCGCATCGGCGCGCCCGCCGGGCAGACCATGATGGTCGCCGGATAGCCGAGACCCTGATAGATCGTCGTGGTGCCTGGCGGGGTCGTGTCATACGGGAGGTCCCGCCCACCGACCTCATGATAGATCCAGCCCTGATCCTCGATCGCCATGTCCTGCATATGGGCGGGGGTCTCGGCTTCGGTCGGGGTTGACCGAAGGGTGACCGAGTCGGGCGGGTTCATGACCCGGACCTCGGGGTGGATGATCCGGGTCTGGGCCAGTGCGGCTGACGGAATGGCCACAAGGGCGCAGGCAAGAAGGGCGGTGCGGATCATGGTTTCCTCCGTCGGATACGGGCTGTGGCCAAGGTTGACCGCCGGGCTGGCGGGGGCAAGCGGAAAAACGGCGGTATCTGCGGGGTGGGCGCTGCGCCCTTCTACCCTCGGGGGAGAAGGTGGGCCGCGGAGCGGTCCGGATGAGGGGGCGAGTGCCGACGCGGCCACCCTTCCTGCATGCCTCCCCAGTCCCCCTCATCCGTCAGGCTTCGCCCGACACCTTCTCCCCCGGGGGGAGAAGGGCCATGTAGGTCTGAAAGGAGTCCCCCATGACCGCATCGCCCAAACCCCTGCAGATCGAGTTTGTCTCGGACGTCGTCTGTCCCTGGTGTGTGGTGGGGCTGGGCGGGCTGGAGACGGCGCTGGGGGCGCTGGCGGCCGAGGGGATCACGGCGGAGATTCGCTTTCAGCCGTTCGAGCTGAACCCCGACATGGCGCCCGAGGGGGAAAACATCACCGAACACATCGGCCGCAAATACGGCGCCACCCCCGACCGGTCGGCAAAGAACCGGGCGATGATCCGCGACCGGGCGGCCGAGGCCTGGCCGGGGTTTGAGATGAAGATGGGCGAGACCAGCCGCATCTGGAACACCTTCGACGCCCACCGGCTGCTGCACTGGGCGGGCACGATCGGGCCGGCCGAGCAAAGGGCGCTGAAAGAGGCCCTGTTCCGCGCCCACTTTACCGACACCCTTCCCCTGCCCGACGCCGGGGTGCTGGCCGAGGCCGCAGAGGCGGCCGGGCTCGACCGCGCCGAGGCCGCCCGCGTGCTGGAGGGCACCCGCTATGCCGCCGAGGTCCGCGAGGCCGAGGCCCTGTGGCGCAGCCGCGGCATCACCGCCGTGCCCGCCGTGGTGGTGGAGGGGAAGTGGTTGATTTCAGGCGGCCAGCCGGCGGCGGTGTTTGAAGAGGCGCTGCGGAAGGTGGCATTCGGGCGCTAATCGCCGACAGACATCGGTATCGCTGAAACTCGTCTATGCCGCCTTCGCAAAGCGCGAGAGCGTTTCAACGAGTTTGGCGAAGCTTGGCGATTGGTTGTTTGCCAAGTTTAAGCGTGGCCCAATAGCTTCCGCCCACTCATGCTTTAGCTGCCCCGGCAGAGGCCAACCATTGGTGCGAACGGCAGAGGCTCCTCCGGCGTACACGGCGTCAGCGAGCACCTCCCAAGTGCCGCACACTGAGTCTTGACGATAGCGGTCAAGCACTTCCTTTCTAGCTTTGGGATAGGCCCCCAGCACTGCTTCTCGATCACCGAGCAGCCAAGCTTCCATTTCTTCGATAGCAAGTCGAAAGATTGTATCCGGCTTTCCTGCTCGCCTCGCCAACTCGCGCAAATCGGAGAGCATTTCGCGGCAATCGCGAGTGTCCGTATCGACAACCACAATGACAGCATCCACGTGGGGTGTCTTGGCATATCCACCTAAGATCCGAGGGAGTTGATCCAGCAAAATCCGGTTGCTCGGATTTCCCGTTGCCGTAAGGCCTTTCGGAACTCTGCCAATCCCCCGGTACGGATGGATGCGCCAAGTATGAGGTTCCCCCGGATCGCCTAATACCGCAGGAACGACGTGGCTGAGTAACGCAGCGCCGGAACTATCTTCAACGAGAATTTCAAGATGCATTTAATTACCTGGAGTCCAGATAATCGCTATACCAAAGACCACCTAAGGGCAGTCCCTGTTCAACTAGGTTTGCAACTAATTCGATGTCAGATGCGCGGGAAACTTTAGAGAATCCATCTGTCGTCTTCTCCAATAACCAGACCTCTCGGGGTGATAAGGCATCCACAAAATAGGGCTGGTGGGTGGTGACGAAGATTTGCGGAGCGTTTCTCTTTCCTGTGGCGTGAGCCCGAAACTCCTCAGCGAGCGCCTCAAGAAGCTTATGGTACAGGCCATTTTCGGGCTCTTCGATGCAAATAAAGGGGGGTGGCTCCGGGTCTTCTAGTAGTAGAAGGTAGGCAAATACCTTAAGGGTCCCGTCAGACATTTGTTGCGCAAAGAAAGGATCTGAGAACGCACCATCATTGAACCGCAGAAGGACCCTCTTGTCCTCAGTTACGTGAGTATCAATGGATGTAACGCCGGGAATCTTGCTGGCAATCCGATCCAATATCGCGCGGAACCGCTGCCGATGCTCTCGTTCCATGAATTGGACAACGTTACCAATGTTATCACCATGTTCGTTGAGATGCTTCTGCGGGCCGGACGAAGGAAGGCCTCTCGCTGCATCAGGATAGAAATATGAAAGATACCATCCCTTAAGAAAGTCTCTGAAGCGTCGAATACGAGGGTGCTCTCGCAGGGTGCCGAGAGTCGCAATTCCAAGTTGACGAAGATCAGTGAGTTCAACGGCTTCCTGTGATCGATCCTCTTCGGTACCCGTCTCTAAGGCATCCTCTCCTGCCCACACTAAGCCTCTACCATGCTGGAGTCGTAGAAATGGATAGGGACGACCGTGTTTTTGGCCTTTACGTCTCTGTTTCAGAAGCTCAGACTCAACAAAAGGTCTTCCGAACTCATCCGAAGCGATTGCAAGTTCGTATGTGATCGGCCGCTCGAGCGGAGCTTCACGATAGTAAATCTCGAACCGAATTGATTCCTCTGAGCCCATTGAGCGCAGCCGCTCAAGGCCACCTCTCTGCTTCATGTCGCACGCTGTTTCGACATCAAACGTTAGGCAGTCAGCTACGAAACCGAACGCATCGAACAGCGTGCTTTTGCCCGCTCCGTTTTTACCGATAACCGCGGTAAATGGCGTCAGTGGTTCTCGGTCGGGTTGACCAGATAATTTCCCTAAGGTCACATCCCGAAGTGCGCGATAGTTTTGAACTCGGAAGCCCTCAATTAGTGGCAATGCGGGTGCTCCATGGGGTGGCTGAGTTCATCTTAGCAAGTTAGACGACGGTTACGTCAACCACACCGCCCCCCGCCCGGAATTTCGCGCTCATTTCGGCCATGCCCTTTTCGGCTTCGTCGGCCTTGGCGGCGTCGCGGATGTCCTGGCTGATCTTCATGCTGCAGAATTTGGGGCCGCACATGGAGCAGAAGTGGGCGGTCTTGTGGGCCTCCTTGGGGAGGGTCTCGTCGTGGTATTTGCGGGCGGTTTCGGGGTCGAGGCCGAGGTTGAACTGGTCTTCCCAGCGGAACTCGAACCGGGCGCGGCTGAGGGCGTCGTCATGCAGGCGGGCGGCGGGGTGGCCCTTGGCCAGATCGGCGGCGTGGGCGGCGATCTTGTAGGTGATGACGCCGTCCTTGACGTCCTGACGGTCGGGCAGGCCCAGGTGCTCCTTGGGCGTGACGTAGCAGAGCATGGCCGTGCCGAACCAGCCGATCATGGCCGCGCCGATGGCGCTGGTGATGTGGTCATAGCCGGGGGCGATGTCGGTGGTCAGCGGCCCGAGCGTATAGAAGGGCGCCTCGTGGCAGTGCTTCAGCTGCTCATCCATATTGGCCTTGATCTTGTGCATCGGCACATGGCCGGGGCCCTCGATCATGACCTGACAGCCGTGGTCCCAGGCGATCTTCGTCAGCTCGCCGAGGGTGCGCAGCTCGGCGAACTGGGCCTCGTCATTGGCGTCGGCGATCGAGCCGGGGCGCAGGCCGTCGCCGAGGCTGAAGCTGACGTCATAGGCGCGCATGATCTCGCAGATCTCGGCGAAATTCTCGTAGAGGAAGGACTCCTTGTGGTGGCTGAGGCACCACTTGGCCATGATCGAGCCGCCGCGTGAGACGATGCCGGTCACGCGGTTGGCGGTCATCGGCACGAAGGGCAGGCGGACGCCGGCGTGGATGGTGAAATAGTCCACGCCCTGTTCGGCCTGTTCGATCAGGGTGTCGCGATAGACCTCCCACGTCAGGTCCTCGGCGATGCCGCCCACCTTCTCCAGCGCCTGATAGATGGGCACGGTGCCGATGGGGACCGACGAGTTGCGGATGATCCAGTCGCGGATGTTGTGGATGTTGCGGCCAGTCGACAGGTCCATGACGTTGTCGGCCCCCCAGCGGGTGGCCCAGACCAGCTTGTCGACCTCGTCATCGACGGAGGACAGGACCGCCGAGTTGCCGATGTTCGCATTGATCTTCACGAGGAAATTCCGGCCGATGATCATCGGCTCGACTTCGGGGTGGTTGATGTTGTGCGGGATGATGGCCCGGCCGCGGGCGATTTCGCTTCTGACGAATTCGGGGGTGACGAAGTCGGGGATGGCGGCGCCGAAGTCCTCGCCGTCGCGGACGCAGGGGCTGTTCTGTTCGCGGCGCAGGTTCTCGCGGATGGCGACATACTCCATCTCGGGCGTGATGATGCCGGCGCGGGCGTATTCCAGCTGGGTCACCGGGCGGCCGGGCACGCCCTTGAAGACCTTGTGGTTCGAGGTGTCGAAGCGCGGGGCGAGGTGGCGGCCCGAGGCGTGGCCGTTGTCCTCGGGCCTGACCTCGCGGGGGTTGGCCTCGGGGGCGATGTCGCCGCGGTCCAGCTGCCAGCTGGACTTGACGTGCGGCAGGCCCTTCTTGATGTCGATGGTGACCGCCGGGTCGGTATAGGGGCCGGAGGAGTCATAGACGGTGACCGGCGGCTCATTGGCCGACGGGTGCAGGGCGATCTCACGGAAGGGGACGCGGATGTCGGGATAGAGCTCTCCCGCCACATAGACCTTGCGGCTGCCCGCCCGCTCGCCGGTCGGGATGGTGCCCGTCTCCTTCATCACGGCTTCCCGCGCGTCTTTCAGCGCCAGATCGGACGAGGGTTCGGCAGGCGTATCGGCGGGGACGTGAATGTTCATGGCGGCCTCTGTGTGTGAGGGCGCCGACGAACGGAGCGAGGGTCCTGTCGCGTGGACCTGTGTCTCATCCCTTCGCCGGCATGACCCGGATCAGGTTCGACGGGTCAGGGGACTACCCCTATCTCAGCCGCTCAGGCGCGGCCCCCCGGAGAACGCCCCGACCCTAGGCCGAAGGGCGGCGACGTTCAACCGGTCAGGGGCGGGTCCAGCCGGGGACGCTGAGCCCGACCGTGCCGCGGGGGGCCGAGGGGAAGGCCAGGGTGACCGTGCCCTCGCCGTGGGCCGGCACGTAATCGAGGGAGGCGCGGGCGGTGCGGTCGCCGACCCGTCCCTCGACCTCGACGGCGGCGGCGGTCTGGCCGCCCCGGTTGCGGACCTCGACCTCGGCCAGCCAGACGCGGCCGGCGGGGCGGACCTCCACCAGATGGGCCTCCAGCCGGGCGGGCTCGGTCGCACCGAGGGCCTCGATGACGATCACGGCCAGCGTCGCCAGCACCAGCAGCAGGCCGAGGCCCCCCATGGCCCACTCCAGCAGGGTGGGCGGCGGCAGGGGCGCGGGGGTCTTCCTGCGGGCGGCCATCAGACCAGCAACCGGGCGGCGGCCGCACCGATGGCGCCCGGAAAGGACAGCACCACCACGGCATCGACGATCTCGGCCAGACCGTGGCCGTCGGTGCGACCGAACACCCACAGGACATAGAGGCTGGTCAGCAGCACCAGACCATAGCCGGCGAGGGTGTAGTGGACGAAGGCGGCGAAGGGGCGGTCGTGCGCCTCCTGTCCGGCAAAGCCGACCTTGAAGACGATGGCGTGCATGATCACGAGCGACAGGACCAGAAGGGCCGCGACATGGAACGCGCTCATCCGGTAGGCGATCAGGATCATCTCCTCGGTCGGGGCCATGTTGAGGGCCAGGAACAGGGCGCCGGCGACCATCAGGAACAGCTCGCCCGGATAGGAGGCCTGATCCTCGTCGCCGGTCTCGTCCTCCCCGGCGCTGAGCTGCCGACCGGCGAGCAGGGCACCCATGGCCCCGGCCATGGCCTGCAGGGTCAGCTGGCCGACGATCTGGCCGGGTCGCGCCCCGGGCTCGAGCACGCCGAACAGGGTCAGCACCACTGCGGCGGTCATATAGCCGACGGCAAGGGCGGCCAGGGTGTCGAGAAGGGCGTGGCCAAGGCCCCGGTGCGCCTTGCTGAACCCGGCGTAAAGGGCCAGGCCCAGCAGCAGCGGCAGGCTGACCAGCAGGAAGATACCCAGCCTCAGGGGCGACAGGATGAAGCCGAACCACCACAGCTCCATCGTCATCAGAAGGGGCAGGCTGAACAGCAGGGCCCCGGCAAATGCACGGGCCAGATCGCGGGCATAATCGCGCTCGCGGGAGGGGTCGAAAGCGAGGCTCAGGTCCATGAAGGCGGCAACGCCCGAGCGGGGCCAACGGCTCCCTGCCGTCAGCCGAACTCGGCCTCGAGGTCGGCGAGGCGGGCGGCCTGGTCCTCGGCGATCAGGGCGTCCAGCAGGGGGTCGAGGTCGCCCTCGAGGATCTGGGGCAGGCTGTGCAGGGTCAGGTTGATGCGGTGGTCGCTGACCCGCCCTTGCGGGAAATTGTAGGTGCGGATGCGCTCGGACCGGTCGCCCGAGCCGACCTGGGACTTGCGGGCGTCGGAGCGGGCCGCGTCCTTTGCCTGACGCTGCTGGTCATACAGGCGGATGCGCAGGTTCTTCATCGCCTTGTCGCGGTTGACGTGCTGGGACTTCTCCGAGCTGGTCACGACGATACCGGTCGGCAGGTGGGTGATGCGCACGGCCGAGTCGGTCTTGTTGACGTGCTGGCCGCCCGAGCCGGAGGCGCGGAAGGTGTCGATGCGGATGTCCTTGTCGTGGATCTCGATCTCGACATCCTCGACCTCGGGCAGGACGGCGACGGTGGCGGCCGAGGTGTGGATGCGACCGCCGGCCTCGGTGACCGGGACGCGCTGCACCCGGTGGACGCCGGATTCGAACTTCAGCCGGCCGAACACGCCCTCGCCGGAGACGGTGGCGATGATCTCCTTGTAGCCGCCGGCCTCGCCCTCGGTGGCCGAGTCCAGCTCGACCCGCCAGCCGCGCGACTGGGCATAGCGCGAATACATGCGGAACAGGTCGCCCGCGAACAGGGCGGCCTCGTCGCCGCCGGTGCCGGCCCTTACCTCGAGCACGGCCGAAGCCTGTTCATCCGCATCGCGCGGGGCCAGCAGCAGGGCCACGCCGCGCTCCATTTCGGGCAGGGACTCCTTGAGGGTCTGCAGCTCCTCTGCGGCCATCTCGGCCATTTCGGGATCCGAAGTCATGGCCTCGAGGTCGGCCATCTCGGCCCGGGTCCTCGCCAGCGCCATGACGGCGTCGGCGATGGGCTTCATCTCCGCATGCTCTTTCGACAGGCGCACGATCTCCTGACCGTCCGTGGCCGCGCCCATGCGGGCCTCGACCTCCTGAAAGCGGTCAATCACCTGATCGAGACGGGCCTGGGGAAGTCGCAAGGGAAGAGGTGTCCTGCCGTGAGCGGAGGGCGCGGTTTAGCGCAGTCGCCCTAGCGGGGATAGGTCTGGATGAAGCTGTCGCGGGCTTCCAGCCGGTCGGTGAGGGTGACCAGACGCGGGCGACCCGCGCGCCAGTCGATGTCCGGGTGACGAAAGCCGGTCCAGGTGGTGGCGACGGCGGTGGCGATGACGCCGAGGTCCAGCGCCTCGTTGTCGGGCAGGGCCTGTTCGAGGGCGTCGAACGACCGGTGCATATTGCGGGTCCAGCGCTCGATCCATGAGGAGGACTGCTCGCTCTCGGGACGGCGGCGCTCCAGCACGCGCTTGACGCCCATCTCCAGCGCCCCGTGGGCCAGGGTCTGGAGGCGGCGGACCCGCCAGCGCCCGGGCCCTTCGGGCGGCAGCAGGCGCGGACCCGCCGTGCCGTGGGCATCCAGCCACTCGCAGATGACCGGACTGTCGGTCAGCGGCAGGCCGTCGCCCGCGATCAGGGCCGGCACCTGGACCAGAGGATTGGACGCCATCAGGCCCGGATCGTCGGCATAGGGATCGGCGACGATCTCCTCGATGGCGTCGGCCAGGCCGCGCTCGCGCGCCACGATCCGGCACAGGCGGGCATAGGGGGAGGCGGTGGAGATGTAGAGTTTCATGGTCATTCCGCAGCGGCACGCGCCGCCTCGCGGGCGGCGTCCAGCTCGGCGGCCTTCTCCTCCACGCGGGCGACGATCTCCTCGATCATGCCCTCATTGGCCTGTTTGTGGGCGATCTTGCCGTTCAGATAGACCATGCCCGCGCCCTTGCCGCCGCCGGTAAAGCCGACGTCGGTATAGAGCGCTTCGCCCGGGCCGTTGACCACACAGCCGATGATCGACAGCGACATGGGGGTGGTGATGTGGGCCAGCCGCTCCTCGAGGATGCCGACCGTCTCGATGACGTTGAACCCCTGACGGGCGCAAGACGGGCAGGCGATGATGTTGACGCCCCGGTGGCGAAGGCCCAGCGACTTGAGGATGTCGAAGCCGACCTTGATCTCCTCGACCGGATCGGCGGCCAGGCTGACGCGGATGGTATCGCCGATCCCGGCCCAGAGCAGGGCACCCAGACCGATCGAGGACTTGATCGTCCCGGTACGGAGAGGTCCGGCCTCGGTCACGCCCAGATGCAGCGGACAGTCGATGGCGTCGGCCAGCTGCTGATAGGCGGCGACCGTCAGGAAGGGGTCCGACGCCTTCACGGAGATCTTGAACTCGTGAAAGTCGTGGTCCTGCAGGATGCGGGCGTGGTTGAGGGCGGACTCGACCATGGCCTCGGGGCAGGGCTCGCCGTATTTCTCAAGCAGGTCGCGCTCCAGAGAGCCGGCATTGACGCCGATCCGCATGGAACAGCCGTGGTCGCGGGCAGCCTGAACGACCTCGCGCACCCGGTCGGCGGAGCCGATATTGCCGGGGTTGATCCGCAGGCAGGCGGCGCCCGCCTGGGCGGCCTCGATCCCGCGGCGGTAGTGGAAGTGGATGTCCGCGACCAGCGGCACTCTCGCCTCGCGCGCGATCGTTTTGAAGGCGGCGGTCGAGTCCTCGTCGGGGCAGGAGACCCGGACGATGTCGGCGCCGGCGGCTTCCAGCTGACGGATCTGCCCGATCGTGGCCGCGGCATCGGCCGTCGGCGTATTGGTCATCGACTGGACCGTGATCGGCGCGTCGCCGCCCACGGGGACATTGCCCACCATGATCTGGCGGCTGGTGCGACGCTCGATATGGCGCCAGGGGCGGACGTGGGCGAGCTCGGACATGACGGCCCCCAGATAATGCCTATCGGGGCCGATTGCCACGGCCCTCAATGTCGCTGTCAGCCGGTCGTCGTCAGTTCCTGGGCGGAGCGGACGGCGGCCCGGGTGCGGCGCGCGATCTCCTCGCTGGCCTGGCGGGCGAGGACCTCAGCGCGGCGATTGAGCTGGGACAGGGGCGTCAGCGCCTGCTCGAGCCGGCCGCCATGCTCGCCGTTGAGATAGACGTCAAAGGCGGAGGGGTCGGCGACGTCGATGACCGCCTGGACCCCGACGGGCGCGCGCCAGGCCTCGCCGGCCGCCAGCTGTCGGGCGAACAACACCCGCCCGTCCGACATACGGACCACCAGAATGGTGGGCTTGCGGGCCTGAAGCACGACGTTCGAGGCGGTGGCCGCCGCGCCATAGACGGCGCCGCGGGGGTTGAAGGCCTTCTGGACAGGAGCTGCCTCGGCCTCGGCCAGGGCAACGGCCTCGCCGTCCTCGACGGTCAAGCCGGTCAGTTCGGTCTCAAGACCCCGGGTGACATAGAGGGGAGGGACGGTCTGGTCGGGTGGCGCGGCACGCGGGGCCTCCAGAGAAACCGCGCCCGGCACGGCACCGATCTCCCAGCTTTCGGGGATGGCCGCGAGGTCGGAGGGCTGGGTGGGGGACATGAGGCTGACGCGCTGGAAGACGTTCCAGCCGACGACTGCCAGGCCGATGATGGCGAGCACGCCGATGATGCGAGGGGAATAGCGACGCACCTCCTCAAAGGCGATGCCGACGGGGGCCTGCAGAGGCACTGAAGGGTCGGGCACATCGCGCTTGAACCGCTCGACTGCCAGCTGTTCGTCAACACCGAGGGCCCCTGCATAGGCACGGACATAGCCGATGGAGAAGACCCGCGAGGGCAGGACGGAGGTGTCGTTCTGTTCGAGGGCCCGCAGATAGCGGACGTGGACGCGGGTGATGGCCGACATGTCCTCGAGGGAGCGACCCGATGCCTTGCGGGCGGCGCGGAGCCCGTCACCCAGAGTCGCGGCGTCGGTGATGGGAGGCACGGGGTCCTTCCAGTCGGGATGCGCCCGAAACTCGTCGGGGATGTTCCCCGTATCCAGTGCCATGAGGCCCGACCCAACTCCCGGCATCGATGATGCCGCACCCAACCACGACGCAGTGCCTAACAAACCCGGGTGACGGTTTACGCCTCCCCCCGGAGGACTTGTGCGATCCTCTTGTGGATAACCCATCCTCGCCCCTCGATCAACGTCCCGTTAAGCATCCGGACCGTTTCAGGGCGGGACGCTTCAGAGGGCGACGTTCAACTTCCGGGCCAGCGACTCGATCTCGTTTCGAATCGAGCCTGCGGAAAGGCCGAGCAGGCTGGCCATGGCCCGTTGGGCCTGGCCGAGGTCCGTCGACAGGCACATCCGCTTGACGGGGCCTACGCCTGCGGCCGGAGCGGACAGGCGGGTGAAACCGAGGGTCAGGAGGGCGAACGCCTCGAGTGGACGGCCGGCCAATTCTCCGCACACGGACACGGGCGTTCCGGTCTCGGCGCATTTGCGCTGGATCTCGGCGAGCGCGCGGAGCGCCGGGGGCGACAGCGGGTCGTACCGGTCGGACACCAGCGGATTGGTGCGGTCGGCGGCGAACATATATTGCAGCAGGTCGTTGCTCCCGACCGAGACAAAGTCCGTCAGGGGCAGCAGGGCATCGAGATGCCACAGCAGCGACGGACACTCGATCATGGCGCCCACCCGCAGCAGGCTGGGCAAGCTGCGGCCCCGTCGGCGGGCCCAGGCACATTCGACATCGACCAGCTCGCGGGCGGCCCGGAACTCGTCGACTGTGGCGATCATCGGAAACATGACGCGCAGCTCACGGCCCTCGGCGGCCGCCAACAGGGCGCGCAGCTGCAGTCGCAACAGGCCGGGCCGGTCGAGACCCAGACGGATGGCCCGGCGACCGAGGGCGGGGTTCTCCTCCCGCTCGGCCTCAAGATAGGGCAGGACCTTGTCGCCTCCGATGTCGAGGGTGCGGAACACGACCGGACGGTCTCCGGCCGTATCGAGGACCTTGCGGTACAGGTTGGTCTGGGCGTCGAGCCGGGGCAGTTCCTCGGACACCATGAACTGGAACTCGGTGCGGAACAGGCCGATGCCCTCCGCACCGGTCTGGTCGAGGTTGTCGAGATCGACGGCGAGCCCCGCATTGGTCAGCAGCTGGATGCGCTTGCCGTCCAGGGTGATGGCCGGGGTGTCACGCAGGCGGGCGAATTCGGCCTGACGCTTGCTGCGCAGGTCGAGACGGGCCTGGACGGCCTCGAGCACATCGGGGCGGGGGCGCAGATAGGCCTCACCCGTCTCGCCGTCGGCAATGACAAGATCGCCCTCGCTGAGCCGGTCGCGCAGTCCCGCCATTCGCCCCACGCAGGGGATCTGCAGGGCGCGGGCGACGATGGCGGCGTGGCTGGCCGCCGAGCCTTCTTCCAGCAGCAGGCCCTTGATCCGTTCGCGCGGATATTCGAGCAGGTCGGCCGGGCCGAGATTGCGGGCCACCAGTATGGTGTCCTCCGGCAGGTCGCGCTCGCCCGGGCGGTCGCCGGCCAGCACGCGCAGCAGGCGGTTGGCGAGGTCCTCGAGATCATGCAGCCGTTCGCGGATATAGGGATCGCGGGCCTTGGAGAAGCGGGCGCGATGTTCGCTGCGGACCCGGTCGACGGCGGCCTCTGCGGTCAGGCCCGAGCGCACAGCCTCTTCCAGCGAGCGATTCCAGCCGCGATCCACGGCGAACATCCGGTAGGTTTCCAGCACCTCGAACGAGGGGCCGGACAGGCCCTGGCTGCCGTCCAGCATGGCGTCGATATTGGCCTTGAGCGCCTCGAGGCCCTTGGCGAGCCGGATCTCCTCAAGGGCCGTGTCGTCCGCCAGCAGCTTCTCCGGGGGCAGGGGGGCCTCGTGAAGCACGGCGTGCCCGAAGGCCAGTCCGTCCGAAAATCTCTGGCCCTTGAACCGCTCGGGCCGGTGGGGCGCCACCTCAACGTCCCGCAGTTCGTCGAGGCCCATGAGCTCGCCGGAGGCGACCGTCTCGGCCAGCACCATGGCGATGGTCTGGATGTCCTCGATCTCGTCCTCGTCGTAACGACGCTCGGACTGGTTCTGGACGACCAGAACGCCGATGGCCCGGCCGCCGCGTAGCAGGGGCGCGCCGAGGAAGGCATGGTAGGGGTCCTCGCCTGTCTCGGGCCGGTAGGAGAAGTTGGGGTGGGACGGCGCGTTGGACAGGCTGATCGGTTCGGCCACGCGCGCCACCTCGCCCACCAGACCCTCGCCGGGGCTGAGGCGGGTGTTGTGCACGGCCGCCCGGTTCAGGCCCTGGGTGGCAAACAGCTCCAGCTCGCCCGAGGCGCGTCGCAGATAGATGGAGCAGACCTCGGCGACCATGGTCTGGGCGATGATCCGCACGACCAGATCGAGACGCTCCTGGGCCGGTCCGCCCCCGGCCATGGCCTCGCGGATCTGGCGCAGGAGGTTCCGTGGCCCTCGTGTCGTCAATCCGCTTGCAGTCGGCATGACCCCTCCGTCAGGCCCGATAGATAGGGGCGCCGGGCGTTAGCGCCACTCTATACGGCTTCCAGGCCGTAGGCGGAATGGAGCGCGCGCACGGCCAGCTCGGCATAGGCGGCATCGATCAGAACGCTGATCTTGATTTCCGAGGTCGAGATGGCCTGGAATTTGATGCCCTTGTCGGCCAGGGCCCGGAACATGGTCTGGGCGACGCCGGCGTGGCTGCGCATGCCGACCCCGACGACGGAGACCTTGGCCACATCCTCGTCCAGGCGGATTTCCTGAAAGCCGATGTCGGTCTGGGCGGCGCGCATCAGCTCGGCGGCGCGGGCAGCGTCCCGGCGCCCGGTGGTGAAGGTCAGATTGACCGCGCCCTCGGTGCGCGACTGGCTCTGGATGATCATGTCGACATTGACCCCGGCCCCGGCCAGGCGGGTGAAGACGTCGGCCGGGGCGTCGGTGCGGTCATCCAGCCCCAGAAGGGTGATGCGGGCCTCGTCGCGGCTCATGGTGACGCCGGACACGATACGTTTTTCCACGATCTCTTCCTCGTCGCAGATCAGGGTGCCGCCCTTGTCGGGAAGCACGCCCTGGTCATCGGGTTCAATAAAGCTGGACAGCACCCGGACGGGCACCTTTTTCGCCATGGCCAGTTCGACCGAGCGGGTCTGGAGCACCTTGGCGCCCAGCGAGGCCATCTCCAGCATTTCCTCATAGGAGATGCGCTCCAGCCGGCGGGCGCGGCTCTCGATGCGCGGATCGGTCGTATAGACGCCATCGACGTCCGTATAGATGTCGCAGGGACACCCCAGAGCCGCTGCCACCGCCACGGCCGAGGTGTCGGAGCCGCCCCGACCGAGGGTGGTGATGCGGCCGCCGGCGGTCATGCCCTGAAAGCCGGGCACGACGGCGATCTCGCCCCTGTCGACAGCCTCGCCGAGGGCGTCGCCCGGAATGTCGATGATGCGGGCCTTGCCGTGCTGGTCATCGGTCAGGATCGGCACCTGCCAGCCCATCCAGCTGCGGGCCCTCAGGCCCATGTTGCGGAGCGTCAGGGCCAGCAGGCCCGCCGTCACCTGCTCGCCCGAGGCGACGACCGCGTCGTATTCGTCGTCCGAGGGATCGATTCCCTGCGCCGGACGACCGGCCCCGTCGGTCCAGGCCACCAGCTCATTGGTCTTGCCCGCCATGGCCGAGACGACCACGGCCACGCGCCGGCCGGAATGGTATTCGGCGGCCACGATCCGTGCGGCCCGCCGGATCCGGTCGAGGTCGCCCATGGAGGTCCCGCCGAACTTCAGCACCAGGCGCGTCATTCTGACCGGGTTCCTCTCTTGCAACCGATGTCGGGGGCGTTCATGCCATAGCCTATGGGCGCTTCTAACGACACGGCCGGGCCGCGCAAACCGAAATCCGATCCGGGCCGGGCCCCGGGTCCTGCCTATAGCGTCGACCCCGCGGATGTGGCGCGTTTCTCGGCGCTGGCCGAGACCTGGTGGGATCCGAAGGGTCCGTTCGCCCCCCTGCACCGGTTCAATCCGGTACGCCTCGGCTTTATCCGGCGCGAGGCCCTGGCCCGGTTCGGGCGCGACGGGTCCGCGCGGCGGCCGTTCGAGGGATTGCGACTGCTGGACATCGGCTGCGGTGGCGGCCTGCTGTCCGAGCCGATGGCGCGGCTGGGCTTTGAGGTGACGGCCGTCGATGCGTCGGAGAAGAATATCGGCACGGCGCGCATGCATGCCGAGGCGCAGGGGCTGACGATCGACTTTCGCCACGGTACGGCCGAGGGGCTGATGGCCGCGGGCGAGCCGCGGTTCGACCTGATCCTGAACATGGAGGTGGTCGAGCACGTCGCCGATCCGGCGGCCTATCTGCGGGACACGGCCGCCATGATCGCACCGGGTGGCATGATGATCGTCGCGACGCTCAACAAGACGCTGAAGTCGCTGGCGCTGGGCAAGGTCGCGGCGGAATACATCCTGCGCTGGGTGCCTCCGGGCACCCATGACTGGTCCCAGTTCATCAAACCCGAGACGCTGAAGGACTGGCTGGAGGCCGCGCCGGGAATTGCGGTGCGTGGACCGTTCGGCGTGACCTATGACCCGCTGTCGGGCCGGTTCTCGGAAAGTGATGATGTCGGCATCAACTATATGATGATCGCCGAGCGGCCCTGAAGCTTACGGCGAATTCATCCAGATTTCAGAGTTGTAACGGGAGCGCGCCGGGAGAGGGAGGTACAGGTGAGGTCCAGCTTCACCGGAGAGACACCCATGAAACGCACCCTTCTGACCGCCACCCTGATCGCCGCGGGCCTCGCCACCTCGGCCTGTGTGACCATCATCGACGCCGGCCACGAGGACGGTTGGCGCGCAAAGGCCGCGACGCCGTTCGACACGGCCCGCGACCTGTGCCGCGAGACCGCCGATGTGCACAGTCGGGCGTTCGAAACCTGCATGGCCGAGCAGGGCTGGACCCGCGACTAGGCCGGACAGCGGCTGTTGAGCGGAGCTGCCTCAAAGCGCCACGCGACGCTGCGGGGGGTGCCGGCAATCTCGCCGTCGATGCGGGCCCTCAGCCCGTCGCCGTCGCGCTCGTAGCGGATGTGGGTGGGGAAGTCGTTGTCCAGGTTCGAGAAGACGACGAAATCCTCGCCCTGTTCGGTCTGGCCCCCGTCCATAGCCTAGTGCGCTTTCGCGGGATCCGGGGGTGCGGCCGGCAGGGGTGCGCAGGGGATGCCGTCCTCCTTCAGCGCCCGGACCTCCTCGGCGGTCGCTTCGCCATAGATTTCGCGCCGCTCGGACCGGCCCTCGTGAATGGCACGCGCCTCGCGCGCGAAAGTGTCGCCGACATAGTCGAAATTGGACTCGACGTGGGCGCGGACCTCGCGCGCAGCCTGCATCATCAGGCTCTGGAGGCGGGCCGGGTCCGTTGAAAGGGTCGCCCCCCGGGTGCCGGTCACGGCCGGGGCCATGATCTGCTTCGCCACCTCGCGTGAGCCGCAGAAGGGGCATTCAACCAGCCCCCGGGCCGCCTGATCGTCATAGTCCGAGGAGCTCGAGAACCAGGCCTCGAACGGATGGTCGGCCGCACAGGTCAGGGCGTAGCGGATCATGCGTCGGATGCGGAGCGGAAGGGCCGATCGTGTGTCAGGGACGGAATGGCCCGCCTTGCCCGAGCGACGGCATCGAGGTCAAGCCGGGCGTGCAGCACGTCGGGCTGGTCATGATCGAGGGCGGCGATGACCTTGCCCCAGGGATCGACGACGGTGGATCGGCCCCAGGTGGCGCGACCGTCCTCATGGGTGCCGCCCTGCGCCGCAGCCAGCACAAAGGCGCCGATCTCGATGGCCCGGGCCCGAAGCAGGGTCTGCCAGTGGGCCTCGCCGGTCGGCACGGTGAAGGCAGCCGGAATGGCGATCAGGCCAACGTCAGGCCGAGCCTTGGCGAGGTCGCGGTAGAGCTGGGGGAAGCGCACATCGTAGCATATGGAAAGGCCCAGCCCGCCCCACGGGGTGTCGGCCACGACGGCGCGGTCGCCGGGGCGAACGGCCTTGCTCTCGCGCCAGCTCTCGCCGGTGTCGAGGTCCACGTCGAAGACGTGCAGCTTGTCATAGCGGGCCGTGATGCGGCCCTCGGGGTCGATCAGCAGGGCGCGATTGGCGGCGCGACCGGCGTCATCATCTTCCGCCCGGACCATGACCGAACCGACCTGAAGCCAGAGACCCAGCTCACGGGCGAGGGCCCGCAGGCCGGCGACGGCGACGTCGGCGTCCTCCGGCGCGAGGGAGGCGCGCCCCTCGGGGCGACGTTCCAGCCGGTTGGTGGCCTCGGGCGTCAGCACCAATTGCGCCCCCCCGGCCGCCGCCCGGCGGATCAGCGGCGCAACGTGATCCAGTCCCGCCGGGCTGGTCGCCGGCGTGCGGGTCTGGATCAGGGCGATGTCGAGCGACTTGGCCATGGCCGGTGTCAGGCTTCCAGCAAGGGGTCCAGTCCGCCCCGGGCGTCGAGGGCGTGCAGATCGTCCGAGCCGCCGATATGGCGCTCGCCGATGAAGATCTGGGGGAAGGTGGCGCGGCCGCCGGACTTTGACATCATCTCGGCCTTGAGCTGCGGGTCGTTGGAGGCGACGACCTCCTGATAGTCCACGCCCTTCTTCTTCAGCAGCATCATGGCCGAGATGCAGTAGGGGCAGCCTGGCTTGGTATAGAGAATGACATCGGCCACGGGGCGGATACTCCTTGAAGCTAAGAGACAGCGGTTCAGCCCCCGGAAGGGCGGATTGTTCCCCTATCTAGGCATGGATCGCGCACTCTGCACGCGGGCGACGACGGCGAGATCGACGGAGCGGGCACCGGCGTCCAGCAGGGCGCGGGCGCAGGCCTCGGCCGTGGCCCCGGTGGTCAGCACGTCATCGACCAGCAGGATACGCCGTCCGCGCAGACGACCGCGACGGTCCTCGGGCACGGAAAAGACCCCCTTCACATTCAGCTTGCGGCCGCGGGCCCCAAGGCCCCCCTGCGAGGCGGTGGCGGCCCGCCGCACCAGACTGTCCGGCAGATAGTCGAGGCGTTCGGTGCGGGCCAGCGGCCGGGCGATTTCGGCGGCCTGGTTGAAGCGCCGGGCCAGCAGGCGGGAAGGGTGGAGAGGGACAGGCACCACGGCATCCGCCTGCTCCAGCAGGGGGCGGGCGGCGCGCGACAGCCACCGTGCGAACAGCGGCGCCAGCGGCTGGTCATCCGCATGCTTGAACCGCAGGATCAGCGGCCGCGACCCGTCGTCATACAGACAGGCCGCGCGGGCCCGGGCGAAGGCGAGCGGATGGGCCGCGCAGGCGGCGCAGCGGCCCTCGGCAAAATCGCCGGAATCGACCGTGAAGGGCGCGCCGCAGCCGTCACAGACGGGATCCTCGAGGAAGGTGATGCGCGACCATTCGCCGGGCGTCAGGGCCGCGCCGATGCCTCCGGCTGGACCGGGACTTTCGGGTGGAGGCAGGATCAGATCGGCGAGTCCGCGACCGAGCGACCGCGCGAGAGACTGGACACGCGCGCCGGGACCGGCTTTCCAGAAGTCGCCTTCAGCCCCCATATCGATCCGCATGACCTCATCCACGCCGCCCCGATTGTTCGACCCTGCCCGCAGGCGCGCGCGGGTGCAACGGGCGGGGCGCGTCTCGCCCACCGTCGACTTCCTTCACCGCCGCGCAGCCGAGGGACTGGCGGACAGTCTGGATGCCATCCCGCGCGCATTTCCCGTGGTGGTCGACCTGTCGCCGCGCGCTGGAATTTTTTCAGACGTGATGGCGGAACACGACGCCGCTGCCCGGATCGGGCCGGTGACCACGCCCGTGCCACTGTCGGACCGGGTCGTGCCGGGCGAGGGACCACTGGCCGTTGAGGACGGTTCGGTCGACCTGATCGTTTCGGTGCTGGGCCTTCACTGGGCCAATGACCTGCCGGGGGCGCTGGCGCAGATCCGGCGGGCGCTGAAGCCGGACGGCCTGTTTCTGGGCGCCATGTTCGGAGCCGGAACCCTGGCCGAACTGCGCGATGTCCTGACCCGCGCCGAGCTGGACGAGACGGGCGGCGCGGCCGCGCGCGTGTCGCCCTTTGCCGACGCCTATGATGCGGCGGGCCTGATGCAGCGGGCCGGGTTCACCCTGCCCGTGGTCGACGGGGACACGGTAGCGGTCCGCTACCGGGACATGATGGCGCTGGTGCAGGACCTGCGCGGCATGGGCGAGGGGGGCGCGCCGGAGGGACCGGCGCCATCCCTGTCGCGCCGGACCCTAGCGCGGGCGGCGGCTCTCTATGACCAGCGGCACGCCGTGACGGGCGACGATGCGCGTCCCCGGGTGCAGGCGACCTTCGAGACCCTGTTCCTGACAGGCTGGGCGCCGTCTCCGGATCAGCCGAAGCCCCTGAAGCCCGGATCGGTGCCGACCGGCTTCCGGGTTGCGCCGCGGACGGCCTAGCCGCCCATGGCGGCGCGCAGGGTGGTCATGGCGGTGTTGAAGATGCCCGACCCGGCCCCGCCGAAGGCCGTCAGGGCCGACAGGATAACCAGAAAGATCAGGGAGATGATCAGGCCGTACTCCAGGGAGGTGGCCCCGGAGTCATCCTGGAGGAAGCGGCGACGTCTCATCACGGCCCCCTCCCTCGGCGGCTAGAGCAGGTCGCGCAGCCAGGCGACCAGGGGTTCATCAGCGGGGGGCATGGGCCAGTCCGAAAGCTGGTTCGGCCGGACCCATTTCAGCGCGGCATGTTCATGCGCCACGACCGTGCCCTCCCAGCGACGGCACAGATACAGTGGCATCAACAGGTGAAAGCTTTCGTAAGCGTGGCTGGCGAAGACAAAGGGCGCCAGACAGGCTTCCTTCGTCTCAATGCCCAGTTCCTCGCGCAGTTCGCGGATCAGGGCCGCCTCGGGCCGTTCACCCGGCTCGACCTTGCCGCCGGGAAACTCCCACAGGCCGGCCATCTGCTTGCCCTCGGGCCGCTGGGCAATCAGTACCCGCCCGTCCGTATCGATCAGGGCGACGGCGACGACGAGAATGGTGGGCAGCGTCACGAGCGGTAGTCGCCGTTGATCTCGACGTAGCGCTTGGTCAGGTCGCAGGTCCAGACGGTGGCCGAGGCCCGCCCCGCGCCGACTTCGACGGTGATGTCGATCTCGGCATTCTTCATATAGGCGCTCATCTTCGCCTCGTCGTAGGTGGGCGAGGGAGCGCCATCGATCGCGGCCACATGGGGCCCGAAGCGCACGGCGAGACGATCGCGGTCCACCGGTTCTTCGGTCTTGCCCACGGCCATGACGATCCGGCCCCAGTTGGCGTCCTCTCCGGCAAGCGCGGTCTTGACGAGGGGGCTGTCGGCAATCGACTTGGCCAGCTTGCGGGCCGAGGCGGGGCTGGCGGCACCATCGACCGTGATCTTGACGAATTTGGTCGCTCCTTCGCCGTCCCGGACCAGCTGGTGGGCGAGATCGAGCATAACGCCATCAAGGGCGCGCGAGAAGTCCTTGAGCCGGCGATCGCCCACCCGCCCGATCCGCGGCGCGCCCGAGGTCCCGGTGGCGAACAGCAGGCAGGTGTCATTGGTCGAGGTGTCGCCGTCGACCGTGACCGAGTTGAAGGTGGTCCGCACATGCAGGCCCAGCATGGCGCGCAGCACATTGGGATGAATGTCGGCGTCGGTGACGATGAAGGCCAGCATGGTCGCCATGTCAGGCGCAATCATGCCCGACCCCTTGGCGATGCCTGCAATGCGGACAGTGTGCCCCTCGATCCGGCACTCGGCGAACGATCCCTTGGGGAAGGTGTCAGTGGTCATGATGCCCCGGGCAGCCGCCGCCCACTGGTCCGCGGGGGGTGTGTCGGCGTCGAGGCCGGTCTCGATATCCGCCAGCCGCGCGGCAATCCTGCGGTCATCGAGGGTGACGCCGATCACGCCGGTGGAGGCGAGCATCACATCCCGCTGACGGCAGCCAAAGCGCTTGGCGATCTCGGATGCCGTGCGCCGTGCCGCGTCCGCCCCGGGCTTGCCGGTAAAGGCATTGGCGCAGCCGGCGTTGACGACCAGGGCCCGGACGTCCTTGCCTCCGTCCTCGGCATCGAGATGGCGACGACACCAGTCGACCGGGGCCGAGCCGACCTTGTGGCGGGTGAAAACCCCCGCGCAGCTGGTGCCGCGGGCAAACCGGAACACGACCAGATCGTCCCGCTCATGCTTGTAGAACCCCGCCCGGGCGGTAGTGATGTCCACCCCGCCGACACGACCGAAGACGGGGAAGGGAACCGCAAGGGGCGAGACCTCCAGCCCGGGCTTGCCCGGCGCGCCGGCCTCCGGAGCCGCCCCGGGCTTGCCGCCCCGCTTCAGGGCGGTCGCCAGCGGGTCGAGCGCCTTGCCGAGCGCATTCCGACCGGACGTCAGGGGTGTCGGGCCCTTCATTCGCCCGTTCCTCCCGGGGCGGAGGCCGGTTCCTCGATCGCGGTCCGGGGCTCGGCGTCCAGCAGGATCTCGACCTCGGCCCGGCCCCGCAGCTGTTCCAGCAGCTGACGGACCCCGTCATAGGTCAGGTAGCGGACGATCTGCGGGCGGGCCTGCTCGAGGGTCGGAGCGGTCTCACGGCGCCGGTCCTCGATCCGGACAATGGCCCAGCCACCCTCGGTCTGGAAGGGGCCGACCGTCGAGCCCGCAGGCTGGTCGCGCAGGGCATTCTGGAAGGCTTCAGGCAGCACGTCGAGGGTGCGATAGCCCAGATCGCCGCCGGAAAAGCGGGTGGCTTCGTCGATGGAACTCTCTGCAGCGACGGCCTCGAATGCGGCGCCCGTACCCAGAACACCCCGGACGGTTTCGGCTTCCTCTCGGGTGCGCGACAGGATCAGGCGGATGCGCAGTTCATCCGTATCCCGGGCCAGATTGACCTGCTCCTGATAGAGCCGCTCGACGGCCTGATCGGTGATCGTGCCGTTCACCACAGCCTCGACCAGGACATCCCCGAGGATACGATCGCGCGTGACCTGTAGGCGGCGCTGGACCATGGGACTCTTGTCCAGGCCGCGTCGCTCGGCCTCGCGGGCCAGCAGTTTCTGGTCGATCACTTCTTCCAGCACGCGGCGGAAGAGGCTGGAGGTCACATCGAGGGGCTCGCCCTCTCCGATCAGGCCCTGGGCGACCGCCTCGCGCTTGACGTCTGACGCCCAGATGGTCTCGCCCGCAACCCGGGCCACGGCCTGGTCGCCGGGCTCCGGGGGACGGTCACCGCCGCGATCTCCGGTACAGGCCGACAGGGTGAGCGCCAGCACAAGGGCGGTCACCAGAAGAACAAGCGGGTTGGACGACAGTCGCATGCGGCGCTCCTCGACCCGGGCGAAGGTATCGGCCGCGGGGACCCGGAGGCCCCGACGGAATGCCCCTCGCGTTGACAGGGATAAGGCCGGTGCTTAAGTCCCGCCTGCGCCCAAGTCGAGGGGTTTCCACCGTTCGCGTGGCCGGGTTCCGGGGTTTTTGCCCCGCCGGCACCGGATGGCGCGAAGGCCCGCGCCGCGATGGCGTGTATCGCTGTTCGCCGCCGCCCCGAAGACAGGGCCCCACAGATCGAGCCCGCCCGCTCACCGTACCTTTCCCGGATCCCCCATGCTCGGCTTTGCCAAGAAATTCCTCGGTTCCTCGAACGATCGCAAGGTCAAGGGCTTCATGGCCCAGGTCCAGAAGATCAACGCCATGGAGGAGAAGTACGCCGCTCTTTCGGACGGCGAGCTTCGCATGATGACGGACGCCTTCCGCGACCGGCTGGCGAAGGGCGAGACGCTGGACAAGCTGCTGAACGAAGCCTTTGCCGTGGTCCGCGAGGCGTCCAAGCGGGTGCTGGGCCAGCGGCAGTATGATGTGCAGCTGGCCGGCGGCATGATCCTGCACGAAGGCGGCATTGCCGAGATGCGGACCGGGGAGGGCAAGACCCTGGTGGCCGTGGCCCCCGTCTATCTGAACGCGCTGGCGGGCAAGGGCGTCCACGTCATCACCGTCAACGACTATCTGGCCCGCCGCGACGCGGAGTGGATGGGCCGGGTCTATCGCTTCCTGGGCATGGAAGTGGGCGTGATCGTCAACGGCCTGTCGGGCGGACAGCGCCAGGCGGCCTATGCCGCCGACATCACCTATGGCACCAACAATGAGTTCGGCTTCGACTATCTGCGCGACAACCTGGTCTACGACCGGCGCGAGATGGTGCAGCGGGGCCACCATTTCGTCATCGTCGACGAGGTGGACTCGATCCTGATCGACGAGGCGCGCACGCCGCTGATCATCTCGGGACCGACCGAGGACCGGTCGGACCTTTATGTGACGCTGGACGGCATCATCAAGGAGCTGATCAAGGAGCCTTCCTATTTCGAGGTCGACGAGAAGCAGCGTCAGGTCCTGCTGACCGAGGAGGGCTCGGAGGCCATCGAGACGATCCTCGAGGAACGCGGTCTGTTCGCCGAGGACACGGCCGGCCTCTACGACGCGGCCAACATCACGCTTGTCCACCACATGAACCAGGCGCTGCGGGCCAATACGCTCTACCAGCGGGACAAGGACTATATCATCCGCGCGGACGAGGTGATGCTCATCGACGAGTTCACCGGCCGGATGATGCAGGGGCGCCGCCTGTCCGAAGGCCTGCACCAGGCCCTGGAAGCCAAGGAAGGCGTCAAGATCCAGCCCGAGAACCAGACCCTGGCCTCGGTCACCATCCAGAACTATTTCCGCCTCTATTCCAAGCTTTCCGGCATGACCGGCACGGCCGCGACCGAGGCCCAGGAATTCCTCGACATCTACAAGATGGATGTCATGGAGATTCCGACCAACCGGCCGATCCAGCGCATCGACCATGACGATGAGGTGTATCGCACGGCGCGCGAGAAGAATGAGGCGATCGCGAAGCTGATCGCCGAGCGCCATCTGGCGGGTCAGCCCATTCTGGTCGGCACGGTGTCGATCGAGAAGTCGGAGACCCTGTCGAAACTGCTGCAGACCTATGAGTACAAGGTCGAGGTTGATCGCACCCTCAAGCCCGAATTCAAGGGCCGCGAGAAGGAGGCCCAGAAGGCCGGCGATGCGGCCTATGACATCCGCTATGAAACGAAGCTGAAGGGCATCCCGCACAGCGTGCTGAACGCCCGCCAGCACGAGCAGGAAGCCTTCATCGTCGCGGACGCGGGCCTGCCGGGCGCCGTGACCATCGCCACCAACATGGCCGGGCGCGGCACCGATATCCAGCTCGGCGGCAATCTGGAAATGCGCCTGCAGCGGTGGCGTCAGGACCAGCGCAACATGGGTCTCGAGGTGACGCCCGACTCCGAGGCGGCCCAGGCAGACATCTTCAAGGCGGAGATCGCCGAGAAGAGGAAGATCGCCCTGGAAGCCGGCGGCCTGTTCGTCCTCGGCACGGAACGCCATGAGAGCCGCCGGATCGATAACCAGCTCCGCGGCCGGACCGGCCGTCAGGGCGACCCGGGCACGTCCAAATTCTATCTGTCGTGCGAGGACGACCTGCTGCGCATCTTCGCCGGGGACCGGCTGGATTCGATCATGAAGACCTTCGGCGTGGCCGAGGGCGAGGCCATCACCCACCCCTGGCTGAACAAGGCGATCGAGCAGGCCCAGAAGAAGGTCGAGCAGCGCAACTACGACATCCGCAAGAACCTCCTGAAGTACGACGACGTCGTCAATGACCAGCGCAAGGCGGTATTCGAGCAGCGTCAGGAGTTCATGGACGCGACCGATATGTCGGAGCTGGTCGGCGAGTTCCGCCGCGATGTGATCAACGATCTGGTCGAACGCTACATGCCGCCCAAGGCCTATGCCGAGCAGTGGGACATCGACGGGCTGGACGAGAAGGTCCGCTCGACCCTCGGTCTGGAACTGCCGCTCAAGGACTGGGCCGCCGAGGAAGGGGTGTCGAACGAGGAGTTCGAGGAACGGCTGACGGCCGCCGCCGACGCCCGCGCCGAGGAGCGTCTCAAACTGATCGGCGACGACCGCATGCGGGGCCTGGAAAAGCAGTTCCTGATGCAGATGATCGACATGCAGTGGCGGGAGCATCTGGTGCATCTGGACCATCTGCGGGGTGTCATCGGACTGCGCGGCTACGGCCAGCGCGACCCGCTGAACGAGTACAAGACCGAGGCCTTCGCCCTGTTCGAGAGCCTGCTGTACGACCTGCGTCACAATGTGACCCGCTGGCTGATGACGGTCGAGTTCCGCTTTGAGCCGCCGCCGCAGATGCCCGAGTTCGAGGAGATCCACCTCAATCCCGGCACGGGCGAGAACGAGATGGCCAATCCCAACGCCCAGCTGCCGGAAGGCCGGCTGGACGGCGACGACCGGTCGCGCATGCCGGTCGAGATGCTGCCGGAGGGCTGGCAGCGCACGGGCCGCAACGCGCTCTGCCCCTGTGGCTCGGGCCGCAAGTTCAAGCACTGCCACGGGGCGCTTGTTTAAGGCGCGTTGCGCCGCGCTAACGCTCGCGACGCGGTCGCTCGCTGCTTGAGCGAGGACGGGCAGACGGATGACGGCTTGGGAGGCTGACGCATGACGACGGCGCGCAAGGATCTGTTCAAACGGGCGCTGGCGGCGGCGCCGGGGCGGCTGCATTTTGCGGCCCACAGCCATCACCTGTGGCCGGACGCCAGCCTCGACGGACAGATCGAGGCGTGGAACGACGGGGTTCGGCTGGCAGACCGCAAGTGGGACCGGGTGTTCGGCGAGGTGGTGCCCGAGGCCCAGGGCCATGTGGCCGGCGAGCTGTCGCTGCCCGATCCCGAAACGGTCGTCTTTGCCCAGAATACCCACGACTTCCTGATCCGCATCGTTTCGGGCCTGCGGGGGCGACCGGTCCGCATCCTGACGACGGGGGGCGAGTTCCATGCCTTCCGGCGGCAGGCCGAGCGTTGGGAGGAGTCCGGCGAGGCGGTGGTGACGCGGTTGTCGCCCGATCCGGTCGAGACGCTGGGTGAGCGCTATCTGGAGGCGGCCCGCACGGGTGATTTCGATCTGTTCGTCATCAGCCAGGTCTTCTTCCGGACCGGCCAGGTGTTCGACGGGCTGGAGGGTCTGGCCGACCTGTGCCGTCCGGAAGGCCCGTGGGGCATCGTCGACGGCTATCATGGCTTCATGGCCACCCCGACCGACCTTTCGGCGGTCGCGGACCGGTTGTTCTATGTCACCGGCGGCTACAAATACGTCATGGCGGGTGAGGGGGCCGGCATCCTTCATGCGCCCCACGGCTATTGCGAACGGCCCGGGATTACCGGCTGGTTCGCCGAGTTCGGCAATCTGATGGGACCACCAGAGGGCGTGCGCTATCGTGGTGATGCCGGGCGTTTCTGGGGCGCGACCTTCGACCCGACGCCGCTCTACCGGTTCAATGCCGTGCGACGGATGCTGGCGGCCGAAGGGCTGACCACGCCGGTCATCACGGCCCATGCGCTGGCGCGGCTGTCACAGTTCCAGACCGCTGTGCAGGAAGGGCGTTGCGGACTGCTCGGCCGTGCGGAGCTGGTCAATCCGATCGCAGCCGCGCCGGAAAACGCCCTGCCGGTCCGGGCCCGCTTCCTCGCGATCCGCCATCCGGAGGCACACACCTGGCGCGCGCGCCTGCTTGAGGCCGACATTGTCACAGATGTCCGGGACGACATCATCCGCTTCGGCTTTGGCCTGTATCAGGACGAGGATGACGTCGAGGCCCTGATTGAGGGCTGCGCCCGGGTTCTGGCCCGCTGACCTAGTAGAAGGTCGTGTCGTCCTGACGCCGGGCCTGCGGGGCCGGGGGTGGCGTCGCAGACCGCGCCGCGGGGGATGGCTCTGCTGAAGGCGACCCTTCGCCGCCTGCTTCCGCCGGCGTCTCGCCCTCCGGAACGGGAGGCAGGTCCGGATAGTCGAGCGGCCGGGGGGGCGTGTCCTCATCCCCGCCCCCGGGACCGAGGTCGACGGGAATGTCCGCATCGATACGGTCGGGTGCGCCGAGATCATCACGGATGAAGACCCAGGAACGGGGATCGGTACAGGCGCAGGCCTTGAGATAGCCCTTCTGGTCGCGCCACAGGATCAGGGGGTAGCCCGGCTGAAGACCCGAGTTGCGGAGGTAGCCGGTCAGATCGGTGACGAATTTCTGCCCCGCATCCACGACGGCACTTCGGGCCAGATTGTCGTCCGCAGCAGGAATACCGGCGGCGGTCCAGCTGGGGGTCGGGGTGGCGGTCCAGCGCTCATAGAGCGACCAGTCGCGGGTCAGCCACAGTTCGGCGACGGTCGCCCGCTCGGCGGCCGTGGACTGCTGCATGCCCTCCCGGTCGGGGCGCGCAAACAGGATGATCCGCACCTCGGCGCCGGTGGCCTTGAGCTTGGGCACTTCCTCGCGCTCGTAACGCTGCATGGCGGCGCTGTCGCGATAGCCGACGATATAGACGGGCGACCCGCCCCCGCCGGCCGAAATCCAGCCGGCCTCGTCCAGAAGGGTCTGGATAGCCTCCTGGTCGCGCGACACCGTCACCGGCTGGAACCGGGCGTAGTAGGTCCAGTAGGCCCAGTAGCCGCCACCGGCGATCAACAGGCCCACGAGCGCGGCCATGGCCGACCAGACGAAGAACCGACGCATCCCCGGGGGCACTCCTCAGTGGTTGGGGGTTAACCCTAGCACCGTTCTGTCGGCATTTCGAAGACGGTCAAGCGGTTTCGCCCGGAGACAGGCCCGCCTATCCCATCGTCGGGATGACGAACGAGCTGTCGGCGTGTTCGAGGTCGCTGTCGGGCCAGCGGGCGGTGACGGTCTTGACCCTGGTCCAGAACTTCACGCCTTCCATGCCGTGCTGGTTGGTGTCGCCGAAGGCCGAGCGCTTCCAGCCACCGAAGGTGTGATAGGCGACCGGCACGGGGATGGGCACATTGATCCCGACCATGCCGACATTGACGCGGGCGGCGAAATCGCGGGCCGCACGGCCGTTCTGGGTGAAGATGGCGACGCCGTTGCCGTACTGGTGTTTCGACGGCAGGGCCAGGGCCTCCTCGAAGTTGGCCGCGCGGACGATCTGCAGCACCGGGCCGAAGATCTCCTCCTTGTAGGACGCCATGTCCGGCGTGACGTGGTCGAACAGCGACGGGCCGACAAAATAGCCGTTCTCGTGGCCCTGAAGGGTGAAGCCGCGGCCGTCGACCACCAGTTCGGCGCCGTCCTTGACGCCCTGGTCGATCCAGCCCTCGACGCGGGCCTTGTGGGCGCCGGTGACGACCGGGCCATAGTGGGCGCCGGCGTCGGTCGAAATGCCGACCCTGAGGCTTTCGATCTCGGCGACCATGCGTTCGCGCAGAATGTCGGCGGTCTTCTCGCCGACCGGCACCACGACCGGCAGGGCCATGCAGCGTTCCCCGGCCGAGCCGAAGGCGGCGCCGGACAGGTCCTTGACCACCTGGTCCATGTCGGCGTCGGGCAGGACGATGCCGTGGTTCTTGGCCCCGCCCATGGCCTGGACGCGCTTGCCGTGGCGGGCGCCGGTTTCATAGACATAGTTGGCGATGTCGGAGCTGCCGACAAAGCTGATGGCGTGGACCTGCGGATGGGTCAGGATGGCGTCGACGGCGGTCTTGTCGCCGTGCACGACGTTCAGGACGCCGGCGGGCGCACCGGCCTCCATCATCAACTCGGCCAGACGGACCGGCACGGACGGATCGCGCTCGGACGGCTTGAGGATGAAGGTATTGCCCACGGCGATGGCGACGCCGAACATCCACATCGGGATCATGGCCGGGAAGTTGAACGGGGTGATGCCGGCGACCACGCCCAGCGGCTGGCGCATGGAATAGACGTCGATGCCGGGCCCCGCGCCCCAGGTGTACTCCCCCTTGACCGCATGCGGGATGCCACAGGCGAACTCGATGACCTCGAGGCCCCGCTGCACATCGCCTTTCGAGTCGGCGATCACCTTGCCGTGCTCGCTGGACAGCAGCTCGGCCAGTTCGTCCATGCGGGCCTCGACCAGCCGCTTGAACTCGAACATCACCCGCGCGCGGCGCTGGGGGTTGACGCTCGACCATCCCTCAAAGGCGGCCTGGGCGGCCTGCACCGCGCGATCCATCTCGGCTTCGGTGGCCAGCTGCACCCGAGCCTGGACCTCACCGGTGTTCGGATTGAAGACGTCACCAAAGCGGCCCGAGGTGCCGGTGACGCTCTGGCCGTTGATGAAGTGATGGATGTCGCGCATGGGCGTCTCGCTCCTGGAAGGCGGGTGTTCTTGTGATTGCGGGCGGTTTACCGCGCGGAACCGGTCGAGGCCACCCCGTCTGCGTCAAGCTGTTCGGACAATGCGATGCGGACCGCATCCGGCGAGAGCATGGGCAGGAAATGGGTGGCACCGGCCAGGCGCCGGCTGCGCACATGGGCGAGGCCCGGCGGACGGTCAGGGACATGGCAGGTCGAGCCGGTCGTCGCCCTGAGAATCCGGACAGTGCCCCGATAGCGGGCCATGGCCCCCCATGGATTGTGCGCCTGGGCGGCATAGCCCGACGCCTCCCAGTCCGGGCGGCAGGCGAGGGTCAGGCCGTCGCCGGAGGGTCTCAGGCCGGTTTCGAGAAAGCCGTCGAGGACGTCATCGGGCCAGCCGGAAAAGGCCCCGCGGCCGCGATACGCCTTCCGCGCGGCGGCAAGATCGGGAAAGTCGGCCCGGCGCTTGCGGGCATTGCGGACCAGCGGAATGCGCGCCGCCATCCGGGACATGCCCGGCATGTTGAAGGCCAGGGTGGTCAGGGGCAGCCAGATGACGGGGTCGAGCAGGACGAGCCCCCGCACGCGATCCGGGCGCTTCGCGGCCCCCAGCAGGCTGACGGTCCCTCCCATGGAATGACCGGCCAGCACGGGCCGGCCTTCGGCCCGATCCAGCACGGCCAGCAGGTCCTCGCGAAGGTCCTGCCATCCCCGGCGGCCGGACGGGTCAGCCGGGAGGTCGGTCAGGCCGTGCCCGCGCTGATCAACGGCCCAGATGCGCCGACCCTCGGCCAGGGGCATCAGCAGGGGGCGGTAGGTCGTGGCATTGAAGCCGTTGGCGTGGAGGAAGATCAGGTCGACCGGCCCGTCCGCGCGGCCCAGCTCAAGCACCGACAGGGAGCCGTCGGTTCCAGCGGGAAGGGCGAGGCGACGCTCACCTGAGGTCACGCGCGACAGGCCGGGCAGCGACCGTGGGCCTCGATGGTCGTGTGGCTGATGACATAGCCCGCCTCGGTCGCCGCCCGGTTCAGGCTGGCGGCCTGCTCGCCGGTAACTTCCTGGGTGGCGCCGCAACAGTCACAGATCAGGAAGGCGGCGGCATGCACAGGGTCACCGTCGCTGTCCGGTTCGGCGCAGGCCACATAGGCGCTGATCGAGGCGATACGGTGGGCAAGGCCCCGCCGTTCGAGGAATTCCAGGGCGCGATAGACGGTCGGTGGCTTGGCGGCCTGACCGTCTTCTCCAAAGCGGGCGATCAGGTCATAGGCCTTCATCGGTTCACCGGCCGCGACCAGCAATTCCAGCACGCGACGGCGTGGCGCCGTCAGCCGTTCGCCGTCAGCCTGACAGCGCGCCTCGGCCAGGTCGACCCGCTGACGGACCGAAGCGGCGTCGGTCGGGGCCGTATCATGATCGTGGTCGCAGGCGTGTCCCATGGTCCTCAACAGCTAGCGATACGCGCAGCCCGCGGCAACTGCGCTTGACGTGTTGTGATGTTATCTCATAACACATCAAGGATTGTCCGTCCCCCGTGCCCGAGGTCCTCATGTCCATTCGTTCGTCCCGCCTTGCCAGTGCCGCCCGCGTGGCCCTGCTGAGCGCCCTGATCCTGCCGGTGGCGACGCCGGTTCTGGCCCAGTCGACCGGGCAGGACCCCGACGAGGCGCCCCGGACGACCCGGCTTGACGAGATCATCGTCACCGGTGCGCCCTTTGGCATCAGTGCCGAGGCCAGCCTGATCGCCGTCGATGTGCTGGATCAGGAAGCCCTGTCGACCGCGCCGTCGGGGACGCTGGGCGATGTGCTGAGCGGCCTGCCGGGCGTGCGCTCGACCGCCTTCTCGCCGGGGGCCAGTCGTCCGGTGATCCGCGGTCTCGCCGGTCCGCGGGTGCAGGTGCTGACCAATGGCATGGGCCTGATCGACGCCAGCTCGCTGTCGCCCGACCACCAGGTGGCGGCTGATCCGGGCGAGGCCGTGCGGATCGAGGTGCTGCGCGGACCCCAGACCCTCGCCTATGGCGGCTCGGCCATCGGCGGCGTGGTCAATGTTATCGACGACCGGATTGCCGAAGAGGCCCCGGTGGACGGCTTCGACGGGCGGATCACGGCCCAGGCCTCCAGCGTCGATGATGGCCGTGCGGTCGGCATCGGGCTGACGATCGGTCGCGGGCCGTGGGTCATGACCTTCGATGGCACGGATCATCGCAGCGCCGATTATGACATTCCGGTGCCCGCCGAATCGCGCCGTCAGGTCGAGGACGAGGGCGAGGTTTACGAGGATACCGGCGGCTCGACCGTCGAGAACAGCGCCTCCCGCGTCCGGGCCTTCGGCACGGGCCTCAGCTATATTGCCGATCAGGGCTTCATCGGCCTCTCGGTCAAGCGGACGGAGAGCGACTATGGCGTCCCGGGTCACGCCCACGAGGATCACGGCGGCGGCGCCCACGACGACGAGGAAGAGGTCACCATCGGCCTCGAGCAGACCCGTTATGACCTGCGGGGCGAGTGGCGGTTCGCCGATGCACCGGTCGATCGCATTCGTCTGTCCGCCGGCTATGCCGACTACATCCACACCGAGTTCGAAGGTGACGAGATCGGCACGGTCTTCACCTCAGACGGCTTCGAGGGCCGCCTTGAGGTAGTCATGCCGCGCCGGGGCGGCTGGAACGCGGCCTACGGCCTGCAGGGCCTGAGCCGCGATTTCGATGCAGCGGGCGACGAAGCCTATGTGCCGCCGGTCGAGATCACCGAACTGGGGGTCTACACCCTGCACCGGTACGACATGGAGACCTGGGGCCTGGAAGGGGGACTGCGGTTCGATAGCCGGGATCTCGACAGCCCGATCGGTGGCCAGCGCGACTTCTCGAACGTCTCCGCCTCGGCGGGTGTCTATTACAAGCCGGTCGAGTCGCTGTTCCTCGGCCTGTCCCTGTCTCGCAACGGCCGTGCGCCGACCGAAGCAGAGCTGTTTGCCGAAGGCCCGCACATCGCCACCCGCGCCTTCGAGGTCGGTGACGCCGACCTCGACTCCGAGACGGTGATCTCGATCGAGGCGACTGTGCACTGGGAAACCGGCCCCTGGACCGCCGACCTGCACCTGTTCCGGGCGGACTACGACGGATTCATCGACCTGCGCCCCACGGGTGCGGAGGAAGATGACCTGCCGGTCTTCACCTATGTCCAGACCGATGCCGAGTTCCACGGTCTGGAAGCCCGGCTCGATTATCAGGCCTGGCAGTCGGGCCAGGATGGCCTGACCCTCGGCCTCGGCTACGACTATGTGCGCGGCGACACCGATCTGGGCGCTCCCGCCCGGATCCCGCCGTGGTCGCTGAACGCCCGTGCCGAGCTGGATCTCGGTCGCTGGACGACCCGGATGACCGTGCGCAAGGTCGGCGATCAGGACCGGGTGACAGACTTCGAGCTGCCCACCGACGGCTACACGACCGCCGATCTGTACCTGGGCTGGAGCCCGGATCGCACCTCGGGCCTGACCCTCTATGTCGAGGGACAGAACCTGACGGACGAGGAGGTGCGCGAGCACACCTCGTTCCTCAAGGACCTCGCGCCCCTGCCGGGCCGCAATCTCCGAGCGGGTATGGCCTGGCGGTTCTGATCCGGGGAGAATTCCCGTCGGGGGCGGTCCGGTTTGCCGCCCGCCCCCGCATGGGCTAGAAGGCGCGACCTTCGTCCACTCCTTTCAGTCCCAGAGCCTAAATGACCGACACCACACCCATGCAGACCGGCAGCATGACCGGCGAACTCGCCGGCACCGTCCTGTTCTACGGCAAGCCCGAACCCCTGTCGGCCGAGAACCACGGCAATCTGGGCATCAATCCGTCGGACAGGCCCTATGCCTTTGTCGCCGACTCCAACATCGTCCCCCTGACGGTGACCGAGTTCGCGCCGGCCGCCCTGTCCTATCCGGTGATCTTTGTCGGGGACAATCGTCAGCCGGTCGCCGTCCTGGGCCTGCGTCAGGGTGAGAACCTCTATGTCGAGGAAGGCCGGTTCCGCGCCGATGCCTATATCCCCGCCTACGTCCGCCGCTATCCGTTCGTGTTCGCCAATGACGAGGCCCAGAAGCGCCTGATCATGTGCGTGGACCGCGCTGCGCCCTTCCTCGCGGAAGGCGGCCAGCAGCCCCTGTTCAAGGACGGCCAGCCCAGCGAGTTCACCCAGCAGGCCATGGAGTTCTGCAACAATTTCGAGCAGGAGCGTCTGCGCACGGAATCGTTCGTCAAACTGCTCCGCGATCTCGACCTTCTGGACGTGCGCGAGGCCGTCTTCACGCCGCGCGGTCCGCAGGGCGAGCCGGGCGAACCGCAGAAGATTGCCGAATACTATGCCGTGTCGGAAGACAAGCTGAAGGCCCTGCCGGCCGACAAGCTGGTCGAGCTGCGGGACAATGGCGCCCTCGGCCAGATCTACAGCCACCTGACCTCGCTGCTGGGCTGGGATCGCCTGATCGCCATGACCTTCCAGCGCGCGGCCCAGCAGCCGACGGCTGCCAACGCCTGATCCAACAGGAACGACCGGATTGACGCCCGTCCCGCAGGTCGCGGGGCGGGCGTTTGCCTGTCTGCGACGAAAATCCCGGCCGGGCTGACGCAGCGTCAGCCCCGGAAGCCTGCTAGGCTTTGTCAAAACGAAGCGAAACGGGGAGCCGATGCGCGATCTGGAAGTTTTTCGGGCCGAGGTCCGGTCCTGGCTTGAAGCCAACTGTCCGCCCGAGGTCCGGGGCCCGGCGGCCAGCGAGGATGCCTCCATCTGGGGCGGTCGCAAGGCGGTCTTTGCCACGCCGGCGCACAAGGCATGGATGGAGGCCATGGGAGCCAGGGGCTGGACGGCTCCCGAATGGCCGAGCGAATACGGCGGCGGCGGGCTGACCCGCGAGGAGGCCAAGGTGCTGGCGTCCGAGTTGCGCCGCATCAAGGCCCAGCCCGCCCTGCTGAGCTTCGGCATCTGGATGCTGGGCCCGGCGCTGCTGAAATTCGGCACCGAGGAACAGAAGAAGCGCTTCCTGCCCGAGATCGTGCGGGGTGAGATCCGCTGGTGTCAGGGCTATTCCGAGCCGGGGGCCGGGTCCGACCTCGCCGGTCTTCAGACCCGGGCCGAGGACCGCGGCGACCACTGGATCGTCAATGGCCAGAAGGTCTGGACCTCCTATGCCGACAAGGCCGACTGGATCTTCTGTCTCGTTCGCACTGATCCGGAGGCGCCCAAGCATCTCGGCATCTCCTTCGTGCTGTTCGACATGGAGACGCCCGGCGTCTCGACCCGGCCGATCACCCTGATTTCCGGCAAGAGCCCCTTCTGCGAGACCTTCTTCGACGATGTACGGGTCGAGAAGGCGAATCTGGTCGGCACGCTGAACCGCGGCTGGGACGTGGCCAAATATCTGCTGGCGCACGAGCGGACCATGATCGGCGCCATGGGCGAGGTCGGTGGCGGACGCCCCCTGGGCCAGGTGGCGACCGGGTCGATCGGCACCGACGACGAAGGCCGACTGGACGAGCCCATGCTGCGCGCCCGCATTGCCGAGCTGGAAGTCGATGCTGCCGCCTTCCGCCTCGCGCTGGAGCGGAGCGGCGACCAGATGAAGGCCGGACAGGCCCACCCGGCCATCGCCTCCATGCTGAAATACTATGGGTCAGAGCTGAACAAGCGCCGTCACGAATTGCTGATGGCGGCAGGCGGCATTGATGCGCTGGAGTGGGAAGGCGAGCGGTCGCACGAGGGCGCGGCCGCACGCGACTGGCTGCGCACCAAGGCCAACTCCATCGAAGGCGGGACCAGCGAGGTCCAGCTGAACATCATCGCCAAACACCTGCTTCAGCTGCCGGGAGCCTGACGCCATGCCGCTGATCCTGACCGAAGAACAGGCCATGCTGAAGGAGGCCGCGGACGGCTTCCTCGGCGAGAATGCCCCGCTGTCCCACCTGCGCAAGCTGCGCGACAGCCGCGATGCCGACGGCATCTCGCGCGAGCTGTGGCGCGCCTTTGGCGAGATGGGCCTCGCCGGGGTGATTATCCCGCAGGCGCACGGCGGCGCGGGTCTGGGCGCTGTGGAGGCCGGGGTGGTGGCCGAAAGTCTGGGCCGGACCCTGGCCCCTTCCCCCTTCATGGGATCCGCTGTTCTGTCGGCGCGCGTGCTGGTCGACGGCGGATCGGACGCCCAGCAGGCCGCCTGGTTGCCGAAGATTGCGGCGGGCGAGGCGATCATGTCGCTGGCCGTCGACGAGGGGGCCAAGCACGCCCCCTCGCGGATCACCACCACGGCCGAGCGCTCGGGTAACGGTTTCCGCCTGAATGGCGCCAAGGCCATGGTGCTGGACGGCCATGTCGCCGACGCCCTGATCGTCGCGGCCCTGACCGAGGGCGGGCTGACCCTGTTTCTCGTCGATCCCGTGGTGGCGGGGATGGACATCGAACGGACCATGATGGTCGACGCCCACAACGCGGCGCGCATCACCCTGAGCGATGTTCAGGTCGACGCCGATGCGGTGATCGGCACAGTCGACGGCGGCGAGGGTCTGCTGGAGGGGGCGCTCAATCTGGGCCGGGCCTGCGCGGCGTCGAGCCTGATGGGGGCCGGGGATCAGGCGTTCCAGATCACCCTGGAGTATCTCAAGACCCGCAAACAGTTCGGCCGGGCCATCGGCGAGTTTCAGGCCCTTCAGCACCGGGCCGCCCATCTGTACAGCGAGCTGGAGATTGCCCGCGCGGCGACGCTGGGTGCCCTGCAGAAGCTGGACGCCGGCGATGAAGCCGCGCCGCTGGCGGTTGCTGTCGCCAAGGCCAAGGCCGGACGTGTCGCCGAACTGGCGGTTCAGGAATCCGTGCAGATGCACGGCGGTGTTGGCATGACCGATGAGTATGACGTCGGCCTGTTCATGAAGCGGGTGCGGGTTCTCAACGAGCTGCTCGGCGACGCGGGCTTTCATCAGGAGACACTGGCGCGCAGCCAGGGGTTCTGATCCGGAATGCCGCATGGGGTGGCGGGGTCGCGCCGGCGGGGCTAAATCTCCTGCACAGGGAGACACGCACCATGACGCGATCCAACGCGCCCACCTATATGCCGGGCTTTGGCAATCATTTCTCGACCGAGGCGGTGGCCGGCGCCCTGCCGGTCGGGCAGAATTCGCCGCAGAAGACGCCGCTGGGACTCTATGCCGAGCAGCTGTCGGGCACGGCCTTTACCGCCCCGCGCACCGAGAACCGCCGCAGCTGGCTGTATCGCCTGCGGCCCTCGGCCCAGCATCCGGCCTATCAGAGGATCGACCGGGGCCTGATCCGGTCCGGTCCGTTCGATGAGGTGCCGCCCAATCCCAACCGCATGCGCTGGAACCCGCTTCCGGTCCCCGAGGCGCCGACCGACTGGGTTGAGGGGCTGGTGACCTATGCCGGCAATGGCGATCCGGACGCCGACGCCGGGATCGGCATCCACCTGTATGCCGCCAACCGGTCGATGACCGACCGCGTCTTCTATTCCGCCGACGGCGAGCTGTTGATTGTGCCCCAGCAGGGCGCGCACCGGTTCGTGACCGAGTTCGGCATTGTCGAGGCGGAGCCGGGCCATGTGGTCCTGATCCCGCGCGGGGTTCGCTTCCGGGTCGAACTGTTCGGCCCGTCGCGGGGCTATGTCTGCGAGAACTATGGCGCGGCATTCCGCATCCCCGATCTGGGCCCGATCGGGGCCAATGGCCTGGCCAATCCGCGCGACTTCGAGACCCCGGTTGCGGCCTTCGAGGATGTCGATCGCCCGACCGAATGCATCCAGAAATATGGCGGCGAGCTGTGGACCACGACCTTCGACCACAGCCCGCTGGATGTGGTGGCCTGGCACGGCAACTATGCCCCCTGCCGCTACGACACGGCCCGGTTCAACACCATCAACACGGTCAGCTATGACCACCCGGACCCGTCGATCTTCACCGTGCTCACCAGCCCGTCGGATACGGCGGGTGTGGCGAACTGCGACTTTGTCATCTTCCCGCCCCGCTGGATGGTGGCCGAGGAGACCTTCCGCCCGCCGTGGTTCCACCGGAATGTCATGAGCGAGTTCATGGGGCTGGTCACCGGGGCCTATGACGCCAAGGCCGATGGCTTCGCCCCCGGCGGCGCCTCGCTGCACAACCGGATGAGCGGCCACGGCCCGGACCAAGCCACCTATGAGGCGGCGATCGCGGCGGACCTCAAGCCGCACAAGATCGAGGGCACCCTGGCCTTCATGTTCGAGACCCGCGCGCCGATCCGGGTCACGAAATGGGCGGAATCCAGTCCCCTGATGCAGCTCGACTATGACGACTGCTGGTCCGGATTCGACAAGGGCCGGATCTGACAGCCGAGGGAGAGACCGCCTTGACCCGTGTGATCCTGATGACCGGCGCCCTTGTGCTGGGACTGGGGCTGTCGTCCTGTTTCGGGGGAGGGCCCACACCGGAACAGCGGGCCGAGGCCCAATGTGCGGCCGAGGGCGGCAAGATGCAGCGGGTCGGCCGGATGCAGACGCTTCAGTGCGTGTTGCAGTATCCGGATGCCGGAAAGACCTGCAGCGATGCCGCCCAGTGTCAGGGCGAGTGCCGTGTCTCGGGCAGTGTCATCGTGGAAGAAGGGCGGTCGGTCGAGGGCCAGTGCACCGCCGATTCGAGCCCGTTCGGCTGCTACACGCGGGTGGAGAACGGGCGGGCGACGGCGGCCATCTGCGTCGACTGATCGCCCCGCTGTCCCTCCAGACTGTCCTGCATGAGAAAACCGGCCGGAGATCGCTCTCCGGCCGGCTTCCTGTACCGGGGCCCGCAAGGGACCGTCGGGGGCCTCCGGAGAGGCCCCGTCAGGATCAATAGCGGACGCGCAGGGTCAGACCATAGGTGCGCGGGGCACCCAGGAAGGCGTCGATCGTCTGGGTGTCCAGGGCCGGGTTGTAGAAGGTCCCGTTGGGCTGGACGGTCGACTGGAACGCCGAGCCTTGCAGCGGGGCGTTGTAGGCGACCTGGATGTACTCCTCGTCGGTCAGGTTCTGGGCCCAGATGTCCAGCATCCAGCGCTCGTCTTCCGTTCCGATCGAGATCCGGCCGTTCACCATGGTGAAGGCGTCCTGTTGCTTGGTCGGCAGCAGGTCGGAGCCGGTGTTGTAGTCGCTCATATATTTGGCCGACAGGGCGAAGCCGCCGCGCATGCCGTTGCCGAAGCTGCGGTCATAGTTGAGCGAGGCCGAACCCGACCATTCCGGAGCGAACGAGGCCGTGGCACCCGGCAGCAGCGACAGCTGCGGGAAGTTCGCCGGGTTGGCGAGGTCCGCGGCCGTGAAGTTGCCGTACTCGGCCTCGGTGTAGGTCAGACCACCCGACAGGCTCAGACCCTCGATCGGGGTGAACCACAGGAAGTCGGCGTCGATACCGCGCGAGGTCAGCTCGGGGATCGACTCCACCACGAAGGCGGTGCCGAGGAAGGTGTTGAGCTGGAAGTCCGAGAACGTCTGGTCGAAGTAGGTGGCGTTCAGCAGCAGGGTACGGTTCAGCAGGGTCATCTTGACGCCGGCTTCATAGCTGTCGACCACTTCCGAGGGGAACAGCAGGCTGGCCGTCGGGGTGATGCCCGACTGCACGCGGTCCAGGTTGTAGCCGAAGCTCTTGTAGCCGCGGGCGTACGAGACATAGGTCATGACCGACTCGTTCAGCCGGTACGAGGCCTTGATCGTGCCGCTGAGCTCGCTGTCGTCGAACGATTCCGAGACGCTGCGGTTGTTGAAGGCGGCGTTCGACCAGGGCAGGCAGAAGTTGCCAAGGATGGCCGGGGCGTTGGCGCCCAGAACCGCCCCGATGGCGCCCGCATTCGCCAGGGCCCGGCCGCAGGTGGTGCCGTTGCCGTTGACGTTGGTCTGCTGACCTTCAACCGACTTTTCGTCCATCGTGTAGCGCAGGCCCACGGTGATATCGAACTGGTCGGTCAGGCGGAAGGTGTTGTTGGTGAACAGGGCGATGGAGGTCGATTCCTGCTCATAGGTGTCGGCATAGCCGGCGCCGACCGTGAAGCCGATGCCGCCCGTACCGCCCAGGGCGCCGCCGGTGCCAAGGCAGGTCTGCAGGCCCAGCGCGGTTTGCGACGGAGCCGTAAAGCAGGGGATGATGCCGGGGCTGATTGGGATCAGCGGGTTGGCGCCGTTCAGACGGGCGCTGAGCAGCAGCGACAGGAAGGGCGTGTAGTCGGCGCCGTAGTTCCAAGCATCGGCCCGGGTGATGTCTTCCTGGGTGGCGAAGAAGCCGACCAGCCAGTCCAGACGGTCGGTCGAGCCGGCCAGACGGAACTCCTGGGTCAGGTTCTCGACGCCATAGCCGTATTCGCCGTCATCGAAGCGATAGGCGATGTCGGCGCCGGTGTAGTCGATGTCCTGGCCCTGGTCGCCGGTCCAGTTCCGCCACGAGGTCAGCGAGGTCAGGGTGGCATTCATCGACGGCATGTCGATGTTGGCTTCCACCGAAACACCGCGATCCTCGATGCGCTGGCCGGTGCCGCGGTTGGCATAGGCCAGACGCGAGAAGGGCACCGGGCCGAAGCCGGCCGCAGGCGGGGTCTGGCCGGTGCCGGTCGACAGCATGTCGACGAACGGATAGGTCGGCCCGACGCGGGTCTGAACGCCGACGCAGCAGTATTCGTCGCGCTTGGTGTAGTCGGCGATGAAGCGAACCGAGGCCGTGTCGCTCGGCAGCCACAGCAGCTGGCCGCGGACAGTCCAGTAGTTGCGGTTGGCGTCGTCGGTCGCCGTGCGCGGGCCGTCGCCGGTATTCACGTCGTACAGGCCGTCGCGCTCGCTGACGCCGGCGTACAGGCGCATGGCGAGGGTGTCGCTCAGCGGGCCGGTGACCGAACCGTTCAGGGCGCGGGCGCCATAGTTGCCGACGGTGACCTCGGCATTGTAGCCGGGGGTGAAGGACGGCTGCTCGGTGATGATGTTGATGACGCCGGCCGAGGTGTTCTTGCCGAACAGCGTGCCTTGCGGGCCCTTCAGAACCTCGATCCGCTGCAGTTCACCCAGGTCGCCGAAGCCGACCGAGTTGCGCGAGCGGTAGACGCCGTCGATAACCACGCCGACCGAGCTTTCCAGACCGGGGTTGTCACCCACGGTGCCGACGCCGCGGATACGGGCCGTGGTCGAGCCTTCCGACGAGGTCGAGGTGACCGTCATGCCGGGGGTCAGGATCTGCAGGTCCTTGATGTCCTCGACGCCGGCGTCCTGGAGGCTCTCCTGGGACAGGGTCGTGACCACGATCGGCACGTCCTGAAGGTTCTGTTCCCGCTTCTGGGCGGTCACGATGATGTCGTCGACCGTGGTCTCCTGGGCCGAGGCGATCCCGGCAAAGCCGAAGGTCACGGCACCGACGACTGCGGCAGACGCGGTAGTGCGAAGAAGGGTAGTGAGGCGCATGATGGCTCCCGGCTTGATGCCCGACAGCGCTTTGTGCCCGCCGGGCCGTTTCCTGATCCCGTGGACCTGCCCTTCTTTCGGGGCGAGGATCCTCCAACCGTTGGCGTAATCCAAGCGGGGGCCAGCGACAAGCAGGACCCCTTGTGGCGGCCGTGTTTTGGCCCCGTCCCTGACCGAACTGTGACGCAAAAGCGACAGAACCTGATGACGTTAGGTCAATATTCGTGCGGCGCGCGATAGTATCCACGTCGCCCCGAGGTAAATTCCTGCTCTAAACCCGGAACGCAGCGGGATCACCGCCGGATACAGGGGTGACCCGCCGGGTGCGGCGAGACTGCGACATTTTTTTGCAGTGGGGGAGAAATTCCGGGGCCGAGCGTCTAGAAGAACGGCCCGCGCCCCGCCTGTCCCCTGCTTCCGAGGCCGTTCTTGCTGTTTCTGCTTGCCCTTCTGCCCCTGCTGGGGGCCCTGGCACCCGCCTTGGCCATCCGGTTCGGGCGCAATGCCTGCGCCCTGTCTGCCGGGGCAGTCACCCTGACGGCCCTGATCGTCCTGGCGGGGCTGGCCCCGGGCGTGATGGCGGGGGATGTGGTTTCGGCGAGGGTGCCCTGGGTTCCGGCACTCGGCCTGAACGCCAGCCTGTTTCTCGATCCGCTGGGCCTGCTGTTCGCGGGGATGATCCTCGGGATCGGCCTGCTGATCATCATCTATGCGCGCTTCTATCTGGCCGGCTCCGACCCGATGGGGCGCTTTTTTACCTATCTGATGCTGTTTCAGGGCGCGATGCTGGGCATCGTCCTGTCGGACAATGTTCTGCTCCTGCTGATCTTCTGGGAGCTGACCAGCCTGTCGTCCTTCCTGCTGATCGGCTTCTGGCGGCATTCACCCGAGGCCCGGCAGGGTGCCCGGATGGCCCTCTTCATCACCGGTGGTGGCGGGCTGGCCCTGATCGGCGGGCTGTTGATCCTCGGGCATATTGCAGGGTCTTACGAACTGACCGTGATCCTTCAGCAGAAGGAGGTGATCCAGGCCTCGCCCCTCTATCTTCCGGCCCTGCTGCTGATCCTGGGCGGCTGTTTCACCAAGTCGGCCCAGTTCCCGTTCCACTTCTGGCTGCCGCACGCCATGGCCGCGCCCACGCCGGTCAGCGCCTATCTGCACTCGGCCACCATGGTGAAGGCCGGTGTCTTCATGCTGGCCCGGCTCTGGCCGGTCCTTGCCGGCACCGAGGCGTGGTTCCTGATTGTGGCGACCACCGGTCTGGTGACCATGGTGTTCGCGGCCTGCGTGGCCCTGTTCAGGGACGACCTAAAGGGGTTGCTGGCCTATTCGACGATCAGCCACCTGGGTTTCCTGACCATGCTGTTCGGCATCGGCACCCCGATGGCGGCGCTCGTCGGGGTGTTCCACATCCTCAATCACGCGACCTTCAAGGCCGCGCTGTTCATGAACGCCGGCATTGTCGACCACGAAGCCGGGACACGGGACGTCAGGCGGCTGGGCGGGCTTTTCGGCCTCATGCCGATCGCCGGCACACTGGCGCTGGTCGCCGGTCTGTCGATGGCGGGCGTCCCCCCGCTCAATGGCTTCATCTCGAAGGAAATGATGCTGTACGAGGCCGCAGACACCGTCTGGCTGGGGCAGTCCTGGGTCTTCCCCGTGCTGGCGACGCTGGGGGCCACGCTGTCGGTCGCCTATTCGCTCCGTTACATCGTGCACGTCTACTTCGGACAACGGCCGGAGACCTTTCCGAAGACGCCGCACGACCCCGGTGTCGGCCTGTGGGGACCTCCCGCCGTGCTGGTGGCTCTGGTGGTCGCCATCGGTCTGGCCCCCGCCCTGGTCGCCGGTCCCCTCGTGAATCGGGTTGCCGGGGCCGTGACGAACGGTGCCATCGAGCCGGTCAAGCTGGCCCTGTGGCACGGGGTGACGCCGGCCCTGTTCATGAGTGCCATTGCGCTGGTGCTGGGGGCCGCCCTGCTGGCGGGGCATGGCCGGCTGGACCGGCTGTGGCAGGGCGCGCGCCTGCCCGAGGCCAAGCCCCTGTTTGACTCCGCCGTGCTCGCCGCGGTCAGGGCGGCGCGCAGGGGCACGGACTTCCTGCAGAACGGCTCGCTCCAGAGAAGCATGGCAGCGCTCATCGGAGCGGCTGTCGTCGTGGGCTTCGCCGGGTTCCTCTCGGCAGGCTACGTCCCGGGGGAGCGGCCCGGGGTGCCGGCTTCGCCTGCGGCCGTGGTCGGCTGGATTGCCCTGATCGCGGCGACCGCCATGGTCGTCCTGACCCACCGGGCCCGATATGTATCGCTGATCTACATCGGCATCGTGGGGCTGATCATCTCCATGGCCTTTGTCCACCTGTCGGCCCCTGACCTCGCCCTGACCCAGATCTCGGTCGAGGTGGTGACCATCCTGCTGATGCTGCTGGCGCTGAACCTGCTGCCGAAGGAAACCCCGGTCGAGAGCCGGCCCTGGCGCAGGATCCGCGACGGGGCGGTGGCGGGCATCGCCGGACTGGGCGTGGGCGGCGCGGCCTGGGCGATCATGACGCGGCCGCTGGACAGTATCTCCGGCTATTTCTGGGAGAATGCCAAGCCGGAAGGCGGCGGCACCAATGTCGTCAACGTCATACTGGTGGACTTTCGCGGGTTTGACACCTTTGGCGAGATCATCGTGCTGGGAATCGCCGCGCTCGGCATCTTCGCCCTGCTGGAGACCGTCGGAACCGGCCCCAGCGGACGGCGGCTGGCACTGTGGAAGCCCGATACAGTGCGGTCGCCGGAGCACCATCCGATGATGCTGGTGGTGGCGACGCGGCTGCTCCTGCCGCTGGCGGTCATGGTGGCCCTGTACATCTTCCTTCGGGGACACAACCAGCCGGGCGGCGGTTTCATCGCCGGCCTGGTCGTGGCGATCGCCATCCTGATGCAGTACATGGCCTCCGGCTTCGCCTTCGCTGACCAGCGGCTGCACGCCGACCACCACTCCATGATCGGGGCAGGGGTGCTGGTCGCGGCCCTGACCGGTCTCGGATCGCTCGCGTTCGGCGCCCCCTTCCTGACCAGCGCCTTCGATTATTTCACCCTGCCGTTGATCGGCGAGTTCGAGCTGGCCACCGCCATCCTGTTCGACATCGGAGTGGCGTTGACGGTCGTCGGCGCGGTGATGCTGGCGCTGGCCCAGCTGTCGCAGGTGGCCGAGCGGGCCGAGAAGGAGCCGCAGCCCGAGATCGAGACCGCCATGGACATCAATCCCGGCCGCGACGATGCGGCCGCGGCGGCCCGGGAGGCGGATCAATGACGATGGAACTGCTCGTCGCCTCGGCCATCGCCGTGCTGACGGCCGCCGGGGTTTATCTTGTGCTGCGGGGGCGGACCTTCCCGGTCGTGCTGGGGCTCGCCTTCCTGTCCTATGCCATCAACCTGTTCCTGTTCGCCATGGGCCGGCTGGTGATCGACCGTCCTCCCATCTACGACAAGGCGGCCGAGAGCTATACCGACCCGCTGCCCCAGGCGCTGGTGCTGACGGCCATCGTCATCGCCTTCGGCATGACGGCCTTTGTGGTCATCCTGGCGCTCCGGACCTTCCTCGAGACGGGCACCGATCAGGTCGATGGTCGTGAAGACGGGGAGGCGCAGCCGTGAGCGCCCACGTCCCCAATCTGATCGTCGCCGCCCTGATCCTGCCCGCCGTCCTGGGGGCCCTGACCCTGTTGTTGCTGCGGCATCGGCTGGGGGCTTCGCGGATCGTGTCGCTGGGTTCGTGCCTCGCTCTGGTCGGCGTGGCTGCCGCACTGGTGGCGCATGCCTCGGGCGGGGCGGTCGAGAGCTATGCCCTGGGCAACTGGCGGGCCCCGTTCGGGATCATCCTCGTCGTCGACCGGTTGTCGGCCATGATGCTGCTGCTGACGTCGGTGCTGGCGCTTGCGGTGATGAGCTATGCGGTGGCGACGGGAGCCGACCGCAAGGGCTGGCATTTTCATCCGCTGTTCCAGTTTCAATTGCTGGGGCTGAACGGGGCATTCCTGACCGGGGACCTGTTCAACCTGTTCGTCTTCTTCGAGGTACTGCTGATCGCCTCGTATGGTCTTCTGTTGCACGGGCAGGGGGCGACCCGGCTCAAGGCCGGGGTGCAGTATGTGGTCATCAACCTTGTCGGTTCGACCCTGTTTCTCGTCGGCGTCGGCCTGCTGTACGGGGTTACAGGCACGCTCAACATGGCGGATATGGCGGTCCGCATCGCGGCGGCCCCGCCGGGCGATCAGGGTCTGATTGCAGCGGGCGCGCTCGTGCTGACCGTGGTGTTTGCCTTGAAGGCGGCCCTGGTCCCGCTGCATTTCTGGCTGCCGGGCGCCTATGCGGCGACGACCGCCACGGTCGCGGCGCTGTTCGCCATCATGACCAAGGTGGGCGCCTACGCCCTGATCCGCACCGGGACGCTGATCCTCGGAGAGGATGCCGGTCCCCTCGCGTGGCTGGCGGCAGACTGGATGCTGCCGGCGGCGATCGTCACCACCATCGTCGGCTTTGTCGGCCTGTTCGCGGCCCGCACCCTTCGCGACATGGCCGCCTGGTCCGTGCTCGGCTCGATGGGCGTCCTGCTGAGCGCCGTGGCCGTGTTCCGGGTCGAGGCCATGGGACCGGCCCTCTATTACACCCTTCATTCCACCCTGGCCGGCGCGGCCTTGTTCCTGGTCGTCGACCTGATTGCCAAACGACGCGGCCAGCATGGGGACGCCCTGACGGTCGCGCCGCGGTTCTGTCAGTCGGAGCTGCTGGGCGGGCTGTTCTTTCTGTCAGCGATCGGCATCGTCGGCCTCCCCCCCCTGTCGGGCTTCATCGGCAAGCTGCTGATCCTCGACGGGGTGCGGGCGGCCCCGGAGGCGGCCTGGATCTGGGCGACCATTCTGATCACAACCCTGATCGGCGTTCTGGCCTTCGCCCGCGCCGGCAGCCGCATCTTCTGGAAGAGCGCCACGGTCGAGGGGACCATACCGGTCCGGGCGCTCCGGGGGCGGTGGAAGGGCGTAGGCGTGGCCGCCTCCCTTCTGGCCTCGCTGGTGGCCCTCGCGGCCTTCGGGGGGCCGGTGACGACCTACACCGACGCCACTGCGACCCAGTTGTTCGACCCCGCCCGGTACATCGAAGCCGTTCTGGGTGAGCGTTCCGGAGGTCGTCGATGATCGGTCGTCTGTTGCCCCACCCGGCCCTCAGCGTCCTGCTTGTGGTGGTCTGGATGCTGCTGGTCAACGACCTGACCTTCGGCGCCCTGTTCCTTGCCCTCGTGTTCGGATTCCTTGTGCCGCTGATCACAAGCCGCTTCTGGCCGGGCCGGCCGAAGATCCGCTTTGGGCCCGACGCGGTCGTCTATCTGGCCATCGTCCTGTTCGACATTGTCGTGGCCAATTTCGAGATCGCCTGGATCATCCTGACGCGTCGCAACCGCGATCTGCGCTCCTGCTGGCTGGTGATACCGGTCGACCTGCGCTCGCCCGAGGCGATCACGGTCCTTGCCGGAACCATCAGCCTGACCCCCGGTACGGTCAGCAGCGATATTTCATCGGACGGGCGGTCGCTGCTGGTGCACGCCCTGGACGTCGCCGATCCGGCGGCCGAGGTGAGCCGCATCAAACAACGCTATGAGGCCCGTCTTCTGAAGGTGTTTCGATGACCGGTTCGATCCTTTCCTGGGCACTGGGCTTTGCCCTTGCCTGCATCAGTGTGGCGATCCTGCTCAGCCTGTTTCGGCTGGTGCGGGGGCCCACGCCCGGTGACCGCATCCTGTCGGTCGACACCCTGACGATCAACGTCATCGCCCTGATCGTCGTGTTCGGTGTGGCGGAGTCGACCCAGACCTATTTCGAGGCGTCTCTGCTCCTCGCCATGGTCGCCTTCGTGGGAACCGTGGCCTACTGCAAATTCCTGCTGCGGGGGGACATCGTCGAATGAATCCGATCCTCGAGCTCCTCATTGTCCTTCTGCTGGTGCTGGGCGGGCTGTTCATCCTCGTCGGGTCCTGGGGGCTGGCCCGGCTGCCGTCCCTGATGACCCGCCTGCATGGCCCGACCAAGGCCACGACCCTCGGCGTCGGCGGGTGTCTGATCGCCTCGATGATCTACTTCCCGGCCATGGGCGGCACCCTGTCGGCCCACGAGCTGCTGATCACCATCTTCCTGCTGCTCACCGCTCCGATCTCGGCGAACATGATCGCCAAGGCCCATCTGCACCGTCAGGGGCACGCCATCGATCCCAACCCTGCGGACGGCATATCCGAGGGCCTGCCCGGGCCATCATCGGGTGCCGACTGGGCCACCTTCCACGGCGCGGAGTCGCCCCGGCAGGACTAGTCGGCCCATTGCGGGCGAGCGGGCAAACGCGCATCTGTCGGAGATGCCTGAAGCCCCTGCCTATCGCCCCGATCCACGCCTTGTCGAACTGGGTCCGGAGTTCGCCGACCCGGTTTCCGCGGCCGGATTTCCGGAAACGCGTCTGAGGCTGCGCAATGACCGGGCAGCGGCGACCGTGGGGCTGGACACGCTGACGGATGGCGCGTGGATCGCCCATTTCGGCCGGTTCGAGCCTCTGCCGGGCCAGCCCGGGCCGCTGGCCATGCGCTATCACGGGCACCAGTTCCGGACCTACAATCCCGATCTGGGCGACGGGCGCGGCTTTCTGGCGGCGCAGCTGCGCGACGATCAGGGCCGGTTGATGGATCTGGGAACGAAGGGCTCGGGCCAGACGCCCTGGTCCCGAGGCGGGGACGGCCGGTTGACGCTCAAGGGCGGGGTGCGCGAGGTACTGGCGGCGGAGATGCTGGAGGCGCAGGGCGTGCCCACCAGCCGCGCGCTATCGCTGATCGAGACCGGCGAGGCACTTGAGCGGGGCGATGAGCCTTCGCCGACGCGCTCGGCGGTGCTGGTGCGGCTGTCGCACAGTCATATCCGCTTTGGCACCTTCCAGCGGACGGCGTATCTGGAGCGTCCCGACCTGACGGCGGCGCTCGTCGACCATGTCCGGGCCCACTATCACCCCTCGGTCGCGGAGGGCGATGTGCCGGGGCTGATGACGGCGATTGTCGCGGCCTCGGCCCGGCTGACGGCCCGCTGGGTGGCGGCCGGCTTTGTGCACGGCGTCCTGAACACGGACAATCTGAACATTACGGGCGAGAGCTTCGACTACGGCCCCTGGCGGTTTCTGCCTCACTACGAGCCGGGATTCACCGCGGCCTATTTCGACCGGTTCGGCCTCTATGCCTTCGCCCGCCAGCCCGAGGCGGTCTTCTGGGCGCTGACGCAACTGGGCGGGGCGTTGAAGCCGGTTGCGGACGTCGCGGCCCTGACCGAGGCCCTGAACGGGTTCGGACCCCGCTACATCGCCGAGCTGCGCGCGGCCTTTCTGGAACGGCTGGGGGTGAAGTCACTGGGTGAGGCCGCGGACCAGCGGCTGGTCGATACGACCCTCGCCCTGCTGCGTGAGGGGGGCGAGGCGCTGAGGTGGGAGCCGCTGTTCCACGACTGGTTCTGCGGCTTCTCCTCGTCCGAGCGGGCGCTTCGCGGCCCCCGGGCGCGCCTCTATCAGGGTGAGGCCTTCGATGCCTTCCGCTTTGCCCTGTTCGAGCACGAGCCGGACCGGCCCGAGCGGCTGGAGCATCCGGCCCTGCTGGTCCCGGAACCCGAGGAGATGCTGATCGACGAGGTCGAGGCCATCTGGTCCGCGATCGATCGCGAGGACGACTGGCGCCCGTTCCATGACAAGCGGGCGCGGCTGGCCACCGCCCGGGCGGCCCGACAGGGTTAACCGGCGAGAAAGCCTGACCGGGTTACACCTTCGTATGGATACGGCCACGCTTTGGCCGTGGACCTGGCGCAGAAGGCGATCACGGATGGTTACGCTCACGCTTCGCACCCTTGCGGGACCGGCTCGCCGTTCCGACATCGACACTGTTACCAATCAAGCGAAGCCCCTCCCCGGGCCCAAGACCATGCACTCCCGAACCTACCCCACGGCGCAGGCGCGCCTGAATGCCAGCTATCTGAACCTGACCCTGTGGACCCTGCAGGGCTGGGTCGCGATGTTTTTCGTCGCCGCCGGCTATGCCAAGCTGACCGAGCCGCTCTCGACCCTGACCGCCCTGATGGGCTGGCCGCAGTATGTGCCGGTCGATCTGGTGCGCGGTCTGGGCCTCGTCGAGATTGTGCTGGCCGCCATGCTGCTGACTCCCCTCATCAGCTGGAAGATCGGCCGTCCGCTGCTGATCGTGGCCGCTGCCGGCCTGCTGGTGCTGCAGACCGTCATGCTGGGTGTCCACGCTGTGGGCGGGGACCTCGGCCACTCGCTCGTCAATCTCGCCCTGCTGGCGGTCACGGCTCCGGTGCTGTGGTTCCGCCTGCGCGAGGCCTGCCCGCTTCGCTAGGCACCCTTCGCCCGGCATTTGTCCGAGCAGTATTTCACCTGATCCCAGTCGCGTGCCCACTTCCGGCGCCAGCTGAACGGACGGCTGCAGGCCGGACAGACCTTTTGCGGCAGGTCGCCCTTGGCTGTTCCCCGGTCGTTGACATGACGTCGCGTCATCGAAAAAGCTTCCCTTTACGTGCGCGTCAAGTTATGACGAACGCATGGCCAGTGCCGACGATCATCGCACCTATTCCATCCGCCAGCTGTGCCGCGAGTTCGGGGCGACGGCGAGGGCGCTTCGCTTCTATGAAGACAAGGGGCTGCTGACCCCCGCGCGCAAGGGCCAGACCCGCGTCTATTCGGCGCGCGACCGGGCGCGGCTGAAGCTGATCCTGCGGGGACGTCGCATCGGCTTCTCGCTGCAGGAGATCCAGGAGATGCTGGATCTGTATGATCACAACGACCACAATGTTCACCAGATGGCCGTGGCCCTGCGCCGCCATCGGGCCCAGATCGAGGCCCTGAGGCAGCAGCGGCAGGACCTGGACGACGCCATCGCCACGGCCGAGGAAGCCTGTCGCGTCATGGAGCAGCGCCTCGGCCAGTACCGGCCCGACCTGCTGCCCGGCGCCGAGGAATACGCCAGCCTGCTCAAGGCCCGGCTGAACCCCGATCACGGACCTGTGCCGCCCCTGCACAGCCTCCGTTCCCCCCTGTCCCAATCCCAGAAGCCGAGAGTCTGACCCATGGCCTACAAGGCGCCTGTCCGCGACCTGACCTTTGTGCTGAACGAAGTGCTCGAGATCGACCGCTATTCCGGCCAGCCCGGCTTTGCGGATGTCAGCTCCGACCTCGTCCAGCAGATCCTCGAGGAAGGCGCCAAGTTCGCGGAAGAGGTCATTGCCCCGCTGAACAAGGTCGGCGATCAGGAAGGCTGCAAGTGGGATAATGGCAAGGTCACCGGCCCGACCGGCTGGAAGGAAGCCTATCAGCAGATGGTCGAGGCCGGCTGGCCCGGCCTGTCCTCCGACCCCGCGTTCGGCGGCCAGGGCATGCCCGCCATCGTCGGCATGGCATTCGGCCAGTTCACGGCCGCGGCCTCGCCCGCCTTTTCCATGTATCCGGGCCTGACCCACGGCTGTTACGAGGCCCTGCACGCCAATGCCTCGGATGAGCTGAAGGCCATCTATTGCCCCAAACTGGCGACGGGCGAATGGGGCGGCACCATGAACCTGACCGAGCCGCAATGCGGCACGGATCTGGGCCTGATCCGCACCAGGGCGGTGCCGAACGGCGACGGCAGCTATAACATCACCGGCCAGAAGATCTGGATCTCGTCGGGCGAGCACGACTTCACCGACAACATCATCCACCTGGTGCTGGCCCGCATCGAGGGCGCCCCGGCGGGCATCAAGGGCATCAGCCTGTTCGTCGTGCCGAAATTCTTCGTCAATGAGGACGGCTCGGTCGGCGACCGCAACGAAGGCGTCCAGTGCGCCGGCCTCGAACACAAGATGGGCATCCACGGCAACGCCACCTGCGTGATGTCGTACGAGAATGCGAAGGGCTGGCTGGTCGGCACCGAGAACAAGGGCATGGCGGCCATGTTCGTCATGATGAACGAGGCGCGTCTGGGCACCGGCCTTCAGGGCCATTCGATCGGCACCGCCGCCTATCAGGCCGCCGTTGAATTCGCCCGGGACCGCCTGCAAGGCCGCTCGCTGACCGGTCCGAAGAATGCCGACGGCCCGGCCGATCCGATCATCGTCCACCCCGACGTGCGGCGTATGCTGCTGGAGTCCAAGGCCTATGTCGAAGGCGGTCAGGCCTTCATCCTGTGGACCGCGCTGCAGGCCGATCTTCAGAAGTCGGACGATGAGGCGACGGCGCAGAAGGCCCGCGACTACATGGGTCTGATCACGCCGGTGGTGAAGGCCTTCCTGACCGACCGCGGTTTCCACGTGGCCTCGCTGGCCATGCAGGTGCACGGCGGCTCGGGCTATACGGAACACTTCCCCGCCAGCCAGTATCTGCGCGATGCGCGCATCACCCTGATCTATGAGGGCACCAACGGCGTCCAGGCGCTCGACCTCGTGGGCCGCAAGCTGCCGGCCAACGGCGGCCGGGCCATCATGAACTGGTTCGCCGACATCGACGCCTTCGTGTCGGACAATGCCGGCAATGAAGCCGCCAAACCCTTCATCGACGGGCTGGCCGACGCCAAGAAGAAGCTGCAGGAGGCCACCATGTGGCTGATGCAGAACGGCATGCAGAACCCGGACAATGCCGGTGCCGCCTCGACCGACTATCTCCACATCTTCGGCCTGACGGCCATGGCCTATGTCTGGGCGCAGATGGCAATCGCCGCGCAAAAGGCCATCGACGGTGGCTCGGACGACCCGTTCTATGTCACCAAGCTGCAGACCGGCCGCTATTTCGTCGAGCGCATCCTGCCCGACGCCGGCGCCCACCTGGCCAAGCTGAAGACCGGCGCCGACGTGCTGATGGCGATGCCGGCGGAGGCGTTCTGATTTGACGCAACCCTCTCCTCCCTGTCGCGAAGCGATGGGGAGGTGGCGCGGCGCAGTTTCAGCGCCGTGACGGAGGGGGCGGCTCTCCGTCAAACTTTTTCAAGATGAAATCCAGCGGTGGCGTCGCCCCCTCCACCGCTCCGCGGTCCCCCTCCCCACGGGGTGGGGAGGAGAAGTGAAATGAACATCCTCAGCGCCCCCGATCCCGATTTCATGCAGGAAGAGGAGATCACCCTCTTCTCCGACAGCGTCGGCAAGTGGATCGACGAGCATGCGCCGCCCGAGAAGGTGCAGGAGTGGATCGCCAACTCTTCGGTGCCGCGCGAGCTGTGGACCCGGGCCGGTGAGGCGGGCCTGCTGGGCCTGTCGATGCCCGAGGAAGACGGCGGCATGGGCGGTGACTACCGCCATGAGGTGGTGCTGATGCGCCAGCTGGGCTGGAAGGGCGCAGACCATTTCGGCATCTCGCTGCACAACGCCATCGTCGCCCCCTACATCTGGCACTATGGCACCGACGAGCAGAAGGCCCGCTGGCTACCGAAACTGCAGTCCGGCGAGCTGGTCGGCGCCATCGCCATGACCGAGCCGGGCGCCGGCTCCGACCTGCAGGGCGTCAAGACGACCGCCATCAAACAGGGCAACCAGTATGTGGTGAACGGGTCGAAGACCTTCATCACCAATGGCCAGCTGGCGAATTTCATCATTGTGGTGGCCAAGACCGATCCGGCCGAGGGCGCGAAAGGCACCAGCCTGATCGTGGTTGAGACCGACGGGGCCGAGGGCTTTGAGCGCGGGCGGAACCTCCACAAGATCGGCATGGAGGGCAATGACACCTCCGAGCTGTTCTTCAACGACGTCAGGGTGCCGGGCGAGAACATCATCGGCGGCGTCGAGGGCATGGGCTTCGTCCAGCTGATGCAGCAGCTGCCGCAGGAGCGGCTGAACATCGCCATCCAGGGAGTGGCCGCCGCCGAGCGGGGCCTGTCCGAGACCCTCGCCTACGTCAAGGAACGCAAGGCGTTCGGCAAGCGGATCCTCGATTTCCAGAACACCCAGTTCAAACTGGCCGAGGTCAAGACCAAGCTCAGCGTGGCCAAGGTGTTCGTCGACCACTGTATGGGCCTGCACCTCAAGGGTCAGCTGGATGCCGTGACCGCCTCCATGGCCAAATACTGGGTGACCGACATCCAGGGCGAGACCATCGACGAGATGCTCCAGCTCCACGGCGGCTATGGCTATATGAACGAATATCCGATCGCCCAGCTGTACAAGGATGCCCGGGTCCAGCGCATCTATGGCGGGACGAACGAGATCATGAAGCTGCTGATCGCCCGGACGCTTTAGGGCGCGCGCCTACCGCGCCATGCGGCCGTCCTTCAGGGCCTCGGGCTCGAACGGGAAGGCGATGGCCGGATCGACCGGTCGTGTCGTGACGCTGAGGCCGTGCACGCCGAGGCGCTCGACCAGATGGCGCATGACGTTCAGCCGGGCCTGTTTCTTGTCGTCGGTGGCCACGATCAGCCAGGGCGCATGGGGCGTATGGCTGCGCAACAGCATGGTGTCGCGCGCCTCGGTATAGGCGTGCCACCGCTTCTGGGCCTCGGCATCCAGCGGTGACGTCTTGAAATGTTTCAGCGGGTCCTCGACCCGGGCTTCCAGCCGCCGGGCCTGTTCTTCCTTCGAGATGTCGAGCCAGATCTTGATCGGGACGATATTGGCCTCGGTCAGCATGGCCTCAAAGGCGGGCACGTCGCGGATGAAGTCGGACTGTTCCTCCGGCGTCGAAAAGCCCATCACCACCTCGACTCCGGCCCGGTTGTACCAGGAGCGGTTGAAGATCACGATCTCGCCCGCCGCCGGCAGATGGGCGACATAGCGCTGGAAATACCACTGGGACCGCTCGCGGTCGCTCGGCTTGGGCAGGGACACAACCCGCGTCTGGCGGGGCGCGAGGAATTCGGTGACGCGCTTGATGGCGCCGTCCTTGCCGGCCGTGTCGCGGCCCTCGAACAGGATCAGCACCTTGCGGTCCTCGGCGATCAGCCGGGCCTGGCTTTCGACCAGGGCGATCTGGAGGGTACGCAGCTCGGCCTCATAGGCCTCTTTTTTCTTTCCCATGGCTGACACTGCCGTCGGGTGGGCGGGAGATGCAAGCTCAACCATCGGAAGCCTTCGCCGGAATTCCGTCCGGACCCGATGCATGTGCGGCCAGTCCGCCACAAGGGTTAACAAACCCGATTCGCAAGGACTCCTGTCACGGGAAAGCGATAGCCGCGGCAGGACGGCGATGCAGACAGTGCCGACCTCTCGGGGGAGGCGTTTCATGCAGGATATTCAGGCCGTGGCCATGGCCACGCCCGGCGCGCTGCGGGCTGTGCCGGTAGAGTTTCTGATCTTTGGTCTCACGCTTGTCGGGATCGCCGCCTTTCATCGACGGACGGTTGTCGTAGCCTTGCTGGGGCTGGCGGCCACGGTGGCGTGGAAGATGAGCTTTGGCACGTTCGACGACGGCGTGGGCCTGAGTGGCCTCGTGGCCCATGCGCAGCATGAGGCGGTCCTGCTGTCCAACCTCGCCCTGCTGCTGATGGGGTTCGCCCTTCTGGCCAACCAGTTCGAACGCAGCAATATCCCGGAAGCCATGCCGCGTGTGCTGCCCGACGGCTGGACCGGGGGCCTCGCCCTGCTGGCCATGGTGTTCGTCATGTCGGCCTTTCTCGACAATATCGCGGCGACCATCATCGGCGGGGTGGCGGCCCGGCACGTGTTCCACGATCGGGTCAGCCTCGGCTATCTCGTGGCGATCGTGGCCGCCGCCAATGCGGGCGGCGCCGGCAGTGTGCTGGGCGATACCACGACCACCATGATGTGGATCAGCGGGGTCTCGCCGCTCGTTGTGTTGAAAGCCTTCATTGCGGCCGGAGTGGCCTTTGTCCTGTTCGCGGTTCCCGCGGCCTTGCAGCAGCAGCGCTACGCCCCGATCCAGCGCCATATTGCCCTCGACGCGCCCCGCATCGATCGGGTGCGCGCCGGCGCCGTGGTCGTGATCCTCGCGACCCTGCTGATCGTCAACTTCGCCGGCAATGCCTGGTATCCGCAGTTCCAGGATGCGGCACCCTGGCTGGGTATGGCCCTCTGGGCCGCCCTTGTCGTCACGGCGATCCTTCGGATGCCACAGCTGTCTGTGCTGGGGGGCGCCCTCCGAAGCACAGTCTTCCTCGTGGCCCTCGTGGCGACGGCCTCGCTCATGCCGGTAGACCGGCTGCCGGACGCATCCTGGCAAACGGCTCTGGGCCTCGGCGCCCTGTCATCCGTGTTTGACAATATCCCGCTGACCGCCCTGGCCCTGAAACAGGGGGGCTACGACTGGGGCGTGCTGGCGTTCGCCGTTGGCTTTGGCGGATCGATGATGTGGTTCGGATCCTCGGCGGGCGTGGCCCTGTCCGGGCTCTTTCCCAAGGTGCGCTCGTTTGGCGGCTGGCTGCTGCACGGCTGGTATGTTCCCGTCGCCTATGTGGCGGGCTTTGCCGCCATGCTGCACCTGACCGGGTGGCAGCCGACCCCGACCCGGGCCGAACAACCCGAGGCCGCGCCGGTTGCCGCACCTCCGGCGTGGCTGGATGCCGCCCTGCACCGGACCGGCGAGGCCTGGCGCGACCTGCTGGCCCGGGGCGCCGACCGGCTTGAGGCGACCGGATGGCTGCCGCCCTTGTCGGACGAGCAGGGGGTCGACTAAGGCTGGCGCATGGTCCGCCTCTATATCCCCCAGCCCCTGTCTCCCGGCGCCGCGCTTGCCCCGACGCCGGAGCAGTCGCGCTATCTGACCCAGGTGATGCGGCTGAAGGCGGGCGATGATCTCCTGGTCTTCAACGGGCGCGAAGGGGAATGGCGCTGTTCCGTGGCCGAGGTGCTGAAGCGGGGCTGCCTCCTGAAGGCCGAGGAGCGGGTTCGCGAGCAGATCCTGCCGCCGGACGTCGAGTTGATCCTCGCCGTGGTGAAGAAGAGTCCGCTGGAGTTCGCGGTCGAAAAGGCCACCGAACTGGGGGCGCGGCGGATCCGGCTGGTGCGCACGGCCCGCACCCAGCCACAGACGATCCGGCTCGACCGGCTGGAGACCATTGCGGTCGAGTCCGCCGAGCAGACGGGGCGGATGGATGTGCCGGAGATCGTCGCGTCCGGGCCGCTGGACGCCCTGCTGGACGGATGGGATCCGGACCGTCGCCTGATGTTCTGCGACGAGACAGGGGGCCCGCCGGCGCTCACGGCCCTGCCCGCTGCAGGGGGCGCCCCCTGGGGCATATTGATCGGGCCGGAAGGCGGCTTCTCTTCCGGGGAGCGGGACCGTTTGCGGGCCCTGCCGTTCACGACAGCGGTCTCGCTCGGTCCGCGCGTGCTGCGGGCCGACACTGCGTCCGTCACCGCCCTGACCCTGTGGCAGGCGACATTGGGGGACTGGCCGCGCTGAGGCCACTTGTGCCCGGCCCCGGGACCGCCCATTTCGCCAGACGAACGAGGGATGCCTTTCATGTCTGACGCCGAACCGCTGACCCGCGAGGCCCTGGTCGGGGCCCTGTCGAAGGGCATCAAGCCGAAGGATCAGTGGCGGATCGGTGCCGAGCACGAGAAATTCGGATTCGACAGGGCGACGCTTCGCCGGCCGGCCTATGATGGACCTGCGGGGATCCGCGCCATGCTTGAGGGCCTGCAGCGGTTCGGGTGGAGCCCCGTCGAGGAAGCGGGTCACGTCATCGCGCTCGAGCGCCGGAATGCCGAGGGCTATACAGCGTCCATCAGTCTGGAGCCGGGCGGTCAGTTCGAGCTGTCGGGCGCGCCGCTGAAGGACATCCACGACATCTGCTCCGAGACCGGCCAGCATCTGGTCGAGGTCAAGATGGTGGCGGACGAACTGGGTCTGGGATTCCTCGGCTCGGGCTTTGATCCCCTGTGGGGGCGCGAGGATGTACCGGTCATGCCCAAGGGCCGTTACGACATCATGCGGGCCTATATGCCGAAACGGGGCGAACTGGGCCTCGACATGATGCTGCGCACCTGCACCATCCAGGCCAATCTGGACTTCGACTCCGAAGCCGACATGGTGCTGAAATTCCGGACATCGCTGGCGCTGCAGCCGGTGGCCACGGCGCTGTTCGCCAATTCTCCGTTTACGGAAGGTCGGCCGAACGGCTTCCTGACAGCTCGCGCGAACGTCTGGACTGACACCGATCCGGATCGCACCGGCATGCTCGATTTCGTCTTCGCCGAGGGCTTCGGTTTCGAGACCTATGTCGACTATGCGCTGGACGTGCCGATGTATTTCGCCAAGCGGGGCGAGCGTTATGTCGACCTGTCCGGCCAGTCGTTTCGCGCCTTCATTGACGGCAGGCTGGACGCCCTGCCGGGCGATCGCGCGACGGCGAAGGATTGGGCCGATCATCTGACCACCCTGTTTCCGGAGGTGCGCCTGAAACAGTACCTGGAAATGCGCGGGGCTGACGGCGGTCCGTGGAGCCGCATCTGCGCCCTGCCGGCGCTGTGGGCAGGCATCCTGTATGACGCCCCGTCACTGGCGGCAGCCTGGGACCTCTGCAAGGACTGGCAGATCGAGGATCACGAGCGTCTGCGGCGCGACGTCACCCGTCTGGGCCTGCGGGCCGAGGTGAATGGCCGGGTGCTCAGGGATGTGGCCGTCGATATGGTGGCCATCGCCCGGCAGGGGCTGAAGAACCGGGCGCGCTTCTCGGGCGGAATGGTCGATGAGCGCGGCTATCTTTCGGAACTCGAGGACACGGCCGACAGCGGCGTCACCCCCGCCGAGCGGCTGCTCGACCTGTACCATGGCCCGTGGGCGGGCGATGTGCGCCGGCTGTATTCGGACTTCGCCTACTGAGGCTGTGGCGCGGAGTCGCGGGGCGGAACAACGGTGGCGCTTGCGGGTTTCCTTGGCATGAGCACCGAGAACCGCCCCCCCGAAGAGTCGACTGACGTCCTGCCCGGCCAGGGTCCCGCCGAGGCCGATGCCCGCGAATCCGATGGCCCGGTCGTCGAGGCGGGCCGGGCCAAACAGGGCCGCAGCGGCATCCGGATACTGGTCGTGCTGGTGGTGTCGATCGCCCTGATCCTGATCATCTATGCCATCATGGTCATGGCCAGTCAGCCGGGTCTGGATGCGGTGTCGGATGATTCCCGCGAGCCGAGGCCCGCCGAGCTGCAGCCGGTGCCACGGGCGTCCGAAGCTGGATCCCCGGCGGCCGTACCCGAGACGGCCCAACCCCCGGCAGAGTAGGGGCCGCTCCCGTTTCGCCTTGCTCCCGGCCCCTCGTGGATGTCTGATTGCGGCCAGACAGAACGGGGCATGGGATGACCGGCAAAATCCACATCGGTATCGGCGGCTGGACCTATGAGCCCTGGCGCGGGGTCTTCTACCCCGAGGGTCTGGTCCAGAAGCGCGAGCTGGAATATGCGGCCGGCAAGCTGACCTCGATCGAGATCAACGGCACCTATTATTCAACCTTCAAGCCCGACAGCTGGATGAAGTGGCGCGACGAGACGCCCGATGGCTTCGTCTTTGCCGTCAAGGCCAGCCGCTATTGCACCAACCGCAAGGTGCTGTCGGACGGCAAGGAGAGCTTCGACCGGTTTCTGGATCAGGGGCTGACGGCGCTGGGGGACAAGCTGGGTCCGATCAATTGGCAGTTCATGGCCACCAAGAAGTTCGATCCGGTCGACTTCGAGGGCTTTCTGAAGCTGCTGCCGAGCGAAAAGGGCGGCGTGCGCCTGCGCCATGCGCTTGAGGTGCGGCACCCCAGCTTCGCCACGCAGGAATTCTATGATCTGGCGGCGAAATACGGCTGTGCCATCGTCTATGCCGAGGATGATGAGGCGCCCGAATGGCCGCGCATCGACCAGCCGACCGCAGACTTTTCCTATGCCCGCCTGATGTCGAGCCGCGAGGATGAGCCGACCGGCATGTCGCCCGCCGAACTGGACGCCGCCGCAGGCCGCCTGCGGGGCTGGGCGCAGCGGGGCGATGTATTCGCCTATATGATCGCCGGGGCCAAGGTCCGGAACCCGGCGGCCGCCATGGCCCTGATCGAGCGCGTGGGATGAGCGGCGAGGTCCTGCGGGGCAGCTGTCACTGCGGGGCCCAGCGCTTCGCGGCCCCGGCGCCGGATTCGGTCACCCGCTGCACCTGCACGACCTGCACCAAGCGGGGCACGCTGGCCGCCTACTATGCGCCGGGAGCGGTTGACCTGTACCTGACCCCCGACGCCCTGACGGCCTATCAGTGGGGTGACCGGATGATGACCTTTCACCACTGCGCGACCTGTGGCTGCGCGGTTCACGCCGATGCCCCGGCCTGGACGACCGACGCGGGAGAGGCCCGGCCCGCCCGTCTGGTCCTGAACGCCCGGCTGTTCGAGGGGCTGGATCTGGCCGCCGTGACGGTTCGGCATGTCGATGGCCGAAATGACTGGTAGGCTTGCGCACACGCCCTGTCGTGCGCACGTCTACGGCACAGCTCTCTGAAGGATCGTTCCATGCCCATCGCCACCCGCGCCTTTGCCGCCGTCGCCGCCGACAAGCCGCTCGAGCCCTGGGCCTTTGACCGGCGTGATCCCGGGCCGGACGATGTGGCGATCGAGATCAAATACTGCGGCGTCTGTCACTCGGACCTGCATATCGCGCAGAACGATCTCGGCAACACCCGCTATCCGATCGTGCCGGGGCATGAGATCGCCGGTGTGGTCACCGCGGTCGGGGCGAACGTCACGCGCTTCAAGGCGGGCGACCGGGTCGGTGTGGGCTGTATGGTCGACAGCTGCCGGACCTGCGCCTCCTGCGAGGAAGGGCTGGAACAGTACTGCGTCCCCGGCATGACCCAGACCTACGGCTCGGCCGATCCCAAGGGGTCAGAGGTCGGGCAAAAGATCACCCAGGGCGGCTATTCCGACCGGATCACCGTCGATCAGAACTACGTCCTGCGCATTCCGGATTCCCTGCCGCTGGATGCGGCTGCGCCGCTGCTGTGCGCCGGGATCACCACATATTCGCCGCTGCGAACCTGGGGCGTCGGGCCGGGGTCGAAGGTGGCGGTCGTCGGTCTCGGCGGACTCGGCCATATGGCGGTCAAGCTGGCCGCGGCCATGGGGGCAGAGGTCACCGTCCTGTCGACGTCGGACCGCAAGAAGGCCGATGCCGAACGCATGGGAGCGAAGCATTTCCTGATCAACTCGGACTCTGCTGCCATGCAGGCCGCAGCCGAGAAATTCGATCTGATCATCAATACCGTCTCGGCCACGCACGAGATCGCCGGACACCTGAACCTGCTGGCCCGCGACGGCACCATGGTCATGCTGGGTCTTTCGACCGAGGGCATGCCCGTCTTCGCCCTGCCGCTGCTGTGGCGGCGCCGACGCCTGGCGGGGTCGCTGATCGGCGGCATCCGCGAGACCCAGGAGATGCTGGACTTCTGCGCCGAGCACGACATTGCCTGCGACATTGAGGTGATCGCTCCGTCGCAGATCAATGAGGCCTATGCCCGGATGCAGAGGTCCGACGTGCGCTATCGCTTCGTGCTCGACATGGCACAGCTGTGATGACAGTGGCCTAGCCGGGAACCCCGCGTTTCGTTAAGGCTTGGACGACGGAGGGGTGCGACGAGACATCCCCCGCATCGGAAACGCGAAGGACTGCATATGGCACGGGTGGCACTGGTCACCGGGGGAACCCGGGGCATCGGCAAGGCAATCGTTCAACGCCTGAAGGAAGACGGCATGGCCGTCGCCGCGGGATACTCCGGCAATACCGAGGCGGCCGAGGCCACGGCCCGCGAGCTGGGCGTCATGGTCGTCAAGGGCAATGTCGGCTCATTCGACGACTGCGCCCGCGCTGTTCAGGAGGTCGAGGCCGAATTGGGCCCCGTCGACGTTCTGATCAACAACGCCGGCATCACCCGCGACGGCTTCTTTCACAAGATGACCGCTGACCAGTGGTCCGACGTCATCCGGGTGAACATGGACTCGGTTTTCAACATGACCCGCCAGGTGATCGGCGGCATGCGTGACCGGGGTTTCGGCCGGATCGTCAACATCAGCTCGATCAATGGTCAGAAGGGCCAGATCGGCCAGACCAACTACTCCGCCGCCAAGGCCGGCATGATCGGCTTCACCAAGGCTTTGGCGCTCGAGAACGCGCGCAAGGGCGTGACCGTCAACTGTATCGCGCCGGGATATATCGATACGGAAATGGTCGGTGCCATGGACCAGAAGGTGCTGGATTCCATCATCGCCCAGATCCCGGTCGGGCGACTGGGCAAGGGCGAGGAGATCGCCGACATGGTCTCCTGGCTGGCCGGCGAACGTGCCGGATATGTCACAGGATGCACCCTGTCGCTGAACGGCGGTCAGTATCTGGTCGGCTGAGCCGGCCTTGCCTAAAATCTGCCGGGGTGGGGAGTCATTCCTCAATCCATGAAGAGCGGGAGACAGGTCGGAGCGATACGGCGGCCGGCGCCCCTTGCCGTGCTGGCGGGGGCGATCGCCTTCGGCTGGCTGTGCCTTGTCCTGCCCGTCCACGCCCAGGCAACTGCCAACTTCCAGAGCGAATCCGCCCGGTCCCAACGGGATCGGGGACCCACGACCAGTCTCCCGGACAGCGGCCGCTACGTCTCGGAAACCGGCCAGGGGTTTATTCTGGACCGCTCGAACAGCGGTACCCTGATGCGCTTCGACCGCTCGACCGAGGTCTGGGTCCTGCGGCCGTCCCCGGCGCCGCGGGGCGATGTGATCTTCCGCAACGACGCCGGTGACCAGGTCCTCAGGGTCACCCCGAACGGCGGCATGACCCTTTATACGACGGCGGCGCCCCAGGGGGCACCCGTGTCGCTGGCCGGACCGGCGCCGGAACTGGTGGCCCCGACGCTGACGGCCTTCCAGCTGATGGACTTCATCCTGCGCCAGAGCGACCGGGCCACCCGCGCGGTCGGCGAGCTGGTGGTGGTCGACATGGATATTCAGCCCGGCTCGGAGTCTGTGGCCACCGACGCCCTTTCGACCGCCGTCGACGCCATCGTTCGTATGTCGCGCTCGCCCAGCCTGCGCCGCGACGTGGCCCGGGTTCGGGAGATCGTCATCACTGATGTCGGCCCGCGCCAGGTCAGCTTCTCGCGCGGCACGCTCCGGATTGTGATCGACGCCGATGCGGGTTTTGCGGGCCGGCCCTCTTCGGCGCGGATCGTTCGCGTCATCTCCGAAACGGAATAGTCAGCCGCGGAAGCTGTCCTTGGCCGCGCGCCGTTCGGCAAAGGTTGCGGCGTCGCCGGCGGTCAGGAACGGATTGAACCGTCGCTCGACGCCCAGCGTCGTGGGAACGGTGGGCTGTCCCGCGTCGATCCTGCGCATCAGGCCCTCGACATGGGCGCGCAGCTCTGGCCGGTCATCAAGGCTCAGCGCAAACCGGGCATTCGACGCGGTGTATTCATGCGCGCACCAGATCACCGTGTCGTCCGGCCAGGTCATCAGGGTGGACAGGCTGGCCCACATCTGGTCGGGCGTGCCCTCGAACAGACGCCCGCAGCCGAGGGTGAACAGGACATCGCCGACGAAAGCCGCCCGTCCCTCGACATCATGCAGCACCACATGGCCGAGCGTATGGCCGGGGGCGGCGACCACCCGAAGCCGGGTCTGGCCCACTGCCACTGTGTCCCCGTCGGCGAGCACATGGTCGAGCGGCGCGGCGCGGCGAACTTCTTCCGGTCCGTGGATGACGCAGCCTGTGGCGGCCTTCAGGGCGGCATTGCCCCCCGTGTGATCGGGGTGCCAGTGGGTATTGAGGATCATATCCAGACGGCCCCATCCGAGGGCGTCCAGTTCCTCGAGGATGCGGTCGGCGTCGGGGGTGTCGATGGTGGCGACAGTCCCTGTGGCCGGGTCGCGGACCAGCAGCCCATAGTTGTCCGACAGGCAGGGGAAGAGGTGCACATCGAGGGTCATGTCCCGAACCCTAGCAGCCAGGCCCGGTCCGGGGCTATCCTGCGCCCATGCGGATGGCGATCGAGGACCTGAGACTGTTCTACGGCGAGCCCTCGGGGCGCCTCGTCCGCCGGCTGCTGGCCGAGCGGCTGGACACGGCCTGGGGAGAGGCTGACGGGTGTGACGTCCTCGGTGTCGGCTATGCCACCCCCTGGCTCGGCGCCTTCGTCGGGGCCCGTCGCCTGATCGCCGCCATGCCGTCGGGGCAGGGGGTCGAGGCCTGGCCGCGGGGCGCCCGTAACCGGTCGGTGCTGGTCGATGACCAGGCCCTGCCGTTCGCCGCGGGCAGCTTCGACCGGGTTCTGGTGGTTCATGCCCTGGAAGAGGCTGACGATGTCCGCGCGCTGATGGCCGAGGCGATCCGTGTGCTGACGCCGGCCGGCCGGATCATTCTTGTCGCGGCGGCGCGCGGCGGCCTTTGGGCCCGTGCCGAGAGCACGCCCTTCGGTCACGGCCGGCCCTTCACCCGGCGGCAGCTGGAGCGGCTGGTGCGCGAGGCAGGGCTGGAGCCGGCTGCCTGGTCGCAGACGCTTTACGTCCCGCCCTGGCCGGCGCTCTACGGAATGGCGGACGGCTTCGAACAGATTGGCCGCCGCCTCGTACCCGGCGCGGCGGGGCTGATCCTTCTGGAGGCAACCCGCCAGGCCTATGCGCGGGTCCGACCGGTCGGGGCGGTCGAACGGCTGCAGGTCGCGGATGCCGCCCTTCAGCCCACGCCGGCGGGGCGCGATGCGAGCCGGGCTCTGGTCCAGCCGGGCGAACACCCCTAGATCGTGGCCATGCACCGACTGATCCTGATGCGCCATGCCAAGGCCGAACGCGGCTCTCCCTCCGGACGGGACAAGGACCGGCCCCTGGCGGCCCGGGGGCGCGATGATGCAGGCCGTGTGGCGAAGGCTCTCGCCGGCAAGGGTATGAAACCGGATCGGGCCCTCGTGTCGGCGGCGATTCGTACGCGCGAGACCTGGGATATCGTCCATGACAGTTTCGGGGATGTCGAGGTTTCGATCCTCGACGACCTCTATGAAGCGGACCCGGATGTCCTGCGTGGCCGGATCGAGGCCGAGATGGACACAGCGGGTTGTCTGATCCTGATCGGTCACAATCCCGGGATCCACCAGCTGGCGGTCGAACTGCTGATCGAGGGGGCTGCCGCCCCCTCGGTGCTGGAGCGGCTGAGCAGCGGCTTTCCGACGGGTATGGCGGCGATCTTTTCCGTCGACGCGGCTGAACGTTATGCGCTGGAGGGGCTGGTCCGTCCCGACGACGCCGGGGCGGCGGCGTGACCGGCCCCGGCCTGGTCTACAAGCTGGTAGATGCGGCGGACTGGGACGCCGCGACGGCAGAGGGCGCCTACCCCGGCTCGGCCGTGGACCTGCGTGACGGATACATCCACATGTCGACCGCAGACCAGCTCGACGAAACGGCGCGGCGGCATTTCAGTGGCCTTTGCGGCCTGCTGAAGGTGACGATCGATACGGCCGTGCTGGCCGATCTGCCCGCCCGGCCCCTGCGCTGGGAGCCGTCACGGGGCGGGGCCCTGTTTCCGCATCTGTATGCACCGCTGCCGCTGTCCGCCGTCCGGTTGATCGAGCCGTGTCATGTCGACGCCGAAGGCTGCCTGACCATGGAGACGGTTGCGTGAGCCTGCTGGACGCCGGGACGGCCCTTCTCAGACGGCTGGATGCCGAACGCGCGCACGAGCTGGCGATCGCAGGTCTCAGCCATCTGCCCCTGTCCGTGACTCGCGACGATCCGGTCCTCAGGACCGAGGTTGCCGGACTGGTCCTGCCCAATCCGGTGGGCCTCGCCGCCGGACTCGACAAGAATGCGGTCGCCATCCGCGGTCTCGGCGGGCTGGGCTTTGGCTTCGTCGAGTGCGGTTCGGTCACGCCCCGTCCCCAGGCGGGAAATCCCCGACCGCGCCTGTTCCGGCTGCAGGAAGACCGGGCCATTATCAACCGCATGGGCTTCAACAACGACGGGCTTGAGGCCTTTGCCGCGCGTCTCGCCCGACGTCCTCCCGGCGTGGTGGTGGGGGCCAATCTGGGCGCAAACAAGGACGCCGAAGACCGCATCGCCGACTATGAGACCGGCCTGCGGCGCCTGGGCGATCTTGCCGACTATCTCACCGTCAATGTGTCCTCCCCCAACACGCCCGGCCTGAGGGGGCTGCAGACGGTCGAGGCGCTGGAGCCCCTTTTGACCCGGATCAAGGCGGCGCGGCCAGCCGGGCGTCCGGTCTTTCTGAAGATTGCCCCGGACCTGTCGGGCGAGGACATCGGCCGGATCGTCGAGGCCAGCCTGTTGCACGGGCTGGATGGACTGATTGTCTCCAACACCACCCTGGATCGGCCTGACACGCTGAAATCCGCTCATGCGGGCGAGGCCGGGGGGCTGTCCGGCGCACCCCTGCGCGCCCGCGCCACCAGCGCCCTGGCGGCGGCAGTGGAGGCCTCCGCCGGCCGACTGCCGCTGATCGCGGTCGGCGGAATCGCGGACGGGGGCGACGCCTATGCCCGGATTCGGGCGGGAGCCAGTGCCATCCAGCTCTACTCCGCCCTGGTCTTCGAAGGCCCGGGTCTGGTTCGCCGGATCAAGGATGATCTGGCCGCCCGCCTGCGCGCCGACGGATTTTCCACAGTCACAGAGGCTGTCGGCACCGCGCGTTGACGGAGCGTTAGGGCTGCTGCGTCACTATGGGGCAAAGGGCCGAAGTGCCCGCACACGGGGATGCGAATGTCCATGACGGCGGGCGACATTTCGGCAGGCTGGGTCGAGGCGATCCGGCAGCGCCGAAAGGCGTTGCTGCAGCGACTGGGCATGGGCGCGGCCAGCGCCCTCGTGTTCAGCCCGATCCTCGGATGGTCCTTCTCCGCCCTCTGGGTCGCGGGATATTTCCTCGTCCAGCTGGCAGACCTCTGGGTCTTTGGCCCGATCAATGGCGGTCGCGCCCGGTCCCTCGGCTCGGGGCGTATTCCCGCTGCGGCGGTGATGCTGGTCCTGAACGCCGCCTATTTCGGCAGTCTTTCCATTCCCCTCTGGCTGGTCGGCGGCCCCATGGGGGGCGTTTGCGCCGCCATCCTGCTGTCGGCCGGGGCCATCTATGCCGTCGTCAATGCGCCGCGATCGCGCGTGGTGCTGGCGCTGACCATTGCACCCCAATTCCTGTACCTCGCGGCCACGCCGGTCTTCATGCTTCTGTACGGAGCCTCCGCCGCCTTCGTTACGGCGGTCGGCATCGCCATTGCGGTGTTCATGACCTACTGCCTGAGCACCTGGCAGCGGATGGACATCTCGCGCAAATCCGAAGAGGCCGCGCGTCTGGACGCCGAACGGCGGCGGGTCGAGGCGGAGCGGGTCATGGAGAGCCGCCAGGCCTTTCTCGCGACCGTTGGTCACGACCTCCGGACACCCATCAGCGCCATCCTCGCGGGCGCCGGCGTGCTTCAGGATGGGGCCACGGACAGGACCACCCGCAATCAGGCCCAGTTGATCACCGATGCCGGGCTGATGATGAAATCCCTGCTGGACGACCTTCTGGACCACGCCAAGATCGAGGCGGGAGGCATGACGGTCGAGGTCAATGACTTCAACCTGCGCTCCCTCATCGCCCAGACGGCCCGGCTGTGGCAGGGGCCGATCACCTCCAAGGGTCTGAAGCTGCGGATCGAGGGCGCCGCACAGGTTCCCGCGCATGTCCGGGGCGACGCCATGCGCCTGCGGCAGGTTCTGAACAATCTGATCTCGAATGCCGTCAAGTTTACCGACAGCGGCAGCATCACGCTCAAACTCTCGGTGTGGGACGAGGAGCCCTCCGGTCACGCCATGCTGATCGAGGTCCGCGATACCGGTCCCGGCATGACCCCGGCCCAGATTGCCCGCCTGTTCCAGCCCTTCGACCAGACGGCCGAGGGCGTAAGCGCCCGTCACGGCGGCACGGGACTGGGGCTGGCGATCAGCCGCCATCTGACGGAGCTGATGGGCGGGCGCCTGACCGCGCGGAGCCGCCCGGGCGAGGGGTCCAGCTTTACCATGGCGGTCAGCTTCCCGCGCGCCCTCTCGGAAAGCCGGGACCTGCCGACGCTGGATCGGGCCGGTCGCGAAGTGGTGGCGCGCGCCCTCGGAGGGCTGCCGGCGCCGGTTCAGGTCGAAGCGCCTGCACCGGTCTCCGCACCCGCCGGGCGGACCGCCGTCCAATCAGAAAGCGTCGCGCCTGCGGTCGCCGTCGCTGCCGAGCCGGACGAAAGCACCGGCGATGCCGAAGGGGATGACGCGCCCCTGCGGGTTCTGGTGGTCGACGACCACGACATCAATCGTCGCGCGATCCAGCTGATCCTGCAGCCGCTGGGCTGCGAGGTGACGACCGCGGCCGACGGCATGGCTGCCCTCAAGGCATGCGACGCCCAGATCTTTGACCTCATCTTCATGGACGTCCGCATGCCGGAGCTGGACGGACGCGAAACCACCCGGCGGCTGCGAAGCTCTGACTCCGTCAATGCCCAGGTGCCCGTGATTGCCGTCACGGCTGATACCAGCCCCGATGACATCACGGCCTGTGGCGAGGCCGGCATGACCTATTTCGTGCCGAAGCCGATCACGCCGGCGTCCCTCCTGGGGGCGGTGACCCATGTCATGAACGGTGAGACGATCCAGTCAGCCGACCTGCACGAGAATCGGGCTGTCGCCTAGAGCTGACCCAGCAGGTGTTCGGCAGAGGACACCTTGAACTCGCCGCCCTGCTCGATGTTGAGCTGCTCGACCACACCATCCCGCACCAGCATGGAATAGCGCTGCGAGCGTTCACCCATGCCGAAGCCCGAGGCATCCATGGTCAGGCCCACGGCGCGGGTGAACTCACCATTGCCGTCGGCCAGCATCAGGATCCTTTCCCCGCCGTCCTGCGACCGGGCCCAGGCGCCCATGACGAAGGCGTCATTGACCGACACACAGGCGACTGTATCCACACCCTTCTCGGCCAGGACGTCCATGTTCTCGGCGAAGCCCGGCAGATGGCGCGCCGAACAGGTCGGGGTGAAGGCGCCGGGAACGGCGAACAGGGCCACGGTCTTGCCGTTGAAGATCTCGGAGACATTGACCGGCTTGGGTCCTTCGGACGTGGCCTTCATCAGGGTGGCTTCGGGCAGGCGGTCACCGGTTTTGATCGTCATGGGAAAGTCTCCGCTGGAGGTTGGGCCGGTCGGGCCGTTCCCGACCAGATAGAGACGCGACCGGCCCGGGCCAAGAGCCGACCCTGCAAGATGCGCGAAACTGTGCCCTTGCGCCGGAGGGGGGCAGGGCCGATGATCTCTCCATGGACGGCTTCTCCTCCCTCGCCGGTCGCCTGTTGATCGCCATGCCCGGAATCGATGACGACCGGTTCCGCCAAGCGGTCATCCTGGTCTGCGCCCATGGTCCGGACCACGCCATGGGCGTTCGCATCGACCGGCCCATGACGGGCATCGACCTGTCGATGGTTCTTGAGAAGCTGGACATGCCCCCTCCTGCGGAGGGCTACGAAGCGCCTGTTCTCTACGGAGGACCGGTCGAGCGCGAGCGCGGCTTTGTCCTGCATACGGACGACTGGATTTCCGAGGGCACCAGTCTGGCATTCGGCGACGGCCTGGCCCTGACGGGGACGCGCGACGTGCTGCTGGCCATGTCGGACCCGGTCTCTGGCCCACGCCGCTCGCGCCTGATGCTGGGCTATGCCGGCTGGGACGAGGGCCAGCTTGAGGCGGAGCTGACCGAGAATATATGGCTGACGGCCGATGCCGATACCGAGATGGTGTTCGACGACGAGTATGACACCAAATGGGCGCGTGCCCTGGCCCGTATCGGCGTGGACGCCGCCCGCCTGTCCGGTACGGGTGGCCGCGCCTGACCCCTTTTTGCCTTCCGGAGTGCTGCCCATGAACCTGGCCCGCTTCCCCCGTGTTCGGCTGGCGCATCTGCCCACACCGCTGGAGCGCCTGCCGCGTCTGTCAGAGGCGCTGGGGATCGAACTCTGGATCAAAAGGGATGACTGCACCGGCCTCGCCGGCGGGGGCAACAAGACCCGCAAGCTGGAGTTCCTGCTGGGCGACGCCATGGCCCAGGGGGCTGACACCCTGGTGACGCAAGGCGCGGTGCAGTCCAACCATGTGCGCCAGACGGCGGCGGCAGCTGCGGCCCACGGCATGGGGTGCCGTATCATCCTTGAGGAGCGGACCGGCTCCAAGGCCCACGACTATTTGGCCAACGGCAATGTTTTGCTGGACCGGTTGCTGGGGGCCGAGGTGCGCTTCGTGCCGGGTGGCGCCCCGATGCCGGCCGAGCTGGAGATCGAGGCCGAGCGGGTCAAGGGGGCAGGGGGCCGTCCCTATGTGATCCCCGGCGGGGGCTCCAACCCCATCGGTGCGCTTGGCTATGTCGACTGCGCCCGGGAGATTGTGGTCCAGGCCGATGAGCTGGACCTCAAGATCGATGCCATCGTCACGGCCACCGGGAGCGCCGGAACCCAGGCAGGGCTGGCGGCGGGCCTGGCCCTGATGAACCTGCACTGGGAGGTGCGCCTGGTCGGGATCGGCGTGCGCGCGCCGAAGGACCGTCAGGAGGAGATGGTCTTCAAACTGGCCTGCGACACGGCCCGGCAGTTCGACCGGGACGGCATCGTCTATCGCGAGTGTATCCACGCCAACTGCGACTATGTTGGTGAAGGCTATGGTCTCGTCGATCAGGGGGTCATCGACGCCCTGAAGCTGGCGGCACGAACCGAAGGCCTGCTGCTGGACCCGGTCTATTCGGGCAAGGCGATGAAGGGACTGATCGACCTGTGCCGCAAGGGCTTTTTCGGCACCGGCGACACCGTGGTCTTCCTGCACACCGGCGGGGCGCAGGGTCTGTCCGGCTATGAGACCGTCCTGGCAGGCAGCCTTTAGGGGGCGGCGGTCGCTGGAACGTCACGCGACGGCGAGGGTTACTCCTTTACCCACTTCAGGAGACCAGACATGACCCAGTCCGACCCTCGCACCGATGTCACTGACCCTTCCGGGGCGCGCACTGAACGGGTCGAGCGGATTGAGGAGAAGGCCGAGGCCCTCAAGAAGCATGACCGCGCCATTCCGCTGGACGACGGCGAGAAGGACGAGGGCGTGGGCGACGTGACCCAGCTGGTGCCGTAGGCGTCCCGACAGGGGGCCTCGCCGGGCCTTCCCGACCGGGCATGGCCAACGCCCTCCTCCCCCGGGCATAAGGACGAGGTCGCAGCGATCTGGCGAGCGACGACCGGGAGCGACGGATGAAAGTGCTGGGGGTTCTGGGCGGTATGGGGCCGGCGGCGACGGTCGCCTTTCTGGCGCGGCTACAGGCGCTGACGCCCGCGACCTGCGACGAGGATCACGTCCGCGTACTGATGGATATGAACCCGCAGGTGCCCAATCGCCACCGCGACGAGCCGGGGGCGAAGCGGGTGCTGGGCGAGATGGCCGTCAGCCTGCGCGACATGGGGGCCGATGTGCTCGCCATGCCCTGCAACACCGCCCACGCCCACGCCGATGCCATCCGGGCCAGCGGCCTGCCCTTCATTGACATGGTGGCCGAGACGGCAGCCGAGGCCGCGCGCGGCGGAGCGACACGGATCGGCGTGCTGGCGACGCCGGGCGGCGATGGCCTCTATGCCAGGGCGCTCGCGGCGCTCGGGGTCGAGCCGGTGCGGCTGGACACCGCCGGACGGCGCACGTTTCTTGAGACGGTGTTTCAGGTCAAGGCGGGGGATATCGGGGAAGGTCCGCAGGGTCTGATGCGGGGTCTGGCCGCCGGGCTGGTGGAGGCGGGCGCGGAGGTCGTGATCGGTGGCTGCACCGAGGTGCCCCTGTTGATCGGAGGGGGGGATGTGGCGGTGCCGCTGATCGACTCGGCCGAGGTGCTGGCGGCGGCCTGTGTCCGGATATGCCTCCCGGACATTGCCACGGATGCCGACGCGCGTCAGGGGTAGGCGGATGAGCCCGATCCCCCTGATCATTGATTGCGACCCCGGCGTGGACGATGCCGTGGCGCTTCTGACCGCGTTCGGAACGCCCGCGCTGGAGCTGCTGGCCATCACCACGGTCGGCGGCAATGTGCCGGTCGACAGGACCGCGCGGAACGCCCGTATCCTGCGCCAGATCGCTGGGCGGGAGGATGTGCCGGTCTTCATGGGCGCCGAACGTCCGCTCCGGCGCGAGCCCATGGGCGCCGGCGAGTTTCACGGGGCCGAGGGGCTGGGCGACATGGTCCCGTTCGACCCTGAGGCCGGCTGTGCGCCGGGCGGGGCGGTCGAGGCCATCGTCGAGATCGTCATGGCGCAGCCGTCAAAGTCGGTATCGCTGGCGGTGCTGGGTCCGCTGACCAATCTGGCCCTGGCGCTCCGGGCCGAGCCGCGGCTGGCTGAGTGGCTGGGTCCGGTCGCGGTGATGGGCGGGGCGCGCGCCGAGGGCGGCAACATCACGGCCTCGGCCGAGTTCAACATCTGGGCCGATCCGGAAGCGGCCGCCGAGGTTCTGGCCAGCGCCTGCGACGTCGTCCTGTTCGGGCTGGATGTCACCCATCAGGTGCGGGCGACCGAGGCGCGGGTCGCCGACGTCGAAGCCCTCGCCACCCCGTCCGCGCGGGCGGCGGCTTCCATGATGCGGTTCTCGCAACGGGTCGAGCGCAAGATCGTCGGCTGGGACGCCCCGCCGGTGCATGACCTGTGCCCCGTAGCCTGGTTGATCCAGCCGGAGCTGTTCACCCTGAGGCCCTGCCATATCGCCGTGGAGACCACGAGTGATCTGACCCGCGGCCACACCGCGGTTGAGTTCCGAGAGGGGGTGGCGGGGCCCCTGCGGCATCGCTGGGCGACAGGGGTGGATGCAGACGGGGTGTTCGCCCTGCTGACGGAGGCGGCGCAATGAGGATCACCGTGGTCGGGTCGATCAATGTCGACATGGTGGCGACCGCCCCGTCCCTGCCGCGGGCAGGTGAGACGGTGACGGGCGCTGTGCTGGCGCGGCATCCGGGGGGCAAGGGGGCCAATCAGGCGCTGGCGGCGCGGCGGCTGGGGGCCGAGGTCGCCCTGATCGGCGCGGTGGGTGAAGGCCCGCTGTCGGAAGAGGCCCTGGTCCTGCTGGAAGAGGCGGGTGTGGACCTCGCGGGGGTCGGCAGCGCCGAGGGCACTCCCACAGGCGTGGCCCTGATCGCGGTCGATCCCTCGGGCGAGAACCAGATCGTGGTGGCCTCGGGTGCCAATGACCAGGTCCGGCCCGAGCATCTTCCGGCGCGGATCGAGGATCCGCTGATCGTGCAACTGGAACTGCCGGTCGAGACGGTCGAGGCGGCGGTCGGCCGGGCGACCGGCTTTGTCTGCGCCAATCTGGCCCCGGCGCGGCCGGTGTCCGAGGCCCTGCTGCGGCGCTGTGACCTGATCGTGGTCAACGAGACCGAGGCGGCCTTCTATGGCGATGCCCTGCACTCGGGTGGGGGGCAGGTGGTGATCACCCGGGGAGCACAGGGGGCCGGCCTCTACCGACGAGGAGCCGTAGTCGCCGAAGTCGGGGCGCCGCTGGTCGAGGCACTGGATGCCACAGGGGCGGGTGATGCCTTTGTCGGCGCGATCACCGTGGCGTTTCTGGAAGGCCAGCCGGTAGAAGCCGCCTTGCGATTTGCCTGCGCGGCCGGGGCTCTCGCGGCCACCGTGGCAGGGGCCCAGCCCTCGCTGCCGATGCGGGACAGGGTCGAGGCGCTGCTGAAGCTGCACGGAGTCTGGTGAACGGTAGGCCCGCTCGGGGGTTTGAGTCTTCAGGACTCAATCGAGGAGGATCGCCATGTCCGATGCAGCCCAGAAGGCCGAGGCCGAAAAGGCCATGAAGCGCAAGTCTGAATCCGTAGCGCCGGAGCACCCTGCTCCGGGCAGAACTGCGGATGAGGGTATGACGCCCATCCCCGATCGGGAGGTTGCCCCTTCCGGCGCGCTCGATGCCGAGGGTCACCGGCCCGTTCTGGAACGGTCGCGCAAGGTCAGATGACCGATCCTTAATTTTGGGGGAGGCGGTACACGGACTAGGCTCAACCCATGGTGCAGTATGAGTATGGTAAGCACCTGGCCGATGCACGTGCGCGGCTGGGTGAAGGGCTTCCGGAGGTGGCGTGTGATATCCTCCGGGATCTGATCGACGCCGGATATGCGACGGCTGCTGTGGAGGGATGCCTGGCGCAGGCCCTTCTCAGGACCGGCGACGCGCCCGGGGCCGAGGCGGCGGCGGATCGCGCCCTGTCCCTCGATGTGCGCGAGGCCCGCGCCCTCTGCGTAAAGGGCGACATTCTGAGCCAGCGGGGAGAGTTGCGCGACGCCAACGCCTATTATGGCGGCCTCATGCGGGTTCTGGAGGGGGCGCCGACTCTGGATGCCGACCTGAGGGAGGGCCTGATCCGGGCGCGGGCGCTCCGCCGGCGCGTGACCGGTGACATGATGCAGACCCTGCAGGGGGAGTTGCAGGGGGCGGGCTTCAGCGAGGAACGGTCGCACCCGCGGTTCCGGCATGCGCTGGACCTCGCCCTGGGGCGCAAGGCTCTCTACATGCCCCAGCCGAAGGCCTTCTACTATCCGGAGCTGCCGGCCTCGCAATTCTATCCGCGCGCGGAGTTTCCCTGGCTGGAGGGCGTCGAGAGGGCGAGTGACGCCATGCTGGCAGAGCTCAACGCCGTGCTGACACAGGAGAATGAGTCCTTTTCCCCCTATGTGCAGACCATGCCGAACATGCCCAAACGGCCCGGCGACCTGCTGATCGACAGCATGGACTGGAGTGCCTGCTTTCTCTGGCGGGACGGACAGGAGACGGCCCACGCCGCGCGCTGTCCGCAAACGATGGCGGCGCTGGCCGATGCGCCGCTGTGCCGGATCAGGGGACGGTCACCGCAGGTCATGTTCTCGCAGCTGAAGGCGGGAGCCCGCATCCCGCCGCACCATGGCTATGTGAACACCCGTCTGGTCTGTCATGTGCCCCTGATCGTGCCGGAGGGCTGCTGGTTCCGGGTCGGCAATGAGACCCGGTCCTGGAGGCGCGGCGAAGCGTGGGTGTTCGACGACACGATCGAGCACGAGGCTGCCAATGACAGCGCCTCGGATCGCGTCATCCTGATCTTCGACATCTGGCACCCGGCCCTGTCGGAGGAGGAGCGCCATCTGGTCGGCACCCTGCTGGAGGCCATGGACGCCTATTCCCCCAATCCCGCGACCTGGGAGTAGGGCTCAGAGGGTCACGACCAGCCGGGCGACCGAACCTTCCGCCAGGCGGTCGAAGCCTTCGTTGATCCGGTCCAGCGGCAGGCTGCCGCTCATCAGCCGGTCGACCGGCATGCGGCCCTCGCGGAACAGGGCCACATAGCGGGGCAGGTCGCGCGAGGGCACGCAGGTGCCGATATAGCTGCCCTTCAGCGTGCGTTCCTCGGCGACCAGTCCGACGATATTGACCGGCAGGGTCGCATCGGGTGGCGGCAGGCCGGCCGTCACGGTCGTCCCGCCCCGGCGGGTCATCTTCCAGGCAGCCTCCAGCGCACGGGCCGAGCCGGCCATTTCAATGGCGATTTCGGCCCCGCCGTTGGTGTGAGCGCGGACCTGATCGACGGCGTCGGCATCGGCGGCGTTGACCGTATGCACGGGCCCGAGGGTGCGGGCCAGGGCCAGCTTCTCCTCGCTGAGATCGACGGCCACCACGGGTGAGGCGCCGCAGGCCAGCGCCCCGAGCACTGACGCCAGTCCCACACCGCCCAGACCCACCACGACCACTGACTGGCCGGGGCGGACGCCTGCGGTATTCACCACCGCGCCGACGCCG
>Ga0115011_10000019_pt1 | contig 175219 bp, 165 predicted proteins | sample TroAtlMetagenome_2_FD_88705 | JGI IMG/M metagenome (GOLD analysis project Ga0115011, IMG submission 88705) | Marine eukaryotic phytoplankton communities from Atlantic Ocean - Tropical Atlantic ANT8 Metagenome | ecosystem: Environmental > Aquatic > Marine > Oceanic | place: Tropical Atlantic... | reverse complement strand
GCCGAGCAGTTCCAGTACATCCTGCGTGACGAGTCCATGCACCTGAACTTCGGCATCGACGTGATCAACCAGATCAAGATCGAAAACCCGCACCTGTGGGACGCCGCCATGAAGGATGAAGCCACTCAGATGATCCTGCAGGGCACCCAGCTGGAAATCGAATACGCCCGCGACACCATGCCCCGCGGCGTACTCGGCATGAACGCGGCGATGATGGAGGACTACCTCAAGTTCATCGCCAACCGCCGCCTGACCCAGATCGGTCTGAAAGAGGAATACCCGGGCGCCACCAACCCCTTCCCCTGGATGAGCGAGATCATGGACCTGAAGAAAGAGAAAAACTTCTTCGAGACCCGCGTGATCGAGTATCAGACTGGTGGTGCGCTGACCTGGGATTGACCGGCAAGAACCGCGGTGGACGACACATAAATCTCCAGAAACGACGCATAAACTTACATTCAAAAATGTATAAGTGCACGCCAGCTTAGAAACTTATGTCCAATATAAAGGCCGCATAAGCGACCTTTATATTGAAATTTAACCTTCCAGCATTAACTGATGCGAACGCTACTTTCAGCGCTAACTGCTCACTTTCAGAAAACACTGAAACAAACCTACCCAAAATGGCGAAAAACCCACTGATTGGGGAATGCAATAACTAGCCATCCAGGTGTCAGATAAAGATTATAAGCCTCAGAGAAGATGGAGTAATATAAACGAAAGGGCCGGTGAGCTATGCTCATCGGCCCTTTCGTTTGCGACAAGGCATCACATATCACCCCGCCAAGCATAATACTAACTACGCACTCTTGAGAGGCCTGAAGCAAACTACCACTGCGGCTTTCTCACCGTCCAAGACCGGCTTGCTTGGATCGAAGGAATCCTTCTCTCTTACAAAAGCGAGCAGTTCCTTTGAAGCCTTCGCAGATGCTCCCTTTAGATGAAGCTGCTTGAGGGGGTAGCGGAAAGTTTTTCCTTTTTCCGCTTCTTGTGCCCTCTTCATATAGAGGTGCTGTAGTCCCAGATAAACATTCTCGTCCGACAGGAATAGCTTCAGGTCAGCCACACCATATGCCCCCTCGTTGGCATCAACCCAGGCGTCGAGCTTGTTCATTAACTGAGCGAGTACTCCCCCCCTCAGTTTAAACAATATCTTTTTCGCCGGTTGATCGTCGGTAATCGCAGCAGCAGTGTTACTATCTGCCCACTCATTGCACAGCAAGACCCAGTTCGCCTTCTCGCGACAATAAATAGTTAAGCCATGGGGATGGTAAATGGATGGAGCCACCTGAACCCCCACACGACTTAGATCATTAGTCATAGCACGTTGGAGCTGGATCGCATATAGCATGCGCATACGAGTGGCGAAACACCATGGTGTGGTAGCAGTTGCAATTTTCTTGGCCTCTGAAGCCGACCAAGACACAGGGCGCTTAACATTCCAACTTACTAGATAAGTTGCCTCACTATCCTTTTCACCATATTCAATAATTAATGGCGCCACTGCCGAATCGGTCTTGATATTACGAATAGGCACATCACCAGTAAACTGCCGCAACTCCCCCTCACACAAAAGAATGTGTACACAATCCGCCTGTTCGTAATCGTAGCGGGCCAAGTCACAAGCAGGGCTCATAACAGCAACAGCTTTAGTTAACGCTCCACTCTCTTTGTCTTTGAAAAGAAAAACGTCGCCCAGATTAAATTTTCCGCTCTTATAATCGAGCCCAACAGCTTCCTCCGCCTTCAGTAAATCCGGATTAAAAACTATATTGGACAAATAGACTGTTTCGGCCGCCTTGTTGATATTGAAGCTAGAACGAATATTGTTCTTCGCCCAACCATCAATTGCCACAGCCAACTGATGAACCTGTGATGAACCCTGAAGCTCATACAGATAATACTCCATAAGAACCTCAGTCAGATAAGCACCTACACCGCTTTCTTCATGGGCAAGAGAAATATCTTTAAGGGCCATATAGTCCGCGACATCTAGATCCCTAAGTTTAGTCTCAAAGCGTAGCGCCGCCTCTTTAATGGCTGTCCCCCAAGCAGCATGATAGCCACGCACCGATCGAATGGCGGGATAAGCTGAGGCATAATCAGAAATCATCCGTTGAAGCTCACGCTTGCGGGAAAATATTTCTTTATTTATCTTTTCAAACTGACTGGCGTACAGCTCGCAGGACGCTCTGAAGTGATCACGCTTTTCCTCAAGAGCCATTGGCATTGATGACATCAGAAAAATAATTGGAGTAGACTGCGGATGACGCTGCTTTATTCGCTTTACAATTGACACAGCTACATCTACGTTGACATCAGTGCCGTGCGAGATTTTTAAGTCAATAAATATGATATCTGGAGGGATGTCATGTGCTCGGTAATCTGAACCAAAAGTACGAACAGTTGCCTCTGCCTCATCAAGCAGATCCAACAGTGGTTTCAATAGTTCTCTAGATGTGACAACGTCATTCATAAAATCACTGAAGACCTTGCCCTGATGACTTTTATCGCTCAACTCACCGATTCGCTCATAGAGAGTTATAGTTCCCTCTAAACTGGCTAATTTATCTGTCAGTTCGTCATAACCCTCAACATCAAAAAAACCTTGGACTGACGCGTAATCCTCTTCAGACAACCCATCTAGAAATGCAGTAATTTGCTCAGCTGTCAACTCAACACTCGGACGCTCATCAAAAGCATCGTCGATAATCTCAATATTTATTATACCTGTAGCTTTAAAGAGCTCGTTCAGCATGAATGTCATTTGGCTTCCCCTGCCAGCTCCAATAGAAATGTGTTCAGGCGACCAGTTCTTATTAGCGGCTCGTCAACCAAAGTAAAAGTCCCCCCCATCATTTCCGCGCAGTCGCGAGCAATATACAACCCCAGACCATGCCTTTCCGTCGTCCCCTTCGTTGAGTAAAATGGCTCGAACACTACTTCTCTTCGGGCAAACGGTATGCCTGGACCATTGTCAAAATATGTAATACTTGGAGGGAAATCCGAAATAGTTATGTTGATTTCAGGCTCAAAGCTCTCATGCTCTTGCGAATAGGCTTTCAGCCAATACACAGAGTTTGAAATCAAATTCTCTACAATCTGAACCACCAATCCTTCCACAACAAAGGCCTGAACATTATCCACCTCATGGGAAAGCTCGACGGTGATGGAGTGCCGAATAAACTGTGAGTCGTGAGCCATGAGGACAAAATCAACAATATCACCCAGGCTTCTCATTGATCTTCGCTGCCTAGCTGATACACTTAATGGCTCAAGAATAGCCAAACGCTTTTGAATACTTTTTAGCTGCGTCTCAAGTACGCTGAAAACGCTTTTCAACTCTTGGCTTATTTGCTTCTTTGGGACATCCTTGAGTGTCTTCTGGGTAAATTCAGCCACTCTGGCCAGTTCATGAGCGACTAGCTCAACTGTCAAACCAATACCCGCTAGATGAGTCATCCGCTCGCGTTCGTTCTCCACAACCTCCAGCTTGTCCACGGCTCGACTGTAGGCATCTTTAAGCTCGGCAAACGAATCTCTAACTTGCTGTAACACTTGCTCAGGCCCGCTGTAACTCAGAGAAATCTTACGCACAGCTTGATTAGCCCGTTTCTCGAGATCTTTAACAGAATTATTGGTCCGTGTAACATCGAAGCCGGCTAAGCGCTCAGTTTTCTCACTGGCCTTACCTTCATCAAGAACCCAAGCAATCCGGTTGGTAATAACGCTCTGCAAGCACTTAACCAAAAGTATTTTCTCTGGACAGTCCTGCAAACCTTGGCGGTTTGTTTGATCCAGAAGACGTGGATTGCTGAGACGTCCAATAGCAACACGCCCAATGAATTGTTTAGTGTTCAGTTTGTAACCGCTGGACGCTAGCGCTTTACGGTTGAGCCCAAGCCAATCGTCGGCCTCATCGCCGTACGGTAGAACCCGATAGCCATCGCGAAACAACATAACCCCTACCCAGGCCTCAATCATTTTGAGGACATCGGCACGAGCGCCAAGATCTGGAATGGCTTTTATTCTCTGACGGTTATACCAGTACAGTTGAAACTCGAAGTCGCCAATGTTTCGCAAGGTTGACAGTGGATAACCTAATGCATCCAGTTCTGTCATTGCCCTGAGATCCAACTCATCGAAAGTATCAGAATACGTATTGCCGCCGTATAAATTTTCAACAATATCAACTTTCAGCTGAGCCCTACCATCAATCACACGATACGTACCTGTACACTGAGCATGTGCACTATCCAGTAGGAGCTTGTTAACTTTAGCTGCGTAAGTGACATCTCCCCCGTTGTATTGAAAGCGAATTGGAAATCGCCGCTTTTTTCCGGCCACGAAAGGATCTGTCAATCGCGCTATTTGTCCACGGATATTTTCTTCCAGTACGCTGGTCGTCCAGACACTGGTAAGGTCAGAAATGACAATGGTAGTGCCTGACACACCTGCGGGCTTGCTGTGTCCGCGTGCAACCTTGAGCACAACCGAGTCATGAGATTGATCGTAGGCCTCCTCAAACTCACGCCAGTCGATATCCAGAACATTAAAATGGCGATCCTCCGCCCTAGCCGTGGTGACACAAACGCGCCGACCAAGGCGCATCACCGACAAACGTCCAACTCCTTTTTCACCTAAATAGACGGAATCATTACTACTAGCACCTTGCTGCAGCTGCCTAGTTATCTCGTTTGCTCGGCTTGAAGTACCGATAGTCAGATAGATCTCTTCAAGATCTTGCTTGGACATCCCGTGTCCAGTGTCACTAACCTCAATTCTATTTATCCGACGATAAGCATCTGTTAGTGCATTACGCAGCTCCGCTCTACTCGCTGCTTCATTAATGAGCCCCCTAAAATCATCTAGATCACCATGCTCAGCATCGGCTTGTAGGCTGTCAAAAATTAGCCGCCGACAGGCACTCAATGGGTGCTCTTCATCTATGTAGGCCAAACACTCCTCATACTTAGACAGAAGCATCACAATCGAGAATTTTATATCGATTCCCGTTCTGGACCTCGCATCAATTGAGTTTTTGATTAACTCATAAAGCGCCACAGCATCAGATGAGATCAACTCGGCGCCGAGCTGTAAGATTGTGCGGGCAGTAATTCTAAATGACATCTAAATTCCCTTTCGTCATAGCTGGCAAACTAGACACCCTTGATCGTCATCATCGTCTACTGCTTCGGTAGAGTCGTGCTCTGAGAAGACGGCGATCAAGGTTGAGTTATCTTTCCGCTGCGCTTGCCTTTCAACTCTCAATGCATGATCACGTTTGATTTGCGCCATCCGCTCGGGGCGCTCTAGCTCTACGAGGCTTTCTCCTTGGCTCCAAGTGAAGAAGTTTCCAGTCTTCTCGAACGGCACCTCGTACTCTTTGGCCTTCTCATAGAGATCAGGATGGGTCTCCTTAAGGCGCACCCACTCAATTTTTTGCTGATAGAAGCAAAAAAAGCAGCCTGAGCGCGTACGCCCCCACTTGGTATAGGGGGGCATCCCTACACCGGATGTCCGGAGAATTTCTTCAATATCTCGCAAGATCAGGCCATCTTCCTGAAAGGGATAGACAGCCTTGATGTTGGTCTTATGGCTGATATAGCCCGAGCGATTCTCGTCTGCACGTAGACCTACGTAGTTCACAACCGGCTGTTCACCGCAATAATCCTCAAACGGCTTCAGCTTCAGCATCTTGGTACACCAACGACGGTGGTTTGAAGGAATCATTCCTCCGTACATGGTGTACCAATGATCGAATCCCAGATCCGCATTGAGGCGGTGCAGAGGTTTGCCGAGGTAGTTCTCCAAGCGCTGCAGATAATCATAAGTTTCTGGCAACTCTTTACCCGTATCGCTGAAGATGTACTCCATCTCGGGCACACGATCACGCATGTAAATAGCCAATGCAGCACTGTCCTTTCCCCCTGAGAGGCTGAGGATGTGCCTAACCTGCGGTTCGTTGCTCATTGGTAAGCTCTTCCTCCTCGTTCGTATTAGAGCCTTGCTGCACTTGCAACAGAGCCTGGGCAAGGGCGGATGCCACTTTATCCACATTGCCACCTACCTGTTTGGTCAGGTCACGGAGCAGGTCATCTGCTACTTGCTTCGTCTCTTGATCGGAAGTCAGCAGCATTGCAGCCTCTTCACCACTTGGTAGCGTCAGGGTAACGCCAACAAAACGCTGTACTTGGCGCTCAAAATCGCCTTGGGACATCGCGACACGCAGCCAACGTTTGTAGCGTCCACAGAGTTCCTGCACTCTGCTCGCAAATTGGGGTGCCTGAGCGTCAGTCCAGATATCTAGGGGCCGTTGTGCGACCACACTTGCGATCGAGTCCAACCACTTGTCATCGGTGAGCGTGATATCAGCACAGCGCATGATGAACGCTTTCAGATCAGCATCTGCTAGGGAGCGGGCCGCATCGGCACACTCTTCCTGCAACTGCGTACGCAAGGTTTTGAGAGGCCCGGTAATCGCAAATGCCTGGGCCATGGAAAGGCTGACCTCATCTTGGAGGCGTCTAAATGCCAAGCCTAGCTCGGTCAGCGACTCTGTCAGGGAGGTGACAAAGTCAACGCCCTCTTTACCTTTCCCCCCCGTTATCACGCGCGGAATATCTTTAGCGAGCAGAGCGACTGGATCAGTGGCCCGCTTAATCACATCCCTGAGCGCCTTGGTCTTACTCGACAGGCGTAGCGTTTCCTGCGAGTACTGGGGCAACTGCATGTACCAGCGAATTAGCCCCCGGGTCACGTCCAGATAAGAAGCGTCCAGGGCGACTTGCACACCCACAGCGCCGAGTGCTGTTGAGTAGTCTTGGATCAGCGCCTTGCGCTCGATTGCAGGAAATCGCCTGAATTTGAAGGTTTGAGGGCTTCGGAACATCCGCTGCATGTGATTGGATGTCAGCTCCAAAACCAGACTGCCGCGTTCAAAGATCGCGCAGGAGTCTCTGTTTAGCAGCAGATAAACCACACACCATATGGACGCAGGGCCGTTGCGTACGCCCAAGGGCGGCTGAGCAAGCCTATCGATGACATCAGCAAAGCTGACAGGCTCATCCGTCTTGAGGAGGGTATCAAGCTCTAGCCAAACCTTTCTAACCCCAGCATCAGAATCCTTATCTGGAGCAGCTAGTGACCAACGAGTACCGGTCCTCCTATGCAATCTTGTGGACTGCAAGAGTGAGACATACAAGAGGCGCTCAGGCGGAAAATCGGTAATCCCAAGCAACTCTTCACTGCCGTTCTTATCAAGTAGTTCGAACAAACGCTGCCGGGCGGCCGTGATTGCCGATGAAGGCTTATCCTTGTTGATCAGTTCGTTATTGATAGTGGGAGCTGACTTGAACACACTATCGAAAAGCCAAGACGCAGCTTGGCTGAGGTTCATCGACTCACTGCCCTGGACTTCTTCCCCTTTGTACCAGTAAGTCATCGCCGAAGCATCTGTCGCTTGGTGGTTCAGCAGGGCAAGAACGCGGCGAGAAACCTCTTCTCTGGATTTGGCTAGCTGTGTTTCCACATGACGCTCAGTCCAAGGATCAAGGAACCTACTCTTCACTTGGTCGTGCACCATGGCCCAACGCGAGTAATTCACCAGCGCACTGCGCTCTTGAGCCCCAACATGCACGATCGCCGTAAGAGTCAAGTCGTCCGATGCGGAACCAACAACCATGGTTGCCGATGCGAGCTGATCAGAAGATGCTGAACCCACAAACATCAGCCCGATGCAACCATCGTGCTGACCGTAGTTGCCGATGGCCTGATTAACCGTCTCTGGGGTACCAGCAATTACCCTCACTGAACGGAGCGTGCCGGTCTGCTGGTAATGGCGACTTGCGATAACACTACGCTCAGCCAACGCGTAAGATATCCCGCTGAACATCAGCTCATCGTCGGATCGCTTCTTAGTCTCTTGGTAAAGCGCTTCGATATTGACCGCCTGACTCACAGCAAAGACATAGTCTTTGGTGGCCTGCCTGCTTTGCAGAATGGTTCTGCGCTCAAGGTCGGCCAAGGCGGAGGCTATCTGCTGTACTTCAATGCCCTCCCTCATCAGGGCAAAGCCCAAGGTTTCAGGCGACGCAACGATATGTAGAGATGGAGCAACCAGCTCGATAACTGCGATCGTTTTGAGCAGCTCAATCTGAAGACCTGTCAAATCCGTCTCACCGCGCTCGATCACCGAACGGGAGTACTCCCAACGGCGCTCGGCCTCCAGATCTCGGAAACGGAGCCCGATGCCTGTAGTGAGGTAGTCAAATAGTTCCTGAAGCCTGTACCAAGCGCCTGGATGGACCGGCGAACGCCCTGCATAGTCACGCAGGGCACCTGTTTCGTGCCCACGCATGAATGCATGGAAAGAACGCTCGCTCTGGCCAAAGCGTTTGGATATTACGGCCAAAGCCGCCAAGGCCGCCGGGTGCAGAGGATAAAGAGCCTCTGCCCGAGCGAACAAATCGCTTTCCGCTGATTGACGGAAAAACTTAAAGCCAACGCTAAGTTGATAGATCTCTCGAGCCTTTTGTTGGATCCCAACAGACTCTGTAATGGTTGGAGCAGCACCAAGCGCATGCATGGCGAAATGAGCGTAACGCTCAACCGGCTCATCGAAAGGCACATCGTCGAAGCGAGCTGATACCTTGTGCCACTCGTCCGAGAGACTCCTGCCAACACCCTTTGCATAAGCATCAAAATGCTGATGCAGCATGGTCAGAACCAGCAAGCCATCATCGGTAGGATGAGAGGCCGTCTCTGCGATCTGCTGAAGCGACATCAGATCGCCTGCTTCGGGGTGTAGTGCTGCATGCTCGACGAACTTTCCAAGCTCGTCGATAAGTAGCAACACCCCACTGTGGCCAGCGGATCGAGTTACCGCAATGAAGTCACTCAACAGGCTGCCTGCTGCGGCATTGAGCGGGAGATCACGATAAGTTTGGCTTTTCAGATCCAGCTGGCGCTTCAGCTCTTTCGCAAGCCGGCTGCTCGGAAGGTATTCCAGCGCATCGATCACCGATTGAGCCAGGGCGTCGCCAAGCGAAGAGCGCGAGCCCGTAATGGCAAGCGCAAAGCGGTTCTGTTCTTGTGGGAACAAACCTGCAACTTCAAGAGAAGCCGACTCGAGCTGCTTATAAATGGCCCTTGAGCTTTCCTTGCCCTCCAGTAAACGAGCCAGCAGCAAGCCCAACGCAGACTTACCGCTGCCGTACGGACCGATCACCTTCCAGGCACGCTGTGCACTCCCAGCCCTCAGTGCTCCACCAATCTGACGAAGCACGGTCAGCACAGCCGGAGTAATGAGATAGCTGTCCAAAGACTCAGGGGAACGCAGGTCTCGCCCAAGGGAGATCGAACGCAGGAACTTCGAGTCTAACTCGAGGTGATTTATCAAAAACTCAGACATTCAATTCTTCCCCAGCTACCCACAAGCAACCAGCCCACTCGGGCACTAGCGCAGGCTCAAGAACCACTTGCTGAGTATCAGCAGTGTCAACAAAACGCAGAACGTTAGGAAACTCCTGCTCCGCCCCTTCCAGGAGCGCACGCACCTGAAATTCATCTAGGCGAAACACAACACCTGGACTGAATTCTCCGTAAGTGAGATCGGTCAGGTTGCGAGTAATGGCGCGATGACGAGCATAGAAATCCACGACTGCAAACAAGAAAATTCGAGGCGATAGGCCTAAAGGAGCATTTCTACCGACCAGATACACAGTCTTCCCGTCGTCAGCAGTCGTCTGCTCAAAGAGACCTAGATCTTGCAGCGGGCACCACGATGTATCGTCTGAAGCAGACTCTTCGCGCTTATAAGAATGCAGGAAAATGCCTGCATGCTGCTCCAGCGTTGTGGCAGCGAGCTTTTTGCCGAGTTTATCTGCACGATCAACCAGGCCCGAAATAAGCGCCCTACGATCAAAGCGCGAGTAGGTGCTCTTGCCGAAGACTAGGTTCCAAACGGCAACCTCAGCATGCGTCGTAATCCACCAATGCAGTAGCCAAAGCGATTCTGGTTGCTCAAGGAAGCGATCCCACCCTCCATCGTTAGAAAGTAAGAGCTGACCCAAAGGGCCAGATTGCGAGCCCCCCCCATCTCGGCCCTCGATGATTCCAAAAGCCTCTCCCCAAAACTGTACCGACTTCACCATGTTACGGCCGATGCCCAAGATGATTGTTGCTTGGGCTTCATCCTTTAGCGCAAACGGATCATCAGCGACAGCATTGTGCAGCTTAGGTAGCCAGCCATAACGACACACGAAAGACTCGTGCCCCGAAAAACGTTCCTCTCGGCGCTGTAATGCAGCCATCAATCGTTCCTCCCTGGTGCAAGCTTGCCTAGAACCGAGACGCCATCTCTCTGGGCAGGCTCGATGATGATACGTTTTGTGGCTGCATCAAAATAGATATCGACCTTATCACCCTCGCCTAAACCTGCGTTCCGCAGCAGTTGCTCACTGAGGGCCACTCTTCCCAGCTTCTGAATTCTTCGCGTATCAAACAAAACCTTCATCCAACGTTCTCCAAGCCTAGATTTAGGCTCCAGCGATACTTGCAGGATACTTGACATACCACTACATAGCAGCCCCCAAGGCGCTGTTTAGGTTATTTTTCATCGCGCCCCAGGGAGAGGTGTAAATGAGGCCTACCCGAAGCCACTATTTCACTAGATGAGCCCGCCAAGAAAGGCCCGGGTACCGACCTTCTCAAGCACATCATCCAATTGGGCGCCTTGCGCATGATGGAAAATGGACAACGGCGATGCACGCGCGCAGCCGCTCGATACTGCCGCAGTAGTGGATCGAGTAGAGAAAACAGATGATCAAAGCGAACGGCTGACTGACGCTGAAACCGCACATGTCCTGCTGAGAGAAGGTAGTCCGGACAGCTCTGCTGCGCCTGACCCAGATCGGTCTGAAAGAGGAATACCCGGACGCCACCAACCCCTTCCCCTGGATGAGCGAGATCATGGACCTGAAGAAAGAGAAAAACTTCTTCGAAACCCGCGTGATCGAGTATCAGACTGGTGGTGCGCTGACCTGGGATTGATCCAGCAGCCCCCAACAAAGAAGCCCGGCAAATGCCGGGCTTCTTTGTTTTTACCATCAGCCAGTCAGAAGCGTATTCGGAAAGCCGCGCCACCCAGCGACGACTCACCCACCTGCAGCTCGCCGCCATAACTCTCGAGAATGTCGTTCACCACCGCGGTGCCTATGCCCTGCCCCGGGTGTTGGGCGTCCAGCCGCTCTCCCCGGCGCAGGATACGTTCGCGCTGATCCTCGGGCACACCCGGGCCATCATCCTCGACACTGATCTCGCAAACACCCTGAGCAATGCGCGCGCCAATGCTTATCTGACCAAGGCACAGGCGGTAGGCATTCTCCAGCAGGTTACCAAGCAGCTCCAGCAAGGCCACCCGCTCCATGGGAATCTCCAGCCACAAATCAAAGTCCCGCTGTACCCTGACCTGCTTATCCCCGTAGACCTTGTCCAACGCCTCGCACAGGTTGTCGACAACATGCGCCAACAACACACGGTGGCGTATCAAGCCGCTCTTGCGCAGGCTGGCACGCTGCAGCTGATAACCGATTTGCTGGCTCATCCGCTCGATCTGCGCCTGCAACACCCGCGTCTGCTCGCGGTTCTCCGGCCGGGCCGCGATCACTTCACTGGTGCCCTGCAGCACCGACAAAGGGGTTTTCAGGCTGTGCGCCAGATCATCCAGCGAATGACGATAACGCTCACGCTGCTGACGCTCGCTGTCCAGCAGCCGGTTCAGCGAACCGGTCAGGCGCAGCAACTCGCTGGGGTGCTGGTCACTCAGACGTTCGCGGCTGCCGCTTTCCACCTCATCAAGCTCCCGGCGCAGACCTCGCAAACTGCGAAACCCCCAAGTCAGACCGAACCACAACAAACCAAGCAGCAGCAACAACGCCAGAGCCAGCCATAGATACAGCTGTTTCATGAAGCCGTTATAGAGCGCACGGGTGTCACTGTCGGGTTGCAGGGTGACGATACTGAACGCCGCGCTTTCACCACGCAGCAAATCGACCTCGACGTCGTACAAATAGAACGCGTTGCCTTCGCGATCATAAACGCGCAGCAGCCTGTTGCCACTGCCGTCGTAGCGCGGCAAATAGCCGACAGAGATCCCCTTGGCCGTGCGCGACTGCCAGACCAGCTTGCCGTCACGGTCGTAAATAAAACCCAGCAGCTGGGCATCAGGAATATTGAACTCTTCATCGGGTAGCTTGCTGGGCATGCTCAGCCTGCCGTTCTCCGTTCGCGCCGCCGCAATCAGCGCACCGGCATCCGCCGCCAGACGCTTTTCTACCGACTGCTCCAGCGCAATCAGAAAGGCACTGCGTAAAACGGGCAGCAACGCCAGCATGAAGATCACCGCCAGCACGGCGCTGCCGAACATCAGACGCAGGCGCAGCGAGAAGGCCCCGCGCCTGGTCAGCCAGCGCCAGCCCCCGCTCATCGACAGCGCTCGGTAAACAGATAACCTTGGCCGCGCACCGTCTCTATCGGCTTGAACCCGGCGGCCCCATCGAGCTTGCGACGCAGCCGGCCAACCAGCACCTCAATCACGTTGGGGTCGCGTTCGTCATCATCGGGATAGAGCTGCTCGATCAGACGTTCCTTGGGCACCACCTGCTGATGATGACGCATGAGGTATTCCAGAATCCGGTATTCAAAGGCGGTGAGTCCCATGCTGGCCCCCTGCAACAGGGCTTGCTTGCGATTCATGTCCAGCAGCAGCGGACCTGCTTCAATGGTCGACTGAATGAACCCGGCGGAACGGCGCAACAAGGCATTCAAGCGGGCCTCAAGCTCTTCAAACTGAAACGGTTTGACTACGTAATCGTCTGCGCCCGACGCCAGACCCTCCACCTTGTCCTGCCAGTTGCCGCGCGCAGTAAGAATCAGAATGGGAAAGGTCTTGCCACGACTGCGCAGCTGCCGGATCAGATCCAGCCCGCTGATGTCCGGCAAACCGAGATCCACGATAGCCAGATCATGGTGGTATTGCTCGACACGGTAGAGCGCTTCTTCCGCATCACCAACCGCATCTACCACGTGCCCCTGTTCGCCGAGTCGGGTATAGAGATGATGACGTAGCAGCGCTTCATCCTCCACGACCAGCAACTTCATGATTGTGTTTCCTGTTTCTCAAAATAAAACCGGGCCACCCAAGGGCAGCCCGACACATACCGGCGTCTGTCAGAAACCGTAGTTGGCGCTCAAATACCACTGACCGCTGCTGTGCAGGTCTGCCTTACCCAGCGACCCTTGACCATGGGGAGCAACATCGACGGTGGCATTGGTACGCAGATAACGGTAGCCGCCCTCAACGGAGACGCGCTGACTGATGTCTTGCAACAGGCCGGCCTGCAGGCCTGCAGCATAACTGATATTGCTGTCACGCGAGGTACCGGAGCTGTTCTGCTCCAGCTTGACCAGCCCCAACGAGCCGCCACCGAAAACCTGGGTGCCACTCTGGTTCAACGGATACAGCACATCATAACTGGCAAGCAGATTCTGCTGACGCAGCTTGAAACCATTGTTGCTACCAGAGAGGTACTCGTAGGTAGCGTAGTAGCGGGCGCTATCATTCTGCCGACCGGCGCGCACACCCCAGGTGTTCTCATTGTTTACGACACTGTCGAATGACGGATTGTTCAGGTTGGCGTTCAGGGCAGAGGATTTCTGCATGTTGTTGCTCGTCTGACCCCAGGTCAGGCTGGCGAAGTTCTCATCGGCGTGCGCGACAGTCGCTGCGCCCAGCAACAGAGGAGTAGTCAGCATCAGCTTGGTAATGGTCGATCTCATGGAATGCCTCTCGAATGGCAGTGGATGTCTCAATGTTCGAGAGCCATGTTGCACCGGCCCAGCTGAACACTGGCTGAACCTTTGCTGAACGGCAGCTGAACAGACCCTAACCACCTCAGCGCTGCTTATGCGCCCCTGGTGTCAGATGGCTGCGATACTCCCCCGGCGTCATCCCGGTCCAGCTGCGAAAGGCACGGATAAAGGAGCTTTGTTCCGAGTAGCCCAGCAGCAGCGCGACATCGGTTTGCGCCAGCGCCGGGTCGGCGAGGTATTGCCTGGCGAGGGTGTGGCGGGTGTGCGCCAGCAGGCCGCGATAGCTGTAACCGACGGCGCGCAATTCGCGGTAGAAGGTGCGCAACGAATACCCCAGCGCCGAGGCGACGGCCACGGCGCTGACGTCGCCGTTTTTCATCGACTCGAGTATCTGATCCTGCACACGTTGAAAGGCCGAACCGGCACGGCTTTCTTCGCCCTCCGGCAGCTGCTGCAGGAGCGCCTGCGCCTGCTGCTCCAGCAGGCGCAACAGGTAAGGATCTTTGCTGGATATAGGCAGCGCCAGCAGGTGCTCGGGGATGGCCAGTTCAATGGCCGCGCAGTCAAAATCCACCGGGCAGCCGAGTAACGCCTGATACACAGTGGCGTCATCCGGCTTGGCAAACGGCAAACCGGCGCGCACCGGGGTGACCGCGCGGCCAATCAGGGCTTGGCACAAATTGATAAAGGCGGCGAGGCTGAACTCGGTCGCCAGCGGTGTTTTTGCCACGGCCTGATTCCAGCGCATATGCAGTACGCCGTCTTTCAGCTCGGCGCGCGAGACCAGGCTCTGCTGCAGCAACCGCTGGTAGCGGTAGTAACGCGCCAGCGCCTGCCCCAGGGTGCCGCAATACGACACCATGTAACCCACCACGCCAAAGTGGCCGGGCTGCGTCGCCAGGCCCAGTCGGATACCCAGAGCGCTGGCCGGCGCTTGCGCCCACGCCGCATCCAGCAACTCGCAGAAACGCTCTGCCGAGACGCTGGGCGCGGCCAGGCAGGGGCCCATCTCATCCAATAACGCCGTCGATGGCGACGGGCATTCGCGCACATAATCCTGCAGCGGCTGAATGAACCCCGAGGGCAGGTAATCGGTTTTGCTCATGGGGGCACTATCGGCACCCTGGCACAAAATGTCAATTGGCCGCGTACTGACAATACGCCACGCCAAGTCCGGACATAACATAGGGCTTTTACAAGCTCTCCGTGGAGTAGATAAGAGAATGGCCTACGTAGTCACCCAAAACTGTATCGGCAACAAACACACCAGCTGCGTCGATGTGTGCCCCGTCGAAGCCTTCCGTGAAGCGCCTGACATGCTGTTTATCGATCCGGATGTGTGCATTGACTGCAACGCCTGCGTATCGGCCTGCCCGGAGGGCGCCATTTTCCCCCGCAGCATGGTGCCGGATGACCAGCAGAACTTCATCACGCTGAATGCCGAGGGCGCCAAAACCCACCCGGTGATCCGCGAGAGCATCCAGAGTGGCCAGCAGGCCAGCAGCCCGGTCGCCAACCTGCCCAGCCGCTTCGCCATCATCGGCTCAGGCCCCAGTGGTTTTTATGCGGCCGAAGCGCTGATGAAGCAATTGCCCGGCGCCCAGGTAGACATGTTCGAGCGCTTGCCCACGCCCTTCGGCCTGGTGCGTTACGGCGTGGCACCGGATCACCCGCGCATCAAATCCGTGACCAGCAGTTTTGAGCGCATTGCCGAGAGTGAGCGCTTCCGTTTCTTCGGTAATGTGCAGATCGGCCGCGACCTGAGCAGCGCCGAGCTACGCCAGCACTACCATGGCGTGATCTACGCCACCGGCGGCTCGCAAAGCCGCCCGCTCACCCTGCCTGGTGCCGACAGCGCCAATATCTTCGGCTCCTCCAATTTTGTCGGCTGGTACAACGGCCACCCGGACCAGGCAGACTTGAGTCCGGACCTGTCGGCTAATACCGCCGTGATCATCGGTATCGGCAACGTGGCGCTGGATATCGCCCGCCTGCTGGTGCTCCCCACCGAGCAACTGGCCAAGACCGATATTGCCGATCATGCCCTCAAGGCGCTGGCGGCCAGCGGCATCGACGACGTCTGCCTGCTGGCCCGCCGCGGCCCCGCCCAGGCGGCGTTCACGCCCAAGGAGCTGGAGCAGTTGATGGCCATACCCGGCTTGCAGCTGCAGGTGGATGCCGCTGACCTGGAGCTGGATGACGCCACCGCGCGCCAACTGGAGCAACCGGACAACGCCGAAGCACGCAAAAACCTCAGCCTGCTGCGGGAAATCGCGGCGCGCCCGCAGGGTGACGGCAAGCGCATTCGCTTTATGTTCTATACCAGCCCCGCCGAATTCGAAGCCGCCGATGGCCGCGTGAGCGCGGTGCAAGTACAACGCAACGAACTGGTGCGCGATGAACAAGGCGCGCTGGTGGCGCGTCCGGCCGAACAGACCTCGCGCATTGCCGCCGACCTGGTGGTGCATGCCATCGGTTATCAAGGCTCGGCCATCGACGAGCTGCCCTTTGACCTGGGCCGTGGCGTGATGCGGCACGAGCAGGGTCGCATCCCCGGCGAGGCCGAGCACCGCGATTACGTCGCCGGCTGGATCAAGCGTGGCGCCAGCGGCGTAATTGGCAGCAACCGCCAGTGCGCCACCGAAAGCGTACAGCGGCTGATTGATGATCTGGGCAGCAGTCTGCCAAGTCGCAGCGGCGATATCAGCGAGCTGCTAACCGCGCGCAACGTGCAGAGCGTGAGCATGGCCGACTGGCTGTTGCTCGATCAGCACGAGCAGGCGCGTGGCCGTATCGAAGGACGCGTCAGAAGCAAGGTGGTGAAGGTGGCCGAGATGCTCGCGGTGATCCGCGATGCGCGCGCCCGAGAGGAAGAACAAACCCGCCTGCCGGTGAAAACCCACCACCGCGCCTGCACCCTGTGCGAGGCCATGTGTGGCGTGGTGATCGAAACCCGGGGCGAGCAGATTCTGTCGATCAAGGGCGACAAGGATGACCCGCACAGCGAGGGCCATATCTGCCCCAAAGGCTACGCCCTGCAAGACCTGCACAACGACCCGGACCGCCTGCGCACCCCGCTGGAGAAGGTCAATGGCGAATGGCTGCCGATTGACTGGGACAGCGCACTCGACAAGGTGGCGGCCAAGCTGGTGGACATCCAGCGCCGTCACGGCAACGATTCGATTGCCGGTTACTGGGGCAACCCCTCATCCCACAATCTGGGCTTGATGATGGCCTCGGGCACGCTGCGCAAGGCGATTGGCACGCGCAACATTTCTTCCGCCGCCTCGCTCGACCAGATGCCGCACCAGCTGGTGTCGTACCTGATGTTCGGTCACAGCCAGCTGTTCACCATCCCGGACATCGACCGCACCCAATACATGCTGATGCTGGGCGCCAACCCGGCGGCTTCCAACGGCAGCCTGATGACGGCCGGCGATATTCTCAAACGGCTGGAGCGCATCAGCGAGCGTGGCGGCAAGGTGGTCCTGGTCGATCCGCGCCGCACCGAATCCGCCCGCTATGTCGATGAGCATCTGTTCATTCGTCCCGGCACCGACGCCTTCTTCCTGCTCGGTTTGATCCGCCATGTGCTCGATCAGAATCTGGTCAAACCCGGCCGCCTGCGTGACCTGGCCGACGAGTGGGACGCCCTGGCGCCGCTGTTTGACGGCATCTCCCTGGAGCAGGTCAGCACCCGCTGCGGTATCGCCGTGCCTGACATCAAGCGTATTGCTGAAGACTTCGCCAACGCCGAATGCGCGGTGTGCTATGGCCGCATGGGCGTGTCGACCCAGAGTTACGGCGCACTCAATCACTGGCTGATGCTGGTGCTCAACATTCTCACCGGCAACCTGGATAGCCCCGGTGGCATGATGTTCACCACCCCGGCCTTCAACAAGGCGCAGAGCCGACCGATGGGCAGCTTCAACACCTATCAGAGCCGCGTACGCGGCCTGCCGGAATTCGATAGCTACTTCCCGGCAGTCACCCTTGCCGAAGAGATGCTCACTCCCGGCGAAGGCCAGGTGCGCGGCTTTATCTGCGTCGCCGGCAACCCGGTACTGTCCACGCCCAATGGGCGGCAAATGGACGAGGCGCTGGAGCAGCTGGAATTCATGGTCTCGATCGACTTCTATCTGAACGAAACCTCACGCCACGCCGACATCATTCTGCCGCCGACAGGGCCGCTGGAGCATGAGCAGTACGACATCGTGTTCAACATGCTGGCAGTGCGTAATCTGGCACGCTTCAGCGACCCGGTGTTTGAAGCACCGGAAGGCACCCGCTGCGACTGGGACATCGTGCAGGGGCTGACCGCGCGCATCATGGCGCTGAAGAACCCGGACGCGCCGCCACCGCGAGCCATGCCGCGTCCGGAACAGATTCTCGACCACGGCCTGCAAACCGGCCCGTACGCCGAGGGCTTCTACGAGTACAACAGCGGCGAACCAGTGAAGCACCACGAACCGCTCAGCCTCGACGTACTCAAGCGCTACCCGCATGGCCTGGACCTGGGGCCGATGCGTGAGTCCTTCCCCGGCTATCTGTTTACCGCCGACAAGAAGCTGCATCTCACGCCACCGGAGTTAGTGGACGATCTGGGTCGCGCGCTGGCTGAACTGCGCGGCGCCGAGAACGGCGAGCTGATGCTGATTGGCCGCCGTGACCTGCGCACCAACAACTCCTGGATGCACAACAGCAAGCGACTGGTCAAAGGCAAGGATCGCTGCGGCATGCTGGTGCACCCTGCAGACGCCGAGCGGCTGGGCCTGGCAGACGGCAAACCGGCACGTATCGCGTCGCGCGCCGGGGAGCTGCTGGTGCGGGTCGAGGTGAGCGACGAGGTGATGCCCGGCGTGGTCTGCCTGCCCCACGGCTGGGGGCACGACCGCGAGGGTGTCAGCCTGCGTGTAGCGCAGACCAACCCCGGCATCAACGTCAACGACATTACAGATGACCAGGTCGTAGACCCGTTGTCCGGAAATGCCGTGCTCAACGGTATTCCAGTATCGGTCGTCGCTGCGTAAGCAGTCGTCCGAGACGGACGGAGGGCACGCCAGTCAGGCGTGCCCTTTTTTTGCGGCAAGCTCGCGATCAATCAACGTTTGACGCAGACAGCCAGTACGTTCCCCGATGCTCCATCCCAGGACACCAGCCGCTGATAGTCATGCGCCAGCAGCTGCACCTCAAAATACGGCTCCAGTAATTCAAGCAGCTCACCGAAGGTCACGGCAACCATCGGGTGCTCGTCTTTCCAGAGCTGGGTACCTTGCGCATCCGTGCGTTCGATGCGCAGACGCAGGCGCTGTTGTTCACCCTCCCCTGCGTAATACCAGCCAGAGCTGAACCAGAAGGTGGCGTCGTGCTGACGCACCGAATGGGACACAAAGGAGCTGTTGTCGATCTGGCTTTTATCTACGCTGTTAAAGCAGAACACGCCGCCATCGGCCAACGCAGCATGGACACTGGCTATGCACGCGCGCAGGCGTTCGATACTGCCGCTGTAGTGGATGGAGTAGAGAAAGCAGGTAATCAAATCGAGCGGCTGACTGACGCGGAAGCCGCACATGTCCTGCTGAGAGAACGTTGCCTCCGGGCAGCGCTGCTGCGCCAGATCCAGCATCGGCTGATTGATATCCAGACCACTGCTCTGAAACCCCGCATCCAGAAAGTGACGCACGTGCGGGCCGGTACCGCAGGCCAGGTCCAGATGGCGTTGACCGCCGTTGCCGAACAGCTGATGGATACGCTGCACAGACCGGCTTTGGGCCGGGTAATCGATGTCGGCGCACATCAGGTCGTAGTAACCCGATAGGTCCGTGTAGATGGCGTTGTGGGACATGATGGCCTGGCGCTGAAATGGCGGTGGCGCATCATATATCGCGGTGACAGAAAGTCACCTGAAATCTGCAGGAAGAGCCCACGATTGCGCCAGAGCGACGCAATCGTGGGCTGATGTCATGGTAGTCGGGCTACCAGGACGTTCCTATCACGGGGGCGTGGCACAGGCCGGCAGGCCGAGACGCTCACCTACAGTGAAGGTACAACCGTAATTGGCATCCGCAACAACGGCCGCATCCAGCACTTCATCACCGGCCGGTTTGGCACCACCGTTCACCCACGTGAGCCAGTCGTTGATCGCGGCGGTGTATTCAGCGTCCGAGAAATCGCAATGGCTTCGTGCCCGAATGGCACGCTGCACCAGCAAATCCTCATTGCCGTTGGTTTCCGCCGCTTCACGGTACAACTGCTGGTGCCGGAAAGGCACGTAGAAGTCGCCGAGGGTATGCATAGTCAGGACAGGGACATCAAAGTCACCGTTGACCAGCGGAATCCAGCGCACACCGTCGTCCCGCAGCGGGTTGGCATCCGGATCAGCACTGATTCTCGGCACCGAATCGTTAAAGAGCACTTCTTCCGGTGTCGGCGTTGGATCGGTGGTCCAGCGATACACCCGGCCCTGGTTGTCGTAAATATTGGCAGTCAGAATGCCATTGACTGTGCCATCAGACCCACCGGTACCCAGCACCACATCGTTGAAGAAGTAGTTAAAGCCTTCATCGAAGATAGGACGCTCACCGCCGGTCAGAATCTTGGCTATATCAACCAGGCGCTGACCATCTGCGTTCTTGGGTGATCCCCAGTTTGGCTGGCCTCCGGGGGTGGTGTTGAACAACGCCGTTACCATCGGCCCTGCCACACCAATGACTTCGATAGAGCTTGCGGGCACGAAAACCCCGGCCAGATCGCGGAAGTTGGCGTACTCGTCTTCGTCATAGCCGGCGATATGCAGCATCAGCCGAGTGTAATCGCCCAACCACTGAAACTCGTTCTGCTCCGACTGACAGAAAGGTGCAGCGCCCGCGTATGGCACGGGGAACAGGGTTTGTTCAAGGTTCTCGCGATCAACCGCTGCGGCGGCGATGTGGCCACCCATTGAACCACCCGAGATCAGATACTGATCCGGCGTCGCCAGACGCTGGCTGTAGTCCGCTTCAACGTAGTCAACAAAGTTGAGGGCGAGCTTGTTGGTATCTTCCAGGCCGGCGCGGGCATCGTACCAGTTGGAGGAGTAAGACGACGCAGCCCAGGCATAACCGGCAGCAATCACCGCCTGGCGCCAGGCAGTCGGGGGCATTTGCAAATTAAGGTTCAGCCTCTCGCCGCCGTAACCATGGGTCCACATGATTAAACCATCGCCATCCCAGGCATCAGGCACTTCCACGGCGTACATGGCATCGCCCTGCAGACCAGGGTAGGTACCAACGAAGATTGAGGTGCCGGCAAGGGCTGTCGGCAGTGGGTCGGGCAGAGTTGCCACGAACTCACGGGTATCCTGTACACGGGTTTCAGCTTCCGGTGGCGTATCGCCGCCACCACCGCCTCCCCCACCGCCACCACTCAAACAACCACTCAGCATTAATGCAGACAGCGCTACGGGCACGGCAGCCCGAGACCAAGATGCAGTTGGCAAGGTAAACCTCCAGTGTTTTTTGTAATTGTTATTGCTGCGCAAGTCCTGCGCTTGCCGATCATAGTGGAGATTTGGCGGCCATAGCCGATTATCACTGCGAATGATGAGAAGTCTGCAGCGCAGCGTATACAGAGGCGAGCCGGCATAGCCACACCGCCTCCGCGCGCACCTCGCAAACGCCTATTCCAGCGCGTTTGGCCGACAATATTCGCGGATGCGCTGACTGCTCGCACTGGTTACACTACCGCTGTCTTAATACCCCCATGACTCGCAAGGACACCCCAGCCATGATCCAAGACCTGCTCTCCACTCCGATGCCTGATGCCAACGGTTACTTCGGCCCCTACGGCGGCCAGCTGGTACCGCCGGAGCTGAAGCAGGCGATGGACGATATCGACAAGGCGTATGAAGAGATCCGCCAGCGCGAAGACTTTCAGCAGGAGCTGGCCAGCCTGTTTGCCGACTACGTGGGTCGCCCCAGCCCGATCTTTCACGCCAAGCGTCTGTCAGAGAAACTCGGCGGTGCGCAGATTCACCTCAAGCGCGAAGACCTGAACCACACCGGCGCGCACAAGATCAACCACTGCCTGGGCGAAGCACTGCTGGCCAAGTTCATGGGCAAGAAAAAGGTGATCGCCGAGACCGGTGCCGGCCAGCACGGTGTGGCACTGGCTACCGCCTGTGCGCTGGTGGGCATTCCCTGCGAGATTCACATGGGGCAGGTGGATATCGAGAAGGAACACCCGAACGTCACCAAGATGCGCATTCTCGGCTGCAAACTGGTGCCGGTGACTCGCGGCGCAGCGACCCTGAAAGAAGCGGTCGACAGCGCCTTTGAGGAATACCTGAAGAACCCGACGGACTACATCTACGCGATTGGCTCCGTGGTTGGTCCGCATCCGTTCCCGAAAATGGTCCGTGACTTCCAGTCGATCATCGGCAACGAGTCACGCGAGCAATTCCTCGCCAAATACAACCGTCTGCCTGATCACGTTGCTGCCTGTGTTGGCGGTGGCTCCAACGCGATGGGCATGTTTACCGCCTTCCTGAACGACGAGGCCGTGCATCTGGTCGGCGTGGAGCCGGCTGGCGAGGGGCTGGACAAGGTTGGCCGGCACGCCGCCACCATGTCGGTCGGCAAGCCCGGCGAACTGCACGGCATGGCCTGTTACGTACTGGAAGACGAACAAGGCAATCCGTCTGCCGTGCACTCCATCGCCTCCGGTCTGGATTACCCCGGCGTCGGCCCGCAGCACAGCTTCCTGAAAGACATCGGCCGCGTCGACTACCAATCCGCTACCGATCAGGAATGTCTGGATGCCTTTATGACCCTGTCGCGTACCGAAGGCATCATCCCTGCACTGGAAAGCGCCCACGCCGTGGCCTGGGCCATGCGCGAAGCACCAAACCTGCCGAAAGACAGTCACATCCTGGTCAACCTGTCCGGCCGCGGTGACAAGGATGCAGACTACGTCGCGCAGAAGCTGGGGCTGTAAGCGCTCCAGAGCGGGGGGGCGGTGGACACGCCTTTGGCTTCGTCCACCCTACCCGCAGCCCAGCCGTCGGGCGGTCTAAGCGCAGCGTGTCCGCCATCGGTCCCGCAGCCAAACGCAGCCCGATTTCAAAGCGTGCAGACCCCGCCCGGCACCGCCATCACCCAATCCCTCACCGCCTGAATGGTTGGCTCGTTCTTGCGGCTTTCCGGGTAGACCAGATAAAACGCCTTGCCCTTGATCTCCGGGCCGAAGGGCTGCACTAGCCGACCCGCAGCCAGTTCGTCCTCGATCAATTCACGGCTCATCAAGGCCACGCCCTGTGCGCCGACCGCAGCCGATACCGCATGGGTTTCATCGGAGAACACCAGCCCGGCACTGACATCCAGGCCAGGCACCTTCGCCAGCTTCTGCCAGCCCGCCCAATCCACCGGCCCGGTACCAATAACCGGGCTGTGAAAATGAATCAGCGAATGCCTGGGCAGCTCGTTCACATCGTGTAAACCCAGCAGCGGACTGCAAGCAGGAACGAAGGTGTTGTCCAGCAACTTCTCCGCCACCATGCCAGGCCAACGGCCGTCGCCGTAGCGGATGGCGATATCGGCGGTCACACCATCCAGTGCCACGGCGTCATGCGAGGCGTGGATACGCAGGTCGATAGTCGGATGGGTTTCGCGCAACATGCAGACCCACGACAGCAGCCAGCGAGAGGCAATCACCGGCGTGGTGGTCAGGGTAATAGCCTGCCGCTGCGGGGTCCTGCGCAAGCGCTCAACCGCAGCGCTGATGTTGTCAAAGGCGCCTTCCAGCACGTCTTTCAGCTCACGACCCGGCGCAGTCAGCTCCAGCTTGCGCGGCTTGCGCACAAACAGCGACACGCCCAGCGACTCTTCCAGCGAACGTATCTGATGACTGATCGCCGTTGCGGTTACCGACAACTCCTCAGCGGCCTGCTTGGCGCTCTCATGCCGCGCCGCCGCCTCGAATGCCCGGAGCGCAGACAGCGGCGGTAACTTGCGCTGTACCATAGATGAATTCCTTTCATCTGAACGTCAAAATATTCATCGTTTGTAGCAATTTATACGCGACCTTAGCCTGAGTGTGCTGCCAATTTCAGATGAATTCAACTTCAGGAGAAAACCATGCCGCACATTCTTCAACTGGACGCCAGCGCCCGCCCCGGTTTCGCCGGCAAGGATCTGCACGGCTCACACAGCCGCAGTCTCAGCCAGCGTTTTGTCAGCCAGTGGCTGGCACAGCGTCCGCAAGACACCACCACCTACCGTGACATCGGGCAACACCCACCCGCCTGCGTCAGTCATGACTTGATCGCCGCCAGCTTCACGCCCGAGGCGCAGCGAGAGCCCTGGATGCATGAGACGCTCGCGGAAAGTAACCAACTGGCTGACGAATTGATCGCGGCCGATATTCTGGTCATCGGTGTGCCGATGTATAACTTCGGCATGCCCGCCGCCCTGAAGGCGTGGATCGATCAGGTTGTGCGCCCGGGCAAGACCGTGGATATCGACACCAGCAACCCGGCCGATCCGTATACGCCGCTGCTGGCTGACCGCCCTCGCCACGCGATCATTCTCAGCGCACGCGGTGGGGTTGGCTTCGGTCCGGGTGGCGAGCTGGAAGCCCTCAACCACCTGGAGCCCGCATTGATCACCGCTCTGGGATTTATGGGCATCACACAGATCCATCAGATCGCCATCGAGGGGCAGGAAGTGGGCGGTGAGGTGCTGGCCTCGTCAGTCGCCCAGGCCAATGCGGCAGTCGATGCACTGGTGCAGCAGCTGCAGCAGGCCACGCAAGCGGCGGAGCTGGCAGAAACAGCCTAGGTGTCGCTCATCAGCGGCTGGTCGCTGCGCCAGCCGCTACTTGCTGCAGAACATGAGAAAATGCAAAAAATGTCCGTTTTGCCCCCTTCCCGTACCCGGCATACATCCTGCTAGACTCCCTCAATCAAAATGGTAGAGCCGAGCGCGAATGCAGTGGATTCCAGCCAAGGTAGGCACCCGAGGCACCCGCCGTGGCGGCTGGCTGCTTGCATTCGTTTTACTGACTCTGTCACCTGCCAATGCATCGGAACCCTGTCAGAAAAACCTGCGCTGGAACGACGACCCGCCCTACAGCATGTTACTGGCAGACGGCAGCGTGCGAGGCATCTACATTGATACCCACACCACCGTACTCGAACGCCTGGGCTGCAAGACCGTGCTGCGCAAACTGCCTTGGGCACGCGCGCTGAGGGAGCTGGAAGCCGGCAGGCTGGATATTCTGCCCGGTGCATTTCGTCGCCCTGAGCGCGAGGTCTACGCGCATTTTTCTGGCCCGGTGCTGCCGCCAGCCCGCAACCTGCTGTTTGCCCACCACGAAGCGATCGGCAATTGGCCTGCCGACTCGCTCCAGGCGCTGGCCGAAACGCCCTTTCGGCTTGGCGCGCAGATCGACGTCTTGTATGGCCCTGACTACCTCCAGCTGATGAGCGACCCGGCCTACGCGAAGCGCGTCGCCATGGTCAGCCAGCGCAGCAGTCTATGGCGCATGATTGCCCGAGGACGCATTGACGGCGCCATTGCCGACGAACACACCGGCGCCTGGGAAATTCAGCAGCTCGGCCTGGCCAACGTCATCACGGCCACCCACATTGTGGTCTCAACCGAAGCCGCAGAGGTCGCGCTCAGCAAGGCGTCCAATGACCTGGCGTTTGTTGCTGCCTACACTGCAGCCCTGCAAGAGCTGGTCAGTGACGGCAGTTACCAGCAGATCGTCGCACGCTATCTCACGCCCTGAAGCCAGCGCCAACAGGTCACAGAATCCGCCCCGGCAAACCCCGAACGCATCACATCCCCGCTCTGAACTGATTGGCCGCGGAGCGCCTGTGGTCCATGGTGCAGCATCGCCTTCAGAGAACCGTCAATCCATGCCCCGCTACCGCCGCGCACGCGCCCCGGGTGCCAGCTATTTCTTCACCGTCACCCTGCACGACCGCAAGAGCGACCTGCTGGTGCGTGAGATCGACCTGCTGCGGCGTTGCGTGCGCGCAGCGCGCGATCGCCATCCTTTTCACATTGACGCCTGGGTAGTGCTGCCCGACCACATGCACTGCATCTGGACCCTGCCACTCGGAGATGGTGACTACTCGCTGCGCTGGCAAGTGATCAAGCACAGCTTCTCAAAACGCCTGCCAGCCACTGAACCACGCACCGCAACACAACTACGGCGCGGCGAGCGTAGTATCTGGCAACGCCGCTACTGGGAACACCTGATTCGTGACGAAAACGACTACCGACGCCACCTGGACTACATCCACTACAACCCGATCAAACATGGGCATGTGACGCGACTGGCCGATTGGCCCTATTCCAGCTTTCATCGCGCGGTCGCTGCCGGGCTATATCCAGCGGATTGGGGTGACGCGCCGGATGACGAGGCGCTGAGATTGGGTGAATAAGGTGTGTCTTTGACGGCGGAGAAGCCTGCGGCGTTCTCCGCCCTACCCCGTAACGTGGAGAATCGCGCAGCGTTCTCCACCAAAACCACCGCGCCGTGACCTCGCGGAGAAGCCTACGGCGTTCTCCGCCCTACCCGTAGCGTGGAGAACCGCGTAGCGTTCTCCACCAAAACCACCGCGCCGTGACCACGCGGCGAAGCCTACGGCGTTCTCCGCCCTACCCGTAGCGTGGAGAACCGCGTAGCGTTCTCCACCAGAACCACCGCGCCGCAACCGCGCGGAGAAGCCTTTGGCATTCTCCGCCCTACCCGTAGCGTGGAGAACCGCGTAGCGTTCTCCACCAAAACCACCGCGCCGCGACCGCGCGAAGAAGCCTGCGCCGTTCTCCGCCCTACCCCGTAGCGTGGAGAACCGCGTAGCGTTCTCCACCAAAACCACCGCGCCGTGACCACGCGGAGAAGCCTACGGCGTTCTCCGCCCTACCCGTAGCGTGGAGAATCGCGCAGCGTTCTCCACCAAAACCACCGCGCCGTGACCACGCGGCGAAGCCTTTGACGCTCTCCGCCCAACCCCGTAGCGTGGAGAACCGCGTAGCGTTCTCCACCAGAACCACCGCTCCGTGACCACGCGGAGAAGCCTTTGGCGTTCTCCGCCCAACCCCGTAGCGTGGAGAAGCGCGCAGCGTTCTCCACCAGAGCCAACGCGCCGTGACCACGCGGAGAAGCCTTTGGCGTTCTCCGCCCTACGGCTTTTTGCGCCAGGCGGATCGGGGGCGGGAGGGTTGCAGGAGGGGTTTGGCTGTGGCGTCGTCATTGCGGGCGACGCTGGCGGCTGCCTTGGCGCGCGCGGCGTGGAGCTTTTTGTAGCTGTCGATCAGGCGCAGGTGGCGATCAAGTCCGTCCAGCTGCATGTTGGTGGGCGTCAGGCCATAGAAACGCACGTCACCCTTCACTGATCCAACAACGGCGTCCATCCGCTCATTGCCAAACATCCGGCGGAAGTTGGGCTCAAAATCGGCCAGCGCCAGCGCCTCATCCAGCAGCACCTCCAAGACCACGTTGAGCGCCTGATAAAACAGGCCGCGCTCCACGGTGTTGTCATTGAACTGCAGGAAGGCTTCGACCAGCTCCTTGGCCTCATCACGCTGCTGCAGCGCCAGATGAATCAGCAGCTTGAGCTCGAGAATGGTCAGCTGACCCCAGGTGGTATTGTCATCAAGCTCGATGCCGATCAGCGTCTTGATATCGGTGTAATCATCCAGGCCACTCTCGTCCAGCCGCTCGACCAGCGCCTGCAACTGCTCATCATCCAGGCTGTGCAGGTTGAGAACATCGGCGCGGAAGTCGAGCGCCTTGTTGGTGTTATCCCAGATCAGATCCTCGACCGGGTAGATCTCGGAATAGCCCGGCACCAGAATGCGGCAGGCGTTGGCGCCCAGGTCGGTGTAGGTCGCCATATAGGCTTCTTTGCCCAGGTCTTTGAGAATGCCGAACAGCGTATCGGCTTCCTGCTGGTTGGAATCCGCCCCTTGGCCGGAGAAGTCCCACTCGACAAAATCGTAGTCGGGTTTGGCGCTGAAGAAGCGCCAGGACACCACACCGCTGGAGTCGATAAAGTGCTCAACAAAGTTGTTCGGCTCGGTCACCGCCTGAGACTCGAAGGTCGGCTGCGGCAGGTCGTTCAACCCTTCAAAGCTGCGCCCCTGCAGCAGCTCGGTGAGGCTGCGCTCCAGTGCCACTTCGAGGCTCGGGTGCGCGCCAAAGGAGGCAAACACACCGCCAGTGCGCGGGTTCATCAGCGTGACGCACATGACCGGAAAGCGGCCGCCGAGCGAAGCGTCCTTCACCAGGACCGGGAAGCCCTGCTCTTCCAGCCCCTTGATGCCGGCAACAATGCCCGGGTATTTGTCCAACACAGTCTGCGGCACATCCGGCAGCGCCAATTCGCCTTCCAGAATCTCGCGCTTGACCGCTCGCTCAAAAATCTCGGACAGGCACTGCACCTGCGCCTCGGCCAGCGTGTTACCCGCGCTCATGCCGTTGCTGAGAAACAGGTTTTCGATCAGATTGGAGGGGAAGTACACCTCCTTGCCGTCGGACTGGCGCACATAGGGCAAGGCGCAGATGCCGCGCTCGGCATTGCCGGAGTTGGTGTCGATCAGGTGCGAGCCACGCAACTCCCCTTCCGGGTTGTAGATATCCAGGCAGTGGCTGTCGAGCAGCCCGACGGGCAGATCATCATTGCGCCCGATCTTGAACCAGCGCTCGTTGGGGTAATGCACGAAGTCCGCGTTGGCGATGTCTTCGCCCCAGAACTGATCGTTATAAAAGAAGTTGCAGTTCAGCCGCTCGATAAACTCACCCAGCGCCGAGGCCAGCGCCGCTTCCTTGGTAGCGCCCTTGCCGTTGGTAAAGCACAGCGGCGACTGGGCGTCACGGATATGCAGCGACCAGACGTTGGGCACGATGTTGCGCCAGGAGGCGATCTCGATCTTCATGCCCAGGCCTGCCAGCAGCCCCGACATGTTGGCAATGGTCTGCTCCAGCGGCAGGTCCTTGCCCAGAATCCGCGTGCCCTCGCCCTCGGTCTGCACCGGCATCAGCAGCGACTGGGCATCAGCATCCAGATTCTCGACCTCTTCGATGACAAAGTCAGGGCCGGTCTGCACCACCTTCTTGACCGTACAGCGCTCGATCGAGCGCAGAATACCGAGGCGGTCTTTCTCGGAAATGTCGGCAGGCAGCTCGACCTGAATCTTGAAGATCTGCTTGTAGCGGTCTTCCGGGTCAACGATGTTGTTCTGCGACAGACGGATGTTGTCGGTCGGGATATTGCGGGTATTGCAGTAGAGCTTGACGAAGTACGCCGCGCACAGCGCCGATGACGCCAGAAAGTAGTCAAACGGGCCCGGAGCAGAGCCATCGCCCTTGTAGCGGATGGGCTGATCAGCCACCACCGTGAAGTCATCAAACTTGGCTTCCAGGCGGAGGTTGTCGAGAAAGTTGACCTTGATTTCCATGCAGAACACCAGACGTGGGAGCGGGTTGAATAGCCCGCCATTATCCGGCTTTTGTACTGAATGTCATGTCGCGTCCGCAGCAAAGCGACAGACGCGGATGACCGAACGCCACTGCCCAGGCCGACAACCAGCCTGGGCGCGCCAGGCTCAGAAGCCGATGGTGGCGGACAACAGATAGGTACGCGGCGCTGACAAGGTCAGGCCCGCAGCGCTGTCGTCCGATGCCCCGGCAGAAATCCAGGAGCGATCATCCAGCACATTCTCCACGCTGGCACGCAAGGTGACATCCTTGCCGGCAGCGGCAAAGGCGTACCGCGCACCCAGATCATAACGCTCCCAGCCGTCGATCTTCTTGCTGTTGGCCTGATCCAGATACTGCGAGCTGGAGTGAATGCCACGGGCGGTCAGGGTCAGACCGCGCACCGCCGGCACATCCCACTCGGCGCCCAGATTGACGCTGTACTCAGGCGTAGCAGGTGCACGGTTGCCGTCCTCGGTCGGATCGTTGGTGGCGGTCAGTTCACTGTCGATGTACATCAGGCCGCCGAGCAGACGCACACCCTGCCAAGGCTCGCCAAAGGTGCTCAGTTCAATACCGCGGTTCTCGCGCTTGCCGTTGGGGCCGAACACACCGGTGGCGGCGTCGGTTTCATAGGCGGGCTGACGAATGCGGAAGGCGCTCAAGGTGACGCCAACGTCGCCCCGGTCGTACTTGGCGCCCACTTCCACCTGCCGGCTGACAAAGGGCGCGAAGATTTCATCCTCGTTGATCGAGGTAGACGGGGCGATCTTGCCCTGGCTCAAGCCTTCCATGTAGTTGGCGTAGATCGACACCTCCGGTGCAAGCCGATATACCACACCAACCGAGGGCGAAACCTTTTCCTCGTCGTACGCGGTTTCGCCCTTGATGCCGTTCGTCCAGTCATCCACCTTCACCCGCTGCCAGCGCGCGCCCAGGGTAACCAGCAGGCGGTCATCCATAAAACCCAGGGTGTCGGCCAGCGCGACACCGCTGAAACGGTTCTCGGTGTAGACCTCGTTATCGATACGGGTCGGCGCGCCCGGTGCCGGCGTGGGCACCGGATCATACAGGTTGCTCGGACCGGTGGCGTAGCGCGCGCCGCCGTTGGTGAAGTCCATGTAGAAATAGCTGGCAGCCAGGTTCAGCTCATGGCTGACCGGCCCGGTTTGCAACCAGCTACGCAGGCCGGCGGTAGCCGTGCGCACGCTCTCATCGCGGGTGAAGTCGCGTGGCTGTACATTGAAGTCACCGGCCTCGTTGATGATCGAGACGTTGTGACGCAGGAAGTCGTGGTTGCTCTCGCGCACGCCCGCCGCGCCATAGAACAGCAGGTCCTCGTTGATGTCGTACTCGCCATTGAACGCGGCAAAAGTGTCTTCAGTACGGGCCTTGCTCCAGGCCTGCGCGTAGTTGTCATTGACCCGGTCGGCGTCCGGAATCGGCGCGGCTGCGCCAATCAGCACGCGCTCCTGCGGTGCATCGGTATCGCGCTCGGTGTGGCCAATGTCCGCGCCAAGGCGCACACGCTCGCCCCGGTAGTCGAGGCCCAGTACCGCCATCTCGCGGTCGACGTGCTGATGGTCCCACTCGGTATCGCCTGCCTGGCGCACGCCGTTGAAGCGCAGGCCAAAGCGATTGTCTTCGCCAAAGCGCCATCCCACGTCGAGTGCACCGCCGACCTGGCTGTTGGAGGCGTAGCTGCCGGTGAACTTGGTCAGTGGCGTATCGGCGGCCCGTTTCGACACCAGATTGATGCCGCCACCCACAGCGCCGCGCGGCGAGATGCCGTTGATCAACTGGCTGGGGCCCTTGATCACATCCACCCGGTCAGCCATCTCCATGTCGATTGAATAGGTCGGCAAAACACCGTACAGGCCGTTGAAGGCAACATCGGTATTGAACAGGCTGAATCCACGAATGGTGAACTGCTCAAAACGGCCACCGGCCGGGTTGGTGGAGCGCACCGACGGGTCATTGGCAATCAGGTCCAGCAGGGTGCGGGCATTCTGGTTCTGGGCGGTCTCGCTGGTGTAGGTGGTTGCGCTGAACGGGGTGTCCATAAAGTCGCGTGAGCCGAGCATGCCCTGGGAGGTCTGCATGGTTACCTGACCGCCGGCGTAACGCTCACCGCTGGCCAGCTGCGGGCTGACGCCCACGACCGTGATCGGAGCAATCTGCAATGCCGCGCTCTGGGCAGGCGCCGCGACCAGCGTATAGCCGCCAGCGCCTACCGGCTGAAGCTGCAGCCCGCTACCCTGCAGCAGGCGAGCAAAGCCCTCCTCCACGCTGTAGCTGCCGGACAGGCCTTCGCTGCGGCGGCCCTGCATCAGCGCCGGATCAACCGACAGGCTCACGCCAGCCTGACCGGCAAAGCGGGTCAGCGCCGCGCCCAGCTCGCCGGCCGGCACCGCATAGCTGCGCCGTTCCACCTCCTGCGCGTAACTGGTGGAGATAGCCAGCGGGCTGACGCTCAAGCCCATGACCAGCCCCAGGTGCACCCATGAACGCAGACGCAGCGATACGCACTCGGTCGATACTGCAGACATAAACCAGCTCCTCAATTTTTGCTTTCTCACCGCTACTGACTGGCGAGCGCAGAAAAAGGGACAGGCATCAGGCATTTTCTTGTCTGGGCGCGAGCGACACCCAATAGCGGGTGCGTGTCTGCACGCTCAGCGGCAGACTGGCCGCCAGCAGCGCCAGCACACGGTCGGTGTCATCCAGTCGGAAGCTGCCCGTCACGCGCAGACGCTCCAGCGCCGGGTCCCAGCGCAGCACGCCGGGGCGATAACGACGCAGCTCGCGCAGAAAATCACCCAGCGGCTGGTTGTCGGCCAACAGCACACCCTGACGCCAGTCAGGCAGTGTGGGGTCATAAGGCGTCCAGCCGGACAATCCACCCGCGCTTACCGACACCTGCTGGCCGCCCTCAAGCAGCTCGCTGGCACCGGCACTGGCGGCCAGCTGCACCCGCCCACGGGCCACCGCGATTCGGCAGTGGCCATCAAACCGGCGTACGCACACTTCAGCGTCACGCAGGGTGAGCACGGCCTGCGGCAAGATGATACTCAGCGGCTGATCGCCAGCGGCAGACAACGCAAGCTCCCCACGCACCAACGTCAGCCGTCGCTCGGCCAGCTGCAGGTTCACCGCGCTATCGGTGTTCAACTGCAGCTCGATGCTCTCGGCCAGCGGCATGCGCTGCTGTTCGCCAGTAGCGGTGTGGACATCGGCGGTCCAGGCCTGCACCGGCAACTGCCGCCCCACCAGCCAACCCGCAGGCAGCAACGCACACGCGCCCAGTACCCGCTTGACCGCCACCCGCCGACCCAGATCAGGCCTATCCAGCGCGGCCAGGGACAACGCACTGGGCAACCCGGCAAAACGCTGACGCAACTGCAACGCGCGCTGCCAGGCGTGCTCGTGCTCGGGATTGCTGCTGCGCCAATGCGCCAGGCGCGCGCGATCGTCTTCGCTGCAATCCTCCGCGTCCAGCAGCGCCAGCCAGCGCGCGGCAGCACGGGTAATGTCGCGGCGCTCGGCCTGGGTAATACTGCTCATGCCAGCTCCAGCAACAGGCAATGCTCGTAGGCTTGGGCCATATAGCGTTTTACCGTGCGCTCGGATACCTGCAGCCGCGCGGCAATGTCGCGATAACCAAGTCCTTCCAGCTGACTCCAGAGAAAGGCCCGCCGCACGGCCAGCGGCAACCCGTCCAGCAGTTCGTCCAGCGCCTGCAGGGTTTCCAGCAGGGCCCAGCGCTGTTCTGGCGACGGTGCCAGCGCCTGCGGCAGTTGCTGCAGTGCATCCAGATAGGCCTGTTCCAGGCTGCGACGGGCGTAAAAGGTGTTAAGCAGGCGTTTGCCAACGGTCAACAGATAAGCACGCGGCTCGCGAATATCCGCCACGTTCTGGGAGCTGGTCAGCACCTTGATGAAGGCATCCTGACTCAGGTCAGCCGCATCCCAGGTGTTACCCAGCTGACGGCGCAACCAATTCTGTAACCAGCTGTGATGGTCGCGATAGAGCGTGTGCAGGTTCTGCTGTGTGGCTGGCGCGGCGTCGGTCATTGGCGGTCAGGATCAGGGTGGCGGGCAAATGAGATTGATTGTATTTAACAAATACCATCAACTGCAATGCGCAAGACGCCCAGGCCCCATTGCACTGGCCGCGCAAACCCAGCACGATAGCCACACGCTCCCACGTGCAGATACGCCATGACCACGACGCCTGCCACACGCCAACCCTGCCCGCCCGGCACCTGCGATTGCGACCGCGACACCCTGGCCGGGCAAGCCAATGCCGACCCGCGCATCCTGCGTCTGACGCTACATGAAGAGAAACGACTGGTGGCCCGGCTCGAAGCCATCAGCACACTGGAAGAACTGGAGCACCTGCAACTGCGCATGTACGAGCAGTTGGGCATGCGTCTGGCCATCGACACCGGCGTTGGTGAAGTACGCAGCGTGCGCGGTATCGACATCAAGCTGCTACCGCAACCCGGGCTCTGCCGCAAAACCCGCAAGTCTATCCCCGCCGCCATCCGTCGCAGTCTGAAAGCGCATCCGGAGATCACCTTCGCGCTGCTGAACAGTCAGGACTTGCTGCGCGACGCCTGAGCGCCGCCAGCAACATAGCCGTGATGGGGCTCGCGCGCGACCGCGACAGGGGAGCCCCGAGTAAGGCGTGGCCTTGCGTGCACGCAAGGCACAAAAAAAACATCAGCACACGGTAGCAGGCCAAGGCACTATGCCACTATATTGGGCGGCATGATCCCAGCTCCCCTGATTCCCCACGACAAGCTATTGGATTTGCTGCTGGATGTCGTCTGCGTCGTAAACAAGGAGGGACGCTTTTTATCCGTTAGCGCGGCCAGCGAACGGGTGTTTGGCTATACGCCGCAAGAGCTGATCGGCCGCACGGCCTTCGAACTGATCCACCCGGATGACCGGGAGGCCACCCGACAGATCGTCGAGCGAATCACCGCCGGCCAGCCCTCAAGCGATCACGAGAACCGCTACATCCACAAACAGGGTCATATCGTCCACATCATGTGGTCGACCCAATGGTTCGCAGCCGAACAGGTGCGCGTTGGCGTCGCCCGTGACATCACCGCGCGAAAACAGGCCGAGGCCAGACAGGCTGCGGTATATGCGGTATCGGCAGCGGCGCACTTGGCAGAAACACTGCCCGCACTGTATCAGCAGATGCATCACCTGATCGCCCAGCATCTGCCGGTCCAGGCCTTTTCCGTTGCCCTCTATGATGCCGAACGGGATCAACTGAGTTTTCCGTACCAGGCGGGTGATAGTCTGCCGGCGCCTGCGCCACTTGCCGCCTACCCGTCGCTGGCACGAACAATTCGCTCATACCCCCACACGCCCAAGACAGAAAACAGCGGACAATCGCCTCAGCTCTGCGTCCCCCTGCTGCACGACGGCGTGCCCATTGGCGTACTCGTCGTGCAAGGCCGGCGGGGCAGTCCAGTATTCAATGCACGGGACACCGAGTTTCTGAACTTTGTCGCCAGTCAGCTGGCCACCGCCATCAGCCGGCACCGTGCCCACGATAAACTCTCCTTCCTCGCGCAACACGACCAGCTGACACAGTTGCCCAATCGCGTACTGCTCATGGATCGCTTGCAGGGCGCCCTGCTGCGCGCGCAGCGCACTAGCGGGCAACTGGCCGTGCTGTATCTGGACCTGGACAGCTTCAAGCAGATAAATGACACCTACGGCCATGGCGTTGGCGATCAGCTGCTGCAGCAGGTCGCCGCCAGATTACGTCAGAGCGTACGCGAGTCCGACAGCTGTGGCCGCCTAGGTGGCGATGAGTTTGCGGTCTTGCTCGACAGCATTCGGCAACGGCAAGACGCCGCAAGCGTAGCGGAAAAGATCCTCAGCACGCTGGCAGCTCCCTTTCTGATCGAGGGACATACCCTGACCTGTACACCCAGCGTCGGCATCGCGGTCTACCCTGAGCACGGCCAGAGCGAACGCCAGCTGATGCACCACGCCGACAATGCGATGTACGCTGCCAAACGCAACGGTGGCGCCGGCTACGCTTTTTCTCCGGACGCGCCAGCCTGACGCGCGAGAAAACCCAACAGCGCCTCAACAACGGCCGCTGGCTGCTCCTGCTCCACCCAGTGCCCTGCCCCGGCAATCAGGTCGACGCTGCGCAGGTCGGTGCACACCCGGCGCTGCATCAGCTCCAGCGCGCCGGGGCTCTGCCAGGTACCCCAGTCACTTGCGCCGGCAATAAAACAAGACGGCACTGTTATCTGCCGCCCCGCAAACAGCAGCATCTCCGCCTGCGCCGCAGCTGAGCCAAGCGATCGGTAGCACTGCAGACCGCCCTGCAATCCGGTATCGGCAAAGATACCCGTATAGACTGCCAGCTCCGCTTCAGTCAGCCAGCCACAGGCAGCCACCTCAGCCGTTGACGGCATGGCAACCGCGACGGTCTCAGCCATCGTCTTGCCCTGCTCCATGATGTAGTAGGTCGGCATGCTGGCCAGATCGGCCGCACTCGCCGATGGCAGCGGCGCTGGCTGGTTGCCCGCCCAGTCGGCGCTTTTCATGTGGAAGTAGGCACGCAGAAAGTCGTGCAGACCCTGCTCGCAGGCCAGCATGTGCGCATTCGCGTCGGGCTGACTGAAGTAACGCTGATAATGCAGGCGCGGCGGCTCAAGAGCCGCCAGATCCGCATGCAACCGCGCAATGGCCTGCGTCCCGTTCTGCCCGTCAAAGCGGTAACTTGGCGGGCCCGGATAAGGCGCGCTCATCATCGCGACCGAGCGAAACACGTCCGGACGCGTCAGTGCGCAAGTGCCCGCCACCGGCGAGCCGATATCATGGCCCACTACCGCCGCCACCTGGTCATAACCCAACGTGTGCACCAGCCCCAGTGCATCGCGTACCAGGTTGAGAAAGTGGTACTGACTGATGTCGCCGTTATAGCGCGCATCACCGCCCTCGGTCATGCCGTAGCCACGCTGGTCCGGCGCCACCACGTGATAACCCGCCTCGGCCAGCGGCAACATCACCTTGCGCCAGCTAAACGCCAGCTCCGGAAAACCGTGCAGCAATAACACACACTCACTCCCCGGCTGCTCAAAACCGGCTTCCAGAATATGGACGTTCAGACCGTTGCCATTGTCGACCTGGCGGGAGCGGATACCGGGCGGCAACTGCGCCAGCATGGCAGCGCGAGCAGCATTGCTGACCGGGCGGGCATTGAATTCGGGCATGGGGCCTCTTGTTGTTGTGACTGCCTAACAGAGCCCACAACCTATCCAGCACACCTCAAGCCGGTCAACCAATGACCGTCCCATTCAGCCTGCCGAATACAGCGGCATTGCCCAAAGCGATGTCGCAGATGCACAAAAGCCGCCCGGAGGCGGCTCTTGCAGTACCACTCGCCCCCCTATCAGGCAGCCGCCAGATCAGACTCCGCCTCAGCCAGCATGGCAAACTCTTCGTCCGCCGACTTGGCAACCAGATGCTGGCGGCTGTAGCCGAAGTAGTAGGCAGCGCCAATCACGAACAGGCCCATGGTGAAGAAAAACGCGCGCGGGTCGAAGGCGTACACACCGGTCAGCGCGACGAGCGAGAGCACCAGCGCGATACCCGAGGTCACCACACCGCCCGGGGTCTTGTATGGGCGCGGCAGGTCAGGCTGCTTGACGCGCAGCAGGATGTGACTGAGCGCCATCAGTGCGTAAGACACGGTCGCACCGACAACAGCCATCGCCAGCATCAGGTCGCCCTCGCCGCTCAAGGAAGCAATAAAGCCAAAGATGCCAGGCACGATCAGCGCACGTGCCGGCACCTTGCGCTCGGTCGTCAGCGAGAGAAACTTGGGCAAATAACCGGCGCGTGACAGAGCAAATACCAGGCGGCTGTAGCCATAGATGATCGAGAAGAACGACGCGACCAGACCGGCCAGTCCCAGCACGTTGACCAGCGTTGCCAAACTGGCGTTTCCAGTCGCGTTAAGTGCATCCACCAGCGGCACGGCGCTTTCGCCCATGGCTTGTGCTCCGGCAGCACCCGGCACCAGCACCACCACCAACAGCGCGGTAAACAGCAGAAAGACCATGGCGCCAATGATGCCCTTGGGCACGTCCTTGCCCGGGTCCTTGGCTTCTTCAGCCGCCAGCGGCACGCCTTCAACCGCTAGGAACAGCCACATGGCGAACGGCAGCGCCGCCCACACGCCGTACCAGCCCAGCGGCAGCATCTCGCTGGCACCGTTGGCGTCGGTCATGGCGATGTCGAACAGGTTGTTGATGTCAAAGTGCATGATCAGAGCCACGCCCGTGGCAACGATGGCGAAGACCGCCAGACCGCTGATCACCATCATCACTTTCAGCGCTTCACCCACGCCTGCCAGGTGAATACCGACGAACACCAGATAGAAGATCGCGTAGACCCACGGCCCGTTGAAGCCGAGCAGCGCTTCTACCGCAGAACCGATAAAGATAACGATGGCCGCCGGCGCCAGCGCGTACTCGATCAGCACCGCCAGCCCGGTCAGAAAGCCCCCGGTCGGCCCCATCGCCTGCCGGGCAAAGCTGTAACCACCGCCCGCTGCCGGAATGGCCGCCGACATTTCCGCCAGTGACAGCACCAGCGTCAGATACATCAACCCCATGAGCACGGCGGCAATCGCAAAGCCCGCCCAGCCCGCCTGCGCGATGCCGAAGTTCCAGCCGGCAAAATCGCCGGAGATGACATAGGACACGCCAAGACCGGCGAGCAGAATCCAGCCTGCTGTCCCGCGCTTGAGTTGCCGTTTGGCAAGGTACGCCTGATGATCGTTAGACATGAGAAAGCCTCAGTGATGTTGCAGTTGTGAATGACGCCTCCCCGACGTCATTCGGAAACCAGAAAATTGCGGCTGCTGCCGCCGTGTTCGATCACCGTGTCTTCGGTGCGGTCCTTGAGGTTCACCCCGGACAGCTTCAGCCGCTGCGCCTCACGCAGCAGATACAGCGCCCGTTTGGCACCCTCTGCGTGCGGCAGGCCGGCTGGCCGCACGTTGGAAATACAGTTGCGTGCCGCATCGGTCAGCCCCGGTTTGGGTGCCCAGGTCAGGTACAGCCCAAGGCTGTCAGGCGAGCTCAGGCCGGGGCGCTCGCCCACCAGCAGCAGTACCGTGCGCGCATTCAGCAGCGCGCCAACGTCATCGCCGATGGCCACCCGGCCCTGCTCGACCACGGTTAGCGGCGCCAACGAGCAAGCCGGCAGCTCAGTGCCCAGCAGGCCAACAAAGTGCTGCAAAAACGGCACGGCGTTTTGCGCAATCGCGCGGGATGACAAGCCGTCCACAATCACGATGGCCAGGTCGCTCGGCTTGTCGCAGTCCTGTCCGATCAGCCGCTCGCGCGACGCGTCGTCCAGTACGCGCCCCAGATCCGGGCGCTGCAGATAGGTCGTGCGGTCGGCCGCCTGACTGTGCAGCCGGATCGGCTCGCCCATTGCCGACAGCTGCGCATCGGCTGCCAGGTCGCGGCACAATGCGTCGATATCCAGCGGCAAATGCACCGCATCACGCGCCTGCGCGTGCGAGAGCTGAAACGCCAGCAGCTCGCTGGTCGGCAAGCTGATGCCCGCGCGGCCAAGGCCAATACGCGCATCGGTAAATTCGCGCAGCCGACGCCAGGGGTTGTCGACTACCGCGCCCGGCTGATTGGTGGTCTTGTCGCTGGACGTGCTCATGCCCGACCTCCCGGCAGCGCCTTGAGTGAGCGGGCAAAGGGTTCGGGCAGTGCGTCGTGCAGAATGTGGCGGTCGGCATCGCGCATGATCTGCATACGCGTCAACCACTGTTCAAACTCCGGCGACGGCTTCAGCCCCAGCGCACGGCGCGCATACAGCGCGTCGTGGAATGAGGTGGTCTGGTAATTGAGCATGATGTCGTCCGAGCCGGGGATGCCCATGACGAAGGAGCAACCCGCCACACCCAGCAGCGTCAGCAGGTTGTCCATGTCGTTCTGATCGGCTTCAGCGTGGTTGGTGTAGCAAACGTCACAGCCCATCGGCACGCCGAGCAGCTTGGCGCAGAAGTGATCTTCCAGCCCGGCGCGAATGATTTCCTTGCCGTCGAACAGGTACTCCGGGCCGATAAAGCCGACCACGGTGTTGACCAGCAGCGGCTGGAACCTGCGTGCCACGGCATAGGCACGTGCCTCGCAGGTCTGCTGATCCAGGCCATGATGCGCGTTGGCCGACAGCGCGCTGCCCTGCCCCGTCTCGAAGTACATCACGTTGTTGCCGGCGGTACCGCGCTGCAGACTCAGGGCCGCCTGCTGTGCCTCGGCCAGGGTCGCCAGGTTGAAGCCGAAGCTGCTGTTGGTCGCCTCGGTGCCGCCAATCGACTGGAACACCAGATCCACCGGCGCCCCGGCCTCGATGCACTCGATGGTGTTGGTCACGTGGGTGAGCACGCAGGACTGGGTCGGGATCTCGTACTTCTCGATCACCTCGCCCATCAGCTTCATCAGCTTGATGGCCTGCGCCACGTTGTCGGTGGCAGGGTTGATACCAATCACCGCATCGCCGTTACCGTAGAGCAGGCCGTCGAGGATGCTGGCGGCGATACCGTTGACGTCGTCCGTCGGGTGATTGGGCTGCAAACGGGTAGACAAGCGGCCGGGCAAACCGATGGTATTGCGAAAGGCCGTGGTCACGTGGCACTTCTTGGCCACCAGAATCAGATCCTGATTGCGCATGATCTTGCTCACTGCCGCTGCCATTTCCGGGGTTACCCCGGCGCGGATCGACTGCAGTACTTGCGGGGTGGCGTAATCGCTCAGCAACCAGTTGCGAAAGTCCCCGACGGTCAGATGCGAAATGGGCGCAAAGGCCGCGGCGTCGTGCTCGTCGATGATCAGGCGGGTAATTTCATCCGCCTCATAGGGCACCAGCGCCTCATTCAGAAAGGTCTTCAGTGGTACCTCGGCCAGCGCCATCTGCGCGACCGCGCGCTCTTCGGCCGACAGTGCGATCACGCCAGCCAGTCGATCACCGGAGCGTTGTGGTGTCGCCTTGGCCATCAACTCGGCCAGATCGCGGAAGCCGAAAGTTCGGCTACCCAGCGTATAGCGGTAGGTGTAGGTCATAGTGTTATCTCGGGCATGCAAATTGCTGCGAATCAGCACGCAGGCACGGCTGATCAAACGGACCAATGCGAAGGCCGTTCCAGCGCGCTATCAAGATTTGGCAAAGCTGATTTTTGCCTCAAGAATCAGGCTACTGGCAGCAGCCAACACCCGAAGGCCGGGTTAGCATGCTGCCTCTACCTACGTGAGCGCTCGCCCATGCAACAGACCACCGAGCAAAGCGCACCAGGACGGAGCACTCGTGAGGCACAGGACGCCGACGAACACGCCCACAACCTGACCAACTGGCAGCAGGAATACGACCAGTTGAGCGGCGGGCGTTTCTATGGACGCATCGATGAAGTGGCGCTGGACGGCTGCCAGCTGTTCAAGGAGCACACCAACCGAGCCCTGAGGCAGCAATGCAACGTGTGGAAGGACGCCCTGTGGATCGGCATCCCGGCGCGCGCATCAGACTGCCGCATCAACGGCCTCAGCGTCGGCAACGATCAGTTGATGTGCCGCCCGGGCGGCCGCGACTTTGAGTTGATGACGCCCGACGCCTTCGACATCTATGGCATCGTCATTCGGGAAGAAACCCTGCTGCGCGCCGCCGAGCGCGAAGCGCGCGTGCTCGATCTGCAATCACTCGAACACAGCCCACGGCTGACCGTGCCGCAGGCCCAGCTTGATCAGGTGCGCATCCTGCTGGAACAGGTGTTGTACCGTGACGCCCTGGGGCTGGACAGTGAACACCAGCAGCAACTCGCCAGCCAGGCCCTGCTGCAGCTGGTGACCAACGCCGCGCAACCGGCTGCTGCGCCCAGCTATGCGCACCGGCGTAAGGTGGTCGAGCAGGTCAAATGCTATCTGGCAGAACACCCGGACGCGCCGCTGAGCATCCCCGAACTCTGTGAGCGCGTACACGTCAGCCGCCGCACCTTGCAGTACAGCTTCGAGAGCATGCTCGGCATCAGCCCGCTGCAGTTCCTGCGCAGCGCGCGCCTCAACCAGGTACGCCGCGCCCTGTGCGAGCCGCAACAAACCAGCCCCATCGCCAGTATCGCCGCCGAGCGCGGCTTCTGGCATCCGGGGCAGTTTGCGCGGGACTACAAAGCGTTGTTTGGGGAAAATCCGTCGGAGACGGTAAAACGGAGCAGATAAGCCAAGGCCCGGCTCAACCAGCTGCGTGCGGTACAGCTGCTGCGCATGATTGTCAGCCCGCGTATTACGGTCATCGCTACAACCAACCCTGTTCGCGGGCAAAGGCAATGTCATGCTGCTTTTTCAGGCGTTTTCCGTTGTCTTTTTGCAGCGCGGCATAGTGCGGATGCTGGGCAAAATACGGCCCCAGCAGGCCGTCTTCATGGGTAAAGGCCATGGTCCAGGCCATGTTTTCCGGAAACACGTACACATCCTGGCCGGTGAGGTTATCTGGGCGCAGATCAGTCAGCATTGCCGGCTCCCCGTCATTCGGCAACAGGATATAACGCGCCGCCAGGTGCGAGGCGTACGCCTGCAGCGCCGCACGCCCCTGCAAGGCTGGATAGCCGCCACCGCTGAAAATGTGCCACTTGTAGGCCTTGGTATTCAGGCCCAGACCGTTGCGACAGAACACCTCCACCCACGCGCGCTCGATGGCCTTGGACTCATCCCGGTCGAACGTCTTCAGCACCTGCCCCGGTGCTATTTCGTCGTGCTCCACAGAAACTCTCTTATCCCTTTAACAGGCGTCCAATAAACTATTGGATTACTCATCCAAGCCTTTTGCCGCTAATGACCCGCTCACCTCATCCGGCACCAAAGGCACCGCCCGACCCAATGAGGTCGCTAATTTAGAGACCTACGGCAAATCGGCTCAGCCACTGTTGATCTGACAACTCTGATGCCTACGTCTTACCCTTCGTGCCTCGTATAACCGGGAAAACAGAAAAGCCAGCCCGAAAAGCCCTACGCCTATCAACCAACCGAAGGTTCGTAATAGCCAGGAGACAGACCAATACAGCTCCTCTTCACTCCGCATAACGTAGCCAATGGAATCAAAGGCATCAGCACCAACAGCCGGAGGAAAAAGTAGCGCCAGAAATACCTCGGAGTGATAACTGAAAATGCCATATCCGATTGCCGCCCCCACCAAGGTGCAGATCAGCAACACCCCAAGCGAAAACCGACTCCAGCAGAGCAAAAGGATGCTGAGAAAGACATAGATCACCAACAACGCAGCTAACATTCCCAGCATCACGCCTCCACTCCATAGGGTTAAATCTTCCAGTTGAACGTCAGCCATTGATACTTAAAATCGTGCTCAAATTACCAGCACTATTGATCTGCCGAAGGCGGCGTAATACGGCCATCGCTGAAGCGGCGCATATACGGCAGCAGCACACGCTCATCGCCGTCAGCCAGCTTGGCGATGATCATGCCCTGATCACCGTCGCGGTGGTTAGGGCCGCAGCTGCTGAATGCGTAGTCCAGCAAAAATTGCTGCCCCTCACGCACCTCAACGCCAGAGGTGGCGACTACCTCGACAATCTCCGCCCTCGCCCGCCCGCCATCCACCTCGGAAATGACAACGCGCGCAATCACACCTGCCTCAAGCGGCGGCTGAGGCAGGGCTTCAAAAAACAGCGTGTCTTCAAGAATACGCCCCATGCAGGCGTGCACAGGCAGCGCGAGAAAGCAGACGACAAACGCGATCAGCAAACGCATGGTTCCCTCTACAGGTCAGTAGCCTTGCCCATTGCCGGCTTTGGCGGCGCGCCAGCGGAGCAACCCCAACGGCAACCAGACAACGGCGAGTACACACAACTGGTAGTAGGCCAGCCGATAGGGGTGCGCCCAGGCCCCGGTATAACCAATCGCTAGTGCCGTAGCGCTCACAAAAACAACGCTCACCAGCAAGGCCGCGCGCACCGCGAACCTGGGCAACGCTAATACCACCAGCCCCTCAAGCACAGACAGCACCACAAACCCGGCGCTCCACAGCCACAGCGTCAGCCCCCAACTGTAGCCACCTCTAAACGCCCGGCCTGCCGCCTCGGCAACCAGATGGCCCAGGCTGTACAGCGCCACAAGCATAAACAGCCGCAGAAGCGGCTGTAGCAATAGCAGGTTCAGCGGGCGCAGGGTCATGGGGCGTCTGGATCTGTTTTGCATCACCGTGCCCGGCGCCGCCGACGGCGGTCAACGGCTGGCCTCCCGGCGAGCGACTCAGGCGACAGGTGGTCGAGCCAGCCCGCGCCTTACTCATCACTGACCGGCTTGAGCGCGTAGGCCTTGTAGGTTTCTACAAATTCCTTTGCCGCGGCCAGCGTGTCCGGGTACGGCACCGACTCCAGCGAATCGCGCGTTGGGCGTATCTTCTGAAACCGAAAGCCGTGCTCAAAGAGGTAGGCCACCTTCTCCCACTGCTTCAGGTCATTCTTTCTCGGCGCCTTGAAGTGGCGGCCAAAATTGTAGGCCGCCCCACCGCACTCAGGGCACACAAGCTGACCAGGACAACCGTCCGCCAGATCGAACTCGCGCTTGAAGGATTTGCGGCAACCCAGACAGGCGAAAGCCATGTTATAGGGTGTGGGCATAAAGCCTCCTGCTGCGGCCCCCCGAGGGGCTAGCCTTGGTGCCTGTTTAAACGGAGAACACGATCTTGTTGCGATCCAGATCTCGTATGTAGGCAGAGTATTTGGGGCCGCGCTGGCCTGGCTCTCCCTCACAGCTGCCGCCCAGGGTCAGGGCTTTGGCATGCAGGCGGTTAACTTCATCAGCAGAGCCCACGTTCAGCCCAATCATGGTGCCGTTGCCATTGGTGGCCGCCTCGCCGTCAAACGGTTTGGCTACGGCAAAGGCAAAATCCGACCCCTGCCAAAAGGTCATGCGGTCGGTTGCCATCACCTGACTAAGCCCGGTGCCGTCGAACAGCGCGTCGTAAAAACTAACCGCGGCGTCCATGTTGTTGGTGCCGAGCACGCAATAGTCCAGTTTCATATCAATAACGTCCTTTTCTCTTTTGTTAAATACGCAGGAATACCTGAAGCCGCAGCGCCATTCGGCTGCCGCTATACGCCGCCGCCCTGGCGCATGAACAGCTCAATACTTTGCTCTTCACGCTTACCGTCCAACAGCCACTCTACCAGCCACTCCGTCAGCCGTTCTCCCCTCTTGTGGATAAACTGGTTGCTGACCGGCTCATCAATCCACTCGCGCTGCCGCACCAGCACCAACGGCTGCTCACTACCCGCCGTCGCGTCACTAAAGGCCTTGGCCTGCTCGTAGGTGGCAAAGGCGTAGTAGTAGATCTCGCCATCAAACTCGTCGGGCGCACCCTGCCAGGGCCGGCACCATACGCGGTACTCCAGTACATCATCGTAAAAGTAACCGCCGCCCGATTTGGTGTGGGCCGGATAGGTGCCTACCAGGGCGGAGTCTATTGCTGCGGGGTAGTGGCTCATGCGCGTCCTGCTGCCAGATGGGTTGTCCTCGCCAAGCGAGCGTGTAACAGGCGACGGGTAAACTGACCTGTGCCCGCTGAGGCGTCAGGCAGTATACCTAGCCAATGCCAGAGCACCACCCGGGCTTGGCGCATTAAGCACGGCAGCCGCTGTGGTAAAGTGGCGGCTTGATTCCACCAGGTAGCCCCCATGCTTATATACATTTTCATCGCCTGCGACCGGCTGGATGAAAAGCAGGAAAAACAGCTCAAACAGAACCTGCCAGCTCTGCAAGCCGCGCTGCAGGCCTACGTTGAAGAAAACGAGACCAACCGCGCCGAGCTGATCAACGATTGCACCAGCGATGACTGCGAAGACTGGCAGCTGGGCATCAGCCAGCCGGTGAAAAAGCACACCCACCTGGCCCCCGCCGTCAACCTGTTCAACGGCCTCGCCCAGCAATACGACATCGACTGCGAAGTAGGCTCCATCGAAGATGGCGAACGCGAGCCGGTCAGCTACTTTGGCAAACATGAAGGACAAGGCGACGCCTTTTTGATCGCCCAGTATCTGGGGCTGTAACGCGCAGAGACTGCCAGATACTGACCTGGGCGAATGATAACTCAGCTGGGGGTCAGCGACCTGATCCGCGTTAGCTCACCCCTCTGAACTACCAACCTCCGCGTCATCGGGTTTGCGGCCTTGCCGGGCCGCAGCAGCACGCTTGAACAGCCGATACGCCCCTACACCCGCAACAAGCGCAAACACCCCAAACGACAGCCCCAACACCCCATACACATACTCACTACCCGCGTGGTGAACCGTCACCCCGTCAAAGTAGCTACCCTGCTCGTTGTACGGCATACGCGCCTTGGTGAATGCGTATGCGCAGAGCAGCGCTGCCGAGATGCCGAGGAGTAGTGCGAGCAAACCTGAGACGGTGGCGAGGATGTTGAGTTTGGTGATGGTTTTCATCGTGGGGCAATGCTAAACCGCCTTGCTATTCGCAAGGCGTGCCAACAGGGTCGCCACCCCCAACCCTCTCTGCCCAAAAACGGACCGAGTAGTTACGCAGCTCCCGCTTAACGATATAGCTTTCACCCGCTTCAGCATCCAGCAACAAACAACCGTAAGAACGCCAGTTACGGTGAGCCAACTGGACAACGATTTTGTGAGATCCCGGGGTTACTGACAACGTTTCGGGGTAAAACTCATTACGCATAATGTCGAAAAGGTCTGCATCATCCAAAAATACAAAATACATCCGATAGTCAAACCCGGCAAAAATACCGTGATCTCGCTCCGTGTCGGCGATGATTATAGCGTGGCTAGAGCGATCCTGTTCGTTGACGCCCATCTGTACATGATTAGTCGATGCACAGCCTGACAAAACAACTAGCAACACAAGACTCAAAAGTATCTTCATTTTTACTCCATTTCATTAGTGCGAACAGCACCATTTCATTGCCTTCATAGATTCTGCCCTCAGTGGGAGTTATCCATGCGTGTCCACTAAAGTGGGGGAAGTCCAGGTCCGAGTACAGCAAATTGTTATATCACCAGACTTCGGGATTTCCACACCGAGGACAAACATAGGTATAAGTATCTTCCCATGAAGTCATATCTCCATTTGGCGATGGCATCCCACAAATATCACAATCCACTTCAATTTCTTCGGATCCTTCGTTTCCGCACCCTTCAAATGTGCACCTGCACCCTGTAGAAGAGTCGTTATTTGGAATCATGGTGCTATTACCACAGCTCGGGCAATCGTATACGTTCCATTCAATGAACATTTGATGTTTTGGTCTGACACCAGAAAAGAGTTCACGCTTTGCGTCTGCGACGGTTTGGTTCGCTTCGGCTAACAAGTGCGAGTACTCATCAGCCAAAACTCCAAAAACATGAAACCGCTCTTTAACAACCTCTGACTCAAGATCAAACAATGAGAATATATCTGCGAACTCAGCCAAACCTCTAATTAGGCGCCCAATGCAGAGACGGACTTCTTTAGGAGTAAAATCAAATTCAAAATGCTCAATTGAATTTCTCAAACCCTTCATCCAATTGATATCATCAATGAAGTCCTGATCTACAAACTTATTTCCAGTTATTTTGCACACCTCACACATTGCAACAGATAGTGCCTGCTCCACCGTTACTGTGTGAGGGCATGGATGCCCTTGGACAAGACGTCCAAAATCAAACCCTGCTCCCTTTAGGGCTGTGAAAGCAGATAACAAATCGGCCCCATCAGATCTAGCTCTTTTTGCTACCTCTTTAAAACACTTTGAAAACACGAGGAATTCATCCAGCGTTTGAAGGTACATCTTTAAAACCAGCTCAATACAATGGGCAAGATGAGTAATTGCAAATTTAAATGACTTTGTGTCACCAGCTTGCCCTTGCTCGCACTTTGCTAAAGCCTCATCGAAACTATCGATCGCATTGGACTTAATGTCGAAACTGAATGTCACCACTCACTCCGATCAAGTAACATTACGCCCGACTCACGCGCCGGCGCGCCGGTTTGGAGCCGCGAAGCGTTGGAAAATCGGTCGCTGTGCAGCCGATTGTTAGAAAAAAGTCTGCTGTCCGGGAACCCCAAACATAATCTCGCCAGAGCTATCGAAGTGAAAACCGAGCGCAACAACAAGTCGCTCCGTAAGTAAATAAAATTCATGTGCTACAGCCAGTGAAAGTTGAGCATCGGCCACGCTGCAAAACTGTGCTCGATGAGCCACATTGTTCCGGACTTTTTGAACCAACTCTCTCTCTTTCCACAGAGACATCTCTGACTCGGGCCGACTATACTTTGCCGCGCCCTCATTAATCTCCACGTACTCTTCCAATATTTTAAATATAAGATCTTTGAACCGATCCACCCCAGTTTGTTTAGTCAAAACAGTTGCGATTAGCTCTGAAATCGATTCACTGTGCACCAAGCCGGAAACAATGGGCTTAAGAATAACGGTCTTTAAAATCACCTCCGTGGAGATCGACGAATAGAGGAGCGAGGCCGTTGGATCTTTGTCCAATAGGCTTTTAGAAGTGTCTAGAAATATCAACGCATTGACGGCAATGGAAGAGTTACGTTCATAGTATGACTGAAGCCTTTCAGTTATGAACTCTTCAATCGCTTGGTCCCGATGTTCGTCGTAAAGCTCTTCTGCTAGTGAAGCAACAAATTCATCATATGCAGCTTCCTGCTGGGCTTCCTCATAGCTCATAGACATTCCGGAAATACCCTCTTTCTAACGCCCGCATTTGGCGCAAATTGGAGCGCAGCGGAACTTTGCAAGAAACATGCGCTTGTCATTAGTTGCAGCCCAAAAGTTTAAGATCAATTTTCAGTCCATCTCTAGTTCTTACAGCCACATAAAAAGCCTTATTAAGAGCACCAATTAACTTCTCCTCTCTTGGGTCAATTTCTCTAACTGCATAGTACCCAAAAGTAAGCTCGAACAGCCGTCTCCTCTCGTTAGAACGGCCCTCAAAATAATCTATAAGCCATTTCAACTGGGTCTCTATCGACTCGCGTAGCTGCGGGACGATTTTGCTACTGCCATCCGAAAGAGTCGCTAGAGCTTCCTTACACACCGCCGCTTTTATATCCTCATTACTCACTTACTTAGGCCTCATAACGCCGCAATATGGGGCAGCCAAAACAGAGCGAAGCGGCGTGTAGGCTGTCCCAGCCCGTGCTTTTTTACGGGCGACATGATTGCTTTGTTAAGGTTACTCTTCATCAGGGTCAAAGGTATATTCTGGATAGTATCGAAGAACTTTATACATCTTTGGTTCTCCTCGAACAGTCTCTATCTCAACATCGACCACATACGCCAATTCATGCCATTGTTTTTTAAATCTCTCTGGCGGATGAAGCATAGCCTCTTTGACCGCATTATTCTCAAATATGACCTTCATGCTCTTGCGAGAAACATCATCGATTATGGCTCGATTTCCTGTTTCTGATTGGGGATCAAATTTTGCTTGATACCAATACATTACCTTGCGGTGGTGAATATGGTCTTCAGGGGAGTCTAATTTCTCAATGTGGCGTGTAATCTCGTTCTGAATAGCATTGGCTTCAGTGGAGTTTATGGTGAAATTATTAATTACTTGGCCACTATCAGAAACGATAATATTCATTTGAGAGCCGTGATCTTTAGCTATAGGCTCTACAAACTTGTTCCATTCTTGAAGGTCTTGCTTGGTTAATTCTCGGTTTGGCTTTTCCAGTTTACCCAATAGCCAGCCGCAAACATTTTGAACTACTTTCGACCATTCGGTAAGAGTACCACCTTCCCACAACAGGGGAACGATTGGTGCCGCTTGAGAAACAAGCTCAATAATTATTGACCCCTTCCGCACCTCACGAATTAAGAGCTCAGAACCAATATCTGTCTCTTTATCAGTTTCACCCTCAACAAATTTGTGGAACTGGTGATTGAAGGACAAAAGCGAAAGAGATAGATCCTTCAGAGATACAGGCTTCTCGTTATTGATCTTTATTTCGAGCTTCTTATCGAGATCGATTTCTAGAATATTGCTCATATCTGTCCTTGAACCTTAACGCCGCCAACACGCGCAGCTTCGTAGTGGAGGCAAAGCCGCAACGAAAAAGCTGTCGCCGTGCTTGGCCTTGTTATATTTTGTATGGTTCATAGGATCCCAAGTCTACTTCTTTGTAGTTTCTTCGAATAAAGTCGATGAGCGCCAAATATGCGCTTATAAAGTTGGATTTTTTTATATCCAGAGATTCATTTAGCTTTTTTACTTTTTCGTACGGCAGGCATCTTCTTTCCATGTGCAGATACCCTCGATCATCAGCTTGGCTAAAATTGGCCTGCTGACGACCATCTACATTAGTGAATCCAGATATAATATTCCAAAGTTCATAATAGCCCTCAATGAATAACTGAAAATGAGCCTGAAGGTTCGTATCATTTAGTGGGTATAAGTGGGGGTTATCAACAAGACCTGCTTCAAACATATCTCCTACTGTACATAGTTTTAAATTTACTGAGACTGGCAAATGCTCGGTGAAATAGCGAAGCTGGGTGAACGGAACAAAACGCATGAATAGTTTGAGAAAACTTATGTCACCTACCCTCTCATTTGGTGACTCGAAATGAGATGCTATCGTGCTTTCATGCTCTGATTTAATTTTGTGAAGACGTTCGACGGTGTAGCAACTTGGATTTTGATCAACCTCAGTGTGATGATTTGCGCAAAGTAGGATTAAGTTTTCATACGAATTACGATTTCTGACTATTTTTTCATTGCCTCGTGCACCGCCAGAATTTTTAGCTATGATATGTGCCATTTCGCCAATATGAACTTCATTGTCGAAAACATTGATTTTGCAAATGCTACATCTTCCAGCTGCGAGGCCATATAGTTTTTTGATTTCTGGATTAGAAATTCCCACAAGCTTTCCCCTAAATATAACAGCTGATTGGACCGAAGGCTTCATCATTGCATATCAGTGACTTCTTGATAACAACGCCTCCTTCCACACATCAGCATAAAAAATCAACAATAAAAACAGACACCTGCCGCCATTCCATCAACCACGCACGTAATAACGCGACTTCCTCTTTTCGTGCTTTCAATAACCCTGTATGGCATGCCACTCGACATACCCTGTGGGCATTTAAAGCGGCTGCACATTTACGATACCTCTGCACTTTGGATAGGTGCTGCAGCCCCAGAAGCTGTTGCCGGCGTTTGTGCCTTTGCGCGCGATGCGTTTGATCATGCTGCTGTGGCATAGCGGGCAGGTTGGGTCTTTTGCGGGTTGGAGTGCTGCGGCAGTGGGTGTGCTGGATGGTGTGCTGGTGGCCCGGGTTATGGGGGCGCTTGGTTGGGCGCGGAGCATCAGGCGTTTGAGGCCGGCGCCGTCGATCAGCTGGATGTTGCGGCCCTGGGCGAAGCTTTTGGCCTCTTGGGTGAACTGGCCCGAGGTGACCACATAACCACCCGCGGCGCCCTCGGCGGCCATGGCGCCGAAAAACTCTCTCACCACTGGTACGCCGACCTTTAGCGAGCGCCAGTGTTTGCATTGCACCAGGTACTTCTCGTTGTTCTTACGCAGGATCAGGTCTACACCGCCGTCAGCGCCCTGGCCGCCGGTTTCGGTAATGCTGTATCCCTTGCGGCGGAAGGCTTCGCCAATGAGTTGCTCAAACTGTTGCCAGCTGAGGCCGTCGATGGCTTTGCCGGGTTGGGTGGCGGCGGTGACGCTGCCGAGCAATTGCTTGCGTTTGTAGCGCGCGAGCACCGAGCCAATGGCGCCCAGGCCGCAGGCAATGGGGATGAGGTATTGGCCGAACAAGGCAAAGGTGCGCCAGAGCTGCGCGGTGAGAATGCCGCCCATATCGCCCGGTTTGAGGGCCGCGGGCGGGGTAACAGGTGCAGTGGCGATGGGGTGCAATATCAGCCAGCTGACCAGACCAATGGCCAAGCTTGCCCACCAGGGCAGACGTGACAGTACAACGATCAGGTCTTCAAATGCAGAGGTCCTTCTGCGTGCCATCCTTTGGCTCCTTTAACTGGCTTAGTGCCATTAAAGCCCTAACCTGGTGCGTGGTAAAGCAGCTTTTAGTCTGCCCCGCTCTGCTCTGCCGCCTGAGCTATCGCATGCAGCACAAAGGCCACGCGCTCCGGCACACTGCAACAGGGCACGTCCACCACGTCATAGCCCCAACGCAGGTACCAGCGTTTGAGGTTTGCATACACGCGTTGGGCTTCGCTAAAAGTCTGGTCTCGCTCGCCGTCCGTTTGGTAGATGGCCTGCCACGGCGGCAGGAAGAACACGGTGCGGTTGTAGGGGTAGGCGCTGCTTTGTTGCGCTACGGCGGCCTCGTCCATGGCGCCGGCGGCGTGCAGCATGTAGAGGGCGTCTACCACGCTGCGATCAAAGAAGCATGGCGTGTCTACAGTCTGCAATTGCTGATAGTGCTGCGTGTCCTGCTCGAATATGGCCTGGGCAAAGGCGGCGGGCTCGGGCCGTGGAGCAAGGCCGCTCTGTAGTCGGCTGCGGATAATGGCGCGGGCCGACTCGGGCACCACGGGATAACCGCGCTCGGCCAACGCAGCAAGCAGCGCTGACTTGCCGCCGCCGGGGCCGCCGGAGAGCACAAAACGGTTGGTCATAGGCATGGGTTACTCCAGCGCATCCAGCGCTGCAGCGGCTGCGCGGGAGCGGCTGATGGCTTGATCCAGCTGGGCGGTGCAATGATCGCGCGCGGTCTCCAGCGCTGTATCTTCCACCGATTGCAGCGCGGCCCGCCGCACAGCCAGCTCCTCGGCCTGCTGGGCAAAGGCATCCACAAAGTCCGGCCCCAGCGCGGAGACATTCGTACACGCCGCGCCGCCGTTGTACGCCACCAGCTCGGTAAGAAAGAGCTTGGGATGGGCTTGCGCTACCTGGCCCAGTGTCTCGTTGATCCACTCTGCCACGGCGCCATCCGCGCCTTCATAAAAGCGGAACAGCTGCGCGGTGGCAGGTGCTTCACCAGACAGGGCAGGCTCGCGCACTGCGGCCACATCCTGCTCTGTTACCGCATTCCAGACAGGCGCACACAGGGTTGCAGTCACCAGTACAAAGATTGGTTTTTCCATGGAGGATTTCGACTCCTGCGAGACGGTCAGATGGTGTTATCGAGCACGAGTGTTTTCTCGGGCACACGCCAGAGGCGTACACCGTCGACGACCATGGTCCAGTCGCCTTCTACTTCGTGGGGCGGTTCGCTGACCTCAAAGCGTGTGGTCAAAAACAGCAGACCGACAATAAAGTCGTCGCCCTCAAAGCCCTGCATGGGCCCATTGATGGAGGTGGTGCCGCCGCTTTTAAGCCGCTCATAGGCGACGGTGCCGTCTGCCAGAATCAGCAGGCTCATCTCTTTGCTGCGCCATTGGCCTACGTAGTCCAGCCGGTTCTCCGGTAGCGGTTCGGCGCAGCCAGCCAGCAGCACGGCCATGGCGATCACCATCAGCCAGTTTTTCATTGCGATTCTCCGTTGCGTTCAGGGCTCCGGGCAGATTACCGATTTGCTGGCGTGCGTGCCTCCGACCAGACCGCAAATTCGTTACCGCTGGGTTCGATAAAGTGAAAACGACAGCCACCGGGAAAGTCGAAGATCGGCTTGACGATATCGCCGTCGCACGCCTCGACCTTTTTCAAGGTGGCCTCTATATCTGCGCTGTAGAACACCAGCAGGGCACCGCCGTTATCTGTGCGGTTGCAGGTATCAGCTTTGAAGAAACCACCATCCAGACCCTGATTGGAAAAGGCCGTGTAGTCCGGGCCGTAATCGACAAAGGTCCAGCCGAAGGCGGCGGTAAAGAACGCTTTGGTCGCGGCCAAGTCCTTAGCGCCCAGCTCAACGTAGTTCAGTTTTTCATGCTGATGCATCGCGTCTCTCCTGCTACGAGATTGAACACCGCCGGGCGAGCCGGCGGCGTGGTTGAGCCCCCCATTAGAGGGAGCGAGGCTAGCGCATGCTGGCCCACATCAGGCTGGCTTTTGCTCCGCCACAAGCGCTGCGGTGGCTGTCAGCTCGATGTTGGGGTGCTTCGAGAGCGTAAAGCTGTGATGCGCAATGATTGTGCGGGCATCCAGGTGTGGTTTGTCGTGGGTGGTATGGGCGTCGTCCACCAGGGTCACCTTGTAGCCGCGGCTAGCCGCGCTGAAGACGGTTCGATCGATACAGAACTCGGTCGAGTAGCCGCAGACAATAAGATGCTCTACACCCTCTTGTGCCAATCGTTCGGCCAGGTCAGTACCAAAAAAGGAGTCAGGTGTCTGCTTGCGCACCGTGATGCCCTGCTTGGCCGCGGTCAGGCCAGAGTAGAGTTGCCAGGCCGGGCTCTCGGGCTCGAGCATGCCCGGAATCTGGTGCTGGATAAGTACGGTTTTCAGTGAATGTGCGTTGGCGTATTCCACCAAGGCGTTGATGTTGCGGATGACAGCCTCGGACTGATACGGCGGCTGAGCTGAGCCAAATACGCCGTTTTGCACGTCCACCACCAGGAGTGCGGACTTCATACCAATTCCCTTTAATAATGATGTGTTTCCTACCCTCAGGCAGGTACCGGGCCAAAAAAAGCACGTGCAGCTTTGGCGAGAGCGGGCAACGGACCAAACTCACAGTGCAACTGAGTTCTGACGTACCGCCCCTCAGAAGAGCCTAACGGCTGCAGCTCCAGACCGACAGTTACAGTTCCGCGCAAATCGCAGGTAGCAATCAGTTTGAACTCCCTCTCCAGCGACGCCCAGCACAGCGGCTCTGACCAGGGCCGGTTTTGTGCGCCCAGCCGCTCGAACAGACGCGCCAGCCCATCGGCATCGGTGTAGGCCCAGACATTCTGATGGCAGGTGAGCGCACTGGATGAAAACGTCACCTGAAAGTAATCGCCGTTGCGGCTGTGCAGTACCAGCTCTGCGTCGCTCGCGGCGGATTTGATGCGGAAGGTAGTCACGGTGCTCCGGTCGGTTGTTGCGCAGTTTGCGTCAGCTCAGTTCTCGTCAAACAAACCTTCGAGGCGCGGCATCTCCTACAGCGCTATCGGAACCCGTTAAATCACCGCACCCTTGCCCCGCGCTTCCACCAGAACTTGCGGCCAAAGCGGTAGTTGTCGCCATCGGTACTGAGCACGAACACCTCACCCGGCAGCTGAATTTCATCGACCAGGCGTTGCCCGATAGCGTCTACCTTTTTGCGACGATACAGCCCCCACCAACGCGTACAGGAATACCCGAGCACAAACAATGGGCGCTCGGGGAACAGGGCGACGCGCTTGCGCAGCAAATACGCCCGGCGCAGCCCCGGCATGGCGCGCAGTTGAGCACGCAGTGCGGCAAGCTGCTCCTGATCCAGCCCATGGGGGTCAAAGGTGTCCTTAAGGGTGATCTGATCGCGTTCGGCGCGCGCCCGCTGCAGCAGCTCGTGGCGCTCCAGCAAGCGGTCATGCCAGGCGTGGGCGGCCTCCTCTCGGCCACGGCGCCAGCAGTAGTCGCGCAGCACTTCATAGCCGCTCAGCTGGGCGTCTTCATCCAACTCGGTGGCCTTTTCGACCAGGGCCAGACCCTCATCATCGTCGCGCTGCAACAGTCGCAGCCCCAGCGCGTAGCAGACTACCGGCTGGTCCGGAGTCTGTTCATATAAGGCTTTGAACAGCGGCAAGGCGGCGTCTTCCCCGGCGCCGTACTCCTCGGTCAGGCAGGCGTGATCATAGCCATCCCGCGGGCCCAGCTCGGTGCCCTGCTGCAGCATTGCATCCAGCTCACGCAGGCGTTCGCGTCCGCGCGTGGCGGTTTGGTAGCGCTCTTCCCAGGCGGGCAGTACGGCGGCCTCCCAGCGGCAATCCAGCTCCTCGGTGATGGTCGACAGCACCGGGCCGAGCAAGCGATCTGCACGCGCATCAGGGCCAGGCAACGATAGCAGCGGCCCCTGCTGCAGGGCGCGCAGGCGGTCGGCCAGCGCGGGATGGGTGTCGTCTGAGCTGGTCTCGCGCTGCAGGGCGTGTTCAACCCAGTCAGCCACCGGCTGGTCCTGCAGGCCGCCGGACACTTTGTCGGCCAGGCTGCCATAAGGTGCAAAGGCCGGGCGCGGCAGGTCGCTTGCGCTGCGATGGATATCGCTCCAGTAGCGCTCGTCCAGATAACGGCCCACCACGTTGACGGCGGTTAGCGCCTCGGCAATCGCCTGCGGCGAAGTCAGGCGCGCCGCTGCAGCATCAGCCTCATACTCGTTGGCCCGCGCCAGCGGGAAGGAATAAGCCGTAAAGTACGGCACATACCAGTTGAAGAAACGGCGAAACAGAAAGGTGCCAAAACGGCCCTCGCCGACCAGCGAGTCGATCAGGCGATGCCAGCTCAGGCGCAGGCGGTAGATCCAGTTGGATACCCGGCCATGGCCGCCGGCAAGGTGGCCAAACTCGTGGGCCAGCACGGCCCTGAACTGTTCTACGCTGAGCGTCTTCATCAGCGGCAGGCCGATGACCAGATAGTTGCGATACCAGCCGAATACGCCCAGCCTGGGTGTTTGCACCACGCAGGCGTTGAAGTCGTCGGTAATCAGCACGCGATGAAAACGCGGCGCCTTGAGCCCTTTGCGCAGGTCATTGATCATGGCAAACAGCTCAGGCGCCTCCTTCTGCGTTACGCGCCGCCCCTGCGGAGCATCCAGCTTGACCCACAGCGCCTTGAGCACCATCCACATCAACACCAGCAGCCCCAACGCCAGCTTGGCGCCCAGCGCCTTGAGCGCGACAACGCTGATCACCGAGGTCAACAACAAGCCGACCAGCATAAAGGCGATGTAGCCGTAGCCCAGCAACGCCAGCGCCAATACGCGCATCTTGTACAGCCACGGGCGCCGCAGCGCCTGTGCTTCAAGGCGTGCTACCAGTTGTTCAAACTCCCGGTTGGTCATTGCGATGAACTCCCTTTATCGTTCTTATCTGGGTAGCGACGCGCAGCAGTACGCCACACCCGAGGCATCGGGGTGTGGTGTAAGTATCGGAGTGCAGGGTGAAGTAGAAGCAATGCGCGCCATCCCTGGGCCTTGGGCAACGCTGCCCACTTGGCGAAATTACCGCGTCCGTGCGGCGGGGTAAAGTGGCGAAGTGCGCGGACGATTAGTCCCGACGCGCGCTCCATGCGCGGATCATGCCAGCCTGAAAGAACGGAATCGGCGCGGTGAAACCGGCCTGCCGGATCAGCGCCTCAACGTTATCGGCGGGCAGTACGGCAACGTCCTGGCGATAGGTCTGTTGCATCCGCGCAACCACCTGGGGCGTTACCGGCTCGGCCGCGACAACCTGCGCCCAGAGCGTCATCAGCCGCGCCTGCTGTTGCGGATCGGCGCGGGCCGTGAGGTCGGAGCTGGCAAGAATGCCGGCCGGCTTTAAGCGGGCGGCTATCTGGCTGAAAAAGCCGATGCGCGCCTTTGGGTCCAGAATAAACTGCGAGACGAGAAAGCTGGTAGCAGCATCAAATTCCGCCTCTTCCGGCAGGCTGTCGAGGTAACCGGTGTGAAAGCGGCAGCGCTCGGCTACGCCCTGGGCCTCGGCGTTGCTGCGGCACTCCTGCATCATTGCGCTTGAGGGTTCAACTGCGGTGAAGCGCCACTGCGGGTAACGCGCGGCCAGATACAGCAACTCCTGCCCGGTGCCAGCGCCGACACACAGCAGGTGCGCGTTGTCCGGTAGCTCGCTGAACACCGACTCCAGCAAAAAGTGCAGACAGTCGCGGATGGGCGCCTGCCGCGCCCACTGCTGGTCATAGCCTGCGGCCTGTTGATCAAAGAGTGCTTCCAGTTCCTGGCTGTTCATGCGGCGGCCTGTGCTCCGGTAACTAAGTGAGGGCAATCATCACCCGACTCAATCACCATACCGCAGCTGTCAAGCCACCCTGAACCCCTGCGCCAACGCCTGCAGCTCACCCGCCAACTGCGCCTGACTGTCGGTCACCTGAGAAATTTCCCGCGAGCCGTTAAGGGTCTGCAGGGAGGTTTCGCGCACTGACGTCATGCTGCGCGAAATATCCCGCGTTACGGCAACCTGCTGCTCGGCGGCGGAGGCAATCTGCGAGGCCATGCCAGAGATGCGGTCAACGTCCTGCAGGATGGCGGCAAGGGTGTCTTCGAGTTTTTCGGCTTCATCGGCACTGAGGTTGGCCAGCTTGTGGCTGTCGGTCACCGCGGTGCGCACGCTGTCGGTGATATCGCGGAAGCCGCTGATCATGCTTTCGATCTCAACCGTAGAATCATGCGTCTGACGCGCCAGATTGCGTACCTCATCGGCAACCACGGCAAACCCGCGACCATGCTCCCCTGCCCTGGCCGCCTCGATGGCGGCGTTGAGCGCCAGCAGATTGGTCTGATCGGCCACCGCCTTGATCACGTCGATCACCCGGGTGATGGACTCGCTACTGGTCTGCAACCGCTCCATCTGGCCGTTGACCTGCTCGATGGCCCCGGCCAGATGCCGAATACGGCCAACGCTGTCCTGCACTACCTTGCGACCGGCTTCATTGCGCGCCGAGGCGTGTTGCGCCGCTTCAGCCACCTGCTGGGTGTTGCGCGAGATCTCTTCCGAGGTGCTGGACATCTCCTCCGCCGCAGCCGCGACCTGATCGACCAGCGCCTGCTGCTGGCCCACCTGGTCGGAGTTTTGGCTGGCGGTGGCGCGGGTCTGCTCCGAGGCGGAGGCCAGGCGCACACTGGTTTCGTCAATCTGGCTCAAAGCACCGGAGAAGGTTTCAATCAGCCCGTTCAGCGCGCTGCCAATCAGCCCCATCTCGTCCTTGGAACAGACCCGTGTGCGCACCGACAAATCCTTGCGCTCCATGATCTGACGAAAATCACCCAGCAGCTGATTCACCTGCCCGGATACCCCCATGATGATCAACAGCGCCAGCAACAGCACCGCGCCAATCACCACGCAGCCAATAATGGCGGCCCGACGCAGCTCCGAGCGCGCGCCCGTCAGCACCAGATCGGTACCCTTCGCCATATCCGCCGCCAACTGCTGCTTGAGCTGATAAATACCCGCGACCGCCGCGCTGGAACTGTCGAACCATTCGATATTGGCCATGCCCAAAAAACCGTATTCCGAACCGATCAGCCGGTCACGCAGCGCCGCAAACTCGAGACTTTCCGGGCGCGTTTGCATGGCCTCCAGTTGCCCCTGCAGCGACGGCCCCAGCAGGCCCGCCGCCGCATCCAGCAGCGCCTGGCGGCGCGCGCCGGCCGCGCTGACCTGACTGGCCAGGGCCAGCGACACGCCACCATCACTCAGTACCTGAGCGCCGGCAGCCATCTCACTGGCACCCCACTCGCTTGCCTCGCTCAAGGCCAGAAACGCGCCCATCATCCGCGTCAGGCGTGGCTCGTTGGAGCGCAGCAGGATTTCCGGGATCAGTGCGATCAGGCCATCGACGGCATCGGTGAAGGTTTGATAGGACAGCGCGGCATCCACATCCTCGTTGATCACCCGTTCACGCAGCGGCGCCAAGGCATCCAGTGCTTCGTTGATGCGGGCCAGCTGCGCGGCCACCGCCAGCCGGTCAGCGCCTTGCAGTGTTGCCATGCCAGAGCGCAGCGCGCTCAGGCTGGCATCAGTAGCCGCACGCTGCAGCTCCAGGCGTTCGACCACACGGCCGTCAGCGCCCCCGGTTGTGATGAACAGCGCGGTCAGGCCCCGCTCTTTTTGCAGGTTCTCCAGCGCCGGATCGGCTGTCAGCGCCAGGTCAAACAGCGCCCGTGCCGACTCTGTTGTCTGTAAGTGGGTGTAACGATCCTTGACCGTGGAACCGGAGAAATACAGCGTTCCGGCCAGCGCCGGCAGAATGAGCAACAGCAATTTGCCGCGCATGGAGATGTTACGGAGCATCGACAGCATGGTGAGAAAACCTGACTGATTGGACAGCCAGACCCTCAGCAAGAAAAGTGCCATCACTTTGCCACGCAGCAATGCGGCCTGCAGCGCCGTGACCCGCACATTGCGCACCAGTTCAGGGCTGATACGCCAGTGTACGAGCGATAAAAGGGAGAGGTTTCAGTCTTGTGGCCTGGCCATCGCCGCCGCCAGATCACCGTGACCGCCCCGCTCCAGGCCATCAGCAGCCCCGGCAATATCCTCCGCAGCCTTGTTCTGACTCAGTTTGAACTTGCCGACCAGCTGCTCAATCTCGACGTCGATACCGACAATCGCCGCGAGCATCTGGCTGATGTATTCAGGGCTGGAGTCGGTCATTTTCCACGGCCGATCCTGCCCGGACGCCACCTCATGCTTGCGCGTCAGCCGGGCCACCAGCCCACGCACAAAGCGCTCGTCGTCGCGCAGGCGGATACGCCCATGGGCATGCACCACCTGATAGTTCCAGGTTGGCACCTGCCGGTGAGTCTCGTGCTTGCTGGGATACCAGTTGGGCGACACATAGGCCTGCGGGCCCTGAAAGATCACCAGCACGCGCATACCATCGGTGATCTGCTCGACCAGGGGGTTGGCGCGCGCCAAGTGCGCCTGCAGCGTACCCTGCGGCCCCTGGTCCGGCAGCAGCTCAAAGGGCACGTGATTGGCATCCAGCCCGTCCGGCCCGCTGGTGACCAGCGCACCCAGCGGGTTGGCCGTGATCAGGGCGTGTAGTTCACCGCTGCGGGTTTCGGCAAAGTGCTCTGGCAGGTACATGGGCTAGCCTCAGATAGCGAAAGTCTGGTCGAGATAATACAGCCCCAGCACCAACAGCAGCCAAAAGACGATGCCGGCAGCGCTTTCCAGCCAGGCATGGTAGGACCGCGGTCTGAACCAGTGCGGCGGCCACAGGCAGCGCAGCAACCAGCGCCCGGGCAGACGCAGGCTGAGGTCGAGCACCGCACCCGCTTCCAAAATCAGGCGCCCAAGCAGCAACAGGCCGCGCGCCAGTGCTTCGAGCAGCTCAAGCATCACTTGTTACTCCACGCTGGGCGCAAACTCGGCAAAACACGGCAGGCGATCAGTAATCTCAAACCAGTTTGCCTTGTGGGCGGTGAAAAAGTGCGCTTGCAAGCGAGTATCGAGATCACCGTCCAGCGTCCCTGCGCGAATCCGCAGCACGCCGGGAATGCGCTCATTACGACTGAAAATGGGCGAGCCGCAACGGCTGCAGAAACAACGCTGCTTGCCCGGCGAAGAGCTGAAGCTGTTCAGCAGGTCCTGCCCTGTCAGTAAGCGAAAATGCGACTCGGCAACCGGGATATTGGTCGCAAAAGCCGCGCCCTGTGCCTTGCGGCACTGGCCGCAGTGACACACCTGAATCGGCTCCAGCGGCCCGGACACCTCGTAACGAATCCCACCGCACAGGCAACTGCCGGTAATCATGTGAACTCCCCTGTTCTATCAGTGCTCTCTGTCACACCTTAAAAATAGCCCAAAAAAGATAATATTGAAAAATTAGCATTTATAGGCTAACGTCATTCAGGACCATCCAGAGGCCTGCCCATGACCATCGCTGCCGTCCTGACCGGCGACCTGATTGACTCCCAAGGCGTCGAGAATACGCAGGATTACGTCAACCAGCTACGTGCCACGTTGAGCAAACTGCTGCCATTGTGCGCCTTCAGCCACGAGCTGTACCGTGGTGACAGCTTTCAACTGACGCTGGAGTCCTCAGCTGACGCCGTTCGCTGCGCCGTGATGCTGCGCGCAGCGCTGATTGCAGCCAGCCCTGAACACGAGCGTTACGACGCCCGCATCGCTATCGGCATCGGGCACGCGCCTGAGAGTAACCACTATGGCGAAGCGTTCGTGCTCTCTGGTCAGGGGCTCGACGGTATGAAAAAAGAAACTCTTGCCCTCTTTACCCACTCCGCCAGCCTGCTGGACCACCTCGAGTTACCCATCGCCTTTGCCGCTCGCATCATCGAGAACTGGACCCGAGTCGAAGCCGAGACCTGGTGGTTGCACGCCACCATGAACGCTAGTCAAAAGGCTCTTGCTGAACATCTGGGCAAGTCTCAGGTCACCGTACACAAGGCACTGCAGCGTGCCGAAGCCCCACTGATTGACCGCTTTCTGGCCCGCAGCCACGAATGGATTACGGAGCTGGCCGGTGACTGATCTCATGCTATTGCCATTGATGCTGCTCCTGCACATGCTCAGCAGCCTGTGGGCCAACGCCCGGCCCCTGCCCGAGCAAGCCGACCGGTTGCAGCAACGCGCCTGGCTAATTCTCAAGGCCTTGCCATTGGCCGCCGCCATCAGTGCCCTGCTGCTGTCGCAGGGGCTGGTCAGCGGCCTCATGGGCTTCATCGTGATACTGCTTAGCCAATTGATTCTGGAACACCAGCGCCTGACCCGGCCGCAAACCTTCACCGCCAGCTTTGTGCTCGGCCAACTCATCCCCGTCGCTATCGTGGTCCTGCTCTGGAGCGGCGCCACCGACAACTGGAGTCAGTTGGCAGCCGCTTTTGAGCAGTTGCTGCAACCGCAGATGCTGACCGTGCTGGTGGGCGCACTTTTCCTGCTGCATCCGACTTCGTCACTGATTGCCCTGATCCTGACGCCCTGGCTGAATCACGTGGACCTGCAGGATGAGCAATCGTTGAAGAAAGCTGGCCGTCTGATCGGCTTTCTTGAACGGCTGCTGGCCTTTGCCTTTGTGGTTATGGGCCAATGGTCGGCCATCGGTTTTCTGCTCGCAGCCAAGAGCATCATGCGCTTCAACGACACCCGCCAGGCCAAGCGGCCGGTGTCAGAGTATGTACTGCTCGGGACACTGCTCAGCTTCGGCACCAGCGTGGCGACCGGACTGGCCGTCCGCACGCTACTCGGCGGTTAGCCGCGACACACTAATCTGGCAAAAATAGCCTCACGAAGGTAAAGTCATCAGCCCTTCGCGGCGCTCTGCCACCGAGCGTTGCCCCTCCCCAGCTCATCAGGAGAGTCCATGCGTCTGTGTGTTTTCTGTGGTTCCGCCCCCGGCAACCAACCCGAATATCTTGCCGCCGCTCAGCAGCTCGGCACCGCGCTGGCCAAGGCCGGCATTGGCCTGGTGTACGGCGGTGCCCAGGTTGGTCTGATGGGTGCAGTCGCTGATGCGGCGCTGGCCGCCGGTGGCGAAGTGATTGGGGTGATCCCGCGCCATCTGGTCGAGCGCGAATTGGCCCACGAAGGCCTGACCACCCTGCACGAAGTCGGCTCCATGCACGAACGCAAAGCCATGATGGCCGACCTGTCTGACGGCTTTATCGCACTGCCCGGCGGCGTCGGCACCTTTGAGGAACTGTTCGAAGTCTGGACCTGGGGCCAACTGGGCCACCACCAAAAGCCCTGCGCCCTGTTCAATGCCTCCGGCTACTACGACAAGCTGATCGAGTTCCTCAACCACGCAGTAAACGAAGGCTTCATGCGCCAGCCCTACCGCGACATGCTGATCGTCGACAACGCAGCAGAGCCCCTGCTCGCGAAGGTCCGCGACTACACACCGCCCAGTGTCGCCAAGTGGGTGAAGACCGGGCAGCGCTGACCCGCACACGGCTGTCGGCAGCCCGCCGACAGCCGTGCACAAATCTTCCAGACACCCACAAACACTGGGTTATGCTGCACTGACACTCGTCATCCCCTAGGCGTGCGCCATGAAACCCAGCAACTGGATCGATCTCAAGCAGGATGCCGACACCGGCATTGAGACGATTCGTGCCCATTTTGAGGGCCACGCCTACGATCCGCACTGGCACGACAGCTATCTGGTCGGTTTTACCGAGCAGGGCCTGCAACGCTTTCATTGCGGGCGGCAGCGCTATGACAGCGTGCCGGGCAAGGTCATTCTGATTGAGCCGGGTGAAGTGCATGATGGTGAGGCGCCGACAGAGGATGGTTTCACCTATTCCATGCTGTATCTGGACCCGCTGTGGATGGAGCGCGAGATGCGCGGGCTGTTTGCCGACGCGCCCGAGGATTGCGTCCCCGGAATGAGCATGACGGTGACGCAGTCACCCGAGCTGATCTTCGCCATCGCCAGCACCTTTCAGACCCTGCATCAGCAGGAACTGCGCATTGTCAGGCAGACGGCGTTGGACTATCTGCTCAGCAACCTGTCGGCGCATACCCAGTGGCGCCGCCGTACCGAGGCCGACCCGCGCATGCCGCAGGTGGCGTTGCGAGCCCGCGACTACCTGCACGCTCATGCGCATGAAGACCTTGGCCTGAACGAGCTGGCGGCCGTGACCGGTGTTGACCGTTTTCGCCTGAACCGCGCGTTCAAGGCGGCTTTCGGCATGGCGCCGCACGCCTATCTGGTACAGCTGCGTCTCGCCCAGGCCCGCCGCCAGCTGGCCGCAGGTCAGGCCCCAGCCGAGGTGGCCGCCAGTTTGGGATTTGCCGATCAGAGCCATCTGGGACGCTGGTTCAAGCGTGCCTACGGCGTCACCCCCGCGCACTACCAGCAACGCTGCTCAGGCCTTCCAGACCGACGCTGAGACACGCGGCAGACTGGCTCTCGAATCCATTTTCGGGAGAACTGTCTTGACCGCCCTGCTGCCCTTTCTTGTCTTTGCCTTTGTTGCCTCCATCACCCCCGGCCCGACCAACCTGTTGGCCATGAGCAGCAGCGCCCGCTTTGGCCTGCGCGCCAGTCTGCCTATCGTGCTGGGCGGCTGCGCGGCTTCCGCCGCCCTGGTGCTGGCGGTGGGGCTAGGCGCCGGTGCAGCGCTGCTGACGCACCCCGAGATGGCGACAGTATTCGGCTGGGCGGGCGCGCTCTGGCTGAGCTGGCTCGGTTGGAAGATAGCCACCGCAGATGTGCAGCTGAACACCGACAGCAGCACCGACAAACCGCTGGGCGCTGCGGCGGCCGCCTTGATGCAGCTGATCAACCCCAAGCCGTGGACCGTGGCGCTAGCGGTTGTTGGCGTCTTCATGAGCACCTCAGGCGCGCCGGCCTGGATGCTCGCGCTGCTGTTTCTGCTGATCGCCATTCCCTGCATGCTGCTGTGGGCATGGCTGGGCCTGAAAGCGCGCCATTGGCTGCATTCTAGGGTGGCACTGCGCCGCTTCAATCAGCTGATGGGGGTGCTGCTGGCGGGCTCTGGCTGGCTTGGCCTGCTCGGCTAAGTTCAGTCAGACGCTGATAGCCTGACTGGGTCAGCAGCACCAGATTGACGGTGGTGGCGTAGATCTGGCCGCTCACCTTGAGACTGTCGATCAGCGCCTTGTGCACGTCGGCCGCCAAGTAGAAGAAGTCCTTCCCCTCCTCCAGCTGCGCCTCGCAGCGACGGAACACCCGAAACGCCGTGCCTTTGGGGGCGTGATTGAGTTCGTCGAGCTGACGCAGGCTCAGCGTATCGGTGTCGGCATAGTGGATGGGCTGCATGTCTGTCGTGTTCAAGGTCAAAGTGGGTGGCGGCAAAAACATCATCAAGCACGCTACTCAGACGGCATGCTGGCGAACCCAGGCAGCGGGGGCGTCACGGAGCGGCCGACTTGCCAGATACCGCACGGCGAGACCACATTGTGCCAAAGTCGGCGATCAGCGGTAAGTGCCCTCAGGGTCTGCCGCGCGTTCGCGGCGATGCTGACGTTGCACTGCAAGGACTGAATCATGGCGCTGCCCCGGTGCTGCGTCACAGTAGACGCGAGCACACCGGGCAACCGGAGCACAGAAGGGCTTATGGCGCTCCCGGCAAGCCGTTATACTCGCCGCCCCCACCTTGGAGAGAACGCCATGAGCAAGCAAGACGATCAGTGCCTGAACGATGCGAGCACCGACCAACCGGTTGCGCCGTCAGCGACCGGGCTCGGCGCCCTCTTTGCGGCCGCCGGCAAACAGGCCGGCAAAACCAACTCGCCCAGACAGGGCAAGGCGGGCTTCGACCCGCACACCAAGCGCGTACACATGCCGCCGCGTGGCACGCGCCGCTCGATGGGTAAACGCTGATTGATCAGCGCCTGCCGCCGCTACAACGGCAGAGCGAAATGGAAGCTGGCGCCCTCGCCAGGCCGTGAAGTCACACCAATGTGGCCACCGTGCAGCTGCACGACCTCCTTGCATAGTGCCAACCCGAGGCCTGCACCGCCCTTCTTGCCGCCGCCCTGAACAAAGGGCTCAAACACCCGAATCTGCTGACTGTAGGGAATACCCTCACCGGTGTCGGTGACGGCAAATACCACGCGTTTGCCATTACGCTGCACCGACACGGTAATGCTGCCGCCCACATCGCTGTGCCGCAACGCGTTGCCGACCAGGTTGTCCAGCACTCGCTCCAGCTGCAGCCGGTCCAGCCGCGCAACGGCCAGGTCGTCATCTATCTCTTCGTGCATGCTTATGCCCTGCTGCTGGGCCTGGGCCTCAAAGCGCGATACCACCGCTCGCACCAGTTCGCGCGGGTCGCATGGCTCCAGCTCCAGCTTCTGCAGGCCATTCTGATAGCGCGAGAAATTGAGCAGGTCGTTGATCAGGTCCACCAGCCGGCGCATTTCCTCATCGACAGTGTCGAACAGGTCTTGCTCGCGACTGCCCGGCGTGAACTCCAGCCGTTCCTGCAACAGGGCAAAGGCCATGTGCATGCCGGTCACCGGCGTACGCAGCTCGTGGGAGGCGCGTAGCACAAACTCACGACGCACCCGTTCGAAAGCACGCTGATCGGTCACATCACGCAGCACCATCACCGCGCCCTGCACCCAGCTGTCGTTGCGCACCACCGGGGTCAAACTGTAGTCGAGCAGGCGCGTCTCACCGGACACCTGCACCGCCAGGTCTTCCTGTTCGCTGCTGAAGGCATTACCGGCCAACACTTCGCGCACCTGCTCATCCAGCTCAGGCCGCCCCATGGCCAGCCCCAGTGATTGCCCCAGCTCGCGCGCATCCCAGTTGAGCTGGCGTCGAGCAACCGGGTTGAAGTGGTCCACCTCGCCATGCTGATCAAGAATCAGCAAGCCGTCGTCGATACTGTCGAGTACCGCTTGCAAGCGCCGCTGCTCTGACTGCAACGCTTCCAGGTCAGTGCTCTTGAACTGACGCAGCGCCTCGGCCATGGCGCCAAAACGGCGACTGAGCGCCGCCACCTCGGTGACCGGTGACAGCGGCAGCATTACGTTGAAGTCACCCTGACCGATACGGTCGGCAGCCTGCGCCAGGCTTTCAATGGGGCGGCCAAAGCGCTGGGCAATGCTGTGGGCCGTCAACAGGCCCAGCAGCAGCACTGCCAGACCAATCAGGCCCAGCAGTATGGCAATCAACCAGGCGCGCTGGTGGGCCGCGGTTTCGGCTGCTTCAACGTATTCCAGATAGCGGTTCTGCACCTCATTGATCCGGTCACGCATGGCCGCCACATTAACACTGAGTGTGCTGTCGGAAAGCAGGTCACGGCGCAGGGAGGTGGGGCGCTTGAGCACCTGATCGTAGACCGAGTAAGCCCGGCTGATCTCGCTAATGGCCTGGCGGTCGGCGTCACTGCGCGCCTGCTCCCCGGCCACCGTCAACCACTCCTTGAATATCCGGTCTGACTCTTTGAGCGCGGCAGAATCAAAGTCTTCGGCCAACAGCATGGTGACCTGACGACCGATCTCCTGACGCATGCCCATGGTCGCCTTGAGGATGCCGATGTTGCTGCTGACACTCAGACTCTGCGACTGCGTGAGGCTGAGCACGCCAACCATCCCCACCAGCAAGCCGACCAGAGCAACCGTCAGCAACGCACTGCTGCTGAGAAACAGCTGGCTGCGCAGCTTCATAGACCGAACTGCTTGCGCTTGCGATACAGGGTAGAAGCATCAATCCCAAGGGTGCGCGCGGCCTGCTCCAGCGTCGGGCTGGAAGCCAGCACGGCTGCGATATGCGCCTTCTCCAGCTCGTCCAGGCTCAGGCTCGCGCCCACACGTGGTGCGGCGTTGTCTTCGGGTTCGGCGCCCAGGCCCAGGTGCGCTACATCCACCCGCTCTTCATTGCAGATGATGCTGGCACGTTCGATGACGTTGCGCAGTTCGCGGATGTTGCCGGGCCAGCCGTGGTTGAGTAGCGCATTCTGCGCGCCGTCGCTGAAACCACGCGCCGGACGGGCGTAGTCCTTGACGAAGCCGGCCAGAAAGCGGTCGGCCAGAGTGAGAATATCGTCGGTACGCTCGCGCAGCGGAGGCAAGGTCAGGGTAATCACGTTGAGGCGATACAGCAGGTCTTCGCGAAAGCGCCCTTCCTTGGCCATCTCGGTCAGGTCCAGGTTGGTTGCCGCCAGAATGCGCACATCCGCGCGGCGGGTCACCGGGTCACCGACGCGCTCGTACTCCTTGTCCTGAATAAAGCGCAGCAACTTGGGCTGCAGCGTGAGCGGAAAGTCACCAATCTCATCCAGAAACAGAGTACCGCCGTCGGCCTGGCTGACACGCCCCAGGGTACTTTCGCTGGCACCGGTAAAGGCGCCCTTGGTGTGACCAAACAGCTCGCTTTCCATCAACTCGGCATTGAGAGAAGGACAGTTGATGGTGACGCATTCCTTCTTGGCCCGCCGGCTCCAGCCGTGAATCAGGCGGGCCAGCTCACCCTTGCCCGTCCCCGACTCACCTAAAATAAGGATGTTGGCATCGGTGCCGGCTACCTGACGCGCGGTTTCCAGTACCGCCATCATCGCGGGGCTTTGCGAATCGCCGCTCACGCGGGTCTGCCGCACTTCCTCTTCCAGGGTTTCCAGTCGCGCGGCCATCTGCCGCGCTTCAAGCTGCTTGGCTGCGGACATGCGCAACTGATCAGGGCTGCAAGGCTTGACCAGATAATCGGCAGCACCGGCCTGCATGGCGTCGACCGCGGTATCCACCGCCGAATGAGCGGTTACCATCACCACGCGCATCCAAGGCGCAATCGCGCGCATGCGCGCCATCACATCCAGACCATTTTCCTCGCCCAGACGCAGGTCCAGAAAGCACAGGTCAAACACCTGGCTGTGCAACACCGACTCGGCTTGCATACCGTTACTGGCGGTCGCTACCAGATACCCCTCGTCTTCGAGGCAGTAACGGAAGGTACGCAAAATCGCTGGCTCATCATCAACCAGCAATATCCGGCCATTGCTTTGAGTTGCATCCATAAGGGTTGTCTTCTCCGGGCGCTGATCCCACCGCAAGGCAGTCGTGCAAAATGCATGGCCTACCAGGACGCATCTTGCAAACTGCATGCAAGGCAATCTGCGGAAATTCTGTAAGTGTTTGATTTTTATTGATTTAAAAACGCTAAAAAGCCTGGCACGACGCTTGCTCAAGTACTAACACAAACCAGAAAAAGGCGAGCCACAAGCAAACCTTTATACGGATATTGACTGGAGAAGACCGTCATGCGCAGCGCCAAACCCATCGCACTGCTTAGCCTATCCACCGCCCTGCTGTGCTCACTGTCAATGAGCACGCAAGCACGCGAGCCGGCTCTTAGCATGGAGCCGCACCAGGCCACGATAGTTCAATCTGCTGACGACAGCCGCATCGTCAGCACCCTGCAATCACGGTTGACCTGGCATGGTAACACGTCCGGCATCGACATCCGTGTGGACAGCAACAAGGGTGTTGTACGGCTCAGTGGTGTGGTTCCCGAGCGCGGGGACAAACGTGTTGCGGTCGCTACCGCCCTACACACGCCGGGCGTGGTCAGCGTGGATGCCAGTCAACTGCATATCGGACAGGCTCGGACAGTCAGCGAAGCACGCTGGCCAAGTCCGACGCTGCAGACTGCCAACCGACTGCAGCTGTAATGCGAAAAGAAGGAAAGGAAAAAAATCATGTCTCTGGAGCCCAAACCTGCGATTTACTTTCATATAATGGAAGCCACTCGACCTGGAGCTTTTGATAACCAGTTAACTGAGCGTTTTACCGCCGCACCGAGGAGATCCCCCATGTACAACTGGGCCATCGCCTTTATTGTCATGTCTCTTGCCGCCGCCGTATTTGCATTGGGAGGGTTTGGCGCACCCTACGATCAGCTGGGCGCTTTGCTTTGCCCCCTGTTTTTGGCCCTGTCTGTGGTGGCTGCCGTAATGGGCAAACGCACCCGTCATCGCCAGTAGCGCCCCGTTGACCGCACCAGCGGATACGGTAACCCTGACATTGCAGCAGCTGCCCCGCGAGTTGCTGCCCCTGGCCAACCGGTTCTACCGCCGCCACCATCGCGGTATGAAGGCCAATGGCCAACAGCAGATCTGGGTGCTACGCGCACCAGACATCTGCGCCAGTCTGTGCCTGCAGCCCGTGGAAACTGGACACTGGCTAACCGCCTTGCTGGTCGCGCCAGCGATGCGCGCCCAAGGCCTCGGCACTCAGCTGCTAGACCAGGTGCGCGGCGAGGTCGACGGCCCCATCTGGCTGTTTTGCGCCCCGCACCTGACTCCCTTCTACCAGCGCTGCGGCTACCAGCTTACCGCCCACCTGCCTGAATCGCTCGACTCACGCCTGCAACGCTATCAGCGCAGCAAGTCGCTGGTCGCCCTGGCAAACCTGCCCGGGTAAGCCATTTCTACCCCATCGTGGCAGCTTGCCACCAAATGCAACACAATTCTGTAATACGCGCACTACAACAGTGCGCGCGCAGCTATTGTACCCGTGTACCGAAGAGCAACCGCACCCGCAATCACGACGTAAACAATTGATTTAAAAAGAAAATAAAAAACTGGCAAGCTAAATGCTATGTGAGCAATGCCAACGCACTTAAATCAAAAACCTACGGGGTATTACGTGATGATGAAGAAAATCGCAGTTGCCGTTGCTACCGCCAGCACGCTCTCTTTTGCCAACATGGCGCACGCCGAAGCCTTTGATACCGCCATGGGCGAGTTTGACGTCAGCATGACTGCCACCCTGGCAACCGACTACATCTGGCGCGGCCAGTCGCAAACCGATGGCGCTGGCGCCATTCAGGGCAGCCTGGACATCGCCCACGAAAGCGGCCTGTACATCGGTGCCTGGGCATCCAACATCGACTCAACCGACTTTGGCGGCTCCAGCATCGAGATCGACTACTACGCCGGCTACGGCGGAGCCATCACCGACGACATCAGCTACGATCTGTCCTGGGCTACTTATACCTACCCGAAAAACAGCGCTATCGATGTTGAAGAAGCGCTGGCCAGCATCAGCCTCTACGGCCTGACCCTGGGCGCCAAATACGCGTACGATCCGCAGAGCGCGCTGTACACCTACGTAGGCTATGACTTCTCCCTGCCGTACGACGTGGGCCTGGGCCTGCACTACGGCCTGACCGACACCAAAGATCCGCTGAACGGCGTTGACGGTGACGAAGAATACGGCGATTGGGCCGTCACCCTGAGCAAAACCATGCTGGGCCTCGACGTCGCTCTGATGTACAGCGACACCGACCTGGGTGACGACTGTGCCTACTCCAGCCAGGATTCCTGTGACTCCAACGTCACCCTGTCGGTCTCGAAAACCCTGTAATACCCGGCCCGGGCCAGCATATCCCCATCAGACGCTGAGCCCGGGCTGCTGTTCCGTCAGCATTGCACCGCCTCTTTTGCGCTGTTCCACGGCAGCTCGAAAGCGGCGGTTTTTTTATTCACGACTAACCGTGCGGGTGACGCCTAAGGACGGAACGGTGTTGAGCCCACTGATGGGGACCACGCCGGCCAGAGCGCCGCATTGCGCGGGCACGCGGTTGGCTTGGTCCGCCTTGCTACAGATGACCACACAACAAAAAACCGGCCCAAGGCCGGTTTAGTCGTCATGCGCTCTTGCCGCTCAGGCGCGTGGCAAGGTAACGCCGCGCTGCCCCTGATACTTGCCGCCGCGATCACGGTAAGAGGTTTCGCAGGTCTCGTCGGACTCAAAGAACAGCATCTGCGCTACACCTTCATTCGCGTAGATCTTGGCCGGGAGGTTGGTCGTGTTGGAAAACTCCAGGGTCACATGCCCTTCCCACTCCGGCTCCAGCGGCGTGACGTTGACGATAATGCCGCAACGCGCGTAGGTGCTCTTGCCCAGACAAATAGTCAATACATTGCGCGGAATACGGAAGTACTCAACGGTGCGCGCCAGCGCAAAGGAGTTGGGCGGGATGATGCAGACATCACTCTGAATATCGACAAAGCTCTTGTCGTCGAAGTTTTTGGGATCAACGATCGCCGAATGGATATTGGTGAATACCTTGAACTCGTCGGCGCAGCGCACATCGTAGCCGTAGCTGGAAACACCGTAGGAAATGACCCGCTCGCCCTCAGCGCCGCGGATCTGGCGCTCGACAAAGGGTTCAATCATCCCCTGTTCCTGGGACATGGTGCGGATCCAGCGGTCGGATTTGATGCTCATGGCGGGTCCTGAGTGATCTGTACGAAAACGAGCCAGCATGTTACCGGGTTATAGGCAATGACAAAAGACCGTCATCAATCCTCGCTAATGCTGATCTCCGGCATGCCACCGGCGCCATTCAGCGCCGTGATGCGCGCAGCGGCGTGACGGGCCATGTCCTGATAGACCATGCTGATCTGGCACTCCGGCTCAGCCACCACCGTCGGCTTGCCGCCATCGGCCTGCTCGCGAATCATCATTGACAGAGGCATCGAGCCGAGCAGCTCGACATGGTATTGCGCCGCCAGGCGCTCACCACCACCCTCGCCAAACAGGTGCTCGGCATGGCCGCAGTTGGAGCAGATGTGGATTGCCATGTTCTCAACCACACCGAGCACCGGGATGTTCACCTTCTCGAACATGCCGATGCCCTTCTTGGCATCCAGCAGCGCAAGATCCTGCGGTGTGGTAACGATAACGGCGCCCGTCACCGGCACCTTCTGCGCCAGGGTCAGCTGGATATCCCCCGTGCCCGGCGGCATATCTACAACCAGATAATCCAGGTCATCCCAGGCGGTCTGGGTCAGCAGTTGCATCAGTGCACCGGACACCATCGGGCCGCGCCAGACCACCGGCGTGTTGTCATCCACCAGAAACGCCATGGACATAACTTGAATGCCGTGCGCACGCGGCGGCACAAACCATTTACCCTCGCGGGTTTCCGGTCGCGTGCCTTCGGGCAAGCCCAGCATCAGCCCCATACTGGGGCCATAGATGTCGGCATCCAGCACACCGACCTTGGCGCCCTCTCGCGCCAGAGCCAGCGCCAGATTGGCGGCCGTGGTGGACTTGCCTACCCCGCCCTTGCCAGAGGCCACCGCAATCACGTTCTTGACGTTGGCCAGCGCCGCGACCTGCCCCTGCACCGCACCCGCTTCAATCTCGCAGCGCACACTGACCTTGGCCGAGGTCACGCCATCGACATTCTCCACCGCCGTTTGCAGCATCTGCGCAATGCCACCGACCAGGCTGCCGGCGGCATACCCCAGCACCAGCTCAGCCTCGACCTGCCCGCCATCAATCTCCAGACGGCGCAGGCAACCGCAACTCAGCAGGTCGGTTTTCAGGTAGGGGTCCTGGTATTGGGCCAGGGCCTGTTCAATGGCAGCGCGATCAAGGGTCGACATGACGGAGTTCCGAACGAGATAAAGAGGTCGCTATGCTACCGAGCAGCACAGCCCAACGCAAAGCGGCCCGCCGGTGGAGCCGGCGGGCCGCTGCTTTAACGCAACTGATCAGGCGGCGTCAGCTTGTGGCTCGGCGTCAGCCTCTTCTGCCTCGTCGCTGGACTCCTGCTCAGCCGGGGCCACCTTGGCAGCATCGGCCTGCTCTACCTGCTCGATCAGGGTGTTCATCAGGCGAGTACCGCGCTCACCGACCATCTCGGCAAACACATCACGCACCGGCAGGCTGCGCTCGCGGAAGGCTTCACGCTCTTCAGCGGTCAGGTAAACCAGTTCGATGTCGCTGTTCTCGGTGATGATATCCAGACGCTCGGTGTTCAGGCGGGTCTGCACGTCGTGAATCCACGGCACCAGCTCGACCACTGCCTCTTCGACCACATCCTTGCGCTCCTGGCTCAGGCCGTCATACCAGTCGCTGTTGGCCATAAAGGTCGCGATGAACTGAGCCTGGTTGGCAAAGATCAGGTAATCCTGCACCTTGTAGAAGTCCATTTCCTGGTGGGCAAACACCGGCTGGATGTTGCCATCCAGCTGACCCAGCTGCATGCCGCTAAACAGCTCACCGTATTCCATGGTGGTCGGGTCGGCGCCGTAGGCGCTGTAGGTTTCGCGCAGCAGGCGGTTATCCATGGTGCGGATCGCCAGGCCGTCAAAATCCTCGGGGGTGCGGACCGCCTTGTTGGCACTCCAGACCTGCCAGCCTTCCGGCACAATGGCGAGCGGCTGCAGGCCGCGATCACGGTAGGAGGCAACCAGGTCCTCGTTCTTGCGGAAGGCCGGGTCGTTGAGAATCTCGGTATTGGTCTTCTCGTCATCGGTAAGCACGAAGTTCAGGCTGAACAGCTGCGACTCGGGAACGGTACCGCCCAGAAAACCGGAGCCGAAGGCAAACTGCACTGCACCGGATTGGACCTGATCATAGATATCGGTCAGGCCACCCAACTGGCCGTAGGGGTAGAGTTTGACCTCTACCGCGCCGTCGGTCTTTTCCTTGATCAGCTCGGCAAACTTGGCGCCGTACTCGTATTGCACGCTGCCATCAATCTCTTCCAGGGCAAAACCCCATGTTTCGGTTTCTACTTCGGCAGCCGCAGTCGGCTCCTCCGCTGCAGGGGTGGTATTCGATGCCGTCGGTTCTTCCTCGGACCCGCACGCTGCCAGCATGATCGCTGCTGCACCAATACATCCATTGCGCCAATTCATGGAACACTCCTTATCAACTGTTCTGGATTCCTCACGAACCTTAACACAGCACAACCGCATGTCCACGCCGTGCAAAAGCCTTTTATATGAGTTAAGGTCAAAAAAGGCGCCGAAACTACGGACCAGATCGCATTCTGACTGCAGCGTCCGAATTACGACATTGCACAAGCAGATAGCGTAGACGAGGTCTGATCGGTCAGCCCGGAGACAACAGCCACACAGGACACATTGCATGCCCCAGCCAGCCGAGCCGTCGGCAAGCCACACGAGCGGCTCTTTGCTGCTACGTCTGCTGGGCGCGGTAGACCGCGTTACCGAGTGGGTCGAAAAAATCATTCTGGGCAGCAGCGTGCTGTTTCTGGCCGGACTGCTGATCGTGCACGTACTGGGCAGGCAGCTGTTCGGCAATGGTGTGACAGGCCAGGTTGAGCTCACCCAGATCAGCCTGATCATCATGACCTTCTCGGGGCTCGGCTACGCCGTGCGGCGCGCACGCCATATCAGCATGTCCGCTTTCTTCGACCAGCTCAGCGGCAAACCACGCAAGGCGCTGATGATCTTCATCGCCCTGGGCACCGCTGCCCTGATGTTCTACCTGGCCTGGCACGCTGGTGACTATGTCACCAACATTTACGAGCGCGGCCGCACCTCCTCCGCCCTGCAGATTCCGCTGTGGATTCCCTACCTCGCGGCCCCGGTCGGCTTTGTGCTTGCCGGCATCCAGTTTGTGCTCACCGCCGTGCGCAATCTGACCTCTCGCGAGGTCTACCGCTCCTTCACCGAGAAGGACGAATACGACGCCATTCCGGACGACGGCGCGCTCTGACCAAGGCTACGGACCCATGCTTACCCTGACCTTCATTACCATGATCGTGCTGCTGGCATTGGGCTTCCCAATGATGGTGCCGCTGCTGGTCGCCGCGCTCATGCTGCTGTTTCTGGTCATCGACCTGGGCAACGTCAGCCTGCTGATGGGACAGATGATCAGCGGCGTGCAGTCCTGGGCACTCGCCGCCGTACCGCTGTTCATTTTTGCTGCCGACCTGATGACGCGCGGGCATACAGCCAACCGCCTGCTGGACCTGGTGCAAAGCTTTGTCGGCCACCTGCGTGGCGGCCTGCCGATCACCACCGCCGCCAGCTGCACCCTGTTTGGCGCAGTGTCGGGCTCGACCCAGGCAACCGTGGTGGCCATGGGCGGGCCGATGCGCCCAAAGCTGCTGGAGAAGGGATACTCAGACACCTTCAGCATCGCCTTGATCATCAACGCCAGCGACATCGCGCTGCTGATTCCGCCCAGTATCGGCATGATCATCTACGGGGTGATTTCAGGCTCCTCAATCGGTGACCTGTTTATCGCCGGTATCATCCCCGGCCTGCTGATCCTGCTGTTGTTCTCTATTTACTGCTGGGTCGCCTCCATCCGCATGGGCATTGCGCCAGAGCCAAAGAGCGATTGGACCACACGTCTGCTGGCCCTGCGCAAGGCGCTGCTGCCGCTCGGCTTTCCTCTGGTGGTGGTCGGCGGTATCTACGGCGGCCTGTTCAGCCCGACGGAGGCTGCGGCCATCGCGGTGCTCTATGCCCTGATTCTTGAGGTCGTCATTCTGCGCGCGGTAAAGCTGCGCGAGTTGTGGGATGTGGCACTGTCTACCGGACTGATCACCGCCGTGGTGTTCATTCTGGTAGCAGCCGGCAACGCCTTTACCTACGCCATCTCCTTTGCCGGTATTCCGCAGGCCATCCTGGATCCGGTGATCGCCAGCATCGGCGACAACCAGACCCTGGTGCTGGCCCTGATCGCCGTGTCGTTTTTCATCGGCTGCATGTTCGTTGACCCCATCGTGGTCATTCTCATCCTCACACCGCTGTTCAAGCCCGCAGTCGAAGCTGCCGGCCTGGACCCGGTGCACGTTGGCGTGATTGTCACCCTGCAGGCCGCCATCGGATCGGCAACACCGCCGTTCGGCTGCGACATCTTTACGGCCATGGCGATCTTCCGCCGGCCCTACTTCGATGTCATTCGCGGCACACCGCCCTTCATATTCATCCTGCTGATAGCGACAGTGTTACTGATACTCTTTCCCGAGATATCGCTGTGGCTGCCTTCGCTCGCCCAGGACTAATTACAAAACGCCATCAAATATGACGTTTTTGTCCTATCGAATTTGCGAATCAGCGCCGATATTCTGATCGTTAACGGACTATTTGCTTTTTTGCCTCAGCCCCTCAGGGCAGCGCATGCCGTTACAACAACAATATCGAGAAGCGCCCAGGAGGCACCCATGATGTCAGAGCAACACGCCGAGGCGCTTGCGCCCGCCGCCAAGCCCGTCCTCGCTCGTGGCCGGCTAGCCTTGGCCGGGCTGATCATCTGCGAACTCTTTCTGTTTGCCGCAGTGCTGCTCAGCACGACCGGCGTGCTCTTCTGGGCCGCATTGGCCATGCTGATCCCGACGCTCGCGTTTACCTGGCAGCTGCAGGGCGGAGCCGGCGGCAGCGGCGCACTGGAAGCCAGCCTGCAACGCGTTAACGGCAAGCAGATTGATCTGCGCCTGGGCAATGAGAAACACAGCGACGACCCAGCCATTCAAGAGTACGTGAAACTAAACGAGCGCCTGCGCGCCATCATGCTGGAGCTGCAGCAGAACAGCCTGGGCACGGCGCTGGCCTCAGCCAATAGCCGCCTGCTCGCAGAACAGGCAGCGCGGGACGCGCAAAGCCAGCAGCAGGTCTCCGAACTGATCTTCCATGCCAGCGAGCAAACCACCAGTGCCCTGCAGGACATCTCCCATCGCGCCACCGGTGTCACCGAAGTCAACTCCCGCAACCTGGAAATGGCCCGTCAGTCGCGCGAGCAGATGAGCGATGCCCGCAGCAAGATGCAACAAATCAGCGACGCCATGGGTGGCTTCAAGGACAACGTCAGCGCCCTGAACGCCACCTCGGCAAAGATCCGCGACATCCTGACCACCGTGCAGGACTTCTCTGCGCAGACCAACATGCTGGCACTCAACGCAGCGATTGAAGCCGCCCGCGCTGGCGAGCAGGGTCGCGGCTTTGCAGTGGTGGCCGATGAGGTACGCAACCTGTCGCTCAAGGTCGGCAACGCCGCCGAACAGATCAGCCAACTGATGGGCCAGATGAGCGACGCCATGGCTGGCGCAGATGCCCAGACCCTCGGCATGCTGGAGCAGACCGAGGCAACTGGCACGGCCGTCAGCAGCGCAGCCGATCAGTTCGATGCCATGGTTGATGACTTCCAGCGGGCCAACGACGATCTGCTGATGGTCAGCAGCGCCCTGGAGGAACTGACCGCCACCAACGCCGAAACACTGCAGCACGGCGGCGAGATTCGTGACCTGAGCCTGACCATCAGCCAGCACATGGCCGCCACCCACACCCAGGCCGATGCGCTGCGTGACAACACCAACCTGGCGCTGCGCTCGCTGGCCGGTTTCCGTCTGGGCGAAGGCCAGCTGGAAGCCGTGACCGAAGTCCTGATGGCACGGCGCAAGGAGATCGAGCAACGCCTGGACGCGCTGGCCGACAACGGCGTTGATCTGTTCGATCAAAACTACACGCCGGTAGCCAATACCAATCCGCCCAAGCACGACGTGCGCTGGGCCGACGCCTTTATCGACCGCATTCGGCCACTGCTGGACGAGTGGGACAAGGGCGGCCAGGACGGTATTGTTTACACCGCTGCGGTGAACGAGCGCGGCTATCTGCCGACCAGCCGCAGCGCCTCCTCCCAACCACCCACCGGCGACCCGCGCATTGATGCCGCGCGCAGCAACTACAAGCGGTTTGCGGTGTCCAGCGACACCGACCTGCGCATTATGGCCAGCTGCACTTACCTCAATCTGGGTACCTTTGTGCTGCCCGGCACCACCACCGTGGTGTTCGTGCTCTATGTGCCGATCTTTGTCAAAGGCCGCCGCTGGGGGACGATGTCTTCCGCGATTGCACCGGCGGCATTGGGGCTCTGAGCCACGCTGCGCGGCGAGCTGGAAGCTGGAAGCTGGAAGCTGGAAGCTGGAAGCTGGAAGCTGGAAGCTGGAAGCTGGAAGCTGGAAGCTGGAAGCAACACAGTTTGAACTTCTAGCTTCTAGCTTCTAGCTTCTAGCTAAAGCCTGCGCCATAAACTCCGCCGCCGCCCCCGCCGCTTCCTCTATCAACATCTGCTGAGTCCTTCCGCTGGCTTTCAGCGGGCGGAAATCGTGTTCACCGCTCTCCAGCCAGTGCAACTGCAGTGCAGGATCCAGCGGATAGGCCGCGACCTCATCTGGTTTGCCAAAGGGGTCCCGGGTGCCCTGCACTATCAGCCCCGGGCAACCAATCTGCTGCAAATGCTCAATACGGGTACGTTCGGGCTTGCCCGGCGGGTGAAACGGATAGCCAAAGCAGATAAAGCCGGCGGCCCCCACCTCCGCCGCCAACTGACTGGCCACGCGTGCGCCCATCGACTTGCCGCCCAGAAACAGACGCCCGGAGACCCCAGCGGCCTGCTCGCGCATACATTGCTCCAGCATCGGCATCGGGTTGGGCGGACGCTTGCGGCCATCGTCGCGGCGCGCCGCCATATAGGGGAACTCAAAGCGCACCACCTTGATCCCCTGGGCAGACATCGCCGCCGCCAGCTGCGTCATAAACGGGCTGTCCATCGGCGCGCCGGCGCCATGGGCCAGCAGCAGCGTTGCTCTGGGCTCGCCGGCTGGCTGGTCGGTCAGCACTGATTGCATAACACCTTCCTTTATATAGATCCGTACGCTGCGACACGATGTCACATAAACTGCGCCCTGCTGCACCTTCACATAACCCCGGTAGAGGGCTAGTCTGAACCCTGTCCCGACGTTTGTCTCTCCGACGCGCTAGCGGTGAAGCTATCTCGGGCAACCACCCTGGTGGGGCCATGGCGAGCAGGCCATACAAGAGCAAAATTCTCGCCGTTTCAAGCCTTTGAAGGGCTTTGCGACGCATCCCGACACTGACCTATGTCATTGCAATGCGCGCGGGCTTTCCTCATACTTGCCAGCGCTTTAAACCCAATAAACCAACTGCTATCCGTGGAATCTCGCATGAGCACAGCTACCACTCCGACAGCCTATAACTATAAGGTGGTACGCCAGTTCGCCGTCATGACGGTGGTCTGGGGTATCGTGGGCATGGCCATGGGCGTCTTTATTGCGTCCCAACTGGTCTGGCCTGAACTGAATTTTGGCTTGCCGTGGACTACCTTCGGACGTCTGCGTCCGTTGCACACCAACGCGGTCATCTTCGCCTTTGGCGGATGTGCCCTGTTCGCCACCTCCTACTATGTGGTCCAGCGCACGACGCAGGCCCGCCTGGTATCCGATGGCCTCGCTGCTTTCACCTTCTGGGGTTGGCAAGCGGTTATCGTCCTCGCTGCAATCACCCTGCCCATGGGCCTGACCAGCAGCAAGGAATACGCTGAGCTGGAGTGGCCGATCGACGTTCTGATCGCGGTTGTCTGGGTGAGCTACGCGCTGGTGTTCTTCGGCACCATCATGAAGCGCAAGATGAAGCACATCTACGTCGGTAACTGGTTCTTCGGTGGCTTTATCATCACCGTTGCGGTCCTGCACATCGTCAACAGCATGGCGATCCCGGTGACCCTGACCAAGTCCTACTCGATGTACGCCGGCGCAACCGATGCGATGGTGCAATGGTGGTACGGCCACAACGCAGTTGGTTTCTTCCTGACCGCCGGCTTCCTGGGCATGATGTACTACTTCGTTCCCAAGCAGGCCGAGCGTCCGATCTACTCGTACCGCCTGTCCATCGTGCACTTCTGGGCGCTGATCGCCATCTACATCTGGGCCGGTCCGCACCACCTGCACTACACCGCGCTGCCTGACTGGGCTCAGTCTCTGGGCATGGTGATGTCCCTGATCCTGCTGGCACCCAGCTGGGGCGGCATGATCAACGGCATGATGACCCTGTCCGGCGCCTGGCACAAACTGCGCACCGACCCGATCCTGCGCTTCCTGGTTGTCGCGCTGGCGTTCTACGGCATGTCCACCTTCGAAGGTCCGATGATGGCCATCAAGACCGTGAATGCGCTGTCCCACTACACCGACTGGACCATTGGTCACGTACACGCTGGTGCTCTGGGCTGGGTTGCCATGATCTCCATCGGTTCGCTGTACCACCTGATCCCGAAAGTCTTCGGTCGTGAAGCCATGTACAGCACCTCGCTGATCAATGCTCACTTCTGGCTGGCGACTATCGGCACCGTGCTGTACATCGTGGCCATGTGGGTCAACGGCATCACTCAGGGCCTGATGTGGCGCGCAGTCAACGTTGACGGCACCCCGACCTACTCCTTCGTCGAGGCGCTGGAAGCCAGCCACCCGGGCTTCATCGTCCGTGCAATCGGCGGTGCCTTCTTCCTGCTCGGCATGTTGCTGATGGCTTACAACGTATGGCGTACCGTGCGCCACAGCAAAGCGGCTCAACTTGAAGCCGCCGCCCAGACTGCCTGAGGGATGTGCTAAATGAAATTGCATGAAACAGTAGAAAAAAATCTTGGCCTGATGGTTGTCCTGATGGTTGTTGCCATCAGCTTTGGCGGCCTGGTTCAAATCGTGCCGCTGTTCTTCCAGCCGGAAACCACCGAGCCGGTAGAGGGCCTGCGCCCGTACACCGCAGTGGAGCTTGAAGGTCGCGACATCTATATCCGCGAAGGCTGCGTTGGCTGCCACTCGCAGATGATCCGTCCGTTCCGTGCCGAGACCGAACGCTATGGTCACTACTCGGTTGCCGGCGAAAGCGTCTGGGAACACCCCTTCCTCTGGGGCTCCAAGCGCACCGGTCCGGACCTGGCCCGAGTTGGCGGTCGTTACTCCGACGACTGGCACCGCGCTCACCTGATCAAGCCTCAGGACGTGGTGCCGGAATCCAAGATGCCAGCCTTCCCCTGGCTGCAGGATGGCGTGCTTGATGGCAAGCACACCGCCCGCAAGATGGAAGTGCTGCGTACTCTGGGCGTTCCTTACACCGATGAAGACATCGCCGGTGCTCAGGAAGCAGTCAAGGGCGTATCCGAAATGGATGCTCTGATTGCCTACCTGCAACACCTTGGCACTGTCCTGTCGGATCGGTAAGCAACCATGGATATCAATACTCTCCGAGGCCTTGGCACAGTATTCGCGTTTGTCGCCTTCGTCGGCGTCGTGATCTGGGCCTACAGCGCGTCCAAGAAGAAGGACTTCGATGAGGCAGCCCAGCTGCCCTTCGCGGACGAAGAGGACGACAAGGCCTCCGGTGAGCAGCACAAAGATGCTAGGAGTGACAAGTAATGACTAATTTCTGGAGCGGGTACATTGTTGTCCTGACCCTGACCTGCCTGGGCCTCATCCTCTGGCTGCTGCTGGCGACCCGCAAGGGCCAACGCAAGGAACAGACCGAAGAAACCCTGGGCCACAGCTTTGACGGCATTGAAGAGTTCGACAACCCGCTGCCCCGCTGGTGGTTCGTGCTGTTCATCGCCACCATGGTATTCGGCGCCATCTACCTGTTCCTGTTCCCGGGTCTGGGCAAGTGGCCGGGCTACCTGAACTGGACTCAGGAAGGCCAGTACGAAGCAGAAGTCGCCAAGGCTGAAGAAGCCTTTGCCCCGATCTTTGCCAAGTACTCCGCCATGCCGGTTGAAGAAGTCGCCAAAGACCCTGAAGCCGTTGCTATTGGCCAACGTCTGTTCGCCACCAACTGCTCGGTCTGTCACGGCTCTGACGCCCGCGGCGCGTTCGGCTTCCCGAACCTGACCGACAACGATTGGCTGTACGGCGGTGACCCGGAAACCATCAAGACCACCCTGCGCGCAGGTCGTCAGGCAGCGATGCCCGCGTGGCTCGCGGTTATCGGTGAAGATGGTGTACGCAACGTCTCCGGCTATGTCCGCAGCCTGTCCGGCCTGGAAACCGAGAACGTTGATCTGGCCGCAGGCCAAACCACCTACACCAACACCTGTGCGGTCTGCCACGGCCCGGATGGCAAGGGCAACCAGCAACTGGGTGCGCCCAACCTGACCGACGACATCTGGCTGTATGGCTCCAGCTTCCTGCAGGTTCAGCAGACTGTGCGTTATGGTCGTAACGGCCACATGCCGACACAGGCTCACCTGGGTGAAGACAAGATCCACATGCTGGCCTCCTACGTTTACAGCCTGTCCCACAAAGACGAGCAGTAAGCCGCAGCAGTGGTTGCAGTACCCAACGGGGAGGCCAGTGGCCTCCCCGTTTTTTTTGACGCGACTACCTGTCGCATTGTGGCTGCGGACCAAGAGGTCTATTTTCAATATTGAGAAAGTACGCGTCTTGCATCGCGCACCAGCTTAGCGGCAAAGATTGGCCCTACGAGAGGCCAGTCGCCGTGCACCCCTTCCGCCTGATAGGGTTAGTCTGACCATGAGCAAAATCCCCGTCCAAGATGTAACACCCAAGGTCGAAACCTACGACCTCTACGCCAAGCGCCAGAAAATCCAGACCCGCTCCTACAAGGGCCTGTTCATGAACGTACGCCTGGCCGGCGTGGCTGCACTGTTTCTGTTGTACTTCGGCACGGTCTGGCTGCCGTGGGGCGACCGCCAGGCGGTGCTCTGGGATCTGCCCGCCCGCCAGTTCCATATCTTTGGCGCGACCTTCCAGCCGCAGGACTTCTTCCTGCTGTCCTTTCTGCTGATTATCTGCGCCTTTGGCCTGTTCTTTATCACCGTGTTCGCCGGCCGGGTCTGGTGTGGCTATACCTGCCCGCAGACTGTCTGGACCTGGATTTTCATGTGGGCAGAGCGCATCACCGAGGGTGAGCGCAATGCACGCATCAAGCTCGACAAGGCGCCCATGAGCGTCAACAAGTTCCTGCGCCGCAGCGCCAAGCACGCCATCTGGCTGGTCGTCTCGGTGCTGACCGCCATCACCTTTGTCGGTTATTTCACGCCCATCCGCGGACTGGTAGCAGACCTGTTCACCCTGCAGATTGCCGGCTGGGCCGCGTTTTGGGTGTTCTTCTTCACCGCCGCCACCTATATCAACGCTGGCTGGCTGCGCGAGCAGGTGTGCTTTCACATGTGCCCCTACGCACGCTTCCAGAGCGTCATGTTCGACGCTGACACCCTGATCGTGTCCTATGACGCCAAACGCGGCGAGCCGCGTGGCGCCCGCAAAAAAGGCGTCGACCCGGCTGAGGTCGGCAAGGGCGATTGCATCGACTGTAACATCTGCGTGCAAGTGTGCCCGACCGGCATTGATATCCGTCACGGGTTGCAGTACGAATGCATCGGCTGCGCAGCCTGCGTAGATGCCTGCAACGAGGTCATGGATAAGATGGAGTACCCGCGCGGTCTGATTCGCTATACCACCGAGCACGAGCTCGAAGGCAAGAAGACCCACTGGCTGCGCCCTCGCCTGCTGGGCTATGGCGCGGCTCTGGTGACCATGATCGTGATGTTTATCATCACCGTCGGCAACCTGGCTCAGGTATCGCTGGATATCGAGCGAGATCGAAACGTTCTGTATAGAGAAACCCGTGCCGGGGACATCGAGAACGTGTACATTGTCAAAATTTTCAACAAGGGTCAGACCGAGCGCACCTACACAATCGACGTCAGCGGGCACCCGGCGCTGCAACTGCAGATGCCAGACAACCGCCTGACCGTCGCGCCAAGCCGCAAGCTTGAACTGCCGGTCAACATCCATATGGAGCCGGGCGCGCTGAACGGCGCGACCAACATACCGATCACCTTTGTGGTCACCGCTGAAGACGATGACAGCGTGCAGGCCGAGGCAGAAAGTCGCTTCATGGCGCCGCAGGTACGCTGATGAGCACAGGAACATCCATGACGCACGACCCTTCGCAATCGCCTTGGTACAAGCAAATCTGGGCCTGGTTCGTCATCGCCATTCTGGCCTTTGCCGTGTTCATCGGCATCGGCCTGCTGCTGGTGGCAACCATGAACCCGGACAGCCTGGTGCGCGACAACTACTACAGCGAAGGCAAGGCGATCAACCTCACGCTGGACCGCGATCACCATGCGCGTGATATGGGTATCGCCGCCAGTTTCATGGTGGACTCGGTAACCGGCGATATCAGCCTGCAGCTGGAGGGCGACCTGCCCGCCCTGCCGCGCAGTCTGACGCTGGACCTGATCTCCCCTGCTCACGCCTCCCGCGATCGCTCGGTGACGCTGCGGCAGATCAGCGGCAACACCTACACCGGCCAGCTGGAGAAGCAGATCGAAGGTCGTCGCTATATCGAGCTGAGCGATCCGGACAAGCCCGGTGAAGGCGGCTGGCGTCTGACCGGTGAGCTGCACCTGGGCGGCAACCAGCGGTACCAGTTGAGCGCCCACTGATTCGCGCATGACCCAACCCACCCCCTGCTATCACTGCGGCGAACCGGTTCCGGCCGGTGCGCCCTGGACGGTTGAGCTGCTCGGCGCACCGCGCGCCATGTGCTGCCCGGGTTGCCAGGCTGTGGCCGAGGCAATCAGCAGCGCGGGTCTGGAATCCTACTATCGGCATCGAACCGAACCCTCGGCCAATCCAGAAGCACTGCCCCAGGCACTGCAAGACGAGCTGGAGCTGTATGACCGTGACGATGTCCAACAACGTTTCTCTCGCAGCGAAGGCGAAGGCCAGCAGGCCACCCTGCTGATCGAAGGCATCAGCTGCGCCGCCTGTTGCTGGTTGATCGAACGCCACCTGCGCGCGCAACCCGGCGTGCAGGAAGCCAGTCTCAATATGGGCAATCAGCGCCTCAGCCTGACCTGGAGCCCCCAGCAGGCCAAGCTGTCCGCGCTGCTCACCAGCCTGCGCCGCATCGGCTACAACGCTCACCCCTATGAGCCGGACAAGGCCTCGGAGCAGATCGCCGAAGAGAACCGCCGCTACCTGCGCCGCCTCGGCCTGGCCGGGCTGATGTTCATGCAGGTGATGATGGCGACCATGGCGCTGTCCAGCGAGTTTGATCAGGACATGACCGAGGGCATGGCCCATCTGCTGCGCTGGGCCAGTCTGCTGATGACCACGCCCGTAGTGTTCTACAGCTGCGCCCCCTTCTTTCAGGGCGCCCTGCGCGACCTGCGCAACCGCCGCCTGAGCATGGACGTGTCGGTCTCGCTGGCCATCGGCGGTGCCTATCTGGCCGGTATCTACGCCACCCTGATCGGCCAGGGCGAGGTGTACTTCGACTCGGTCACCATGTTTGCCCTGTTTCTGCTCGCCGGTCGCTACCTGGAGCGCCGAGCGCGGCAGCGCACGGTGGAAAGCACCGCCAGACTGGTCAACCTGCTGCCACCCAGCGCCCTGCGTATCGAGGCCGATGGCTCGCGCCAGCGTATCATGCTGGAGGAGCTGCGCTGCGGCGATCTGGTCGAAGTCAAACCTGGCGAAAGCATCCCGGCTGACGGGCTGATCGCCAGCGGCAGCAGCAGCGTTGACGAATCAGCGCTGTCCGGTGAGTACCTGCCGATCGCCAAGCAGCCTGGCGATCGCGTCACCGCCGGCACCCTGAACGTCGAAGGCCCACTGCAACTGCGCATCGAAGCGCTGGGCGAGGAGACCCGCCTGTCCGCCATTGTCCGCCTGCTCGAGCGAGCCCAGTCCGACAAACCCCGGCTGGGCCGCGTGGCTGACGACGTAGCGCAGTACTTTTTGCTCACGGTGCTGCTGGCCGCCGTGGTCGTCGGCGGTGCCTGGTGGTGGGCCGCCGATGCCCACACCGCCTTCTGGATTGTGCTGGCAATGCTGGTCGCCACCTGTCCCTGCGCCCTGTCGCTGGCCACACCGACCGCGCTCACGACCGCCACCGGCAGTCTGCACCGCCTGGGTCTGCTGGTTACCCGCGGGCATGTGCTCGAAGGCCTGCCGCAGATGCAGACGGTGATCCTCGACAAAACCGGCACCCTGACCGAAGGCCGCATGACGCTGGAACAGATCCAGCCCTTTGCCGGCGTCAGCAGCGATCAGGCCCTGCGCTGGGCACAGATGCTCGAAAGCCACTCCGAGCACCCCATCGCCCGCGCCTTTGGCCGCACCAGCGCCCAGGCCGAGGCCTCCCATAACCAGCCAGGCATGGGCCTGGAGGGTGTCTGCGATGGCCAGCGCCTGCGCATCGGCAAGGCGGAGTATGCGATGGACCTGAGCCAGCAACCGCTGCCCACGCGCCCCACCGGCGACGGTCAGTGGCTGCTGCTGGCCGGCGACCAGGGCCCGTTGGCCTGGTTTGGCCTCAACGACCGCCTGCGTACCGACGCCGTCGAGTTGATCAGCGGCCTCAAGCAGCGTGGCCTTGACGTCGTCCTGCTGTCTGGCGACCACCAGAACGTGGTGGACCGAGTCGCCGCTGAACTGCAGATCGACCAGGCCATCGGCAACGCCAGCCCCGACGACAAGCTGGCCTACGTGCAGCAACGCCAGCGCGCCGGCGAAAAAGTGCTGATGATGGGCGACGGCGTCAATGACGTACCGGTCCTGGCCAGCGCCGACATCTCGATCGCCATGGGCAATGCCTCGGACCTGGCCAAGACCAGTGCCGACGCGGTGCTGCTCGGCAGCCGACTCGGCGCCCTGCTGCAGGCCATCGGCATCGCCAAACGCACCCGTGCGATCATGATCGAAAACCTGGGCTGGGCAACCCTGTATAATGTCGCCGTTCTGCCGCTGGCAGCGCTTGGCATGATCACCCCGGCCCTGGCCGCCCTGGGCATGTCAGTCAGTTCACTGCTGGTGGTGCTCAACGCCTTGCGCCTGACCCGCATCCGCCAGCCTGCGCAGGCCGCCTTGCCAGCTGCTCAACCGGAGCCGAGCCCATGACCGTTCTCTACATTCTCGTGCCCATCGCCATTGTGCTGGTCATCATTGCCATCTGCCTGTTCAACTGGGCGGTGAACAACGGCCAGTACGAAGACCTCGACAGTCCCGCGCACAGCATTCTGTTTGATGAAGACGACCCGGCGCACCTCGCCGCGCAGCAGCGTGACGAAGCGCCCGCCGACGATGCAAGCGACAGCGAGCAATCACCCCGTTCATGAATGACCTGCTTCCCCAACTGCTGACCGCGCTGGCCTTGGGCCTGCTCGGCGGCGGACACTGCATTGGCATGTGCGGCGGCCTGATGGGCGCCCTGACCATGGCCATCCCGCCGGAACGCCGCCATGGCTGGCCGCTATGGCGCCTGTTGCTGTCCTATAACGCAGGGCGTATCGCCAGCTACAGCGCCGCCGGCGCATTGCTTGGCAGCCTCGGCTGGGCTCTGCAGGGCATGGGGCTGGGCGTGGTGCTGCGCAGCATCGCCGGCCTCTTGATGATTGCCATGGGGCTGTATCTGGCCAACTGGTGGGCCGGGCTGACCCGCATTGAACAGCTGGGTCGGGGACTTTGGAAACATATCGAACCGCACGCCCGCGCCCTGCTGCCGGTGCAGCGGCCCGGCCAGGCCCTGCTGCTGGGTGCGCTTTGGGGCTGGCTACCCTGCGGCCTGGTGTACAGCACGCTGATCTGGGCCAGCAGCCACGGCAGCGCAGGCCATTCCGCCCTGTTGATGCTGTTCTTCGGTCTCGGTACCCTGCCGACATTGCTGGCCACCGGGGCTGCTGCCGAACGCCTGACCGCCCTGCTGCGCCGCCGCAGCCTGCGCGTCAGCGCCGCGCTGGTGATTATCCTGTTTGGACTCTGGACCTTGCCCGGCCCGCATCAACACTGGCTGATGCAGCATTTGAGCTTGCCATCGCAGGCACATCACGGGCATGAATGAACACCTGTTGCAATACTCCCAGGCGTGGCGGCGATGCCATGCTTGAGGTAGGCTTTGCTGATCGAACAACGGAGCTGTGACCGTCATGACCGATGCAATCAAACTCAAGTCGCTGCCCGAAGCGCACTGCAAGGACTGCAGCCTGGCCACCATGTGCCTGCCGCTGGCACTGCAAGACCAGGAGCTCGACACGCTGGACAGCATCGTCAAGCGTGGCCGCCCACTACGCAAGGGCGAGATGCTGTTCCGTCAGGGCGACCCCTTTGACTCGCTCTATGCGCTGCGCTCGGGCACCATCAAGACCTTTACCGTTGACGACGCGGGTGTAGAGCAGATTACCGGCTTCCACCTGGCCAGCGAGCTGATCGGCCTGTCCGGCATGGACGGCGAGCGCCAACCGGTCTCGGCGGTCGCACTGGAAACCACCTCCGTGTGCGAAATCCCCTTCGAGCGCCTGGACGATCTGACCGCCACCATGCCGTCGCTGCGTCGCCAGGTCATGCGCCTGATGAGCCGCGAAATCCGTGACGACCAGCAGATGATGATGCTGTTGTCGAAAAAGACCGCCGATGAACGCATTGCCACGCTGCTGATCAACCTGTCTGCCCGGTTCCGCGCCCGCGGCTACTCCGCCCGTTCCTTCCGCCTGGCCATGTCACGCAACGACATTGGCAACTATCTGGGCCTGGCGGTCGAAACCGTCTCGCGCGTGTTCACCCGCTTCCAGCAGCAGGGGCTGATCGCCGCCGACGGCAAGGAAGTAGAAATCACCAACCACGGCGAGCTTTGCGCGCTGGCCGGTGGCCAACTCGACTGACCCGGTACCCGCTGATGATCTTTGACGAATACGCTATCAAATCGCTGATTCGCCCGGTACCGGGCTTTCCGAAGGAAGGTGTGACCTTCCGCGACATCACCCCGCTGTTTCAGTCACCCAAGGCCCTGCGCATGGTGGCAGACAGCCTGATCCAGCGCTATATCGACAGCCCGGTCACGCATATCGGCGCCATCGATGCCCGCGGCTTTCTGATCGGCTCGATTCTCGCCTATGAACTCAATCGCCCGCTGGTGCTATTCCGCAAGGCCGGCAAGCTGCCGGCCGATACGCTCAGTGCCAACTACCAGACCGAGTATGGCGAGGCGACGCTGCAGATGCACCGCGACGCCCTGAGCGGTGGTGAGCAGGTGCTGCTGCTGGACGACTTGATCGCCACCGGCGGCACCTTCCTGGCCGCGGCCAGCCTGGTACGCCAGAGCGGTGCCGATGTCTATGAGGCTGCGGCTATCATCGACCTGCCGGACCTGGGCGGTTCGCAACAGATGCAGGACACCGGCATCCCGACTTACACCCTCTGCGCCTTTGCCGAAAGCGAGCGCTGATTCCCGCGGCCTGCCTCGCAGGCCGTAACCTTTCTCAAGACTCCCATGAACCAGACACTCGAGCTCAACACGCCCTGGCGCGCGCGCCTTGCCGCCCGCCTGGAACACCCGCGCTTTCAGTACACCATCACCGCCCTGATCCTTATCAATGCCGTCATCCTTGGTCTGGAGACCGCGCCCTCGATCATGCAGCGCTGGGGCGGCCTATTGCGGCTGCTCGACCAGTTGATCCTGACTTGTTTTGTAGTCGAGATTGCCCTGCGCTTTGTCGCCCATGGCTGGCGTTTGCTGCGCGACCCGTGGGGGGTGTTCGATACCTTGGTGGTGGCGATCGCACTGGTGCCTGCCAGCGGCCCACTGGCGGTACTGCGCGCCCTGCGTGTGCTGCGGGTACTGCGCCTGGTGTCCATCGTGCCGAGCATGCGCGTGGTCGTGCAGTCACTGCTGGCCTCGCTGCCCGGCATGGGTAGCATCGTCGCCCTGCTTGGTCTGATCTTCTATGTTGCCGCGGTCATTGCCACCCAGCTGTTCGGCGAGCAGTTTCCAGAGTGGTTCGGCACCCTGGGCGCCAGCCTGTACACCCTGTTCCAGGTGATGACGCTGGAGAGTTGGTCGATGGGCATTGTCCGCCCGGTGATGGAGACCTATCCCTACGCCTGGCTGTATTTTGTGCCTTTCATCCTGATTGCCACCTTCATGATGCTGAACCTGTTTATCGCCGTCATCGTCGATGCCATTCAGCATCAACGCGATGCGCTGGAACCGGTGCAGGAGCCAGTGGAAGACCCTCAGCAACTGCTGCTGGCCGAAGTAAAGGCCCTGCGCAGCGAACTGGCCGAGCTGCGTCAACGTTTGCCGGACCAGGACTCTGGACCTGACCAGACAGCTTGCATATCATCAAGCCGCGAACAATAACAAAAGGCTGTCACCGGGACGCACTGAGGCAGCCAGCGCGTAGAGGACTCCACGCATGAGCAACACGCTGCCGCCCGATACACGGCTATTGCTGATTGATGACCACCAGATCTACCTCGACGGCCTGAGCCTGACCCTCAGCTCGTTGTGTGAAGGCGTCCAGCTCGACCACGCCCACAACGCCGCCGAGGCGCTCCAGCAAGTGAGCGAACATCCCTATGACCTGATCCTGCTGGACCTGCAATTGCCGGACAGCAGCGGTCTGGCGCTACTGCAAAAGTTACGCGCCGCCGACGCCATGGCGCCCATCGCCATCCTCACCGCCAGCAACAGCCCCAGCGATCTGGATGCCGCCCTGCAGCTGGGCGCGGCCGGCTTCATCAGCAAAACCGCAGACGGCGCAACCTTGCTGCAGGCAGTCACTCAGTTGCTGTATGGCGCGCAGGTGGTGATCAGTGATGAGAATCGCCCGCTGGATCGGCAAAGCAGTGCCCGGGAAGTGGGTATAACGCCGCGTCAGCTGGAAATTCTCGACCTGCTCGCCGAGGGGCTGCCCAACAAACTCATCTGCCAGCGCCTGTCGCTCTCCGAAGATACGGTCAAAACCCACCTCAAGGCGCTGTTTTCGTCACTGGAGAGCCACAACCGCACCGAGTGCGTCAATCATGCGCGCAAGCTGGGGCTGGTGAGCTTCTGACAGGCGCCGGTCAATCAGCGGGGGCCGCGCTCGGCGCCTGCGCCAGCAACTGTTGCACGGTGCGTCGCAGGCGCGCAGGCAACACCGGCTTGTAGAGCAACTGGATATCAGCCAGGCGGAGCGCCTCGGTCAGCTCCTCCGAGGTATCTGCGGTCACCAGGGCTGCGGGGCCGGCGTAGTCGCCGCGCTCGCGCAGGTGACGAATCAGCTCCAGGCCGTTGAGTTCACCCTCCAGGCGGAAGTCGCTCAACAGAATATCGACAGCAACCGTGCGCAGCCCCACCAACGCCTCATCGGCACTGGCAAATGCCCAGACAATACAGCCCCAGCTGGACAACAAGGTCTGCATGGCTTCGCGGCTGACGCGGTCGTTCTCGATCAGCGCGACCTGGCCGCGCAACTGCGGCAGCGCCGCGTTCACCGCTTCCTGCGGCTCTATCTGCCACTCGCCCACCGGCGCTTCAAACCAGAAGCGGGCACCCTCGCCAACCCGTGACCACAGGCCCGAAGGATAGGCCAGCAAGTGCAGTATCTGCCGGCAGATACTCAGACCCAACCCCACCCCCTTGTCCAGGGTGCGCGCCGGATTACGCAACTGGGTAAACTCCTCGAAGATACGCTCCTGATCAGCCTCGGCCAGCCCGCAGCCGTTATCGACCACGGCAATCCGCAAGCGCGCCTCAACCCGCACCACCTCAATGCGTACCAGACTCGCCTCGGCATGAATCAACGCATTGTTCAGGTAGTTACGCAGCAGCCGCTCCAGCAGCAGCGGATCACTTTGCACCGCCAGGTGCGCCGGGCACTCAATCTCCAGACGTATGCCCCGGCGCCGGGCGTAGGTTTCCAGGCTGGCCACCAGCCGCTCAAGCCAGGGCCGCAGGTTGAAGGAGCGGGCCTGCGGACGGACCATGCCGACACTCAAGCGCGAGATATCCAGCAACGAATTCAGCATCGCCTGCAATAACTGGGTCGAGTCGGTCAGACGTTCCACGGTGCGCCGCGCTTCGCCCTCCAGCACCTGATCCTGCAGGTGCTGGATAAACAGCAGCATGGCATGCAAGGGCTGACGCAGGTCATGGCTGGCGGTCGCCAGAAAGTGGGTCTTGCTCTGGCTTTCGCGCTCGGCACGGCGTCGTGCCGCTTCCAGCAACTGCTCGTTAACAAAGCTCTGCCGCTGCAGGTACTCGTAGATATAGGCGCCCAGCGAGCCCATCAGGGCAAAGCTGCTCAGAAAAATGCCGTCGGATATGACCCGTGCTGGCTCACTGCCAGAGAGCTGGGCGGCAGCCAGATAGCTCAGCACAATCGCCCAGGAACCGATCACCGCGTGGCGCATGGGCAGCGCCAACAGGAAGAACCCCGACAGCAATACCAGATAGAGGCCATCGTGCGTCACACGGATGGGCACCTCAGCCAGCCGCGCAACGGTAATCACCATCACCACCATCAGGCCGGAGCAGCAATAAGCCAGTGTCGATACCGCAAAGGCCCGCGCCGGCCTTACCCGGCCGGGCCGGTTGCCGTACCAGATGGCCAAGCACACCAGCACCAGCGCCACCGCTCGAATACTCAAGGTATAACGCGCCACCTCAGGCGGCAGGTAAAGATGGTCAAGCCACATGAACAGCAGCATGAACAGGACGGATGAGGCCGCTACGACCACCACACGTCCCGCCATCTTTACATGCAGGTAGTGCTGAAAGGCCTGCTCCAGCGGGCCGCTGAAGCGCAGCCTTGCAAAGCCGCGCTGTTGCGCCAGCAGCGCAGGCTCATCAATGCCGACGGCGGCAGAGGCAGTAATCGAGGTCATGCAGATCAGGGCCCGTTGTTGTTATCAGTGTGGCCAATATATCGAGACGTTATATAGCACATCGTCTACGACGTTAAATAATTTAAAAACAATGCTTTACCAGCACAAACTCTGGCTATGCTTGAGAATAGGACGCTAACTGACAGGACGTAACTGCATGTCTGCCAACCTCCTCACTCACCCGACGCAACACAGCTCGTCGTCACCTGCTCCCTCCGCAGAGCCCGGTCGCCACCTCTGTCAGCAACAACTCCTGCCGGTCATGCAGTACCTCCAGCTCGACTGCCCGCAGCTGCAGCAACTGCTGGTCGGCACGCTGCTGTGCATGTCCGCTCTGCCAGCGCCCCAACGCGCAGCCGAGGCCATCGGCCCCTTTGGTATCCCGCCGAGACTGCACACGCTGATCTGGGACGACTACCTCGCCTACCAGCCCGACCTGGCCAGCAAGGTCCGAGGTCTGGCCAGCCAGCACTGCTTCCTGACCGACCCGCATGCCGAGCTGGGCTACAACCTCGGCTACGCCGCAGCCATTGCCTGGCTGATCTACCAGCGCCAGCACATGCTCCCCGGCGAGCAAAGCGATCTGGCTAGCCTAGCGCGAATCTGGGAAGCCTCCTACCCCCATAGGGGTGGCCACGCCGAGGACTTCCAGCGCGCCTGGCTTGCCTGACCCGTCGCAGGCCAATGAGGCCTGATCAGCCAGCCGAGCCGGGGCGTTGGCGCAACAGGCACGCACGCCAAAGGACGGCCAACTCTGGCACCTGAACCCCATCAATGGCGCACCATCAAGCAAGCCGATACCGGCTTGACCCTCGCCTGGCACTGGCGCATTGTCGGCGGCACAGTCGTCGGCCGACGGCCCTGACCAGAGGACAACAACAATGCCCCAGACTTCCGACATCAATCGCCAGATACTGCTGGAATCCCGCCCGGTTGGCGCCCCTACCCAAGCCAACTTCCGCATGGTGGAAACACCTGTGCCCGCAGTGAGTGCCGGGCAAATGCTGCTGCGCAACCGCTGGATGTCGCTTGACCCCTACATGCGTGGACGCATGAGTGACGCCAAGTCCTACGCCGACCCGGTACCGGTTGGTGGGGTAATGACCTGCGGCACCGTCAGCGAAGTGGTCAGCTCAGAACTGGAAGGCTACGCTCCGGGCGACCTGGTCATGTGCTTTGCCTCCGGCTGGCAGGATTACACCCTCTCCGATGGCAGCATGGTATTTCGCCTGGACCGCAACATGCCCGAGCCCTCACAGGCCCTGGGCGTGCTCGGCATGCCCGGCTTCACCGGCTACATGGGCTTGACCGATATCGGCCAACCCAAGGTCGGCGAAACCGTGGTTGTCGGTGCAGCAACCGGCCCGGTCGGCACCGTCGTCGGCCAGGTCGCCAAGATTCTGGGCTGTCAGGTGGTCGGCATCGCCGGCGGCGCAGAGAAGTGCGAGTACGCCGTGAAGGAGCTGGGGTTTGACGCCTGCATCGACCACAAGGACCCGGCCATGGCCGAGAAACTGGCCGCAGCCTGCCCCAAGGGCATCGACGTGTACTTTGAGAACGTCGGCGGCAAGGTGTTCGACGCGGTCATGCCGCTGCTCAACGCCCACGCACGCATCCCCCTGTGCGGCCTGATTGCCCAGTACAACGCCACCAGCCTGCCAGAGGGCCCCGATCGCCTGCCGCAGCTGATGCGCCTGATACTCAGCCAGCGTATCCGCATGCAGGGCTTTATCATCTTCGACAACTACGGCCACTGCTATCCCGAGTTCCTGAAGACCATGACGCCCTGGGTGGCCGAGGGCAAGGTGCGGGTGAAAGAAGACCGTGTAGAAGGACTGGAAAACGCCCCCGATGCCTTTATCGGCCTGCTCGAAGGGAAAAACTTCGGCAAGCTGGTGGTCAAGATCGCCGACTGATCTGTCAGCCGGTTCAGCTGGCGCCCGTCAACCGGCGGGCGCCCACTCCCACTCCCGGTTAGCCAGATAGCACGTTACCCGCGCGCGTTGAGCCTCGGTCAGGTGCAGGCCCAACTTGCTGCGGCGCCACAATAGCGTATCGGCATCCTCGGTCCATTCGCGTTCGCGCAGATAACGAATCTCGCGCTCGGTCAGCCCGGCGCCAAAGTCCTCCCCCATATCCTCGGCACAGGTCATCCCGCGCAGGAACACGCGACACAGCGTGCCGTAACTGCGCGCATAGCGCGTGCGCTGCGCCTCGGTAAGCCAGGGGTAGGTCTGCGCCAGTTCCGCCTGCAATGCCGCCTGCGTGTCGAAGTCTCCGCCGGCCAGCGCATGCTCGGCCGTCCAGGCTGGGCCTGCCGCCGGAAACCAGCGCTGCAGGCGGTCCAGCGCCTGCTCGGCCAGTTGTCGATAGGTCGTCAGCTTGCCGCCAAACACGGCCAGCAGCGGCGCCTGCCCCGGCTCGGCGTCCAGGGTCAGGCTGTAATCACGGCTGACCTCTGCCGCGTTCGCCGTGGCGCTGCTGATCAACGGGCGCACGCCGGCAAACCGATGCACAATGTCCGACGCGCGCAACTGCCGCTTGAAGTGCGCGTTGACCACCTCCAGCAGATAGTCGATCTCGGCCTGTTCCGGCTCCACCGCCGCCGGATCACCCTGAAAGTCCACATCGGTGGTACCAATCAGCGAGAAGACGCCTTCGTAGGGCAGTACAAAGACAATCCGCTGGTCCTCGTTCTGCAGGATGTAAGCCTCACTGCCGCGGTGCAGCTGTGGCACCACGATATGGCTGCCCTTGACCAAACGCACGCCATGCGGCGAGCGGGCATTGACCACCCGCTCCATCACCCGCGCCGCCCAGGGGCCCGCGGCATTGACCAGCGCGCGCGCCAGCACGGTGCGGCGCTCACCTGCCGCGCTTTCCAGCTCCACCTCCCACAGATCATTGCGGCGCCGCGCCGCGATGCAGCGGGTACGCAGACAGATCTCGGCGCCCAGGCTGGCCGCTTGCACCGCGTTGAGCGCCACCAGCCTCGCATCGTCAGCCCAGCAATCGGAATACTCGAATGCGTAGTCGATGATCGGATTAAGCACGCCCTGGCCGTTCAGCGCCTTGCCGGTGGAACCGGGCAGACTGGTGCGACGATGCAGATGGTCATACAAAAACAGGCCGGCGCGCAGCATCCAGCGCGGGCGCAGGTGCGGACGATGCGGCAACACAAAGCGCAGCGGCCAGATCAGATGCGGTGCCTTGGCCATCAACACCTCGCGCTCACCCAGTGCAGCGCGCACCAGGCCAAACTCGTAATGCTCCAGATAACGCAAACCACCGTGCACCAGCTTGCTGCTGGCCGAGGAGGTATGTGCGGCCAGGTCGTGCTGCTCACACAACAGCACCGACAGCCCGCGGCCGGCTGCATCATTGGCAATGCCTGCACCATTGATACCGCCGCCAATCACCAGTAGATCCAGCACCGCCGTGGGCGTGGATTGTCGTCGTCGTTCCTCTGGGTGTGGCGAGAGCATGCAAGGTCCTTTTATCAGCGGTGCCTGGGCGCCCAAGGTGCGTCATGGCAACAACCCGTGGCGACCGGCGCTATCTGTTGTACAACGCCACGCAGCCAGCAGCAAGCTGGCGAGCGTGACCAGCCGCACAGAGCTTGGCCGATGAGCGCCTGCGGTTTAACCTTGCAGCATCACCCGGCACAGATGACAACATGACGCCCGCAACCAAACTGCTCGACAAGGCCAAGGTGGCCTACCAGCTGCACCGTTACACCCACGACCCGCAGGCTGAATCCTACGGCAGCGAAGCCGCCGACAAGCTCGGGCTGGAGCACCGACGCGTATTCAAGACCCTGCTGGCCGCCAGCGAAACCGGTGAGCTGCTGGTTGCGGTGGTTCCCGTCTCGGACAAGCTGAACCTCAAGGCACTGGCCAGCGCCGCCAAGGTAAAGAAAACCGCCATGGCCGATCCGGCGGCCGCCCAGCGCAGCACCGGCTATCTGCTCGGCGGCATCAGCCCACTCGGCCAGAAGAAACGCCTGCGTACCTTTATTGATCGCAGCGCCGCAGACTGGGACAGTATTTTTGTCAGCGGCGGCCGGCGCGGGCTGGAAATCGAACTCAAGGCCAGCGACCTGCAGGCCCAGACCAACGCTCAGCTTTGCGAGCTGTGCCGCGACTGAACCCTACTCACAAGCATCCGACCAGGACACCAACATGGCCAAGCCGATCCTCGCCATAGACCAGGGCACCACCAGCAGCCGCGCCATTCTGTTTGCCGCCGATGGCAGCCCGCAGCACAGCGCCCAGCAGGAGTTTGCCCAGCACTTCCCGGCAGACGGCTGGGTCGAGCACGACGGCGAAGACATCTGGCGCTCCACCCTCGCCGTCTGTCGTGAAGTCCTCGACAAGGCCGGCATCAGCGCCAGCGAGGTGGCCGGCATCGGCATTACCAATCAGCGCGAAACCACCTTGCTGTGGGATGCCGAGAGCGGCGAACTGCTGCACCACGCCATCGTCTGGCAGGATCGCCGCACAGCGGATTTCTGCGCCCGCCTCAAGGCAAACGGCCACGAGACACTGATCAGCGAGCGCACCGGCCTGCTGATTGACCCCTACTTTTCCGCTACCAAACTGCGCTGGCTGCTCGATGAAGTGCCCGACGCCCGAGCCCGTGCCGAACGGGGCGAGCTGCGCTTCGGCACTGTCGACTGCTTCCTGCTCTGGCGTCTGACCGGCGGCCAGGTACACCGCACCGACGCCACCAACGCCTCACGCACCATGCTGTTCAACATCCACACCCAGCAGTGGGATGAGGAGCTGCTGTCGCTGCTCGACATTCCGGCCAGTCTGTTGCCCGAGGTGATGGACAGCGCCGCCGACTTTGGCCAGACAGACGCCAGCGTGCTGGGTGCCAGTGTGCCCGTGTGCGGTATCGCCGGCGACCAGCAGGCCGCACTGATCGGCCAGGCGTGTTTCAGCCCCGGCATGGTCAAAAGCACCTACGGCACCGGCTGCTTTATGGTGATGAATACCGGCGACACGCCAATCCGCTCGCAGAACCGCCTGCTGACCACCGTTGGCTATCGCCTGAAAAGCCAGACCACCTATGCCCTGGAGGGCAGCATTTTTGTGGCCGGCGCCGCCATCCAGTGGCTGCGCGACGGCCTCAAGCTGATCCAGCACGCCGGCGAGACCGAAGCCCTGGCACGCCAGGCCGGCGACCACAACGGTGTCTACCTGGTACCCGCCTTTACCGGCCTCGGCGCGCCCTACTGGGACCCGGCCGCGCGCGGCGCCATCTTCGGCCTGACCCGCGACACCGGGATCGCCCAGATCGTTGCTGCCGGTCTGCAATCCGTCTGCTTCCAGACCCGCGATCTGCTTGACGCCATGCAAGCCGACGGCGCCCAGAACACTGCCGCCCTGCGTGTGGACGGCGGCATGGTGATCAACAACTGGGTCGTGCAGGAGCTGGCCAACATCCTCGGCGTCACCGTCGATCGCCCCCAGGTCACCGAAACAACCGCCCTGGGCGCCGCCTACCTGGCCGGCCTGCAACTTGGCATCTTCAAAAACCTGGACGACATCGCCAGCCACTGGGCCTGCGAACGCACCTTCACCCCGGTGATGGCCGAAGAACAGCGCAGCGCGCTGTACGAAGGCTGGCTGGACGCAATCCGGCGGGTGCGAGAGTAGGCAGCACTGGATTCCCGCCTTCGCCGAAATGACGGATATGTGCATACCCGCCCCTCTGAATCCTCCCGCACCCGGTCATCCCCGCGAAGGCGGGGATCCAGATCGACGTCAGAGACAGCACTGAGCGCCCGCCTGCGCGGGAATGACGGTGGCGTGTTGTCGCCACGCTGGGTTAACCAGAAAAACGTGGCGCACCCAGGCCCATGGACGCTGCCTGCGCACCCACAGCGCCAATGACGGCATCAAGTACCGTTAATCCAGCCCGAGCATCCCGCGCAGTGTGGACAGCTCCTCAGCCAGGACGGTGACCGGCCCGACCAATGCACGGCGATCGCGTTCGCTGACCTTGTCGTAGGTCTGGAAGCCTTTGCTGGCGTCGCCTTGGCTCAGGTGGTAGTTGGCCAAGGTGTCATCAAGCGCAGCAAAGTTGCTTTCGATACGCGCAACAAAGGCAGGATCGTCCTGCTCGACCAACGGTTTGACCAGCTCAAAGATTTTCTTGGAGCCATCCAGGTTGCCCTGAAAATCCCACAGGTCGGTGTGGCTGTAACGATCTTCCTCACCGGAGACCTTGGTCGCAGCCACTTCTTCCATCAGCGCGGCAGCGCCACCGACAACCGCTTCCGGCGGAAAGGTCAGCCCCTGCACGCGCTGCTCCAGGTCATTCACGTCGCTCATCAGGCGCTCGGCGTAAACATCCATGCCGTCGGTGCTGCGCTCATGGAACAGGCCGTACTCCAGCCGGTGAAAACCGGTAAAGGTCGGGTCCTGCACGCCATGCTCGTAATCGTCTTCACGGGCGTCGATGCTCGCATCCAGATCGGCGAACAGCTCGGCAATAGGCTCGATGCGCTCGTAGTAGACACGGCTGGGCGCGTACAGCGCCTGCGCGCGCGCAAGGTCACCGGCCTTGACTGCCTCGGTAAAGGCGCGGGTGTGCTCGGTAAACTGCTCAAGATTGTCGAGCACATAGAGTTTGTAGTCGGTAATAGGCGCTACCAGCGCCTGCGGCGCGACGGCGGCCTGGGCCTGCAGCGCGCCCAGACTCAAAGCGGCGGCAAGCAGAACACGACGGGAAATCAGCATCTTGGTCTCCTGAAAGGTCGGATAAATATCAGTCACGCTTCACGGATTGCATCGGCGGCAGCCAGCATGCCGCCACCCAGAAAATCGCCGGCCTGCACGCCCGGCAGGGTAAAGAAGTAGCCGCCGCCTACCGGCTTGATGTACTCCTCCAGCGGCTCGCCATCCAGACGCTGCTGCACGGTGATGAACCCCGCCTGCAGATCCGCCTGATAGGCAATAAACAGCAGGCCCATATCCAGCTGACCGTTGGCTTCGACGCCATTGGAATAGTTGAACGGACGGCGCAGGATCAGGTTGCGCTCACTGCCGTGGGTACGCGGGTTGGCCAGGCGGATATGCGAGTCCAGCGGCGTCACGCTGCCGTCCGGGTCACCGGCATACTGCGGCAGGTCATGCTCGACACCGCCGTGCATTGGCGAGCCGCTGTCGCGACGCCGGCCGAAGATCGCCTCCTGCTCCTGCAGTGGCGTACGATCCCAGCGCTCGACAAAGTTGCGGATCAGGCGCACCGCCTGATAGCTGCCGTTGTGCGCCCAGGCCGGCTCAGCGTTATTGCGGCCGACCCAGACCAGTTGCTGCATCAGCGTGCGATCGTCCGCTGGCGGGTTGGCGGTACCATCGCGAAAGCCGAGAAAATTGCGCGCGCTCTCGGTCTGACCGTCCGGGCGCGGGGCCATGACCGGCACACTGCCCTCCTGCTTCCAGCGCACCATCAACAGGCCGGGGGTGTTCTTGATGATGTCGCGCAGCGCGTGAATGGTGGTGCCTTCGCTGTTGGCGCAGAACTGCAGCGAGATATCGCCGTGGCAACGCGCTGCGTCCAGCGCGTCATTCGGGAAGGCCGTCATACGCTCAAGGTGCCGCGGCTTGACCTCAGCCAGGCCAAAGCGTTCATCAAACAGCGAGGCGCCGACCGACAGCGTAATGGTCAGACCGTCCGGGTCGATGGTCGGGCCAAGAATGCCGGAGTCGACCGGCGGATAGCGCGGGTCGCGCTGCTCGTAGCTGCCACCCCGGGTGAGAAAGTCAATCCGCTCACTCAGAATACGCAGCAACTGCTCCAATCCGGCGCGATCGCGCGCCAGTACGTCAAAGGCCACCAGCATGCCCACCGCCGGGCGCGGTGTGGTGATGCCCTGCTGATGAGCGCCGTGCCAGGGATAGGCTTGACCAGTGGTTGCGCTGGTCGGTGCATCGGCTACCTCGGCAGCGCGCGCCGGCTGACTCGCCAGCGCGCCACCGCTCAGACCCGCAGCCGCAATACCGGCACCGGCGGCGCCAAGCCCCTGCAGAAAACGTCGACGATCCAGCCCGGCGAACGGGCAACCCTGGGATGAAGTGTCATGCTTACTCATGCAATGCAATCCTAATTGGCCGCTGCAAGCAGCGGGTTGACGTTGGCCAGCTGCGCCGCCAGCGCTTCGGTCAGCGGCAGTACGGTTGGCGCACTGCCCTCAGACATCTGTGCAGCCAGGGCCTGATTGGCCTCGGCCAGTTGCGCCGCCTGCTCCGGGTGCGCCTGTTGCAGCACGGGAACCACCAGACTCACGACCTTGTCCACGCCCTGCTGCAGACTCATCAGATCAGCCAGCGCCAGCTCACTCAGTTGGGCCTGCCCCTGCTGCTGATCATGCCAGGCCTGCAGCACGCGACCGGCACCACGAGCCAGCTGCGGCGCGGGCACGCCCTCAGCGCGCAGGCGCTCGCGCAACTCAGCCACATCGTGATTAAGCTGCTCGGCTACCGGCCGCAATCCGTCGAGGCTTTGCTGTTCGAACAATCCGTAAGCCAGACGCTGAAACCCCATGAACTCAGGGTCCTGTTCGCGCTGGGCGAAGTAGTCGGCGCGGGCGTTGAGACGCTGATCCAGATCGCTGAACAGGCCAACGGCCAGGGCCATCTGCTGATCCACCGTACGCGCCGCCCGATAGGCCTGCTGAGCGGCGCTCAGGTCACCGGCCGCAATCTGCTGCTGCAGCTGTTCAGCCGCCTTTGCCAGGGCGCGCCCACGTAGCGTGAGATACACCTGATATTCGGCCAGCGGCCCGATCAGCGCGCGGGCGGACACTTCCGTCACGCGCTCACTGCCATCGCCCTCGGTGACCGTCAGCGTGCCTTGGGGGTTGCTCAGCAGGCCGCAGGTCATCGCGTACTCACCGGGCGTCAGTTGTGCACTCAGCTGTTGCCGCATGCCCGGCGCAATGTTCTCGCGCTCCTCCAGCACCATCACACCATCGAGAATCTCCCACTCGATAGCCCGCTCCGAGCCGTTGATGACGGTAAATCGCCGCTTACCCGCCGGCACCGAAATGGCATTGGGCACGCACCCTTTGGCGGTAACCGTCACCTCGGTACTGTCGGCGTGCGGTGCGGCAGACTTGCCGCCCAGCGAGACATAGAACAGCGCCAGCGCACCCAGCATCAGCAACGCGGCCGCGACCAGGCCGGCCCGCAGGGCCAGACGGCTGGGCGCAGAAACAGGAGAATCAGTCATCAGAAGACACTCGCAAGCAGTTGAAAAACAGACCTGAGCCAATCAGCCCCGAGCTGCAGAGGGCCCAGGCAGTGCCTGGGCAGGCGGCCAGAAGAAAGCGCACAGCGCCAGGGCCAAGTACCCGAGGTAGGCCAACAGCTCACTCACGCTGGGCGCCGGGTAATAGCCAAAGATGCCGGCAAACAGGCTGCCCAGCGCGGTATCCAGCGGTAGCCAGTCACTCAGATCAAAGACCACCGCCTGAGCGTGGTTCCACAGTCCCGCCTCGTGCAGCGCCCGCACCGAGCCGGCGAATAGCCCGGCGGCCACCAGCAGAATGAACAGCCCGGTCAGGCGGAAGAAGTACTTGAGGTTCAAGCGCAGGCTGCCGCGGTAGAAGGCCCAGCCCACCAGCGCCGCGCAGAGCACGCCGAGGAGCGCGCCCAGCGGCGCGCCATGGCTCTGACTTTGCTGGAATACCGCCAGCAAGAAGAAGATCGACTCCAGCCCCTCACGGGCTACCGCCAGAAATACCATGCCGATCAGCGCCCAGGTGTGCTGGCGGCCCTGGGCAAACGCCTGATCCAGCGCCCCGGTCAGCTCGCCACGCAACCCTTGGGCGGCGCGACGCATCCAGAACACCATCCAGGTCAGCATCGCCACAGCAACAAAGCCCACCAGGGCCTCAAACAGCTCCTGCTGGCGTTGCGGAAACTCGGCACTGACAAACTGCAAGCCCGCACCAGCCAGCAACGCCAGACTGACCGCCAGGAAAATGCCGATCCACACCAGCGGCATCCAGCTCGCGCGCCCCGTCTGGCGCAGGTAGGTCGCAATGATGCCAACGATCAGCGCCGCCTCGAGGCCTTCGCGCAGCATGATAAGAAAGGGGATGAACATGAATGAAGTCGCAGATGAGAATTGATACGCAACAATGATACCTGTAACAAAATATGTAACAAGCAGCAAAACCGTATCCGATATGGAAACACTGATTTCTCATCTGACACTGCAAGGGAGGCATACAGTAGTAGGGGGACAAAGCCGCAGGCGTGTCCGCCGGTCGGCCTCAGTGCTGACATCGATGGTTTGAGCGGGTGGACTAGGACAGCGCAGTCACCAGAGCCACACCGCATCACCCTGTCCCGCGGACACGCCTACGGCTTTGTCCGCCCTACCCGCCCAAGCGTCGACTCGAGGACTAACCGAGCAGCCCGGAGAACGGCAGATAGCGAACCAAGTCGCCCGCCGCAAAGGTCTGACCTGCCGGGACGCACAGCAGCCCGGTGGCCTGGCTGGCGCTGCTGAGCACGCCGGAGCTTTGATTGCCAGCCAGCTGCACCGCGCCCTGCTCTACTCGCGCACGCAGATACTCATCGCGACTGCCAGCCCGGTTCCAGGCGCAACCGGCGGGCAGCTCAAACTGGGCGGGGGCGGTCTCGAGCGCTCCCAGGCGGGCCAGCAGGTACGGGCGCACCAGCAACAAAAAGGTGACCAAGGTTGCCGCCGGGTTACCCGGCAAACCGAGCACGGGCGTGTCGGCGTAAGCCGCTAGGGTAAAAGGCTTGCCCGGCTTGATCGCCAGCTTCCACAGATCCACAGCGCCGCCCTCGCGCAGCGCCTGTCCCAGACAATCCGCCTCGCCAACCGAGACGCCACCGGAGGTGATAATCACATCGGCCTGTGCACTCAGCTCGCGCAGGCGCGCGTGGGTAGCAGCCAGGTCATCCGGCAGGATGCCGGCATCCAGCACGGTCTGGCCCAGGCCCTTGAGCAGTCCGATCAGGGTAAAGCGATTGCTGTTGTAGATCTGCCCCGGCGCCAACGCCTCGCCCGGCTCCACCAGCTCATCACCGGTCGACACCACTGCCACCCGCAGCGGCTGACGCACCGATACCTCGGCCAAACCGACCGAGGCGATTACACCCAGCTCTTGCGGGCGCAGGCGCACACCGGCGGCGATCACCTGCGCGCCCGCCGCAATATCCTGTCCGCGCCGACGCACGTTCTGGCCGGGCACAACAGGCGCCTGCAGCTGCGCCACCTCTCCCTGCTGCGCCACGTTTTCCTGCATCTGCACCGCATCGGCACCGGCCGGCAGTGGCGCGCCGGTAAAGATGCGCGCACAGGTCCCCGGCTGCAGCGGCTGCGGCGCCATGCCCGCCATAATCCGCTGACTGACCGGCAAGCCACTCGCCATGGCCGCAGCCAGATCGCTGCTGGCCAAGGCATAGCCGTCCATCGCACTGTTGTCCCAGGGCGGCACGTCCGCCGCAGCGACTACCGGCTCGGCCAGAACACAGCCCAACGCATCTGCCAGCGGCACCTTGGCGACGGCCGTCGGCGGGTGCTCGGCCGCACTCGCCAGCAAGCGCTCAAGGGCGGTGGCGACCGGCATCAGACTCATACGCGACGACCACACTGCTCGGCACTGCCCAGGTGCTGCACAAAGTTGCAGGGGCGTGTGCGGCTGTCCAGTTGCGGCTCAAGAATACGCGTCCAGGCGGTACGACAGGCGTTGGTCGAGCCGGGCATGCAGGCCACCAGCGTGCGGTTGGCCAGGCCCGCCAGCGCGCGGGACTGAATGGTCGACGTGCCGATATCTTCTACCGACACCTGACGAAACAGCTCGCCAAAGCCTTCCACCTGCTTGTCCAACAACGGGGCAATTGCCTCGGGCGTGCTGTCGCGACCAGTGAAGCCGGTCCCACCGGTAACCAGCACCACCTCGATCTCGGGGTCGGCAATCCAGGCCGACACCACCGCCCGGATACGATACAGGTCATCAGGATAAAGTTGCCGATCAGCCAGGTGATGACCGGCGGCCTGCAGGCTATCAGCCAGCAACTGGCCGGAGCTGTCCGACTCCAGGGTGCGCGTATCGCTGACCGTGAGTACCGCGATATTCAGGGGGCTAAAAGGGGCGTCGGGCTTGGTGCTCATGGGTGGAATCCTTGTCGAAGATAAAATCAGGCAGGCGCGAACCCGTGTCATTGTTCGCTGCTTGCCGCGCTGTTATAACACAGGGCAACGCAGCTCGGACTCCTCCCATGGCCCATCCTCTCAACCTCAGCACCCTGCTTCTGGCCGGCGGCCAGGGCAGCCGGTTGGGCGGTATCGACAAGGGCCTGGTGAGCTTTGACGGCGAGCCGGTGGCCGCCCGTCTGAGCCGTCTGCTGGCTCAACACGGCAATGAGGTATTGATCAGTTGCAACCGCAACGCCGACCAGTACCGCCAATGGGCAGACCGGCTAGTGAGTGACCCGCAGCCGGATTACCCCGGCCCGCTACTGGGGATACTCAGCGCAATGCGCGTGGCCAGCGGCAGCCATCTATTGGTCGTACCCTGCGATATGCCCCTGCTGGACGCCCCGCTGCTGCAAGCATTGATTGCGCTGGCCAGCGAACACCCCGAGCAGGCTATCGCGCTACAAAGCGGAGACCAACTGCAGCCGCTGATCTGCATCTTGCCGCTGGCCCTGCTTGGCGCGCTGGAGCAGGCCTGGCAAGCCGGCCAACGCAGCCCGTATCGCTGGCTTATCGAACAGCAGGCAGTCACCCTGACCATCGCCGCAGACGACCCACGCCTGCTCAACGCCAACACCCGCAGCCAATGGAACACCCGCCGTTAACGCCTCATACGCCACACCAGTGCCAACCTCTAGGCCAACCGGTGGGCAAACCTTCGGCCTGCCCACCCTACACAAGGCCGCACCAGCCGTAGGGTGGACTAAGCAAAGCGTGTCCACCATCAGCGCCACATACCCCACCACCGGCACCAACGTCCAGGCCAACCGGTGGGCAAACCTGCGGCCTGCCCACCCTACAAAGGACCGCCCCAACCGTAGAGTGGCGCTAAGCGAAGCGTGTCCACCATCAGCGCCACAGCCCCCACCACCAGCGGTGGAGTCGCCCTGCACACCCGCTAACTCCGCGAAAAACGGCAATTTTTTTCGATTGCCTCTTGTGCGAAAAGCTCTTTTAGGTAAAATGCCGCCCACAACGGAGCGTAGCGCAGCCTGGTAGCGCGTCTCGTTCGGGACGAGAAGGTCGCTGGTTCGATTCCAGTCGCTCCGACCAACAGCAAAACCCCTGACTCAGTGAGTCAGGGGTTTTTCTTTTTGTGCTCGCAAAAAGCAGACGACCGGGCGCTCACCCGGCCGCCCCTCCATCAGTCCAGCATCTCGCGCAACACGTGGTGCAGAATGCCGCCCGCCTTGAAGTAGGCAATCTCGTTGGCGGTATCGATCCGACACAGCACCTCAAACTCGACCACCTTGCCTTCCGGGGTGTGCGCCTTCACCTGCAGACGCTGGCCCGGCTTGAGGTTGTCGTCGATGCCCAGAATATCGATCTGCTCATGCCCATCCAGTCCCAGTTCGGCGACATTCTTGCCGTCGACAAACTGCAGCGGCAGCACGCCCATACCAACCAGATTGGAGCGATGAATCCGCTCGAAGCTTTCGGCCAGCACCGCCTTGACGCCCAACAGATTGGTGCCCTTGGCGGCCCAGTCACGGCTGGAGCCGGTGCCGTACTCCTTGCCCGCCAACACCACCAGCGGCGTACCTTCGCTCTGATAGCGCATGGCAGCATCGTAAATCGACAGGCGCTCGCCCGAGGGCACATGGATGGTCTCACCACCCTCCTCGCCACCCAGCATGCGGTTGCGAATCCGGATGTTGGCAAAGGTACCGCGCATCATCACCTCGTGGTTGCCACGACGCGACCCGTAGGAGTTGAAGTCGTCCGGCTCAACGCCTTGCGCCTGCAGGTATTCGCCGGCTGGCGAGCTGGCCTTGATGTTGCCGGCCGGCGAGATGTGGTCGGTGGTGATGGAGTCGCCAAACACCGCCAGTACCCGCGCCTGCTCGACCGACTGCAATGGCGCCAGCGGCTGATCGATGGCTTCAAAGTACGGCGGATGCTTCACATAGGTGGAGGCATCATTCCAGGCGTAGGTCTTGCCCTCGCCCACAGCAATCGAGCGCCAATGCTCATCGCCGGTAAATACATCGGCGTAGCGGCTGCGGAACATGTCGTCCTCTACCAGCGCCACCGCATCGGCGATATCCTGATTGCTCGGCCAGATGTCCTTAAGGAACACCGGGCGATTGTCGGCATCCAGCCCCAGCGGCTCTTCGCGCAGGTTGATACGCGTATTGCCGGCCAGCGCATAAGCCACCACCAGCGGCGGCGATGCCAGCCAGTTGGCCTTGACCTGCGGATGCACCCGGCCTTCAAAGTTGCGGTTACCCGAGAGCACGGCCGAGACGGCCAGGTCATGCTCGCTGACGACCTTCGACACCTCATCAGGCAGCGGCCCGGAGTTACCGATACAGGTGGTGCAGCCGTAACCCACCAGGTTGAAGCCCAGCTGGTCCAGACTGTCGGTCAGGCCGGCCTTCTCCAGATAATCGGTCACCACCTTGGAACCCGGCGCCAGCGAGGACTTAACCCAGGGCTTGCGCATCAACCCGCGTTCAACGGCGTTTTTGGCCAGCAGGCCGGCGGCCATCATCACGCTGGGGTTGGAGGTGTTGGTGCAGGAGGTAATCGCAGCAATCACCACTGCGCCATGATCCAGCACGTGTTCTTCACCATCCACCGTAATCGAGGCCTGAGCGTTGGGGCCACCCACCGCTGTGCCACCGCCGCCTTCGCCTTCCAGACGCGCCTGCTCACTGTCAGCCGGCGTCATCTGCAGCGCCAGCAGTTCTTCAAAGGCAGCCGGCACATCCGGCAGCGCGACACGATCCTGCGGACGGCGGGGGCCGGCGAGACTCGCCTCAACCTCACCCATGTCCAGGTGCAATGTGTCGGTAAACTCCGGCTCATCACCGGCCTCACGCCACAGCCCCTGGGCTTTGCAATACGCCTCTACCCGCGCAACCACCTCGTCAGGCCGGCCAGTCAGGCGCATGTAACGCAGGGTTTCGTCGTCCACCGGGAAAAAGCCGCAGGTGGCACCGTACTCCGGCGCCATATTGGCGATGGTCGCGCGGTCAGCCAGCGGCAGGTCCGCCAGGCCGTCACCGTAAAACTCTACAAACTTGCCGACCACGCCCTTGGCACGCAGCATCTGGGTCACGGTCAGCACCAGGTCAGTCGCGGTAATGCCTTCACGCATACGACCGGTCAGCTTGAAGCCGATTACCTCAGGGATCAGCATCGACACCGGCTGCCCGAGCATCGCAGCCTCGGCCTCAATGCCACCCACCCCCCAGCCCAATACACCCAGGCCGTTGATCATGGTGGTGTGCGAGTCGGTACCCACCAGCGTATCGGGCCAGGCCCACTGCTCACCGTCCACCTCTGCGGCCCAGACGGTCTGTGCCAGATATTCCAGATTGACCTGGTGACAGATACCCGTACCCGGTGGCACCACACGGAAGTTGTTAAAGGCTTTTTGTCCCCAGCGCAAAAATTCATAGCGTTCGCCGTTGCGCTGCATTTCAATCTCCACGTTTTGCGCAAAGGCCTGGTCGCTGGCAAAGCGGTCCACCATCACCGAGTGGTCGATGACCAGATCAACCGGCGACAGCGGATTGATCTGTTCCGGATCGCCATTGGCACGGGCCACCGCATCGCGCATGGCTGCCAGGTCGACCACGGCGGGCACGCCGGTAAAGTCCTGCATCAGTACCCGCGCCGGGCGGTATTGAATCTCACGGTCAGAGCGCCGCTCCTTCAGCCAGTCCGCCATCGCCTTGATGTCGTCCTGCGTCACGGTTTCGCCGTCTTCGTTGCGCAGCAGGTTTTCCAGCAGCACCTTGAGCGACTTGGGCAAGCGCTTAAGCTCCGGCAGCGTCTCTGCGGCCTGGGCCAACGAGTGGTACAGGTAGGTGCTATCACCGACGGCTAGTTGCGCGCGGGACTTCAGGCTGTCTTTCACGGACATATCTCCTCCTAATGTCGAGCACTGGCCACGTTTGTGGTTGCTATAATGGTTCGGTGCCAGCACATGTATTTGGTCCTGAGAGCCGCAATGTCTGTCTGCGCTCTGTGTTCGGAAGACCATAGTGCGCCAAAAATGTTCATGCGGACTATAAAGACACAGTGTTCTGTGACCGATACACCAAGCATAGACAACCCGGCACCCCTGCCAACCCGGCGATCGTGCCGAGAGTCACTCAGTAGAGAATCCGAACATGCGCAACAACCAGCCCGTCACTCAACGAGAACGCACCTTTCCCGAGACCCAGCGGCTGATCTCCACCACCAACCTCAAGGGCATCATCACTTACTGCAATGACGCTTTTGTGGACGTCAGTGGCTTCACCCGGGAAGAGTTGATCGGCAGCCCGCACAATATGGTGCGCCACCCCGACACACCGGCTGCGGTCTTCGCTCACATGTGGGCCGACCTCAAGCGCGGGCGCGCCTGGATGGGCATCGTCAAGAACCGCTGCAACAACGGCGATCACTACTGGGTCAATGCGTTTGTCACACCGATTTATGAGAACGGCCAGGTTCAGGGCTACGAATCGGTACGGGTGCGCACCACACCCGGCCAAGTGCAACGGGCCGAAGCCTTGTACCAACGCCTGAACAGTGGCCGCAAGGCGGTTACGGCCGACTGGGCTGGCATGGCCCTGACTATCGTCCCCAGCGCACTGATGCTGGCTATCGGCGCTGCGGCAGGTGCGGCGCTGGGCTGGAGCGGCGTTGCGCTGGCGGCCGTGCTGGGTATTCCGGCCGGTCTTGGCCTCAAGGCACTGCTCGACAAGCGCCTTGAGCGCATCATCGGAGCCGCCGAGAGCACCATTACCGACCCGTTGCTGGCGCAGATGTATACGCCCTATCAAGGTGCGTTGGGACAGATCGAAATGGCCATCCACAGCCAGCAGGCGCGCCTGCAAACCTGTCTGACTCGCCTGGCCGACAGTGCCGAACGGCTCAAGCAACAAGCCAGTGAGGCCAGCCAGCTGGCCAGTCAGAGCAGTCAGGGCCTGGCGCAGCAACGCGCCGAGACCGATCAGGTCGCTGCAGCGATCAACCAGATGGCCGCCGCCACCCAGGAAGTCTCAGGCAACGTGCAAAGCACCGCCGACGCCACCCACGAGGCCAGCGACTTGTCATTGCACGGCAAAACGGTCGCTACCCGCGCGCGGCAAGCGATGGAAAGCCTGTCCGGCGCCGTAAACTCAGCCACCACCATTACCAACCAACTCGCCAACGACGCCCGCGAAATCGGCAGCGTCGTCGACGTGATCAAGGGCATCGCCGAACAGACCAACCTGCTGGCTCTCAACGCCGCCATCGAAGCAGCCCGCGCCGGCGAACAGGGGCGTGGTTTTGCTGTGGTCGCGGACGAGGTGCGCGCCCTTGCCAGCCGCACCGCCGAGTCGACCGAGCAAATTCATAATCTGATTGCCAACCTGCAGCAAGCCGCACAAAGCACGGTAGACAGCATGCGCTCGGGCAACGAGCAGGCCGAACGCGGCGTACAACAGGTGAGCGAGGCGGACGACGCACTGGAAGGCATTCGCCAGGCCATCGAGCGTATCAACGAAATGGCCAGCCAGATTGCCAGCGCAGCGGAGGAGCAAAGCAGTGTGGCCGAAGAAATCAACCGCAACGTCAGCAACATCGCCAATCTGGCAGACAACACCTCTCGCGATGCTCAGCGCAGCGCTGCACTGAGCAACGAGCTGACGGCCACCGCCGAGGCGCAGGTCAATCTGGTGGAGCGCTTTAACCGGCGCTAGTCGGGTTCAGCCCTGGCAGCAGCACCGGATCTGCGCGAGCGCGCAACGCTTGGAGGGGAGGCAAGGCTTGTTCCAGCGCTTGCCACAGCGCGGCAGGTGCCTGATCCGGCACCTTGCCAAAGCGCCATTGCCCAATAGCCGCTAGCGCATCGGCGATGGCCGCTCGGCGCGGCGCGCTCAGCCCACTGGCCTGCTGCTCCAGCCGGTACCAGGCCTGCAGGCAGGCGGCATAATCCTGCGCCTTGACGGCCGCCCGCAGCTGCAATAACGCGCTGACACCAAGCGCATCGCGCTGACGCCTGCGCAGCTGTTGGTGACGCCGCCAGCGCGGCCGTAACCCATACCACGCAGCCCACAACAGCAAGAACACCACCACGAGCAGCAGCACCAGCCAATACTCGGAGCGCTCAACTGCGGCCGCTAAACTCGCCCCGGAGACCTTCAACGCCAGGCCATCAAGTTGCGCGGTTGCGACTTTCTGGTGTCCGGTGTCAAACCAGCTCAGCGCCATAGGCGGCAGACGAGTCGAGCCGCCGGCCTGAGCGATATAGGTCAACCGCTCAATACGTTTGCCGCCGTCGTCGGCCTCGCTCACCTGCGGCGAGGCCACGTACAACGCCATACCCGCTACCTCTGTCTGCGCATCCAGTGCCGGCAGCAGCAGAGCGCTCCCCCCCTCGATGCTCAGGGTGATCTCGCGCTCCAGACTGTCGCCTACCGCCAGTTCGACCGGATCATCCGTCTTGGCATCAAGCAGCTCAGCGGTGCCCTGGTCGTCGGTCGCGCTGCGGGTCAGCGTGAAGCGCTGCGTTAGCGTGACGGCGCGACCGGCCACGTAGGGTGACAAGCCCGAAGCCGCCGCCGGTATCGTTGCCGTCAGGGTCTGAGCCTCAGTAACCACCTGCTGACTCAGGACCTCACCGCTGTCCGGGTCCTGATACGTCACCGTCAGCGCCTGCGCGCCCAAATTGAACTGACCCGCCGCCAGCGGCGTCAGCTGATAGCTGCGCGTCACGCCGGACCAGGTGCGTCCGTCGATACGACGGCTCAGCGGTGTGGTTGCACGCGCGCCCAACTGGACACGCAGCTGAGGCTGATCCAGCTCGGCAAACACCACGGGCTTCGGCATGAAGGTCGGAACCAGCACGGTGATCCGCAAGCGAGCGCTTTGCCCGGGCGCCACCTCAGCGGGCGTCAGCTCGCTCGACACTTGGGGGGCCAGCGCCGTCGCTGTCTCGGGAGCGGCTTGCGCGAGCACCCGGACTGAGAGGCTCAGGCCGCTCAGGAGCAACAGCATCACGGCCACCGATCTGGCAACCAGGGCTCCGCCAACACGATAGTTCATGAGCCCGCCTCCGCTGCTTCCAGCGCGAACCGCTGGCGCAAATACTCGCCGGTGTCAGCGTCGATAGCGTCGATCCACTGATCCGGACTCAGCAGCTCGTCCCCTCGCTCAGCCTGTATGCTGGTTTGCTCGCCGCGCTCAGCCTGATTGTCAAACACCACCTCGTCCGCGCCCTCACCGGCCTCCTCGCCGGTATCGGACTGCTCGCGGGTCTTCTCGACATAATCGAGGATCTGTTTGGCCAAGGCCAGATTCCGCTCCCCGTCGGGGTAGTCCGGGTCCCTTTGCAATACGGTTTCAAAGGCCTGAACCGCGTCGCGATACTGACGATTGCGAATCATCGCGACGCCCTGGGTATAGGCCGCCTCAGCCGTATCGACCTGCGCCAGTGTGGTGATCGCCGCGGCGTACTGACCATCACGAAACTGGGCATAGCCCTGCCAGGCCGGATCAACAAAGTGCTCACTGGCGCGGGCATAATCGCGCCGCGACATCCACCAACGCCCTTGCTGATCCGGCGTTAAAAAGGCATCCCAGAGCCCCTGCAGCCAGGGTGAAACCGCTTCCCGCTGTGGCTCCGCCCGCTTGGCAACAGAACCGCTGTTGTGCTGCGCCAGCGCGCTGTCGGGCCACCAGGCCGCAGCCGGAGCCAGCCATAGCAACAGGGCGGCCGCCCCCAGCACCCAACCCCGTCGAAACCACAGTAACGCCAGCACCGCCGCCGGCCAGGCCAGCCAGACGCCGTTATCCTGCCAGGCCAGGCGATCATCATCGCGCAGCGCCTGTGCATAGGCGCTGGCAAGCAGCTTCTCCAACTGCGCGAGATCCGTATCATCGGCGCTCACCTGAACGCGGCGGGCGTCGATACTGGCCAGCACCGCATCCTGCTGCCCCTCGGGCAGCATCTGCAGAATCGCCAGCGCGTTGCCGTCATCGCCCCCCGCAAAGGGCGGCGCATTCCTGGCGGCCATGCCATCGCTAACCAACACAATCGTTCCCTTGACGGCACTGGCCTCCAGTACCGCCTGCGACAGAGCGTACGCCTCGGCCGCAACATCACCGTCCTTGGGCATCACCTGCGGACTCAGACCTTCGAGATAAGGCTTGATCAGTTGGGGGTCATTGGTCAGCGGCACCACCAGATGGGCAGAGCCGGCATAAGCGATCAGCGCGGTGTCGGCTCCGGCTCGGCTCGCCAGCAAGCTTTCGATCTTGTGCTTGGCGCGCTCAAGCCGGCTGGGCGGCACATCGCTCGCCAGCATGCCCGGCGTCACTTCCAGGGCAATCACCAGGGGCGCGGTCTGGCTGACGGAGGGGTTGGCTACCCGGTTCCAGCTCGGACCAGCCAGCCCCGTCAGCAAGCAGATCATCAACGCCGCCAGGATATGAGCCGGGGATACCCGGCCGTTGCGCGCCTGGCCGGTGCGCAGCGCGCTGGCCAGGTGCGGCGCAAAGTGCCTGGACACCTGATCAGCCTGCTGCTGACGCCGCCGGGACCACCACCAGAGGCCAGCCACAACCGGCAGGCCAAGAAACCACCATGGCCGCAAGAAATGAAAGGCAGACAGCACCTCGAACACCGTCATAGCGGCGCCCTCGCCGACAGCTGCCCGTTACGCAGCGCCCAGGCCAGCGCCATCACCAGCAGTGCCAGCCCCATGGGCCAGGCTGCCAGCGGCCGACGCTCCCGGTAGCTGTGATCGGCCACCTTGCGCGGTGCCAGCGCATCAATCTGTTGGTAGACCTGCGCAAGCGCCGCTTGGTCGGCAGCGGTGAAGCCCGCACCGCCGGTCGCTGCCGCAATAGCCTTGAGCGTGGCGGTATCAACGCGGTTCTCGCCGCTGCCATTCGGGTCACCAATGGCGATGGTGATGATGCGCACCTGGCGATCGGCAGCAATCTGCGCGGCATTGACCGGACTCATGCGACTGCCTGTGTCAGCGCCATCACTGAGCAGAATCAGCAAGCGCTGCTCCACTTCACTGGCATCAAACTGACGAATCGCCAGACCGATCGCGTCACCCAGCGCCGTATGCGGGCCGGCCATGCCAACCTGTGTGCGCTTCAGCAGCGCCTGCAGCGTGTCCAGATCGGTGGTCAGCGGCGACTGCACATAGGCCTTTGAACCAAACACCAGCAGCGCCACGCGCTCCCCCTCGCGGCCCTGCAAAAAGTCAGCAATAACCTGTTTCACCCCTTCCAGGCGCTGCAGCGGAGCCTCGCCCTGTGCGGCAAAATCCTTCTCATCCATGGAGCCGGAGATATCGACCGCAACGATCAGATCCCGTGCGGAGGTCTGCCAATGAATCGGCGCACTGACCTGCTCCGGCCGTGCGAGCGCCAGCACCAGCAGGGCCCAGCACAGCGCGCCTGTCAGCCACACCCAGAGTGGGCGCGCCACGACCTGCGCCCCATCAGACGGGGCAACACCGGCAGCGGCAAGGTAGCGATGAAAAAACGGTAACCGCAGCGCTGGCATACGCTGTTTATGCGGTGGCGCCAGCCAGAACACCAACACCGGCAACGGCAGCAGCAACAGCCCCAGCGGCGCAGCAAGCTCAATCACCGGTGCCTCCGGACAGCGCACGGTGGGTAATGATCCAGCGCTCGACCCGCTGGGTCAGGTCTGCAATATCGCTGCTGTGCTGCGAGTCAGATTGCGGGCAATAGGTCAGACGAGACAGACGGGCGATGGACGGTGCGTCAAAACACGGGGTATCCGGGGCCGTGCACTGATTCAGAAAATCGCACCAGAGCTCGCCTCTGAGCGATGCCACCTGCGCCCGCGGGAAAGCCGCCAGCGCAGTACGCCGCAACACCTCCGCCAGCGCCGCAGCACCCTCGCCCGCGGCCAGCCGCCGACGCAATTGCTGCAGGGCAGCCCGGCGGTAGCGGTTGGCGCGCCAATGGCGGTAGCGGCGCCAGGCCGACACCATCAGCACCAGCAGCAATAGGCCGCCCAGCACCGCCCAGCCCCAGGTCTGCGGCCACCAGGACACCGCCGCTGGCTCTGGCACCGGCGATAGCAAGTCGATCATTTCCGGCAGCATCAAGGTATCGGGCACCGCAGCCGAGCTGTCGGCTATGGCCTCAGCGTCTGCCACGGGACACCCCCAACAACCGATACAGCTGAGCAACCGTAGGCTCGCCGGCGCTCAACGGAGCAATCGACAGACCATAACGCTGCTGCCACTGCAGCAGCTGCTCGCGCCGCTGTTGCGAAACCGCATCCAGTGCTGAACGAATCCGCGCGTCACCGGTATCCAGCCAAGCCTGCACCGTACCATCGGACACTACCTGCCCCAGGTCATCAGGTAGTTGCTCGGCCAGCGGGTCGGTCACCGGAGCCAGCACAACATCGTTGTGCTGACACAGCGCACTCAGCAGCGCCTCACTGCGCGCGCCAATCACGTCAAAATCACTCAGCACAATCACCAGATAATCCCGTCGGGCCAGCCTGGCAACCGACTCCAGCACGTTATCCAGCGACGTCGGTGCACCTGCCGGCGCATCGGCATGCAACGCCTGGTTGGCACTGGCCAGCAACTGCAGAAAATGCATGACGCCCGCTCTCGAACGGGCGGGTCGACATTCGGTGACGCCGGCATCGGTCACCAGCACCGCGCCAACCCGGTCCTGCTGGGCCAGCAGGGCGAAGGCCAGCAAGGCAGCCGCCTCGGCGGCAACTACCGACTTCATGGCGTACACGCTGCCGAAAAACATGGACATGCGCTGATCGACAACAATCAGTGCGGGGCGGTCGCGCTCCTCGGTAAACACCCGCACATGAGGTTCGCCGGTACGCGCGGTTACGCGCCAATCAATGTTGCGAACATCGTCCGCGGGCAAATAGCCGCGCAGCTCAAGAAAATCCAGCCCGCGCCCGCGCAATCGAGAGCCGTGACGCCCGCTCAGCACGCTGCTGGCCGGTTGCCGGGGCATCAAGTTCAGCGCCTTGGCGTGTCTTTCCAGGCTGCGCAGATGGGCCAGGTCAACATGCACTCGGTTGTCGAGCGCGTCCGCTGAAGCCGCCCCCACAACCGGCGCTACCCGAGGTTGGAAAAGTACCATGCCGCCCTCCTGTCCCCCTGCTGTACCCCTGCTGTACCCTGTTTGCCGCCTGCCTCAGGGCAGCGCCACGACCGCCAGCAACTGGGCAATAACCGCTTCGGTGTCGACCCCTTCGCCCTGCGCAGCAAAGCTCAGGCCGATGCGGTGGCGCAGTACATCCGGGGCCACTGCCTGCACGTCCTGCGGGTCCAGGTAGTCGCGGCCGTTGAGCCAGGCATGCGCACGGCCACAGCGATCCAGCGCCAGACTGGCGCGCGGGCTGGCGCCCAGCTCAATCCAGCGCTCGAGCTCAGGCGACAACGCCGCAGGGTGGCGTGTCGCATTGACCAGCTCAGCGATGTACTGCTCCACCGGCTCGGCGACATGCAAGGCAGCGATTTCCCGGCGCGCGGCGAAAATCGCCTGCTGTGCCACCTTGATCGTCTCATTCGCCACCTGCTTTGGCTGCTGGGCTGCCTGCTCTTCACTGCGCACCAAGCGGATAACACTGACTTCATCAGCCACCGCCGGATAATCAATGAGTACCTTCATCAAAAAGCGGTCAAGCTGGGCCTCGGGCAATGGATAGGTGCCCTCCTGCTCAATCGGGTTCTGAGTCGCCAGCACCATGAACAGCTCAGGCAAGCGATGAGACGTGCCGGACACCGTCACCTGGCGCTCTTCCATGGCTTCCAGCAGGGCTGACTGCACCTTGGCCGGTGCCCGGTTGATTTCGTCGGCCAACACCAGGTTGGCAAACAGGGGGCCAGGACTAAAACGAAAGACCGGCCCGCTGTCGCCCTGGTGGTAGACGTCACTGCCGGTCACATCCGAGGGCAACAAGTCAGGGGTAAACTGAATGCGGCTGAAGTCCGCCTCAAGGTGACGCGCCATCGCCTTGATCGCACGCGTCTTGGCCAACCCCGGCAAGCCTTCGATCAACAGGTTGCCGTTAGCCAGCAAGCCAATCAGCAACCGCCGAATAACCTCCTGCTGACCGACGATGGACTGGCCGATGGCGGCCTCCAGCGCCTCTATATCCGCTTTTGCACTCATAGCCTCTCCCTGTAGTGCAACCAACTGCGCGCTTTCTCAATAGGCATTCGCGGGCCCGACATGTCGCGGCCCGACCAGTGAGCAGGCAACAACGAATACCGTGCAACAGGTCGTTGAAAGGCGTTTAGACATGGGTAGGTAGTCCAGACAAACGACTTTCAGCGACCGGCCACCCCCGTGTGCGCTGGTTGTCCAGCGCACACGGGGTTACCTGTGGTTAAAAGTCTACTGAGCGGCAGGCGGACTCTGCAGAGCGTCCATCACCTTGTCGAGGCTGAAGCTCGCCGCCTTCATGCGCGGCGGGTACTCCTCAAAGGTCGACATGAACTCAGCCACATAGGCCTGCGCCGGCACCAGCATGAAGGCGTGGTCCAGCACCCAATCGTAGTACGTATTGGAGGTCAGGTTGGCACGCTCATAGGGGTCACGACGCAGGTTGAAGATCAGCGGCACCCGCAGCGGAGTGAAGGGGTTGGCCCAAACGGCCAGGGTGCCCACAGCACGTTGCTCCATGAAGATCAGCTTCCAATCGTTGAAACGCAGAGCGGTCAGGTCGCCGTCATCAGAGAAGTAAAAAATCTCGTGACGCGGCGCTTCATCACTCTCGCCGGTCAGATACGGCAGGAAGTTGTAGCCATCGAGATGCACCTTGTACTGCCGACCGATGGCTTCAGCTTCGCCGTCCAGCAACTCCTGCTTGATGTCGTCATTACCCGCAATCGCCAGGAAGGTCGGCAGCCAGTCCATATGATGCATGATGTCGTTGGAGATCACGCCAGCCTCAATATGGCCCGGCCAACGCACCATCGCCGGCACCCGCCAGCCACCTTCCCAGTTGGTGTTCTTCTCACCACGGAACGGCGTCATCGCCGCATCCGGCCAGGAGTTCATGTGCGGGCCGTTATCGGTGGAGTAGAACACCAGGGTGTTGTCCGCAATGCCCAGGTCATCCAGTTTTTTCAGGAACAACCCCACATGGCGGTCATGCTCGACCATACCGTCGGCATACTCGTTCTGCCCGGAAATACCGCGCAGCTCATCCTTGACGTGGGTGCGGAAGTGCATACGCGTGGCATTCCACCACACAAACCACGGCTCGCCGGCCTCGGTCTTGCGATCAATAAAGTCCAGCGCTGCCGCCGACGACTCGTCGTCGATGGTTTCCATGCGCTTGCGGGTCAGCGGGCCGGTGTCTTCGATCTTGCCGTCGGCCGTGGAGTGGATCACGCCACGCGGGCCAAAGGTCTCCCGAAAGGTCTTGCCGTCTTCCATGACCATATCGCCCGGATAATCCGGAAGCTCAGGCTCTTCCTCGGCATTGAGGTGGTAGAGGTTGCCGAAAAACTCGTCAAAGCCGTTGTTGGTCGGCAGATGTTCGTCCAGGTCACCCAGGTGGTTCTTGCCAAACTGCCCTGTTGCATAGCCTTCGGCCTTGAGCAACGCCGCAATGGTCGGGTCTTCCGTGCTCAGCCCCTCCTTGGCGCCTGGCATGCCCACCTTGGACAGGCCGGTGCGGAATACGCTTTGCCCGGTAATGAAGGAGGAGCGGCCCGCGGTACAGGACTGCTCACCGTAGTAGTCGGTAAACATCATGCCCTGGTCGGCGATGCTATCGATATTAGGCGTCTGGTAGCCCATCAAGCCGTGGGTATAAGCGGAAATATTGGATTGCCCAATATCATCTCCCCACAGCACCAGAATATTGGGTTTTTCGGTTTGCTGAGCGACCGCAGGAGCCGCCAATGCGCATAACAGCGCCAAGGACAGCACACCAGAAAGACGCCGCGATGAGGGTATTGTCTGCCGGTATTCCATTGCTATTCTCCATGCAAGTTAGAGCGCAGCTCAGCCACCGAGAGGTAAAGCCGCACATACCCGAGTGTAGACAGCCCGGGAGTCATCGCCAGCGGGAATAGAAAGATTCACAAATGCGGACACAAACCAACATTATCTAGCCATCATTGGGCCACCATAAATTCACCTCAAACCGCCAAGGACGCGTTAATTCACTCCACACGCCCTGCGGAGTTGAGCAGCGCTTCCCTCCCAATGCCCACCACGTGCGGCGCAGTGATACACTTGCGCTTTTGTTTGCCAGCCAAGGACACCACCATGTGCGGAATCGTCGGCGCCACCGCCCAACGCGATATCACTCCCATCCTGCTTGAAGGCTTGCGCCGTCTTGAGTATCGCGGCTATGACTCCGCTGGCGTGGCAGTACTGAACCCCGGTGACGGTATTCAGCGCGTGCGCGCCGTCGGCAAGGTGGCAGAGTTGGAGAGCGCCCTGCAAGCCACTCCGGTCAGCGGCACCCTGGGTATCGCTCATACCCGCTGGGCTACCCATGGCAAGCCGGCCAAGCACAATGCGCACCCGCATCTCTCCAACGGCCTGGCCGTGGTACACAACGGCATCATCGAAAACCACGCCCCGCTGCGTAAACGCCTGCAGGATCTCGGCTTTGAGTTCACCTCCGAGACCGACACCGAAGTGGTCGCCCACCTGCTGGCGCACCACTATGCTGCCAGCGCCAACGTGCTAGACGCCTTCCGCGCCACCCTGGCAGACATCCACGGCGCCTATGCATTGGCGGTGATCCACGAGTCAGAACCCAACACGCTCTACTGCTCGCGCATGGGCAGCCCGCTGGTGATCGGAGAAGGCAGCGGCGAACACTACCTGGCCTCAGACCCGCTCGCCCTGCTCCAGGTGACTGACCGCTTCCGCTATCTGGAAGAAGGCGACTACGCACGCGTCAACCGTGAGCAATGCGAAATCTGGGATCGCGAGCACAACAGCGTGGACCGGCCGGTCGCACGCTACGAGCACGCCGCGCACAGCCTGGACAAGGGCGAGTACCGCCACTTCATGCTCAAGGAGATCTTCGAACAGCCCCAGGCGATCAGCGACACCCTGGCCGGCACACTCGGCGACGATCACGTTCTGACCGCAATCCTCGGTCCTGAAGCCGAAACCCGCCTGGCAGATATTGCCAACATCCATATCGTCGCCTGCGGCACCAGCTACCACGCTGGCCTGGTCGCCCGTTACTGGATCGAAGAGCAAGCCGGCCTGCCGTGTCAGGTAGAAGTGGCCAGCGAATACCGCTATCGCAGCGTGGTCGTGCCCGCCAACACCCTGCTGATCACCATTTCTCAGTCTGGCGAGACCGCCGACACTCTGGCCGCCCTTCGTTACGCCAAGGACCAGGGCTATCTCGCCACTCTGGCGATCTGCAACGTCGCCGGCAGCTCACTGGTGCGTGAAGCGGACTGGCGCCTGCTGACCCACGCCGGCCCCGAAATTGGCGTCGCCTCCACCAAGGCCTTTACCACCCAGCTGGTCGCCCTGCTGTGGCTGACCACCGCCCTGGCACAAACACGGGGCCGCACCGAGTACGTCGCCCGCAACGTCGACGCGCTGCGCGCCCTGCCAGCACAGGTCGAAGCTGTCCTCGGTCTGGAGCCTGCGATTACCGAGCTGGCCCAACGCTTTGCCAACAAGCACCACGCGCTATTCCTGGGCCGCGGCCCGCACTACCCCATCGCGATGGAAGGCGCACTCAAACTCAAGGAAATCTCCTACATCCACGCCGAAGCCTACGCCGCCGGCGAACTCAAGCACGGCCCGTTGGCACTGGTAGACGAAGACATGCCTGTGGTCAGCGTCGCGCCCAGCGACAGCTTGCTGGAAAAACTGCGCTCCAACCTGGAAGAAGTCCGCGCCCGTGGCGGCCAGCTGATCAACTTCGCCTGCGAAACCATCGAGCCCAGCGGCGACAGCAGCGTCCAGACCGTCGGGCTGCCCTGGGTCGAAGAATGCGTCTCCCCGGTGCTCTACACCCTGCCCCTGCAACTGCTCAGTTACCACGTCGCACTGGTCAAAGGGACAGACGTCGACAAGCCCCGCAATCTGGCCAAATCGGTGACGGTCGAGTAGGTACACTTCTTGCGTAAGCCTGACCGACAACGGCCAGGCTGACAGCCAACCCGCGTGATAGACGAAAGCACTTTAATTCGAGCGAAATTCGCGCCCAAAAATGGCGCACAACAAGGTAAACTGCGCACCGTTTTTAAATAAGGCAGTCCGGTGACAGCCCGATTGCAGCGCCGCTGGCGCACTTCAAGAAGATTCGGAACCAATCCGAACATCCCCTCTCAAAGCACCCGGCGCGCAGCCCAAGCCGCACTGCGCCGCCAACCTGCTGTTTTAACGAGAGTTGCAGTATCAGGAAGGTCACAAAAAAGTAACCTTACCTAAACATACTAAGCCGGCCTAAAATGCATCACCGCCCTTCTGGCGCCGCACCACACAAGGCCAGAAGCAAGCAAAGTCCTCAGGATGAAGACTGTAAATCCTGGGGCGGTAGCGTGCCTGAACGCCTGTTTTTTGTGCAGCCAATGCGTCTCGGGCCTGTATCACTTTAGCGCCACAGCAAGCTTGACCCCCACCGGGGCCATGGATACAGTCAAACTGCCCTCCGAGCTACCCACAGCACAGAAGGCCGCAACTCAAGGCAGAGACAGCAGCAACATGTTCAATTCCATCCTTATCGTCTGCGTGGGCAACATCTGCCGCAGCCCCATGGCCGAGGCCATGCTTCGAGATCAGCTGGCGGGTAAAAACATCCGTGTCGCCTCAGCCGGCGTCGGCGCCCTGGTCGACAAGCCCATGGACAGCACCGCCTTGGAGGTGCTGCGCGAACACGGTGGTGACCACCCTGATCACAAGGCACGGCAGCTCACCCGCGAGATGGCACATCAGTACGACCTCATCCTCACCATGGAACCACGCCATGTGCAGGACATACTCAAGATAGCCCCGGAGGCACGCGGCAAAACTTTCCTGCTCGGCAAATGGCAAGGCGATCAGAAGATCCCCGACCCCTACCGCCAGCAACGGCCCGCGTTTGAGCACGTTTATCAATTGGTCCAGCAAGGCGTCACCAGCTGGGCCAAGCACCTATAACAAGTACACCAGAATTCCACTCCTGATTTCCGAAGGGATTACATGCAGAACAACACCCCGACTACTGCAGCACAGCACGACAGCGACGAAATCGATCTTCTTGCCCTGCTCGGCGCATTAATAGATGGCAAGTGGATCATCATTGGCTTCACCGTCTGCTTTGCAGTCATCGGTTTGGCTTATGCGTTGTTGGCAACACCGGTTTATCAGGCCAACGCGCTGATCCAAATTGAAGAGAAATCGGGCAACACACTCTCTGGTCTGGGCGAGCTGTCGGATATGCTCGGCAGTACTCCTGAGGCTGTAACGGAAATCGAACTGCTGAAATCGCGCGCGGTTATTGGGCAAGCAGTAGACAACCTGAAGCTGGATATCATTGTCGAGCCTCACTACTTCCCCATCATTGGCCGCTGGATGGCCCGCCGCTATGAGCCGGAAACCAAAGGTGAAATAGCCTCACCACTGCTTGGTTTTGACAGCTTTGCCTGGGGCGGTGAAAACGTCGATATCTTCCAGCTTGACGTACCAAGTAGTTACCTGAGTAAACCTTTAGAACTCATTGCCGGCGAAAACAACACCTATACCCTTTACAACGAGGACGGAGAGATTCTCCTTCAGGGCGCTGTGGGAGAACAGATCAGCAGCAGCGGCTTTACCATGCAGGTAAAAACGCTGAACGCGCGACCGGAAACCCGCTTTGACGTCATCAAGCAACGCAAGCTGAATACCATCATCGACTACCAGCAACAGTTAGGTGCGGCGGAACGGGGCAAGGATTCGGGCATCATCAGTCTGAGCATGCAGCACGACAATCCGCAATATGCCATCAGCATCCTGGATGAAGTCAGCCGGCTATATGTGCGCCAAAACGTAGAACGCAACTCTGCAGAAGCCGCGCAAAGCCTTGAGTTTCTGCGCGAGCAACTGCCTCAAGTGCGCAAAGAGCTGGAACGCTATGAGCAAGCGCTCAATGAGTATCAAACCAGCACCAAATCCGTTGACATCACGATTGAAACCCAAGCCATTCTGGACCAGATTGTCGAACTGGATACCCTGATCTCCGAGCAAAACCTCAAACGCGCGGAAATGGAACGGCGGTTCACCCGTCAGCACCCGTCGTATCAAGCGTTGCTTGACCAAATGGAGCAGCTCAAGCGCCAAAAGGCAGAACTAACCAGCAAGGTAGAGTCACTACCAGCCACTCAACAAGAATTACTGCGCCTGACTCGTGACGTAGCCGTCACTACCGAGGTGTATACCACCATGCTCAATAGCACTCAGGAGCTGGATGTATTGCGCGCCGGTACTGTGGGGAATGTCCGCGTTATCGACACCGCAGACGTTAATGTTGAACAACCTGTCAAACCCCAAAAAGCCCTGATCGCGGTCATCGCAACACTGCTAGGCGGCTTTATCGGCGTCACTCTAGTGCTGCTGCGCAAAGCCCTTAACCGTGGGGTCGAAGACCCAGATGTCATAGAGCAACTCGGCCTGCCGGTCTACGCAACCATCCCTTTCAGTCGAGATCAGGAAGTAGTCGAAGGCGGTGTAAAAAGTCGCCGCCCTGCTACTACTGCTACCTCTGGCCTGCTGGCGGTTACCAATCCAGCCGACTTGGCGATCGAAGCCCTTCGCAGCCTGCGCACGAGCCTGCACTTCGCACGCCTCGAAGCAAAAAACAACATCCTGATGATTTCCGGCCCCAGCCCAGGGGTGGGTAAATCTTTCGTGTCTGCGAACCTCGGTGCAATTATGGCTCAGGCGGGACAGAAGGTGCTGTTAATCGACGCAGACATGCGTAAAGGATACCTGAACAAATTATTTAAAATTTCAGCAGACAACGGACTGTCTGAGCTATTGGCGACCCGAATTACAAGCAAAGACGCCATTTACCAAACAGAAGTAGATGGGCTTCATGTGGTACCACGCGGCGAAATTCCGCCCAACCCATCCGAGCTATTGATGCACGTGAATTTCACTAGCTTCTTGGATAACGTAAAAGATGAATACGACATTGTCATTGTCGACACCCCGCCAATTTTAGCGGTAACAGATGCCGCGATTGTAGGTCGACAAGTAGGGATGAGCTTCATCGTTACACGCTTTGCCGTAAACGCTGCGAAAGAGATTGAGATCGCCATGCGTCGATTTGAACAAAACGACATTCTCCTCAAAGGTGCGATTTTCAACGCCGTGGAGAAAAAAGCATCCGCCTACGGTTACGGAAACTACGGCTACTACAACTACGAATACAAATCACAGTAGGTCAAGCAACTAGCTCTCGCGACGCAGACAACTCCGACCAAATACAAGGATACGATTATGAAAGATTTGAAAGTGTTAGACTGCACGCTAAGAGACGGCGGCTATTACAATAACTGGGACTTCTCTACCGAGCTGATAAATCAGTATATAAAAGCGATATCCTCTTCTGGAGTGGATTACGTAGAGCTAGGGCTCCGAAACTATCCTTCTGATGTATTCAAAGGAGCCAACGCTTTTACAACTGAAGAATATCTTTCAAGCCTGTCACTCCCGAATGGGCCTAAGTACGGAGTGATGGTCGATGCTAAGACAATCTTAAGCAGTGGCCTTGATATAGAACAAGGAACGAAGTCTCTGTTTATCGAGAAAAATAAAAGTACGCTGTACTTCGTGCGCGTCGCCGCACATTACTCGGAAATAGGCGGCGCCATTGAAGTTTGCACAATTTTGAAAGAACTAGGATATTTCGTAGGTTTAAATTTAATGCAGTCGGTTGGCAAGAGCACAACCTTGATAGCAGAGGCTGCTAAAGCCTGTCACAACGCTCATTGCATTGATGTTTTATACTTTGCTGACTCACTCGGAAACATGAGCGAAGATGAGTGCTTAAGGATCATCAACGCATTGAAAACAGGATGGACTGGGGAGCTAGGAATACACGCACATGACAACACCTCTCAAGCACTAAGTAACAGCATTTTCGCTTCTCAGCATGGCGTAAATTTTCTCGACTCAACCATCACCGGCATGGGACGTGGAGCCGGCAATGTAAAGACAGAAATACTCCTAACCGAATTAGATTCCCACGCGAATAAAAAATACAAACCAACCACATTGTACGAAATAGTGCTTGAACACTTTGAACCTATGCAACGAGAGTGTGGCTGGGGCACCAATTTTCTCTATCACGTAGGCGCCAAAAAGAGCATACATCCGACTTATATACAACAGCTAGTCAGCGAATCAAGATTTAGCGCAGCCGAAAAAGCGAAAGCAATCGACTACCTGGGTTCTATTGAGGCTTGTAGCTACAGCTATCAGAACTTAGAGATGGCCTTGACAGCAAAACCCAAAAGCAGCCTCATCGACGATAGAGATAAGGATAGTTTAGATGGGCAATTCAAGGGGCAAGAGGTTCTGTTGATTGGAGCAGGCCCAAGCACAAAGCGTTACATCGACGCTATCCGACAGTATATAGCAAAGAAGAAACCAGTCGTCATATCCATCAATATAAACAAAAACTTTTCCGCAGAAGAAATAGACCATTATGCCATATCGCATAAAATAAAATTTTTTACAGACTCCGAAAGCTACAACGAGATATCCAAGAAAATAATCGCCCCGATTTCCAGATTCGAAGATCTACCACTCACGGACGCGCTTAACTATGGGCTTCAGCTATCTGACACGTGGCACATCGCACACGATCACTGCTGTATCCCTTATGAGCTCACTGCAGCCTACGCGCTCGCTCTTTGTGCCGCCGGGACTGCGGCCTGCGTAACACTCACTGGCTTCGATGGGTACGACCTACTCGACGAACGCAACAAGAGCGTGCAGGACACCCTTAATTACTTCGATTCCATATTACCCATTCAATGCTTAACCCCAACAAATTATAGAGTTCGCACGGGTTCCATATATGCAATATAAAGGAGTTATTTTAGATTGTGATGGCGTAATACTAGATAGCAATGACTTTAAAATTGCAGCAATGAGAGAGGCTCTACGTCATTATGACACAATGATAGTCAACGACTTCATAGAGTATTTCAAATCGAATTTTGGAAAATCCAGGAAAAAGCATCTAGAACATTTTTTTTATTTCCATTTACAGAGACCTCCTACTCCAGGGGAAGAAGATGTCATCCTAGCTGAGTACGCAAAGAACTGTGTAATTCAATATAACTCATGCAGCATGTGTAGCGGCGCCTACCAATTTATTTCTCGCACGAATGATGTACGCCTTTGGGTCGCCTCTGGAAGTGATGAGAAAGAACTAAATAGTGTATTCAAACAAAGAAAGATCGATATGTTTTTTGAGCGTATTCTAGGCTCACCAAAACGTAAAGCAGACAATGTGGCAGAAATAATTAGGTCATCGAATTTAGATACAAACGATATTTGCTTAATAGGTGACTCGCTGGCTGATTATGAAGCAGCCTATGAAAATGGCATCGATTTTATATTTTGCTCAAAATATTCAAACACTCCCTCCATTGCCTCTGCGCTGCCAAATGAAAAGGTTAGAATAATAAATTCACTGGAGGATATATTGTGACCAACCAAGTAACTGCTTTTCTTCCTTGCCGTAAAGGCTCCCAACGAATTCCAGATAAAAATACGAAACCATTTTCCAGGTACCCTGACGGCTTACTTGAGCTAAAGCTAACTCAGCTTTTTAGGTGCAAAAATATAAAAGAGGTTATCCTATCTACAAATGACGACCGGGTTATCCGTGTAGGAGAAGATATAGCCTCCAGGTTAGCCTATAAAAAGCTGGTTATTGACATAAGACCGGACTCACTATCGAGTTCATCCACTTCAACCGACGATGTAATAAAGTACGTTTCTCAGAAACTAGACTTTGAACACATTCTTTGGACTCATGTTACCTCGCCCTTTTTGACAAGCCATGACTATGATGAATGTATCGATCGGTATGCGAAGGCTTGTGCCAATGGCTATGATTCTCTAATGACAGTACAGTCTCACCAGAGTTTCTATTGGGACGAGAACAAACCAATTAGCTATAATCGCGACATAGAAAAGTGGCCTAGAACTCAAACCATCAAGAAGATATACGAAGTGGACTCTGGTGCCTTCATAGCATCAAAGCAAACATATTTAACTTGCGAAGATCGAATAGGCAACAAACCGTATTTATTAGATTTGGAAAAAAAATACAACATCGACATAGACTGGCCAGAACAATTCGAGCTAGCCGAAATATTATTTAATCGCCACGAGCTTTAACCGTCGATGTTCAAAAAAAATACAAAAGACACTTTTACGGCCGCGTATACGCTTACCGGTAGACAATATCTTCAACATCGAACAACACAGCTAAAGCCGATTTTCCAGAGGCACAAACCAAGCAATAATGAATAAAAACTACTTATTTAATTTAGCTTGGCTACTATTAGACCAAGGAGTACGCGTAGTATCTGGCATATTTGTAGGTATCTACGTCGCCAGGTATCTTGGGCCAACTGATTTCGGTGTATTGAGCTACGTCTTAGCGATCACAGCATTGATTATTGCCGTCGGGAAACTTGGCATGGACGCTATAGTGATCCGGGAGACAGTCAAAAAACACTCCGATAGAAAACGCATTGTCAGCACAGCATTTTGGTTAATGCTAGCAGCAGGAATTGTTGTTTACATAACAACCAATCTACTTTCCTTAAAACTACATACTTCTTTTACCACTGCTGTATATGTCTCCATAATCACAATAAGCGTTATTTTTACGCCATTTCTTGCAATCGAATACTATTATCAATCTCAATTAAGATCCAAAATATCCACAGGCTGTCGAAGCGCAAGCTTAATCACTTCGTCGCTAATCAAACTATATTTAGTCTGGACAAGCAGCGACCTAATTTACTTTGTTATAGCATCATTATTAGACCACGTACTAATGGCGGCATTTTTAACGCTTAGCTTAAAACTCCCGCCTAAGATGCAAAACGCACTCAGCTTTGACCCCATAATTGCACGCAATATGTTGCGTAGCTCGTGGCCTCTTGTATTATCAGCGCTCGCTGTCACCATATATATGAAAGTCGACCAAGTGATGATTAACGCGATGCTTGGCCCACGCGAGGTCGGAATATACTCGGCCGCAGTAAAAATATATGAAGCATGGATATTAATCCCCTATACATTCTCGATATCAATACTGCCATTGCTAGTCAAAGCAAAAAACAACAATACTCAAGAAAATTATGAGAACACCTTAAAAAGAATATTCAGTATCGTGATGTGGGTAAACATAGTGGTCGCCACTATGGTGACTTTCAGCGGCGAGACGATAATACGCTATTCATTTGGCGCTCAATATGTCGAATCACATACTGTTCTTACCATATGTATATGGTCAGCTTTTTTCGCCTCCATCGGATCCGTTAGCGCAAGGTATTTCAGTGTCGAACATTTAGAAAGGAAACTAGCGCTGCGCACAAGTGCTGCTTGTCTTCTAAACATATTATTAAACCTCGTCCTAATCCCGCATCTCGGGATAGAAGGTGCCGCTTTTGCGACGTTAATATGCACCGTGTTTTCCAATTATTTAATGGACTGGATAGATCCAAGCTTGAAAAAGCTACTTAAGATAAAGCACATGGCGCTAATAAACCAAAAGATCTCATCAAAAAAATGACGCGAACCATAGCAAACAAGCAGATCTTAGCCTAAAAACACACATTCACCCTACGGTCGAAACATGAAGAAAAGACTCACTAATATTAGCGTCGCAAAAAAAATAAAGTATTCCACGAAACTTTTAGTTTATAAATCGTTGGCACGGCTAAAAAATGCGCGCATAGATGAATTTGATGATTCCATCTATCAGAATAAAAAAATCATCATCGTTGGTCCTGCCAGTAGCTCTGAGCAGTATCTACCTGGCGCTACAATCGACCAGTTTGACCTAGTAGTGCGTATCAATAAATCACCATCCATCGTAGAAAAAAACAAAGAAAAAATTGGTTCTCGAACGGACATACTGTACCACTGTTGTGATGAGAGCCCTTTGCATGGTGGTGGCCCCATATTGGTTGAAATGCTCACATCACAAAAGAACAAATGGGTTATATTCACTTACCATGATCCAAGCGTAGTGGCCAACGTATACAAAATCGCTTTCAAGTACCCGAAAATAAAAATCCGCACCACCAGCGAATCTCTATATTTCAACTTAAAAGACTCATATTCAGGCAAAATGCCGACCACCGGTCTTCAAGCTTTAAATCATATCATGTGTACTAACTTCAAAGAACTTCACATCACAGGGTTCACTTTTTTTAAGACCCCCTACTCTTCGGGCTATCGCGACAGCCATAAGAGCGCCGAAAGCGCTTCTGCCTTAGCCAAAAGTACTGGCAACCATGACCCTGATGATGAGCTACGTATTTTCATGCAACTGCTGAATAAACATCATAATAAAAAAATATTCCTGGATGACGCTTTGACAGACATCATAGCTCAGCAGCGCTGTTGAGTTGCCTTAAACATTAACCAGCCTGCCAACCGCGGAAACTATGATTAACATTAACAATATCGTATTTACCTGCATAACATTAGCCTTTGCATTAGACTCCATCATTAATCACTATTTAAGCGTTCCGCTATTCGCTTTAACACTACCAGTCTTCAGCGTCATTCTCATGGCGCATAAAAAAACTCAAAAAAAGCCTGTACTTTTAATTCTCTCTCTAGCTCTAATCACCATTGCGTCTATTAAAGCCATATTTGGCACAATACAAATCGAAGACGCTGCAGATTTATTTTATTTGATATTTTGCGTCATCTCATTTAATCACTTCATTAAAAACCCGCCTAGTAGCAAGACCTTCACAATATCAGGCTATATACTACTCTCGCTATTCCTCCCTACTTTCATCGGAATAAATTCCACCGAGCACGAATTCGGAAACTCCTCCGAAGTCGTCGAATACTCGAGCAATTTAGAATTTTATAGAGACTACCGCACGGGTTTTTTTAGACTTGCGCATCTCGCAGCTTATGTCTTATTTCTATTCTCCATCTTTACAGCCATAGAATACCGCAAAAACAAAACAACCTCTAAATTAATTCTACTGTTTATATTTTCCTGCGCAACTATCGCGGCGGGATCTCGGACACCTATAGCGGCTTTTGCCGCGTCACTTTTAATTTATTATACAACTCGATCAATTAAGACCATACCAGTGGGAGCCTTGATAACTCTAGTAGGCTTTTTATTACTACAAAACATTAAAAGCCTTTTGGCACTAGCAACAGGAACGCCTTTCTTTCAGTACATATCATTTGTACAAACCACCCTCAATGACCCTACCTCCCTCTCTCGAATCATGATCTGGCAGTCTTGGTTGCATGCAATTCAAGAGTTTAACTATCTAGACTTTTTAGTGGGCCGGTCACTTAGCGAATCTATGGCATGGAATAGTCAGCATCTCGGCGTTCGGATCTGGTTTCATAACGACTACCTAGGCACTTACTATGCTTATGGCATCATCGGCTTACTTTTCTATCTATCCATCATCCAAGATGCCCTTTCATTAAAAAACAAAAGAGAAAACATATTTATTTTCTCGATAGTTTTTTTCATATTCTTCGCCGGATTAACAAACGGGTTCTTTAAGTACGCCCCCTATTTGTTTGCCGCGGCGTTGGGTCTACTTTCATCATCTAGCCGCAAGCAAAATCAAACGGCAAAACCATCTCCTTTGACGAGGCAATATAGCTCATGAATCTCACAACATTAATAGCTTCTGACTTAAAGGTAAACCCTACTGCCAAATCGAAGTTTATAGTTACTTTTTTCCGTTTGGCGCACGCTAGCGCGCAACTTCCAAAAATATTTTTCCCGATATCTATGATCGTTAGATTATCTTATCGATTTATCGTCGATTGGGTTATGGGCGTGGACATACCAGTGGGCACGAAAATAGGTCCTAGGTTAACCATATACCATGGCTTCGGTCTGGTTATTAACCCCGCAACAATAATTGGCAGTGACTGCCAGCTGAGACACGGTGTCACTATCGGAAATAAGATAGTTGCAGGGCGAGAGACGAAGTCACCTATTCTAGGAGATTTTGTAGAACTCGGCGCAAATTGCTCGATAATTGGAGACATATCCATTGGAAGCAACAGCGTCATTGGGGCAAACACTGTGGTTACGAAGGACTTGCCCGACAACTCTGTAGCGGTAGGCTGCAATGCAAGAATCATTTCTTCTCAAGCATTATAGAGAGAACGCTAAAGCATGAAAAAAATTGGAATTCTAAGAAGGCTAACCAACAAATTTGCCTCTAAGATCAAAAAATCCGAATATACTATAGATCCGTCTATATCAAGCACAGACCTCACATCCATTGTTTTTATCAAATTTATAATGCTTGCTAGAGGCACAATAACTAGCGTACTTGCACTAAAAGCCGACTTCCCTTTTTTTAGAGGCAGCTCAGTAGCTTTATATCATAAAGGCAAGATTAAATTCGGCCGAGGCTGCATCCTTCACAACAACGTTACGATCAACGCACTTTCCATAGAGGGAGTACGATTTGGCGACAACGTGACAATTCCGGAACACACTATTATACGCTGCACTGGCGTAATTTCGATGTTAGGTAAAGGTTTGTCTGTTGGGTCCAATACAGGTTTCGGGCATTATAACTTCATTAATGCCCAAGGCGGTGTGGATATAGGTGATGATGTCATAATCGGTCCGCACGTCAAAATTCTCTCGGAAAACCATAATTTTGAAGACCCTGCTACTCCAATACGACTTCAAGGTGTATCCCGACTAGGAATCAAAATAGAAAACAATGTTTGGATTGGAGCAAATGCAACCATTTTAGATGGCGTGACTATTGGGGCTGGCGCGGTAATTGCCGCGGGCGCAGTAGTGAACAAAGACGTCCCCCCGGCCACCGTCTTTGGGGGTGTGCCTGCAAAAAAACTTAAACACATTACGGCGACAGCATGACCACAAATTCCTACTCCATCTCAGTTGTTAGTGCAAACTACAATAACGCCCCTTACTTAGAAGATTTTTTTGGCGCATTTATAAACTCTTCTTCTCACCCGAAAGAACTAATTTTTGTTGACGACGGCTCTACAGATAATTCGATAGATATCGCCAGGAGTTATGAAAGCAAAATACCGTACTTAAAAATTGTAGAGCTTCCAACTAACCAAGGTTTTGCAAATGCACTCAATGCGGGCATAGATGCAGCAACTGCTGAATATATTTTGCGCACAGACCCAGATGACTGGATCAGTAGTGAGTTCCTTGAAATCCAATTCAATCGAGCCAAGGATAACAATCTAGACATACTTGGCTGCAACTTATCTATCTTCAGATCTTCTGACGGAAAGGTCATGGGAACTTCAAACATCCCCCTGGACCATGAAACAATATCTAAGCGGATTAAATCCGGCGGACATGGCGTTTTGCACACCACCGTTTTGATTAGAAGAGCGCTATTTGAGCATAACCGGTACATACAGGAAAATGTTCCTGCAGAGGACTACGATATTTTCGCGCGATTTCTCCGCGCAGGTGCAACTTTCGGCAACAGCAAAGAAGCATTGGTTAATTATAGGGTTCACGACAAGAGTATCACCAGCCTGCTCCCTTACTCTACAATAAGCAAGACCTACTCCTTACGTGACAGCATATTCACGACTAACACATTTTTTATCACCCCCAGAATTTATCACTTGCACCTAAAGCTATATCGAAAGTCACTTTTCCTTGACCCTGGCATAAAAAAAACTTCGCTATTAGCACTCAGCGCACTACTTCAACCAAAAAAACTCATCAATAAAATAAAGCAAATTGCAAAGGCCGATCCTGCATGAAAACTCTTTATATTTTGGGTACCCGCGGGATTCCAGCTCAACATGGCGGCTTTGAAACCTTCGCAGAAAAATTGGCACTTCATCTAACAGCGCAGGGCTGGAAGGTCTTCGTTTATTGCCAAGAAGACAGCAATAGCAGTAGATTCACTAGCCAATGGTGCGATATAAACCTCATACATATTCCTGTCAAGAGAAGCGGTGCTTTAGGCTCGGTCATTTTCGACTGGAAGGTTGCATTGCATGCCTGTGGACACAATGGACTATTTATAACCCTCGGCTATAACACAGCAATTTTCAATACCCTTCAATTATTAAGCAAACAATGCAATATAATAAATATGGACGGAATAGAGTGGCGGAGAGACAAGTGGAGCGCCGTTGCGAAAGCCTGGTTTTGGTTAAATGAGCGAATTGGCTGCTGGATAGGCTCCCATCTGGTTGCGGACCACCCTAAGATAAAAGAACACCTCTCTACTCGCGTCAGTAACAAAAAGATCACCATGATTCCGTACGGCGGAGACGAAGTAACGTCTGCGGATGCTTCTTATCTCGAACAGTATGCGCTAGAGCCAAATAATTTTTCTGTGGTTATCGCTCGTCCTGAGCCCGAAAATTCAATTTTAGAAATGGTCCGCGCTTTCAGCGGCTCTAAACGCAACCATAAATTAGTCGTTCTCGGTAATTTTGACCCCAGCAACAATTCATTTCACTCACGTGTCATAGGGGCCGCTAGCGACGAAGTGCTTTTCCCTGGTGCGATCTATTCGGCACCCATTGTTCAAGCACTAAGGTTTTTTTCACGCTTTTATTTGCACGGCCATCGTGTTGGCGGCACCAACCCCTCTCTCGTCGAAGCCTTAGGAGCAGGTTGTGCGGTCATTGCTCACGATAATCACTTCAATCGCTGGGTAGCTGGAAATGAAGCTGCCTACTTCGCTACAGAACAGGAGTGTTCAGCGCTTTTCGACAAACTGCTGACCAATGATGACGCTGTGTTGGCTATGAAATCGGCTAGCCGTTTGCGTTTCGAGGAGCGTTTCACTTGGGATCGTGTTCTGGGTGAATATGAAGAGCTTTTACTTAAGTGGTATCCATCTAGATAGCACCCGCAGGGGCCCCCCAATGTCAACACGCGTTTTAGTAACCGGCGGCGCCGGCTTTATCGGCTCGGCCGTCATACGCCAACTTATTACCAATACATCTTGCATCGTGGGCAACATCGACAAACTTACCTACGCAGGAAACTTAGACTCCCTCAAAATAATCGAAAGCTCTTCCCGCTATGCATTTTTTCAAACCGACATTTGTGACGCAAATGCGCTCAGCAAGGTTATTCGATCTTTTCAGCCCGATGCCATAATGCACTTGGCCGCTGAGTCGCACGTAGACCGATCGATCGATGGCCCCTCTGAATTCATCCAGACCAATATCGTTGGAACCTACACTCTTTTAGAAGCAGCTCGGCATTACTGGGGCTCCCTTGACGCAGAGGCCAAAGCGGCTTTTCGCTTCCACCACATATCTACCGATGAGGTATATGGCGACTTGGAAGGCACCGACGATCTGTTTACTGAGACAACCTCGTACGCTCCCAGCTCACCGTACTCAGCGTCAAAAGCAAGCTCTGATCATCTTGTGCGAGCCTGGCAACGTACGTTCGGTTTACCAACGCTGGTTACCAACTGCTCCAACAACTATGGGCCTTATCACTTCCCGGAAAAACTGATTCCCCATGTAATCTTGAACGCGTTGGCGGGCAAGCCGCTGCCAGTTTATGGCGATGGCAGCCAGATACGTGATTGGCTGTATGTTGAGGACCACGCGCGCGCCTTGGTCGAGGTGGTTACTAAAGGCAAGGTAGGTGAAACCTACAATATTGGTGGCCACAACGAGAAACGTAATATTGAAGTGGTAGAAACCATCTGTGACCTCTTGGAAGAACTAGCCCCTAATAAACCAGCTGGCGTAACTCGCTATCGGGACCTTATCACCTTCGTTAAAGATCGTCCGGGCCACGATCTGCGTTACGCTATCGATGCATCAAAAATTCAAGCTGAGCTGGGCTGGGTTCCTGAGCAGACTTTCGAAACAGGCATCCGTCAAACAGTTCAATGGTATCTCGACAACAAGCAATGGTGGGAGCGAGTGCTGAACGGGGAGTATCGTCTCGGACGGCTGGGTGAGCAGGGCCAACCCTAACTACGCAAAAATTCAAGGAGAGCTAATGAAAGGCATTATTCTAGCGGGCGGCTCAGGCACCCGCCTTCACCCCATCACCCGCGGCGTATCAAAGCAACTGCTGCCCATCTATGACAAGCCGATGATTTACTACCCGCTCTCGGTTCTGATGCTGGCAGGCATTCGCGAAGTATTGATTATTTCCACGCCCGAGGACCTTCCAAACTTTGAGAAGCTCCTCGGCAACGGTTCTGACTTTGGTATCCAGCTAAGCTACGCTGAGCAACCTTCTCCCGATGGTCTCGCCCAAGCCTTTATCATCGGCGAGTCCTTTATCGGTGACAGCAGCGTCTGCCTGATCCTTGGCGACAACATTTTTTACGGCTACGGTTTTAGCGCCATGTTGCAAGATGCGGCCGCACGCAAGCAAGGCGCTACCGTGTTTGGCTACCACGTGACCGACCCGGAGCGCTTCGGCGTGGTGGACTTTGATAGCAACGGCAAGGCTGTTTCGATCGAAGAGAAGCCAGCAGCACCAAAGTCCAACTACGCTGTTACCGGTCTGTATTTCTACGACAATCAAGTCGTCGACATTGCCAAACAGGTCAAGCCCTCTCCGCGGGGCGAGCTTGAGATTACGGACGTGAATAATGCATACCTTGAGCGTGGCCAGCTGCACGTGAGCTTGCTCGGCCGCGGGTTTGCCTGGCTCGATACGGGCACCCATGACTCGCTTATGGAGGCCAGCCACTTTGTGCAAACCATCGAGGCGCGGCAAGGCCTTAAGGTCGCCTGCCTTGAGGAGATTGCTTACAAGCAGGGCTGGTTGACCAGTGAGCAACTCGCAAAACAAGCTGAGACACTGAAAAAAACCGGATATGGCCAGTATCTGCAGCGCTTGTTGCAGCAGGAGGCGGAGAAGTGAAGGTTATCGAAACTCAGTTGCCTGGTGTTCTCATTTTTGAACCCAAAATATTTGGAGATCAGCGCGGTTTTTTCACTGAGACTTACCAGCAACAACGTTATAGCGAAGCAGGTATAGAGCTCCCCTTCGTGCAGGATAACCATTCACGCTCAGCGCGAGGCGTACTCCGCGGCCTGCATTTCCAGCGCACCCGCCCGCAAGGCAAGCTCGTTCGTGTCAGCCGGGGGGCTGTGTACGACGTGGCCGTCGATATCAACCCCAAGTCACCCACGTGCGGCCAGTACGTTGGGGTTGAACTAAACGACGAAAACCACCGCCAGCTTTGGGTGCCGCCAGGGTATGCCCACGGTTTTTGCGTGCTGAGCGATGTGGCTGACTTCATCTACAAATGTACCGACTACTACTTCCCGGATGATGAAGGCGGACTGCTATGGAATGACGCTGATGTGCAGATCCCCTGGCCGATCAAAAACCCGCAATTATCCGCGAAGGATCAGTTGAACCCTACACTTTCTCAGCTTATCGCCGAGGGACACTGAATATGCGTGTGCTGGTGACCGGAGCCAAAGGCCAGGTGGGCCATGAACTGCTGAGGACCGCACCCCACTCATTTGAGGTCCACGGTTTTGACTCAAGCCAGTTGGATATCACTGACAATAACAAGGTCCAGCAAACCATAGACACCCTTGAGCCAGACCTGATTATTAACGCGGCAGCTTACACCGCTGTAGACAAAGCCGAGTCCGACAGCGAGCAGGCTTGGTCAGTCAACAGAGATGCAGTTGGCTACCTGGCATCAGCTGCATCTCGTCTCGATATCCCGCTTTTTCACATTTCTACAGACTATGTTTTTACCGGCGACTCGAACACCCCCTATAGCGAGTCGGAACCCACTGGCCCTACAGGCGTTTATGGTGCTAGCAAGCTCGCCGGTGAGCAGACCTTGGCCGCCAATTGCAGTAAACACATCACATTGAGAACCAGCTGGGTCTTTGGTGCTCATGGCAACAACTTTGTAAAAACAATGCTACGTCTTGGTTCAGAGCGCGCCAGCCTCTCTATCGTGGCAGATCAACGCGGAGGCCCTACGTCCGCAGCTAGCATCGCCGCAGCGCTGTGGAGATTGGCAGAGAAATACCAGACAAATGGCCATCTTGACTGGGGTGTTTACCACTACAGTGGCTTGCCGGACTGCACCTGGTTTGATTTTGCCAACGAAATTTTTGCCCAAGCGAGCGATAAGAACCTGATTAGCCAAAAGCCAACACTCTCGCCAATAAGCACCGCGGACTACCCGACTCCAGCTCGCCGCCCGGCATGGTCTGTAATGGATTGCAGCAAGCTGCAATCAACATTTGGCATATCCGCACCTGACTGGCGTCGAGACCTGCAAACGACCTTACTAGAGCTGGCCAAAGGCTGACGCGCTTCTGCCACAAAGCGAACTAGTACTTCAAGTTTTCACCGGTGAACCGATGACTCAAATAACCTGTTTCAAAGCCTACGATATCCGTGGCCAACTCGGCACAGAGCTCAATGAAGATATCGCTTATCGTATTGCCCGCGCCTTCGCACAATTCCTCAAGCCCCAGCGTATCGTCTTGGGTGGCGATGTCCGCGCCACCTCCCCTGCTCTCAAAGCTGCGCTCGCCAACGGCTTGCGTGATGAAGGGGTAAACGTTCTGGATCTTGGCCTGACCGGGACGGAAGAAGTTTACTTCGCCACGTTCCACTTGGGCGTCGATGGCGGCATCGAAGTGACCGCATCGCACAACCCCATCGACTACAACGGCTTCAAGCTGGTGCGCGAAGGGGCCCGGCCCATTTCGGCGGATACCGGCCTTGCCGCTATCCGCGAGATCGCCGAAGCCAGCAGCTATCAATTAGTGGACGGTAAAGACCCTGCGGTGGCAGAAGCAGACCGCGGTAACTATGAGCTGGTCGATACCCGTGCGGACTTCGTCAAGCACTTGATGGGCTATATCGATACCACCGCCTTTGACCGCCCGCTCAAGCTGGTCGTCAACGCCGGAAACGGCGCAGCAGGGCCTGCGGTTGACGCCATTGAGGCTGCTTTCAGCGCCGCCGGCCTGCCCGTTACCTTTATCAAGATCTGCCATGAGCCAGACGGCACTTTCCCCAATGGTATCCCCAACCCCATCCTGGTCGAGAACCGCGCCACTACACGTGACGCTGTGTTGGAGCACGGTGCGGACGCAGGCATCGCCTGGGACGGCGACTTTGACCGTTGCTTCCTGTTCGACGAACAAGGCCGGTTTATTGAGGGCTACTACATCGTCGGCCTGCTTGCCGAGGCGTTTCTGCAGAAAGAAAACGGTGCTCGCATCATTCACGACCCGCGCCTGGTCTGGAACACGGTTGAGCAGGTAGAGAGCAACGGTGGCGTTGCGGTACAAACCAAAGCCGGTCACGCCTTTATCAAAGAGCGCATGCGCAATGAGGACGCCATTTACGGCGGTGAGATGAGTGCGCATCACTACTTCCGTGACTTCGCCTACTGCGATAGCGGCATGATCCCCTGGTTGCTGATTGCCGAGTTGATGTGCCGCAAAGGCCTGCCCCTGTCAGCCTTGGTCGACGAGCGTATTGCGCGCTTCCCGTCCTCTGGCGAGATCAACCTGAAGGTGAAAGATGCCCCAGGCGTGCTCAAGGCCATCGAGTCCCAGTATGCCGGTGACGCTTTGAGTGTTGATCACACTGACGGCGTTAGCATCGAGTTTGCTAACTGGCGCTTCAACTTGCGCGCATCCAACACCGAGCCGGTTATTCGCCTGAATGTTGAAAGCCGCGCAGACCAAGCGCTGATGGAGCAGCAAACCAAGCAACTGTTGGACGCTATCAACGCGCTGTCCTGAGCGACCAACACCGGCCCACTACTAGAGATCGGCGCCACTCAGCGGCCGATCTCTGCGATACTATGCGACCTGAGTCACAGGCTCGTCGTAGCGCTCTGCCCTGTCAACGCGTTGGGCAAAAAGGGGTGAAACCACTTCACCCTGCAAGACTCTTAATCAGATCGCAGCCGACAGTGTTTCTGAACATTGTGCATTCGCAGGAATAGATCATGCAGCCTACCCAGAACGGAATCATCCGCTCCAATGAACCGATGCTTGCGGTCATGCACCGCTGGCTAGATCTCGTCGTCATTGCTGGCGTACTTTTTGTGGTGCTCTGGTTTCAAGAGACCACACTGCACCGTGATCACTGGATCAGCTTGCTGATCACGCTCTTTCTATTTTATCTGATCAACGATTTCAGCCACCTCTACGGCTCTTGGCGGGGCGAACACTCTCTGCGCGAGCTACGCCAGGTGGGTGGCAACTGGGCAGCAGCCTTTGCCGCAGCCTTCGTGACTGACTACTTCTTTTTTCAGAACACCCGGCTGCCAGATATGGAAAAGCTGGCGTGGTTTGCCTTGGGCCTCATGAGCCTGTGGGGCTACCGGGTATTGCTGCGCTACATCATGCGGCATCTTCGTAGTCACGGCTACAACACCCGCTCCGTTGCTATTGCCGGCGCCGGTGAGCTTGGCCAGCGCCTGGCAAACAACATCGTCAGCACACCCTGGATGGGCTTGAACCTGATGGGCTTTTACGACGACAAGACCAGCGACCCTATTCCGCTGGCCGGCACCGCCGTGGCCATGCCGGTTAACGGCGATATGCAACAACTCATCAGCGATGCCAAGGCAGGCTTGATCGACAAGATCTACATTACCTTGCCCATGCGCGCAGAGCTCAAGATCAAGTGGCTGCTCGACGAGCTGAGCGACAGCACCGCCTCGGTTTACCTGATTCCGGATGTATTCGTGTTTGACCTGCTGCACGCACGCAGCGAGTCCATCAACGGGCTGCCAAGCATCAGTATTTTCGACACCCCGATGGATGGTGCCAACCGCATCGTCAAGCGCATCGAAGACATTATTCTGGCGACACTGATTCTCGCCTTAATATCTATCCCAATGCTGATGATCGCCTTCTGCGTACGCATGACCTCCCCCGGCCCGGCACTCTTCCGCCAGAAGCGCTACGGCATTGACGGTAAGTCCATCGAAGTCTGGAAGTTCCGCAGCATGAAGGTGATGGAGAATGGCGCCAAGGTCACCCAGGCCACCCGCGGCGATAACCGCATCACCCCGTTCGGCGCTTTCCTGCGCCGCACCTCCCTAGACGAGCTGCCGCAGTTCATCAACGTCCTGCGTGGTGAAATGTCCATCGTCGGCCCCCGCCCCCACGCCATTGCCCACAACGAGGAGTACCGCAAGATCATCAGCGGCTACATGCTCCGCCACAAGGTCAAACCTGGCATTACCGGTTGGGCACAAATCAACGGCTGGCGTGGTGAAACTGACACCGTCGACAAGATGGAGAAGCGCATCGAGTATGACCTGGACTACATCCGCAACTGGTCGCTGTTTCTAGATTTGAAAATTGTATTCCTGACGGTCTTTAAAGGATTTATCAACAAGAATGCCTATTAATATGCAATCCACAGCTCGCATTCTCGTCACCGGCGGCGCCGGCTATATCGGAACCCACACCTGCATTCAACTACTGTCTGCCGGCTACCAGCTATTGGTGCTGGACAACTTCAGCAATAGCTCACCGGAAGCATTGCGCAGAGTACAAGCGATCACGGGTATCGAGGTGCCTTGCATTAAAGGTGATATCAATGATGCCGCGCTGCTGGATAGGCTGTTTGAGCAGCACGCTATTGATGCCGTTATTCACTTTGCCGGGTTAAAAGCGGTCGGCGAGTCTGTAGCGCAGCCGCTGCGCTACTACCACAACAACGTCAGCGGCACCGTTACCCTGTGCAGGGCGATGCAGCGCGCGGGTGTTTTCAATCTGGTGTTCAGCTCGTCGGCCACGGTCTACGGCGACCCGGCGACACTGCCGATTCGCGAGGAATTTCCCACCAGTGCGACCAACCCCTATGGCCGCTCCAAGCTGATCATTGAAGAGATTCTGGGTGATCTATACACCTCCGATCCGCGCTGGAACGTGGCTTTACTACGTTACTTCAACCCGGTCGGCGCTCACCCCAGCGGGCTAATCGGTGAAGACCCTAGCGATATCCCGAACAACCTGATGCCCTATATTGCGCAGGTTGCCGTTGGTCGCAGGGAAAGGTTAAGCGTGTTTGGCAGCGATTACCCCACCGTGGATGGCACCGGGGTGCGCGACTATATCCATGTTATGGATCTGGCGGATGGTCATGTGAGGGCGCTGGCTTGGCTGCAGCAGGGCTTGGGTATCAAGGCATTCAATCTCGGCACCGGGCGCGGCTATTCGGTATTGGAAATGCTCAAGGCTTTTGAACAAGCCTGTGGCAAGACGTTAGCGTACGAGCTGGTCGCCCGCCGGCCCGGCGATGTCGCCAGTTGCTATGCAGATCCGACGCTGGCGGAGCAAGAGCTGGGCTGGAAGGCGACACTGGGTATTGAAGCCATGTGCGCCGATGGCTGGCGCTGGCAGTCGCAGAATCCGGAAGGGTATCGTAGCTGAGGAAGGTGCCAAGTCACTGGGCAGGTTGAGCTTCTGCTTGACCTGCGGGGGAACAATACTAGCCCATGGCCGAAAATGGGGTGCGGGCTGGTGGACAAGCCGCTGGCTTCTCCACCCTACGGGCGATTGCGAGCCCCAAAAAGGTTTCGCGGGAAGGTCGAGTTTCTGCTTGATCTGCGGGGGAACAATACTAGCCCATGGCCGAGTTGGAACTCGGCCTTTCCGTAAATGGGGCGCGGGCTGGTGGACAAGCCGTTGGCTTCTCCACCCTATGGGCGATTGCGCACTGCGCGACCAGCGCGGTCGTAGGGCGGAGTGAGCGCAGCGTGTCCGCCATCAAACTCGCAATCCTCCCAGCGCTTGTCTGCAGCTCCTTGGTGGACACGCCTCAGGCTTTGTCCACCCGGCTCGTAGGTTTACTGGGCTTTGATAAAGTCGATCAGCCCACGGGTGGAACTGTCGAGCGCTGCGGCGGCGGCTTCACCTCTAATCACCCCAAGGGTTTCGGTGGCAATTTTCTTGCCCATCTCCACTCCCCACTGGTCAAAGGGGTTGATGCCCCAGATCACCGCCTGGGCAAACACCTTGTTCTCGTACGCTGCAATCATGGCACCCAAGCTGAAGGGGCTGAGCTCTTTCAACAGCAGGGTCGAGCTGGGTTGGTTGCCACGATAACGCTTGTAGTGCGGCAGTTCACCTTCATCTTCCAACGCAGCTTCTCCCAACGCCAACAGGCGCGACTGCGCCAGGCAGTTGGCCAATGCCAGCTCATGCTGACTGACCAGCTCTTCTGCATCAGCCGTATGGCGCGCCTCGTGGTAACGCAGCGCCGGCGCGATGAAATCGCAGGTCACCACCTCTGTGCCCTGGTGCAGCAGCTGATAGAACGCATGCTGCGCATTGGGCCCAACCTCTCCCCACAATACCGGGCAGGTGTGCAGCTGCACCAGCTCGCCGTCACGGTTGACTGACTTGCCGTTAGACTCCATCTCCAGCTGTTCCAGATAGGCCGGCAGCTTTTCCAGACGACCATCATAGGGCAAGATGGCATGGGCGTTGATGCCCAGGCAGTTGGTATTCCAGACACCAATAAGCGCCATCAGCACGGGCAGATTGCTGGCCCAGGGCGCGGAGCGAAAATGCTCATCCATCAGGTGTGCACCCGCCAGCAACTGGCGGAACCCCTCCATGCCGATACGCAGCGCAATCGGCAGTCCAATGCAGGACCACAGCGAGTAACGGCCGCCCACCCAATCCCAGATCTGCAGCTGGTTTTCCCGGTGGATGCCCCACTCGCTCATTTTCTCCGGCTTGGACGACACGCCGATAAAGTGGCAGTGCATCAGCCCTGCGCATTTACCTAGCGAGCGCTCCAGCCAGGCCAACGCCGTATTGGCGTTGTAAAGCGTATCGACAGTCGTGAAGGACTTGGACGAGACAATGAACAGCGTATTTTGCGGCCGCAACTGTTGCAGCAACTGCGCCATCTGACTGCCGTCCATTGATGAGGCAAAGTGAATGCCGAGTGACTTGCTGCTCTTGATTGCAAAATCGTTGAGCGCGCGGCTGACCATCAAGGGGCCAAGATCCGAGCCACCCACACCGATGTTGACTACGTCGGTGATGACTTCACCGGTCATGCCGCGCCACTGGCCACTGTGGATCTTGTCGACCATCGCAGCCATGCGATCCAGCTGCGACTGCACATCTGAATAGACGCCCTCTACCGGCTCCTTCAGCTCTGTGTCGGCAGGCACACGCAGGGCCCAGTGCATGGCAGCACGCTGCTCGGTGTTGTTGACCGTTTCGGCGTTGAACAGGCGCTCGATCCAGCCGCGCAGATCAGCACTGTCAGACAGGGCAAACAACTTCTCCAGTGCCAGCGAGTCCACACGCTGCTTGCTGTAATCCAGCAGCAGAGGGCCGGCGGTCACGTTAAATCCGGCAAAGCGCTGTTCATCCGCGCGAAACAGCTCAGCCAGGTGCAAGGGGCGCAGGCGCTCTGCCTGGATATTCAGGTCGGCCCAGGCCTGTTGCTCGGCTTGCGTGCCCGTGTCGGGTATGGCTTTAAAGGCATTCATGTCGGCATCCCTCCGGGCTTAGCGCCCTACTCCGTAATAGGTAAAACCGTGCTCGCGCACGTAGGCCGGGTCATACATGTTGCGGCCATCAAGGATTACCGGTTGCTTCATGCCCTTGCGCAGACGATCCAGGTCAGGGCTCCAATAGGCTTTCCACTGGGTCAGTACCATGAGCGCGTCGGCGCCGTCGGCTGCCGCGTAGGGGTGGCTGGCATAGTGCAGCCCCGAGTGATGTCCGTAGCGTTCCAGCAACGCCGGCAGGGCTTCCGGGTCATGCACGCGCACCTTGGCGCCTTGCGCCCAGAGCGCTTCAAGGATACGAATGATGGGCGCGTTGTCGATGCGCCCGGTTTCTGGCTTGAAGGCCGCGCCCCAGATGGCAATGGTGCGGCCCTTGAGGTCCGTGTGATAGTGCTGCCAAAGTCGGCGGAACAAATATTCTTTCTGACGCTCGTTGATCTCAATCACCTGATTGAGCAAGGAAGAACCCACACCAGACGCGTCCAGAGTATCAACCAGGTTGATCACGTTGCTTGAGAACCCCGGGCCACCAAAGCCAACCCCAGGATACAGGTAGGCTGGCCCGATACGCGGGTCCGCCGCTACGCCCTGACGAACGCTTTCGATATCGATGCCCAGCGAGTCGGCCAAGTTGGCCATGTCGTTCATAAAGCTGATACGGGTCACCAGCATGCCGGTGATGGCCAACTTGGTGAATTCCGCCTCCCGCGGGCTCATAACCAGGAAGTGGTCGCGGTCACGGTTAAAGGGGCGGAATATTTCCTTCACCAGCAGCTCTGCATAACCATCGTTACAGCCCAGAATGATCTGCGGCGGCTTGTGCATGCCATCCAGCGCGGTACCCTCCTGCAGAAAGTCTGGTAGGGCCACTACCGAGCGACGGCTTTCGACGCCATCGGTGCGCAGTAGGTTCTCCAGGTGCTCGGTGAATCCGACCGCGAACGGGCTCTGGTTGACTACCAGCCAGCTGCGCTCGCGCACCTGCGACAGCCGCGTGACTATCTTCTCGGCCAGCGCTGACTCGTCGGTGTCCAGCGCCAGAAAAACCGCTCGGCTGTCAGCGCCGGGCAGGCCGTCAAAATCACCGTACACCAGCCGGCCGCTGGTGTGGCCGCTGCTGATCAGCCGACGCAGGCCGGGTTCGCTGTAAGCAGCCTTATTGGCGATAATTTGCTGGCGCACGCGCCCCTGGGGCATGCGCAGCACCACATTGTGTCCTGTGGACGCCAGGCTGCCGGCTGTGACCAACGCAGAAAGGGTGTCGCCGTAGAGATCGATGTGCACGATAGGCTCCGCGTTAGTCGTTATATTGACGCAGCAGCTCGGCAAACTCGGCACCTACCTGCGGGTGGCGCTTGGCGTAGGCCAGCGTCGCCTGCAGGTAACCGATTTTGCTGCCGCAGTCGTAGGTCACGCCTTGCATGCGGTAGGCTTCTACCGACTCCTCCTTCATCAACGTGGCGATGGCATCAGTCAGTTGGATCTCGTTACCGGCGCCGGGAGCGGTATCAGCCAGCAGTTCAAAGATACGCGCAGGCAGGATGTAGCGCCCAACCACCGCCAAATCAGAGGGTGCATCGGCCTGCGCCGGCTTTTCTACAACGCCCGTCATCACCTGGCTGGTACCGGGCGCAGGTGCGTCGCCCTCAAGGGCAACCACCCCGTATTGCGACACTTTGTCCATGGGCACCTGTTCTACCATGATCTGCGCACGCTGGCTGGCCTGATAGCGCTGCACCATAGCAGCCAGGTCCGGCTCCGAGCCGGCCGGTTGCAACTCGGCATCGACCAGCACGTCGGGCAGCATGACGGCAAAAGGAGCATCGCCGACCACTTCACGGGCACACATCACGGCATGGCCCAGGCCAAGGGCCTTGCCCTGGCGTACGCTGATCACGCGAACGTCTGACGGCAAAATGGAACGCATGACTTTGAGCAGCTCGTCCTTGCCACGGCGCTCCAGCTCATTCTCCAGCTCGTAGTGCACGTCGAAGTGGTCTTCGATAGCGCGCTTGGCAGAGTGGTTGACCAACACAATCTGTTTAATGCCCGCGCGTACGGCTTCATCCACCACGTACTGGATAACAGGTTTATCGACAACCGTGATCATTTCCTTGGGAATGGCCTTGCTGGCTGGGAGAAAGCGGGTACCGAGACCGGCAACGGGGAGAACGGCTGTTTTAACAGTCACAGATAACTATCCTTTGTTACGACATACAGTCAGAAAAAAAACACCAGGCCGCTACAACAAAAAAATAGTGGCCTGAAATATCACGCATATTTCGCGCCAGCCAGAGAGCGACCGGCAAACGTATTGGCCTGCGCTGGTCGCTCACCCGCTGACTTGATGCTGCGCAGGGGCATTTTCAGACGCTGCTCTCGATGCAGCAGAGTAAGCAAAAGAATGGCGCGCTCTTCACCATCATTGCGCAAAAAAATGGCTTCAAGCTCACTGAAGGGGCCTTCAGTAATGCGCACAGCATCACCACAGGAAAATTGGCAGGCCACAGGCGCTTCACCTTCGTGCGCATGCAGGCGGTTGATCAGGTCGGCAGGAACTACCGCCGGTTCGTTACCAAAGGTCACCAGGCGCGCAACGCCGCGGGTTGAGCGGATGGAGTACCAGTTGTCTTGCAGCCGATCCAGCCGCACAAATAGATAACCGGGGAACAGGGACTCACTCACCTCAGCCTGACGCCCACGCTTGACCTGCTGGGCGCGACGTAAAGGCCGATAGCAATTGAAGGCCTGATTGCGCAGATTCTGTTCTGCCCGCTCATCCTGTCGGGGTTTGCATTGAATCAGGTACCAACCTGAGGCGTTTGCGTGTTGTCCAGACATCCTGTCACCCGAGCAGCCTGCCGGCCGGCTCTCAATTGAACTTGGTAAGTTGGCTCTCACCTTGCGCATATAGGATCACCTCACACCCCGAAAAACCTGGGCGGGCAATTGAGGCGCAATGATAATTGCCTGCCCGCCACCCGAACAAGACTTGACTTGCCCGAGGCGACACATGGTCATGACGCGCCACTTGGCCAGAAAACTGGCGCGATAAGACAGCCCCGCGCCCACCTTGGCCTGCAACGACGCAGCCTCCAGCCCAAACCGACCGCAAACCCCTTGTTTCTGCGCCAGCCACGTAACAACTTTGTGAGCAGCTTCACATAACTAAGTTCAAAAGGGGCAGAGGCACACCTCTGTTGCAGTCGGTCATCCAGTAACAGAAGCGGCATACTATAAATGCGCAAACCTGGGCTGCATCACATCAATGGCCAGCATGGCGCCACCACGCGACATGTACAAGGCTCTGAATTAGGGGTTTTCATTCACCCTTAACTGCGTATAATCCAAGTCGTATTTCCCACGTAACAAGGAGACGAGTTATGAATAAACAAGTACTTGCACTGATTGCCAGCGGCCTGTTGCTCGCCTCCGGCGCGGCTATGGCTCAAAGTGGCGGCGACACTTCCGGTGCCGGTAACGCAGGCACCACTGGTGCCGGTAACGCTGCAGGCGCAGGTGCCGGTTCTGGCGCTGGTGCAGCTGGCGCTGGTGGTGGACTCGGAGCCATGGGTGGCATCGTCATCGGCGGCGCAGTCGTGGGTGGCGCTGTTGCGGCTGCAAACGACGATGGCGACGGTTCCAGCGGCACCACCGGCACTACCGGCACTACCGGCACTACCGGCACTACCCCCTGATCCGGGGCGCTGTATAAAGGATACAAAGCCACCCATCAGCACGCTTGGGTGGCTTTTTTTTGCATGACGTTATCGCCGCCTAATTAACCATAAGAACTTCTGCCCATGAATCGCATTGCCCTCGGCGCCCTTGGCGCAACGACTCTTGTACTGCAAGCCTGCATGTTCTCACCCGGCATGCATATGGACACGGACCGTCTGATCGCTGAAGACTCTGTCGAGGCAAGCATGGTCGAGATGGTGCAGATTACCCCCAAAGTGCTGGCACAGGAGAATGTGGAGCGCCCCGAGCGGAAAATCCCACAGGCCCTGCTGGATTATGCGCCAGAGAACTACCGCCTTGGCCCCAATGACGCCCTGTTCATAACAGTGTGGGACCATCCGGAGCTGACTATTCCCGGCGGCCAGCAGCAGCCATCCTCTGCCAACGCACGGGTAGTACGAGACGACGGCACGCTGTTCTATCCCTTTATCGGCAACGTAAAGGTGGCAGGGCTCACTCAGGAAGAGCTGCGCAAGCTGATTTCTGAACGCCTGGCTCGCTATATTGAGCAACCTCAGGTTGACGTCAATATTCTTGAGTACAACAGTCAGAAGGTCACCCTGAGCGGTGCCTTTGTTGAACCAGGCTTTCGAGCAATTAATTCTCAGCCTCTAACACTACTGCAAGCCATCGGCGAAGCTGGGATCGACCAGTCCCGCGCAGACCTTTCGCGCCTGCAAATTCTGCGCGACGGTCAAATCTACACGCTCGATTACGACTACCTCACTGGCCACCCCAGTGCCGTCGGCAATATCTACCTGAAGGACGGCGACAAGCTGCACTTTGGCCTGAATGACGCGCGCAAGGTCTTTGTCATGGGAGAGGTACCGCGCCCCACCGCGCTGGCCTATAGCACCAGCCGCATGACGCTTAGCGAAGTGCTGGCCACCGTTGGCGGCCCCTCCCCAACATCATCCAGCGGCCGCGAGGTGTACGTGATTCGCGGCGTTGAGAACCTGGAGACGGACAAAGCAACCGTATTCCAGCTAAACGCGCAGTCGCCCTCTGCGTTTATCCTGGCGGACCAGTTTGAAATGCAGCCGCAGGATGTTGTTTTTGTCGGAGCCGCCGGTATCACCCGCTGGAACCGCTTTATCAGTCAGCTGCTGCCAAGTGCCACGCTTGTGGGCACTACCGCCAGGGCGGGTAGCGATTACAACGACTTCTCTAACGACAACTGATCGTGTACTTGATACGCACCTTTCGCTGCTACGCCCTCGCCGCAGCAGCGCTACTGGCGGCTGGCTGCAACTCGCTGACAAGTAACTCGATCGAAACTTTTCGCATGGCGTGGAAAGGCAAAGTCAACGAGATCCCGGAAGGCCAGGTATTGCAAGCTCCCGGCGATAGCCTGCTGATCCGCGCAGGTGCCGCCGAGGCCCTGTTCGTCGCACCTGCAGGCAGCAGAGGATGCATAAGCTGGTGGGGCATAGCCGAGCAAGTTGAAACCTGCCATGGCCGCATCAGCCAGATAGTTGGGCTGGAGACAGACGTGGCCCAACCACTGACTACAGATGACCCGTTCAAAACAGGACTGCTGAACGTTACCGAAGGGCAACAAGTCACTCGCTTCGTCGACTACCCACTTAGCTACCAGACAGGCATAGAGCAAATTGCGACCTACTTTATAGGCCCGCAAGAGTCGCTCACCCTGTTTGGCCAGACGGCACGGTACCAACGCATTGATGAGCGCATCTGGATGCCTGAGCTGGATTATTCAGCGCTCAACCAGTATTGGGTGGACCCGAGCACCGGCCTGGTGCGGCGCAGCCTGCAACATCCCAGCCCCGACTTTCCGGTATTTGAAGTTATCAGCACCCATAAAAGCAGCAAGGATGCAGGACAATGATTGCTCGGCTGCTAACTGCCGCAATACTGCTTCAGCCTGCCCTTGTGGCAGCCGCCCCAATATTCAGCATTACAGGCGCCGTCAGCCATCCCGGCGACTACCAGTGGCAGCAAGGTGTTCGGCTGCTGGACGCGTCCGTTACAGCGCAGGTGAACTCAAACGCCTGGTATATGGGCGCCACCCTGCAACGTGAGAGCGCGAAGCTTGAGCAGCGCAAGCTCAAGGTTGGGCTATTGTTTGACCTGCGCAGTGCCAAGGTGCGCTCGCGCTTGGCCGGCAACGCGGAAGCCCAGGCGCTGATTGAGCGGCTGACCGCCCAAGTAGAGGCCATGCCCGTTACCGGCCGCATTCCGGCAGAGATGAACCCGCTGAAACAACGCCTTGTCCGCTACAACCCGCTATTGGAAGCAGGTGACAAGATCCACTATGCGCTGCGCCCCAACAGCATCACGGTAACCGGCGCCGTGCAAGCCGACTGCCAGCTTACTTACTCATACGCCACCAGCCTGTATGACTATCTGGCCGCCTGCCCTGCACACCCGCTAGCCTCCGCCGACACGCTGTATCTGATACAGCCGGACGGCGCAGTAGAGCGACTCGGCAGCGGCTACTGGAATCAGCAGGATGCGTCGGTCGCAGTCGGGGCCACACTGTTCGTACCAGTAGATGAGACGGCGCTGACCGCTGACGGCGAGCCCGAAACCTTCAACGAAGACATGGCCGCCTTTATCGCCACCCAGACACCTGCACAGGAGCGTATCAGGTAATGCAGCGTCCATTCCTGCCAGCCTTTTCCGCTGCCGCACTGCCCACTCTGCTACTGGTTAGCGTTACCGCTACGGCCGACATCAACAGCCGCTATAACACCACCCAGCACGATTTTGGTGGCGTCGGCCTGCTGCAAACCCCAACAGCACGTATGGCGGAAGACGGCAACCTGAGCTTCAACGCTAACCGCACTGAACCCTATAGCCGCTATAGCATCTCGGCGCAGCCGCTGCCATGGCTTGAAGGCACCATTCGCTATATCGCGATCACCAACCGCAACTACGGACCAGAAGAGTTTAGTGGCGACCAGAGTTTTAAAGATAAAGCGATCGATTTTAAAGTGCGCCTGCTTAAAGAAGGCTACTGGACCCCGCAAATAGCGTTCGGCATGAGAGACGCCGGCGGTACAGGCCTTTTCTCCAGCGAGTACTTTGTTGCCAACAAACGCTTTTATGATCTGGACGTTAGCTTGGGTATTGCCTGGGGTTATATCGGTAATCGAGGCGGCATCGAAAACCCGCTTGGCTGGTTCAAAGACAGCTTCAATGACCGCGGCGAAGTGACTGCAGATGTTTCTCAAGCCGGCGACCTGGGTACCAACCGGTACTTTAAAGGCCCCATTGGCTTGTTTGGCGGAGTCGAGTACCAAACCCCCTGGGACCGCCTGCGCCTCAAGGTGGAGCTGGATGGTAACGACTATGAGTCGGAACCGCTGAGCAATGAAATAGACCAGGACTCCCCCATCAACTTCGGTGCCACCTACCGTCTGGGCAAAAGCATTGATCTGACCGCTGCATTTGAGCGCGGCAATACTGCCATGTTCGGCATTACCTACCAAGCCAACATGAAGACCAACCCGGAGCCCAAGAAATATCTCGACCCAGCCCCCGAAGTCCGGCGCGGTTTGCCCGCTGGCGTGAACGGCAGCCAGGTCGACTGGGCCGACATAAGCCAACGCCTTGGCGAGAACGCAGGCATCAATGTGCAGCAAATTTCCCTGCACGGCGACGAAGTCATTGTGACCGGCGACCAGACGCGCTATCGCAACCGCGCCCAAGGCCTAGGCCGCGCCGCGCGCGTGCTGGACAACAGCCTGGGTGAGGGCTCCTATGATTGGTACACCCTGGTGTATCGCCCTCGCGGAATGGAAGTCAGCCAGACCAGTGTCAATGCCGAAACCTTGCGCCATTATGAAATGAACGAGGTAGACGCAGATACCTTACGCAAGGGCGTGGTAAATGCAGTACCTTCTGTGCTCGATGACGAGGTTGTCTATACCGCACCACTGGACAAATACAGCTTTGGTACCTCGCTTGGCTACACCCAAAACGTAGGCGGCCCAGATGGCTTCCTGTTGTATCAGTTCCTGCTGCGCTTTAATGGTGCCTACTACTTTGATGATAACAAGTGGCTCAACGGCAGCGTTGGCGTCAACCTGCTAAACAACTACGACAAGTTCGAATACGACGCGCCGAGCAACCTGCCGCGCGTACGGACCGACATCCGCTCGTACGCGACCAGCTCAGACGTTCAGCTCAGCCGCCTGCAATACACTCAGACCCACCGCCTGGACCGTGACCTCTACGCAATGGCCTATGCTGGTCTGTTCGAGTGGATGTACGGCGGCGTTGGCGGTGAAGTGCTGTACCGCCCCTACGGTGCAAACTGGGCAATTGGCGCAGATTTCAACTGGGTCAAGCAGCGCGGTTTTGAGCAGGACTTCAGCTTCCGCGACTACTCGACCCTCACCGGCCACGTAACCGGCTACCTGCAGACCGGCATCTATGACGTGCTGGCCAAGGGCAGCGTGGGCCGCTACCTGGCGGGCGATTATGGCGCCACGCTGGACCTGTCACGTCGCTTTGACAATGGCTTCACCATGGGCGCTTGGGCAACCATGACCAATGTCTCCAAGGAGGAGTTTGGTGAGGGTAGCTTTGACAAGGGCGTCTATATCCAGATTCCGTTCGATGCCTTCTTCATTCGCTCTACTACGTCTGTCGGCACCATCGCCTGGAACCCGCTGACCCGTGACGGTGGCGCTCGCCTTGGCCGCTATTACCAGCTCTACAACTTCACCAACGACCGCGATCTCGACAACTTCAATGACGGCTTCCGCCGGCTGACCGAGTAATGTTGATGTGGCGTAAGCTGGAAAATCTGCGCCATACCTGGCGACCGTGGTTTGTCGTCGGGTTCTTCGCCCTGCTGGCATTGGGGCTGTATCTGGGCATGCGCCCCACCCCACCGCCAGCGGCCTATAGCTGGCAGGCCAGCTTTTATCATGGCGGCGGCATCTTTGCGCTGACGCTACTGAGCTTTCTGGCCTTTGCGCGCTGGCCCTGGTGGCCGCGCGCGGTGCTGCTGACACTGGTTGGCGTGGCGGTTGAGATGGTGCAGGCGCTGCACCCCACACGCTCCACCGACTGGCACGACATTGTCGCCAACAGCACGGGGCTGGTAATCGGCTTGCTGCTGATTGGCGGCTACCAATATATGCTGCGCCGCCAGACCGCCTAGCGGCGCTCAGCACCTCACCGACCGCTCTTCCCCGCCTCCAGTCCCTGACCTGCCCCGTATGGGTTATGTACGGGGCCTGCGCTATGCGCGTCAACATTTAGACCATTCGTCAGACATTACTGTTTATTGACATTTTTGCGTCACAGGTCGCAGAGATTCACTGCTTACATTGTTAGCGTCTAATCTGGTACAGCGATAAGGAAAGTCCATGACCAGAGACAGATTCACACCTCGTTTCACACCCACGGAAGTCTGGAAGGGTTGGCAGCGCTCACCGCAGAAAGCCGAGCGCGCCATTCCCTACGATTTGCAACTGATCACCCTGCGCCTCGCTGACTCCCTGCCCCCTTGCGCCATGCAGGTTCTGCAGGAGGAAGTGCGCGCCCAGCCGCCGGAAGAGCGCGTGCTGTTTCGCCGCCGACGGTTAGACCATCATCTGCAACAGGGTCACGGCTGCTGCTTGCTTGCACACCCGAGCATGGCTGCCGAAGTGGCCGATGCACTGGAAAGCCAGAATCGCAAGCGCTACAAGCTGATCGCCTGGTGCATCATGCCCAATCATGTGCAGGTGCTGCTGGAGCCCACCTACTCTACCCCGCGCATTATCCAGGCGTGGAAGACCACGACCACCCACTGGATGCAACAGAACAAGCAATCACTGGCGCTCGACACACCCGGCCGCATGCTATGGATGCGCGACTACTGGGACAGGTACATCAAGGATGAGCAGGACCTGCAACAGAGCATCCAGGAGCTGCAGAACACGCCGGTCGCCGCCGGACTGTGCGAGCAGCCCAAACAGTGGCGTTGGTCCAGCGCGTATGAGTCCGGGTGAATTGATCAGCCCCTGCGGGCATAATGGCGGCCTTAGCCAGGAGGACCCATGCAACCAGACGAACAACATCGGCTGCAGGAAGCCGTAGCCACCCTGACCCGCGCCGCCGGCGCCGTGATCATGGATATTTATCACAGCGATTTTGCCGTGCGCGGCAAGGACGACGCCTCCCCTGTGACCGACGCAGACGAGCGCGCCGAGGCGCTAATTCTTGATGGCTTGGCCAAGTTGGGGGTGGACTTTCCGGTGGTGGCTGAAGAAGCAACCGCGGCGGGTCATGTGCCCGAGATAGCGGACTGTTTCTGGCTGGTGGACCCGCTGGATGGCACACGGGAGTTCGTCAATCGCAACGGCGAGTTTACCGTCAACATTGCCTTGATCGAGAACGGCAGCCCGCTGCTGGGCGTGGTGTTTGCGCCCGCCATCGGCGCACTGTATGCCGGGTCCCGTGCCAGTGGCGCCTATGTTGAAGATGCCGACGGGCGTCGCGCCATCCAGGTTCGCGAGCCATCCCATGCCGGGCTCGACGTGCTGGCCAGCCGCTCCCATGGCGATAGCGCGGCATTGGAACAACTCTTGGCCGGCCGCCCGGTGCGCTCGCTGATCAACGCGGGCTCGTCGCTCAAGCTGTGCCTACTGGCTGCTGGCCAGGCCGACATCTATCCCCGCCAAGGGCGCACCATGGAGTGGGACATCGCCGCAGGCCACGCCGTGTTGGCGGCAGCTGGCGGGCAAATACAAACCCTGGACGGCGGCCCGCTCCTGTACGGCAAACCCGGCTTTGAAAACCCCCATTTTGTCGCCTGCGGGGCGCAGCCGTTTTTTTGAGAGTGTTGTATGGGCAGGTTGGTGTACACGCCTGCGGCTTAGTACACCCTACGGTGCAGCACGGCCGGTAGGGCGGATTAAGCGAAGCGTATCCGCGGGAGCCCACACTTGGGCAGTAGTCCTGTGCAGGCTGGCCGGTGTACACGCCTTTGGCTCAGTACACCCTACGGTGCAGCACGGCCAGCAGGGCGGATTAAGCGCAGCGTATCCGCGGGAGCCCACACTTGGGTAGCAGTCTTGTGCAGGCTGGCCGGTGCACACGCCTTTGGCTCAGTACAACCTACGGTGCAGCACGGCCAGTAGGGCGGATTAAGCGCAGCGTATCCGCGAAGGCCCACACTCGGGTAATAGGCCCGTGTCGACTGAATGGTGTACACGCCTGCGGCTTAGTACACCCTACCGCGCAGCGTGCCGTCCGTTGTCCTGGGCTACTCGGGGTGGAAACACAATAAAAAACGCCCGAAGGCTTTCGCCTTCGGGCGTTTTTGCTGGCTAAGCGGCCAGGATCAGGCGGCGGGCTGTGCTGCCTTGACCATGGTTTGCAGCTCACCGGATTCATGCAGCTCCAGAATGATGTCGCTGCCGCCGACCAGTTCGCCGTTGATCCACAGCTGCGGGAACGTCGGCCAGTTGGCGTAGCCCGGCAGGCTTGCACGGATCTCGGGGTTTTGCAGAATGTCCACGTAAGCAAACTTCTCACCGCAGGCCATCAGCGCCTGTGAGGCGCGGGCGGAGAAGCCGCACTGCGGGGCGTTCGGCGCGCCTTTCATGTAGATCAGTACCGGGTTGTTGGCGATCTGTTCTTTGATGGTATCGATGATGTCCATTGCATTCCTCATAAGGTTGTCGGCGTTCTGGCGCCTTGCAGATGCGCCATTCTAACGTAAAGTCCAGCGTCCTGCTGAGCCACAAAACCCTCTGCGACCAAGGCCCATTTGCCACGGGCTGGATTTTCCCTATAAGATCCCTGCTTCTCTTTATTACTGTGGCTGTTACCAGGCCTTCAGGCTCTCTGGTACGGCGACGTATTTCCGGTCGTTAAGCGACCGAGGTAACTAGGTAGTACAGATATGACTACACGGCACTTTCTATCGTTGATGGACTGCTCGGAAGCCGAGCTCATCAGCCTGATCAAACGCGGCATCGAACTCAAGTCCCTGCACCGTCAGGGCGTGGTGTACGAGCCACTGAAAAACCGCGTATTGGGGATGATTTTCGAGAAGGCCTCCACCCGCACCCGCGTGTCCTTCGAGGCAGGCATGATCCATCTGGGCGGCCAGGCCATTTTCCTGTCGCCGCGTGATACGCAGCTGGGCCGCGGCGAGCCGATCGAGGATAGCGCCCGCGTACTGTCCAGCATGTGCGATGCGATCATGATTCGTACCTTTGCGCATGAGACCCTGGAAACCTTCGCCCAATACTCGAAAGTGCCGATCATCAATGGTCTGAGCGATGACCTGCATCCTTGCCAGCTACTGGCCGACATGCAGACCTATCTGGAGCACCGTGGTGCCATCAAGGGCAAGACCGTAGCCTGGATCGGCGACGGCAACAACATGTGCAACACTTTTATCCAGGCTGCCATCCAGTTTGACTTCCACCTGCGCGTTGCCTGCCCCGAAGGCTACGAGCCGGCGCAGCAGTTTCTGGACCAGGCCGGTGAACGCGTGACCGTGATGCGCGACCCGATGGAGGCCGTCGCCGGTGCCCACCTGGTCAATACCGACGTTTGGGCGTCGATGGGCCAGGAAGACGAAGCCGAAGCGCGCCTCAAGCAGTTTGCGCCTTACCAGGTAACGCCGGCGATGCTCGATGCGGCCGACGAGTCCGTGCTGTTCATGCACTGTCTGCCTGCCCACCGTGGCGAGGAAGTCAGCGACGCACTGATGGAAGACCCGCGCAGCGTGGTCTGGGATCAGGCAGAAAACCGCCTGCACGCGCAAAAAGCGCTGGTCGAATTCCTGCTGGTTGAGTGACGCCATGACGACGCCAGTGCTGGAGCTTGATTCCCTCAATTGCGGCTACGGCCAGCAGTTGATCGTCAATGAACTGAGCATCCACCTGCGCGAGGGCGACATCGGCTGTCTGCTTGGCCCATCGGGCTGCGGCAAGACAACGACCCTCAGGGCCATTGCCGGCTTTGAACCCATCAGCGGCGGCAGCATCCTGCTCGACGGTAAAGCCCTGAGCACCGCGCAGCACCGGGTTGCCCCGGAACAGCGCCAGATTGGCATGGTATTTCAGGATTATGCGCTCTTCCCTCACCTGAGCGTGGCGGAGAATGTGGGCTTTGGTATTCATACCTCGCCCGACCGCAAGCGGGTTGTCGATGAGCTGCTCTCGCTGGTCAAACTCGACAAGCTCGGGCGGCGTTACCCGCACGAGCTGTCCGGCGGTCAGCAGCAACGCGTGGCCTTGGCCCGAGCAATGGCGCCCAACCCGCGCCTGTTGCTGTTGGATGAACCCTTCTCCAATCTGGATGGCGAGCTGCGCCGCCGGCTGTCTGCCGAGGTGCGCGATATTCTCAAATCCCGAGGCATCAGCGCCATGCTGGTCACCCATGATCAGGCCGAGGCTTTTGCGGTGTGCGACCAGGTCGGCGTGCTGAAAGACGGGCACCTGCAGCAGTGGGATACGCCCTACAACCTGTATCACGAGCCCGCCACGCCCTTTGTCGCCAGTTTTATCGGCCAGGGCTACTTCATCCGCGGCCAGATGGAGGCGCGCGACACCGTTGCCACAGAGCTTGGCGTTCTTCAGGGCAATCGCGCCTACCCAATGCCAGAGGGAAGCCCCGTGGACGTGTTGCTGAGGCCGGATGATCTGGTAGGTGACGCTAGCAGCGCATTGCGCGCCCGGGTGATTGATCGCACCTTTCAGGGCGCAACTATCCTTTACCGCATGCAGCTGCAGACCGGCACCCAGCTCGAAGCCCTGTTCCCGAGCCACGCCGACCATCAGCCCGGCGACGAGGTCGGTCTGCGGGTCGCGGCGGAGCACTTGGTAGTGTTCCCAGCCCAGGGCAGCGTCAACCTGCACGCCCAACTGCCGCTGGAGCAAGTGCTTGATACCGGCCGCTCTGCCTGACCCTTTGCGTGGAGAACGCTGCGCGTTTCTCCACCCTACACAACTAAGCCAAAGGCGTGTACACCAACCAACCTGCACAAGACTGCTACCTGCGTGCGGGCACCCGCGGATACGCTGCGCTTAATCCGCCCTACCGAGCGCGCAGTTTCGTAGGGCGGAGAACGCCGCAGGCTTCTCCGCGCACCCCCGCATCAGGGCTGCGCGGGCCCGTACAACGCGCGACTCGCCTTGCCGTGAATCATGCGCGAGAGACGGTAATCGGTGTTCTGCATCATGCCGATGATGATCGCGTCGTTGCTCGGATCAATCCAGCACCAGGCGCCCTGAATCCCCCACCACCAGTAGGTGCCCTGCGGCAGATAGCCGGCCGCTGGCGAGTCATTCACCACGGCGACATTCAACCCAAACTGGTTGCCCGGAAAGAACGGACCAATATTTTCCACGCCCTGCGGCAACTGATTGCGGCGCATCAGCTCAACGGTGTCTGCCTTGAGAATACGGGTACCCTCCAGCTCGCCGCCGCCCAGCAGCATGCGGGCAAAGCGCAGATAGTCATCCACCGATGAGATAAGCCCGCCGCCACCATTGAGAAAGCGCGGCTTGCTGAGAAACGGCGTATTGGGCAGCGCCTCGAGCGAGCCGTCAGGCTGCGGCTGGTAAGACAGCGCCAGACGCTCGGCCTTGTCCTCCGGCGCGTAGAAATCAGTGTCACTCATCTGCAGCGGGTCGAAGATGCGCTCTTGCAGAAACACATCAAAGGACTTGTCAGACAGCACCTCAATCAGAGCCGCCTGAATATCCACCGATATACTGTAGTGCCAGACCGTGCCCGGCTGATGCAGCAAGGGTATGTGCTCGAGCTTGGCCATCATATCGGCGAAGGTGGAGTCACGGTTCTGGATATCGGCCTGAACGTAGAGCTGGTCTACCTGGGTATCGCCGAAGCGACCATAGGTAAAGCCGCCCGTGTGGGTCATCAGCTCACGGATGGTTACCGGATGTGCCGCCGGTTCAGTCTTGGGCATGCCCTCAGGCCCGTCGGCCACCGCCACCTGCAGATTTTGCAATTCAGGAATGTACTTGCCGACCGGCTCGTCCAGCTCAAAGCGCCCCTCATCGTAGAGCGTCAGGAGCGCGGTGCCGGTCACCAGTTTGGTAAGGGAGAAAATCTTGTAGAGGCTGTCTGGTTCAAGCGGCCGCTGCTGCTCCCGGTCTGCATATCCATACTCGGCACGCTGCACAACCTCGCCGTTCTGGTACACCAGTGTGGCGATACCGCCGATGCGCCCCTGCTCCACCTCCTGGGCCATGGCCGCGGCAAAGGCATCCAGCCGCGGCTGGGTGAAAGTGTGCGCGGCCTGCTCGGCGTGCAGACTGCCAGAGAAACCCGCCGCCAGCAGCACGGCGCTGCCCAGCAGCTTACGCATGCTTGATCGAATCATTATTATTTTCCTTGCGTGTGTTATTGGCCTGCCGATGCCGAGGGAAGCACCGGGATATAGCGAGACTAACCGCCACGAGACAAGCTGCCAAGCTGTCTCATGGCCTATCAGGCAGAGTGATACGCACGCCCCGATGTAACAAATGCCGTTACCAGGCGTCAGATGATGACAGTCACCACACACAGGATCGACCATGAAACGCCGTACCCTGCTTAGCGGCCTGCTGGCCGCCCCCGCCCTGCCGCTTCTGTCCAGCACGGCCAGTGCCAAGGATGCCTTTCATGTGCCGCAAGTCGAGGCACTGGACCTGCCCGCAGACTACTGGCGCGACAAGGTATCAGACGCCGCCTGGGACGTGCTTTTTGAAGAAGCCACCGAACGCCCCGGCAGCAGCCCGCTGGACAAGCATTACGAGCCCGGCACCTACCTGTGCGCAGCCTGTTATCTGCCGCTGTTTTCGTCTGAGCACAAGTTCGACAGCAAGACCGGTTGGCCCAGCTTTACGCAGCCATTGGTCGGACACATGGGGACACGGCAGGACTTTGCGCTGATCTGGCCGCGCACCGAATACCACTGCGCCCGCTGTGGTGGCCATCAGGGCCATGTCTTTGACGACGGCCCCGCCCCCCGGGGCGAGCGCTGGTGCAACAATGGTTTGGCACTCAAATTCATTCCCGCTGGCGAGCCGCTGCCGGCCCTGCGAGGTGATGCATGAAATACGCTGCCCCTGCTCTGGTTCTGTTCGCCCTGTCTCCGCTGGCCGTGGCCAGCGAGCCGGTCACCCAAGGCCCGCCGGGCACCGAGATGGCGGTGTTTTCCGGCGGTTGCTTCTGGTGCACCGAGTCTGACTTTGACAAGCTGCCAGGCGTGGTGGAAACGCTGTCTGGCTATACCGGTGGCAAGGCCGAGACCGCAGACTATCAGCAAGTGTCTGCCGGCGGCACCGACCACATCGAATCGGTCGCGGTGTTTTTTGACCCAACCAAGACCAGCTACGCTGAACTGGTAGAGGCCTTCTGGCCCACCATCGATCCGCTTACCGCCAACGCCCAGTTCTGCGACCACGGCTACCAATACAGCAGCGCCGTGTACTACGCCAACGATGAGCAGAAAGCCTTGCTGGAATCGTCTCGGGATGCCCTGGAGGCGCGTTTTGATGAGCCGATACACACGCTGATACTGCCGCGCCAGCCCTTCTATGCCGCCGAGGACTATCACCAGGATTACTACGAGAAAAACCCGCTGCGTTACACCTTCTACCGCACTACCTGCGGTCGCGACGCCCGTCTCGAGGAAATATGGGGCGATTGACTGACCATGGAAAAGTACCGCGCGAGTCTGGATAATGGCGGGCTTTGATAGCCCAAGCGGAATTCACTATGCAGATTGCCGAAAAAACCGTTGTCCAGTTTCACTACGATCTCTCTGACGCCAATGGCCCGATCGAGTCATCCCGCGAGCATGATCCGGTGTTGTATCTGCACGGCCAGACCGGCCTGATTGATGGCTTGGTTGAAGCCATGGAAGGTCACAGCGCAGGCGAGACCTTTACTGTCACCATCCCGCCGGAAAAGGCCTATGGCGAAGTCCGCGAAAACGCCCTGCATAAAGTCCAGGCCAAACGCCTGCAAGGCGCCAAGAAGTGGAAGCCGGGCATGGTTGCCATTTTGCAGACCGAGCAAGGCCCGCGTCAGGTAGTGGTGGTCAAACCGGGTCTGTCACAGGTGGTGGTTGATACCAATCACCCGTTGGCCGGCCGCGAGCTGACCTTTAATGTGGAGATTCTCGACGTACGCGCTGCCACCGAAGAAGAGCTGGCCCACGGTCACGCCCATGGCGTGGGTGGTCATAACCACTGATCAGCCGCCAGCGCTTGCCATGCCGTAGGGACGCGACACGTCGCGTCCGCTACCTCGCAGAGCGCTGATCATGACCTTGCGGACGCAGCATGCTGCGTCCCTACGCCTGTCGCTGTCTCAGCGCCGTTCTCCACGCAATGCCAATACCTGTTCATGCAGGTACTCCGGCTGGGCCGCCTCGGGCGTCACCGGCTGCCCTGCTACCAGACAGACCCGTGACCACAAGCGGCGGAAGAATCCCTTGTGCGGGTCACGGCTGAAAAAGCTGCCCCACAGCCCCTGCAACGCCAAGGGCACGACCGGTACCGGGTCGTTCTCCAGAATCCGCGTGATGCCCGCGCGGAATACGTCCATCTCGCCATCAGCCGTCAGCTTGCCCTCGGGGAAGATACAGACCACCTCGCCCGCGCGCAGGTAGGCCGAGATGCGTTCAAAGGCGCGCTCGTAGGTCACCTCATCTTCCTGCCGCCCGGCAATCGGCACGGTGCCGGCGGTGCGGAAAATGAAGTTGAGCACCGGCAGGCGATAGATCTTGTAGTACATGACAAAACGCACCGGGCGGCGCACAGCTCCGCCAATCAGCAGCGCATCGACAAAGGACACGTGGTTGCACACCAGTACGCACGGCCCGTCATCCGGGATCGCCTCCAGGTTGCGGTGCTCAACGCGGTACATCGAGTGTCCCAGCAGCCAGATGAGAAAGCGCATGCTGAACTCCGGCACCACCTTGAAGATGTAGCCGTTGACCAGCACGTTGAGCAACGAGATGGTCAAAAACAGCGTCGGGATCGACAGCTCCAGCACGCTCAGCATGACAATCGCCAGAATCGCCGAACAGATCATCAGCAGCGCATTGAGAATATTGTTGGCTGCGATGACCCGCGCGCGCTCCTCTTCGCGGCTGCGCGACTGGATCAGCGCGTACAGCGGTACGATGTAAAAACCGCCAAATACGCCCAACCCCAGGATGCACCCCATGATGCCCCAGGCGCCGGGTTGTGCCAGCAGGGTCAACCAGTCATAGGCTTCGGCGCCGGCGGCGATGCTGCCGGACAGGCTCCAGATCAGCAGACCGAACACGCTCAGGCCAAAGGAGCCAAAGGGCACCAGGCCAATCTCTACCTTATGGCCCGACAGCCGCTCACAGAGCACGGAGCCCAGCGCGATACCCACGGAAAACACCGTCAGGATCAGGGTAACCACGCTCTCGTCGCCGTGCAGATAGTCCTTGGCAAAGCCGGGAATCTGCGTCAGATAGGTCGCACCGAGAAACCAGAACCAGGAGTTGCCGAGAATCGAGCGAGATACCGAAGGCACCTGCTCCTTCAGCCCCAGGCGCAGAATAGCCCAGGACTGGCGAAAGATATTCCAGTCAATCGCCAGGTCCGGCAAGCCGGCGCGCGCGCTTGGAATCCGCCGCGCCGCCAGATAGCCGCCAATGGCCACCACCACCACTGCCCCGCCCACCAGACTGGCCCAGCCACCGCTGGCCATCAGGATACCGGCACACAGGGTGCCGCCCAGAATCGCCAGAAAGGTGCCCATCTCAACCAGTGCATTGCCGCCAACCAGCTCGTCCTCTGCCAGCGCCTGCGGCAGGATCGAATACTTGACCGGCCCGAATAGCGCCGACTGGGTGCCCATCGCAAACAGCACCACCAGCAACAGCGGCAAGCTGCCCAGCCATAGTCCAATGGCGCCAAGCAGCATGATCGCCACCTCGCCCAGCTTGATGCGCCGGATCAACACGTCCTTGTCGAACTTTTCACCAAACTGCCCGCCGAGTGCCGAGAACAGGAAGAACGGCAAAATGAACAGCAAGGCACTGAGGTTGATGAGCAGGTCACGGTCAGCATTGAAACTGAGCTTGAACAGGATCGCCAGGATCAGCGCCTGCTTGAACAGATTATCGTTGAAAGCGCCCAGCAACTGACTGGTGAAGAAAGGGAGAAAGCGTTTGCTACCGAGCAAACGAAACTGCGAGTGTTCCGACATGGCGCTGCGTATCCTTCCGGTCTATTCGGTGCAGGGGGCAGCATACCCAAAATCGGCAGGCTCCGGGACGGAACCTGCCAACAATCTGGCGCAGATTTGCCGCGCCAGAGGGGGGCTCGTCCTGCTAGCGCGAGGCGCCCATGACGCTCAGACGTGCTTCGCGGCGCAATACCCAGCGGTGGATACGCTCCTGACGCTCGGCGGTAAGCGGGTAACGCCAGGCAATCACGAAAGCCGTCATATACAGCGCGACGGGGCCGAGAATGTAGAGAACGCGCAGTGACATCAGCTGCGAGGCGGAATGCTCAACGGCCTTGGCATCAAACCCGACCACGGCCAGCAAGCCCAGCGACAGACCAAGCCCCAGCGCCATGGCTGCCTTCTGCGCCATGCCGCTCATGGCAAAGAACAGGCCGGTGCGGTGCTCGCGGCTGCGCGCCGTGTCCAGGTCGACGATATCCGCCAGCATCGACAGCGGCAAAAACTGAAAGGCAGCAAAACAGAAGCCCTTTATCGCAAACAATATTGCGAAGGGCAGCAACTGGCCGGCCCCCAGGAAGAACATACCCAGAATACTGGTACTGGAAATCGCCAATGCCGCACAGAACGCCCGATGCTTGCCGATGCGCTTACCTACCTGCAGCCAGAACGGAATGCCCAGAATGCCGATGCCAAAGTACAGCAAATACATCAGGCCGATCTGCGCCTGAATCTGAATCACGTGCTGCATAAAGAACACCGACAGCGCGTTGCGGAACGACTCACCCGTCACCACCACCAGCAACATCAGGATCATGCGCTTGAACGGGCCGTTGTTCTTCAGCACGCGCAGGCCCTTTTTCCAATCGGTGCGCTCAACCGACTGCGGCGGCGCTTCTTTGACTGCGCCAACCACCCAGAAGACCGTCAGCGGCAGCAATATCAGCATCATCCAGGCCATCACTGCGAGAATCGGTCCATAACCAATGCCCAACTCACCGTCGCGCCCAAACAGGGTGACCGCCGTTTGCATCAACCAGCCATCAGTGTGTCCGGCCTGAAAGCGTGCGCCCAGAGCCTGTACCAGCGCCGGTGCCAATGCGGCCAAAAACAATCCAATCAGCACAAACCCTTCACGCGAGGCCACTACACGGCTGCGCTGGTGATAGACGGTGGACAGCTCGGCGCCCCAGGCGCCATAGGGCAAGGTCACCATGGTCCAGCCCAGGTACATCAGCATGGTCCAGAACAATAGATGCCCGATACCAATGCCGTCGGGCGGCATGAAGATCATCACCGTACCGGCCAGCATCAGCGGTACCCCCATGACCAGCCAGGGCTTGCGCCGCCCGAAGCGGGTGCGCCAGCGGTCGCTGAGAGTGCCAATCAGCGGATCGGTGATGACATCAGACAGGCGAGCAATGACCAGCACCAGCGCCATCAGCGCCATGTTCAGGCCAACTTCCTGGGCATAGAACGGTGGCAGATAGACCACCAGGGGATAACCAATGATGGCCAACGGCATACCGATGGAGCCATGCAGAAGAATCGTAGAACGTTTGAGGACGCCATTGGCGTCCGTACTGGACTGCGACATGCCACTCTCCCAAGAACGCGGGCTCCGCACCCGCTTTTTATATTTATTGTTTGCCCCCGCACCGCGAGGCGGCTTTACCGCTCCAGAGCAGCCGGCAACGTCAAGCCCGACCTTAGGTGCACGTTTGTATACTCTATACTGCAGCCCTCGCTTTCCACACCAGCGCACCGACGCCGAAGCTGCGGACAATTCATGCAATATGTTTCCGCCCCCGCTATACTCGGACCCAGTCGCCTACCCCGCGCCCCAGCAACCACGGGGCCTGCAGCCTGCCAAGCCGGCGCAGAAGCACGCCATCAACTCCGCCTATAGTACTCATTCGCCGCACTGATGGTGCGTTAAGGAAGCCGTACGATGCCCTATCGCCAACCCTCCACGCTGCATGCGGTAGTCGCCGCCGCAGCCTTGCTGCTGGTTGTCCATGGACTCGGCCGCTTCATTTTTACTCCCTTGCTCCCTCTATTGGTGGACGATGGACAGTTCAGCACCAGCCAGGGCGCCGCGCTGGCCAGCTGGAACTATGTTGGCTACCTGCTGGGCGCGCTGGCGGCGATCCGCTGGCATCGGCCTCAGCAAATCCAGCGCAGCATACCGCTGGCGTTAGCCCTGCACTGCCTCACTCTGCTCGGCCTGGCCATCACCGATTACGTTCCCTTCATCACCTTGCTGCGCCTGGGCAACGGCGTCAGCAATGGCTTGATTTTCGTGATGGTCCCGGCGCTGCTGATGGAGTGGTTGGCAGCCCGGCAGCGCATCGGCCTGAGCGGCCTTATTTATCTTGGGGTTGGCGGCGGCCTGCTGCTGTCTGGCGTGCTCTCGCACCCGCCCGGCGTGTCGCTGGCGCATGCGAGCCGCTGGTGGCCAGCAGCCCTGCTCAGCGTGCCGCTGGCGCTGTGGGGCGGCTGGCTCATGCTGCGCCTGAGTGTTGACGCCCCCGGCGCAAGCAAGGACAAGCGCACACCTGCGCCATCAGCGTCCTTGCTCGACGCGCGGACCCGGCCACTGTTTCTGGCTTATGCCGGTGCAGGCATGGGCTACATCCTGCCAATGACCTTTCTGCCGATGATCGCCAGCATTCAGCTGGGTTCCGGTCATCCGATGGTGCAACAAAGCTGGCTGATTGTAGCGACCGCCACCCTGCCCGCTGCCTGGTTATGGAATCACCTTGGCCAACGTCTTGGTGACCGAAACGCCCTGCTGCTCAATTACACGACCCAGCTCGCCAGTGTGCTCGCTGCGCTGATCCTGCCGGCCGGAATCGGTATTGTGCTTTGCTCGCTGCTGATAGGCGGCAGCTTTCTGGGCGCGGTACTACTGACCCAGCGGCTTGGGCGCAGCCTTCAGCCACACCAGGGGCCGCGCCTGTCGGCGGCCCTTATCGCCCTGTACAGCGTGACGCAGCTGCTTGGGCCCTGGCTTGCACGCGAATGGCTCAATGACGGAGGCACCTTGCCGGAAACGCTCTGGCTCGGCGCAGGCGCCTTGGCCTGGGCGCTGATCTGGACTTGGCGAACCGGATACGCACACAGGTAACAGGGAACCTCAGGGAAAGCGCTTTAGGAAGCACGGATTAATTCCACATGCCCTCTGGCGTTCAGGCTGGGCCGCATCCGGCGGGGCTGCAATCAAGGCGTGGTTTCGAAGGCATGTCAGGACCTGTCGAGAATTCACAACGCAGAGTGCGGCCCCGCTTGAGCACTCGCAGAGAGCGTGTGGAATTAATCAGTGCTTCCTATACTCAAAGCAAGACAGAGATATTTGCAGAGGCCAGACCATGCGCATACCTTCAAGCTCCCTTCTGATTGCCGGCCTGCTGGCCGCAGCCCTTGCTGCACCGGCTCACGCCAAGCAGGATGACCGCGGCCATGGCAACGGAAACGGCAATAGCCATCATGCACAGCAGGGTAATGACCGAGGCCAAGGTGCAAACCGGTATGACGAACGTGATCATGATCGAGATCGCTACGACCGTCCGTACGATCGCATTCAGGAAGACGTCATACGCAGCATCTTCCGCGACAACCGGGAGCTGGTGCAGCGCGGCGATAGCCTGCCGCCGGGCATCCGCAAGAACCTGGCACGGGGCAAGCCCCTGCCGCCCGGTATTGCCAAGCAGCTCGATCCGCGCCTAGTAAGCCGCCTGCCCCATTACGACGGCTATGAATGGCGCCAGATCGACGGAGACGTAGTGCTCGCCGAGATCACCACCGGCATTATCGAATCCATCATTTATGACGTAATCTACTGATACACAGATGAGCCAGCGGGTTTCAATCCGCTGGCTCTTTTGTTTCGGCTCGGCGTAATCGCACAAGCCGACAGACGGCGTCAATCGGTCTAATAAATCGACGCTATTTTCTTTGACAATCATTCTCATTCGAATTAGCATGCACTCATTGTCAGCTCAGGCTGTTCAGGAGAATCTGCATGTACGTTTGTCTCTGCAAAGGTGTAACCGACAATCAGATTAAAGACGCCATTGCTGGTGGCGCCTGCTCTATGCGCGACCTGCGTAACGATCTTGAAGTCGGCACGCAATGCGGCAAATGCGCCCGTGACTGCAAATCGCTGCTGAGCGAAAATCTCGCTGCCAGCCCCGCCGCCACCGCCATGCTGTCGGCGCAATACGTAGCGGCCTGATTCCGGCTCTCATTACCGCCTAAGAATCATTTTTAACTTCTTTCTTTTCAAACACTTAGATTTGACAACCCCCTTTTGGCAGCCCACACTTGGCGACTGAATAGTCCTGAGGGGGCATCGCTATGAAAGGCGACAAGCAAGTCATCCAACATCTGAACAACGTTCTTGGCCTGGAACTGATTGCCATCAATCAGTATTTCCTGCACGCGCGCATGCTCGAAGACTGGGGTCTGGACAAGCTCGGCAAGCGCGAATACAAGGAATCCATCGCTGCGATGAAGCACGCGGATCGCCTGATCAAGCGGATTCTCTTTCTCGAAGGCCTGCCCAACCTCCAAGATCTCGGACGCCTGAAGATTGGCGAAAATACCCGTGAAATTCTGGAGTGTGACCTGAAGCTGCAGATGCAAGCACTGCCTGACCTGAAAGAGGCCATCGCTTTCTGCGAAAGCGTGGGCGACTACGGCAGCCGCGAAGTCTGCGAAGACATCCTCGAAGCGGAAGAAGAGCACGTCGACTGGCTGGAGACTCAGCTGAGCCTGTATGACGCCGTCGGCGCTGAAAATTACCAGCAGTCGCAGATCGAATGACCTGCTGTCTGATCCCATAAAAAACGCCGCATTTCGCGGCGTTTTTTATGGGCAGGTACCTCTGAGCGCCTAGCCCAGGCTGGCGATAATCTCGTCCAGCGCCTGGGCCGGATTGTGCGCACGGGTGACCGGACGACCAATCACCAGATGGCTGCTGCCATTTTCCAGCGCCTGCGCCGGCGTAACGATACGCTTCTGATCGTCTGCCGCGCTGTCAGCCGGCCGAATACCCGGCGTGACCAAAAGGAAGTCTTCTCCCAAGGCACCGCGTAGCGCCTTGGCTTCACGCGCCGAGCACACGACCCCGTCCAGACCGCAATCCTGTGTCAGGCGAGCCAGACGCTGAACCTGAACCATGGGCTCGATATCGATACCTACTTCCTGCAGGTCCTCCTGCTCCAGACTGGTAAGAATGGTCACAGCGGTCAGCAGAGGCCGACCGCCAGGGCGACGCTCCAGTATCTCGCGACAAGCCTCCATCATGCGGCGACCGCCACCGGCGTGCACATTTACCATCCACACGCCCAATTCAGCGGCGGCGCGCACGGCGCTGGCGGTGGTGTTGGGAATATCGTGAAACTTGAGATCCAGGAACACCTCAAAGCCCTTCGCCTGCAAGGCTTCAACCACCGCAGGGCCTGCGCTGGTGAACAGCTCCTTGCCAACCTTGACGCGGCACTTCTGTGGATCCAGCACATCCGCCAACTGCAGGGCCGCACCCGACTCAGGGAAATCCAGGGCGACGATAATCGGGCTGATGTTCGGCATATAACGTATATCCTGTTCAAGATTGGATTAGGCGATGTCAGACCAGCTCGTGGCCCTTCAGCGGTTTTACCGTGCTCCAGCTTTGGCAGCTAGGGCACTGCCAGTAGAGCTTGTTACCTGCAAAGCCGCAGCTGTCACAACGATAGCGAGGACGCGCCCGGCTAAGGGCGTCCAGCAGTCCAGGCAGAGGGTCGGCAGCGTTCTCCGCCGGCCCACGCAAGCGCAGCAACTCCTGCACCCCAGGTAGCGAGGGCTGCACCTGCAGACGCTGCAGTAAAAAACGCTCTGCACTGGCAGCCCCTTCTGTGCGCTGAATCAGCCGCGCGCGCGCCAGGATGATGGCGACAACCGGCTTGGCAGAGCGCTCCAGCGCCTGATCCAGATAGTCCGCCAGATCGAGCGCGCCATTATCCGCACAGCGCTCGGCCAACGCCAGCACTTCCGGCACAAAGTCCGGGACTTGCTGCGCAAGTCGCTGCAGCAGATCCGCTGCCGCCTTGTACTCGGCTGCCTGCGCGTGCAATTCAGCAAGCATGATCAAGGCCCTGCCACACAGCGGTTCAACCTTTAGCGCTGCACGCAGATGCCGCTGCGCATCGGCCGCCTCGCGCCGCTGCAAGGCCTGCGCAGCGAGCTCACAATGATAGTGCGCCAGCGTAACCGAAAACTCCGGCCGTTCGCGCAGCAGGCGCTCACCAATAGCGATAGCCTCGCCCCATTCGTGCTGGTGCTCGTAAACCGAAACCAGATCGACCAGCGCCTCTGCACGCAGACTTGAGCCAGAACCGGCCAACTCCTCCAGCAAACGCTCCGCGCGCTGATGCATGCCGACAGCCAGGTAATCACGGGCCAGCTCCAGCTGCACGCGGTCAGCCTGTTCAGGCGTCAGACTGGGGCGAGCCAGCAGATTCTGATGGACCTTGATTGCCCGCTCAACATCGCCACGCTGACAGAACAGCTTACCGATGGCGATGTGGGTTTCGACGGTCTCGGGGTTGACCTCTAGCGCGCGAATAAAGGTCTCGATGGCCTCGTCAGGCTGCTCGTTCAGCAGGTAATTGAGGCCAATAAAATACTGCTTGTCGACAGCACTCCCGTGCGGCTGCAGCATGAAGCCAACCTTGATGGCCTCACGGCGCCCCAGAAACCAGCCTATCGCCAGGGCCAGCACAAACAGCCCAAGGAACATCAGTTCCTGCATGACTATCAGCCTTTGACAGCTTGCGTGCGCAGTTTGTCGATTTCCTTACGGTAGCGATTAAGCTCGTTGCTTTGCACCATGAGCTTCAGTCGCAAACGGGTGGTAATCAGCCAGCCGACGAAAACGCCCAGCGCACTGCCGAGAATGAAGGCAAGCACAACGTAGATGGAGAGAGGCAATGCGGGAGACTGCATCTCGAGAAATTGCAGGGAGGTGGCTTGCTGATTTTCCAGCATGAAATCCATGGTCGCCAAGGCTACCAGCAGCAAAACCAGGATCAGCAACACGCGCTTCAACCACAGCATGTGATACAACTCCGCATCCATTGAGTGTGTGCGAAGTATAACCCAGCCCAGCCGGGCTGCGGCATTGGATCAGGCGTTTTCGAGTGACTCGTTAACCCGATCACGCAACTCCTTGCCTGGCTTGAAGTGCGGTACGTACTTGCCCTCCAGTTCTACCGCATCACCGGTCTTGGGATTACGCCCTACCCGCGGCGCACGGTAATGCAGAGAGAAACTGCCGAATCCACGAATCTCGATTCGCTCCCCGGTAGCCAATGCCTGGGACATGTGTTCCAGCATGGTCTTGATCGCAAGCTCAACGTCCTTCGCCGACAACTGCCCCTGTTGTTCGACAATGCGCCCGATCAACTCCGACTTGGTCATGGTTTTCCCTTTCTTATCAAGCGAGTAGACTCGTTTGTCGTTTTATAGGGTTTTACCATGCTTGACTAGGTTTGAACAGCCTGTTAAGCGCGAGCATGCTCGCGCGCTGGAAGCTGGAAGCTGGAAGCTGGAAGCTGGAAGCTAACAAGCAGTGTGAGCGTCGGCACGACGGAAGACAGCCTATGGCAACCACACTTTTCCCTCGTCTTCCAGCCTATAGCCTTCAGCCTTCAGCAAAAGCGCATAAACCAGATGCCCATCATTGATGGGTTATCCATCACGGCCCCCCCCGCCGCAACGACGCTCCGTTTTTCCCGCGGGCACAAAAAAGGGCGACCGAAGTCGCCCTTTTTCTACAGCTGGATAGGCTTAGTTGCCTTTGCCTTCCATCTGCTGCTTGATCAGATCACCAATGGTGGTCGGACCAGCGGCCAGCATTTCCTGCTTACGCAGGTCTTGCATGGCTTCTTTCTCGTCTTCAACGTCTTTCGCCTTAATGGACAGGCTGATGACGCGGCTCTTACGGTCGACACCAATGATCTTGGCTTCGACTTCATCGCCAACGTTCAGGACGTTGCGGGCATCTTCAACGCGGTCACGGCTGATTTCGGAGGCTTTCAGAGTGCCTTCGATGTCGTCTGCCAGAGTGATGATGGCGCCTTTGGCGTCAACTTCCTTGACGGAACCGGTGATGATGCTGCCTTTCTCGTTCAGGGAAACGAAGTTGGAGAACGGATCGTCTTCCAGCTGCTTGACGCCCAGGGAGATACGCTCGCTCTCGGGGTCAACAGACAGGATAACGGTTTCGATCTCGTCGCCTTTCTTGAAGCGGCGTACTGCCTCTTCGCCGGCTTCGTTCCAGGAGATGTCCGACAGGTGAACCAGACCGTCGATGCCGCCGTCCAGACCGATAAAGATACCGAAGTCGGTGATGGACTTGATGGAACCGGAGATCTTGTCGCCCTTGTTGAACTTGCTGGAGAACTCTTCCCACGGGTTCATCTTGCACTGCTTGATGCCCAGGGAGATACGACGACGGTCTTCGTCGATGTCCAGAACCATAACTTCCACTTCGTCGCCAACGTTGACAACCTTGGACGGGTGGATGTTCTTGTTGGTCCAATCCATTTCGGAAACGTGAACCAGACCCTCTACGCCTTCTTCCAGCTCGGCGAAGCAGCCGTAATCGGTCAGGTTGGTGACCTTGGCAGTAACGCGAGTGCCTTCCGGGTAGCGACCGGTGATAGCGACCCACGGATCTTCGCCCAGTTGCTTCAGACCCAGGGAAACGCGGTTACGCTCACGGTCGAACTTCAGGACCTTGACGTCGATCTCGTCGCCAACGTTGACGATCTCGGACGGATGCTTGATACGCTTCCACGCCATGTCGGTAATGTGCAGCAGGCCATCGACGCCGCCCAGGTCGACGAACGCACCGTAATCGGTGAGGTTCTTGACGATACCCTTGACGACTTGACCTTCCTGCAGAGTTTCCAGCAGGGCTTCGCGCTCGGCGGAGTTCTCGGCTTCCAGAACTGCACGACGGGAAACGACAACGTTGTTGCGCTTCTGGTCCAGTTTGATGACCTTGAATTCCAGTTCCTTGTTTTCCAGGTGGGTGGTGTCACGTACGGGACGTACGTCAACCAGCGAGCCCGGCAGGAACGCACGGATGGTGTTGACGTCGACGGTAAAGCCACCTTTGACCTTGCCGTTGATAACGCCCTTGACGACTTCTTCTGCAGCGAAAGCAGCTTCGAGGACTTTCCACGACTCGGCGCGCTTGGCCTTTTCGCGGGACAGTTTGGTTTCACCGAAACCGTCTTCAACGGCGTCCAGTGCAACGTGAACCTCATCACCCACTTCGATGGTCAGTTCGCCCTGCTCGTCCAGGAACTGATCGCGCGGGATGACACCCTCTGATTTCAGACCGGCGTGAACGGTGACCCAGTCGGAGTCGATGTCCACAACGATACCAGTGATGATGGAGCCCGGCTCCATATCAAGGGTTTTTAGGCTTTCTTCAAAAAGTTCGGCAAAGCTTTCGCTCATTTGGAATCCTGTAAGTAAGTATTTTAGGGCAGCTACCGCAGAGCCGTTTTAAAGCGCGCCTTGCAGCTACTGTCCCGCCACGCCACCAGCTTGCGTGGGTTGATGGTATCAATGCCCTTTCCGGTGGTGCTGGTTACCCGGAACAGACAGTCTGATCAGCCCAGCAGGTTGCGCTCGCGCGCCATCGTCTGGACTGTTTCAAGTACTTCTTCGATGCTCATCTGCGTGGAATCGATCAGGATTGCATCATCCGCCGGCTTCAGCGGCGCAACGCTGCGATTCATATCCCGCTCATCCCGCGCGACAATCTCATCGAGAAGACTCGCCAGATTAGCAGTTTCACCCTTTCCGAGCAACTGCCGGTAACGCCGTGACGCGCGCTCCTCGGCGCTGGCGGTCAAGTACACCTTCAATTGCGCATCGGCAAAAACCACGGTTCCCATGTCACGGCCATCGGCGACCAGCCCCGGCGCTTCGCGGAACACGCGTTGGCGCTGCAGCAGCGCGTCGCGCACCGCCGGCAGCGCGGCTACCTGGGAGGCGCCGGCACCGACATCTTCGGTACGGATGGCGCGGGTCACATCCTCGCCCTCGAGGATGATCTGCTGCTCACCACCCGCCTCGGCGGCGATGAACTGCACATCCAGATGCGCGGCCAGCGTTTCCAGCGAGGTTTCGTTGGTCAGATCCACGCCATGATTACGTGCCGACAGGGCAAGCAGGCGATACAGGGCGCCAGAGTCCAGCAGATTCCAGCCCAGGCGACACGCCAGCAGACCGGCGATGGTGCCTTTGCCCGACCCACCAGGGCCGTCGATGGTGATGACGGGGGCCTGTTGATCAATCACGCGTTGTCCTCCAGACGGACTTGCATGCCGACCGATTGCGCAAGGTCGATGAAGCCCGGGAATGATGTCGCCACGTTGGCGCAATCCTTGATATGAATGTCGCCGGTGGCGCGCAGTGCAGCGACCGAGAACGACATGGCGATACGGTGGTCACCATGGCTCTCGACACTGCCGCCCCCCATGGGGCCGCCGTCGATAATGATGCCGTCCGGCGTCGGCTCTGCCTTCACGCCCAGCGACTGCAGACCGTCAGCCATGACCTGGATGCGATCCGACTCCTTCACCCGCAGCTCTTCGGCATCACGCAGAATGGTCCGTCCTTCAGCGCAGGCTGCAGCCACGAACAGTACCGGGAACTCGTCGATTGCCAGCGGCACCTGATCCACCGGGATGTCGATACCTTTGAGCGGCGCGTAACGCACGCGGATATCAGCCACCGGCTCGCCGCCTACTTCGCGCTCGTTGAGCAGCTCCAGATTGCCGCCCATGGCGCGCAGGATATTGATGATGCCGATGCGCGTGGGGTTGATGCCGACGTGCTCCAGCGTCAGGTCAGCGCCCTCGCAGATGCTGGCAGCAACCATGAAGAAGGCCGCAGACGAGATATCGGCCGGCACATCAATGCGACAGGCTTTGAGAGTATGGCCCGACTCGATGGTCGCAGTGGCACCATCCACCTTGACCGGGTAGCCGAAGCCCTTGAGCATGCGCTCGGTATGGTCACGGGTGGGCGCAGGTTCGGTCACCGAGGTGGTGCCAGAGGCATACAGCCCCGCCAGCAGGATGCAGGATTTGACCTGTGCACTGGCCATCGGCATCTGGTAGTCCATGCCCATCATGCGGCTGCCGCCCTTGATACGCAGTGGCGGGCGGCCCTCTTCGCCGGTCTCGATCTGCGCGCCCATCTCGCGCAGCGGCTTGGCCACACGGCCCATCGGGCGCTTGGACAGCGACGCATCGCCGGTCAGTACGGTGTCAAAATCCTGTCCGGCCAGCAGACCCGACAACAGGCGCATGGACGTGCCGGAGTTGCCCAGGTACAGCGAGCCGGGCGGCGCCTGCAGGCCGTGCAGGCCAACACCGTTGATGGTCACACGGCCATGGTGCGGCCCCTCAATCACCACGCCCATGTCACGGAATGCCTGCAGGGTCGCCAGACTGTCTTCGCCTTCCAGGAAGCCTTCGACCTCGGTCACGCCTTCGGCCAGGGAGCCGAGCATGATCGAGCGATGGGAAATGGACTTGTCGCCGGGCACACGAATACTGCCGTTGACCTTGCCGCCTGGGCTGGCGATGAAGTTGAATTCTTGAGTTTGCATAGGTTCCATATAGGCCCTGCGGGCCAGAATAGTGCTGAAATGCTCTCGTGCCGACTTGGCTCGGGTAAACACACCAAGCAGCGTGTTGGCGTCGCGGGTGTCCACCGCCTCACGCAGTCGACCCAGATCCTGGGTAAAGGCATCGAGGCTGCGCAAGACCGCATCCCGATTGGCCAGAAAAACATCGCGCCACATCACCGGATCACTCGCGGCAATGCGGGTAAAGTCCCGGAAGCCACCGGCAGCGTAGCGAAAAATCTCCAGATTTTCGTTACGCGATGCCAGCGTATCGACCAGCGAAAAGGCCAGTAGATGCGGCAAATGGCTGGTCGCCGCCAGGACTTCATCATGGTCGGCCAGCGACATGCTCTCCACATCGGCATCCAGCGCCTGCCAGCAGCGCTGCACCAAGCTCACCGCCTCCGTCGCCGTCTGCTCAAGCGGCGTAAGAATCACCTTGTGGTGGCGGAACAAATCTGCCCGCGCCGCCTCCACACCGCTTTTTTCCGAACCGGCAATCGGGTGGCCCGGCACAAAGTTGGCAGGTACCGCGCCAAACACCTCTTCCACCGCCTGGGCAACCGCCCCTTTGGTACTGCCCACATCCGTAATCACGGCATCGCCCAACTCCAGCGCTGCCAGTTGCGCCAGTACCGCGCGCATACCCAGCACCGGCACGGCCAGCATGATCAGATCAGCACCCTGCACGGCTTCAACCAGATTGGCCGTGACCTTGTCGACCACGCCCAGCGGCACCGCCTGACGGCGTGAGACCGGGTCCAGATCACAACCGATTACCTCGCGGCACAGGCCGCTCTGGCGCATACCCTTGGCAAAGGAGCCGCCGATCAGACCAAGCCCGATAACGGCAAGGCGATCGATTGTCGGTGTTACTGGTGACAGGCCGGTTACATCAGCCACGACTCAGCACCTGCTTGAGCACATCCAGAAACCGCTGATTTTCCGCTGGCAGACCGATGGTCACGCGCAGGTGGTTTGGTAAGGATAAGTCGGCCACCG